>Ga0302226_10002351_pt1 | contig 13527 bp, 14 predicted proteins | sample II_Palsa_E3_3_FD_193524 | JGI IMG/M metagenome (GOLD analysis project Ga0302226, IMG submission 193524) | Peat permafrost microbial communities from Stordalen Mire near Abisko, Sweden - II_Palsa_E3_3 | ecosystem: Environmental > Terrestrial > Soil > Palsa > Peat permafrost | place: Sweden...
CTGAGGTCTCTCGTTGAGAGACACGCGCTACCGGCGCGGGCTGCCGCACGGCAACCAGGAGCGACCGATGCTGAACGAACCTGTCTTCGCGAGCAAGCAACTCGACAGCATCACCATGCGAGCTGAATTTCACCTTGCCAGTGGGTGCCTTCGCATATTCGTGAACACAGCGACTCGGGCCGAGTGGTTCCCGCCCCGGTTGTGGTTGGCGATAGTATCAGTCGCAGGCTACAGCACAGGGCGCAGGCGCTGTGCGATGATGGCAGCCTGAAAGACTCGAGACGGTCACATGGCCCATCGGGCGAAGGAGGTCAAAGTGACGAACGACAATGGAATACCGAATGACCATCCGGAGCAAGCACCGGAATCGCTGCAGACCCTCGCCGAATATCTGGAGCGGGCACTCGATACAGCGACAAGCATCGTGATGCTGCGACACACGGCCGGTGTCTGTACCGTGTATCTGGGGGATCCGACTACGGCGCGCGAGGACCTGACGCAAATTGCAGCAATTCCGGTATCGGTCGCAAACGAGATGCTTGAATTGACGTTGTCGGGGGCGAATCAGTTGCGAATCGGCGGCCAGGTCTATCGCTTCGTGCGCAGTTTCACGCAAGTCGGGAATACGGCCGCGGTTGTCTTTTCAACGGATTAGACCGCCGCTGACCACGACCCGGCTGGACCTGCCCTGTTGATGCATCGCGATTGATGAGATGCCATGCGCGCATGCTGGATTGCCGTTACTGCAATCTGGGCCGGGTCGTACTGCCTCAGAGCCGTGGTCCATAGGGCGGCCCAGCGGTGGCGATGCCTTCCCAATCCGCGACTCGACGGCAATTACGTTTCAGGAGGACAGGTGCATCCGAGACAACATCTGGCATTGCTGCTGTCGATGGCAGCGTTTGGTTCAACCGGAGCATGGGCAAGCGACATTCAATGTGCAACCACGCGGCAACCGGCCGAGCGCGTGATATGCGACCACGCCATCCTGAACAACGAGTACGACGATATCGTCGCTCAGCAGCAGGCTCTGCTGAGCGCCGGGAAGCTATCGCCCGAACAACTTGCCCAGTGGAAGCAATTGCGCAACGCGTGCACTGATGTCCACTGCATCGACACCGTATTTGCGCAGTGGAAGTCGGTGGCCAAGTCTAGCGCGGCCATTTCCAGCGAGTCGCCAGCTGCGGCTGCGGCTCCGGTTATGGCTTCGGCGACCGATATGGCTCCCGTCGGCCCCGTTTCGGACGCGGTTCCCGTCCCCGCATCTCCGGCGGCCCCGACATCGGAAGCATCCCTTGTGCGGCAAGGGAGCGCCGCTGGCGTAGCAGTCCCACAGCCGGTGGCGACGGAGGCATCGGCACCTGCGGTTGCGTCCACCGCTGTTTCGGGGGCTGCGGGTTCTCACAGCACGAGCGCGCTGAGCGCCGTCGCACTTTTCGCGATTGCACTTCTAGCGATTGGATTCATCGCGCTAATCGCACGTCGAAAAATGAGCAGTCGGCGTTCTGGCAGGTCACCAGGAAATGTTCGCGGCAACGACAAGCCTTGAACAGGCCTTACCAAGGGGCACGAACGAGATACGAAGTTGACTGAGCCACCACTGTCTCATTGGGCACATCCTCCTCTCGCAGACTTAAGATGTCTGATTGCCGTCGTTATGGGGTCGCTTGTCTATGACGATGGTATTGGCTATCCGGTCGTGCAAGGCCTGCTTCCGAGGATTAAAGAGCACCCACAGAAATCCCGCGCCGCATGTAGCGAAGCTCAGCAGGTAGCCCAGCGTGCGCAGACCGGCTTGCGTGACTGTCATTCGTTCTCCTGTGTCGGCATCGACAATCCGCAGATGCAACGCCCGTTTCCCCGGTGACGTACCCCACATGGCCCATAAAAATCCGGTAACCAGTATTGGTATGCATTGGCCAACGACTAACCACAGAAGGATGGTCGATACGAGGGTTTCAGGTGCCGTCAGCAAGTCCTCTGTCGATGGACCGAGAGGAACAAAAAGTACGATTACGGTCCACCAAATCGAATCGATGGCCAACGCGCTGGCGCGTCGTGAGTACGAGGCATATTGCATCGGATGCTAACTGTCAGACTGGTTTCGGTCATGGCAGTGTAGGCCATTCGTGGTTAATTGAGGTCTTCAATCCAGCAGCGACTGCTGCCCTTCATCCGATCAGTAGTGTGCGTGGAGGAACTCGATTGGCTTCCGGAAAATTAACCAAATAACTCCCAGGTTCGGCATTTGTTAACCCTATATCTTCCTTGCTACCGCGCCGCCCCAGATCAGGATCCCGGCAACGGCCAACGGTGCCGAGCGCCCCACCAGCGGTTCTTCGGCCGTCGCGGACACTCAGGCATCGTCGCCGGTGAGGCCGCAACAGGTTCCTTTCCTGACGTTCGAACAGGGGCAGCGCAAATGAAAGCGCCCGTTGTAAGCGTATGCGAAGTTTCGCCTTATGAACGGACGCAGGCCGGGCGGCACCCAATCGACAGTTTCAAGGTGCAGTTATTTACTTTTTTAAGTCACCCGGCAGGTCATCGGCAGAGCGATCGCTGGAGAAGTCGAGTACTTCCTCTTGAACTTAGTCTGTGTCAAGACTTGGACAGTTGAAAGTCAGATATCCTCGGCATCGTTCCCGATTTTTTCGACGCTCCCTGTCCATCAGCATGCGGCCCGAGCGTCATTGTGATGGCGGCCCGATTTAATTCACCCGCCTTAACCCCATGACGGAGGCTCATATGCAATATCTATTGATGATCTATTCGGAAGAAAACGGCTGGAACCAGATGACCGACAGCGAGCGGCAGCAAGGGGTTGCCGCATACCAGGCGTACACAGAATCGTTGAACAAAGCGCAGGCGCTGGTGGGCGCCAACCGGCTGCAGCACACGAGCACGGCCACCACGGTGCGGCTCGTCGACGGCAAGCCGCAGGTGCTTGACGGACCGTATTCCGATTCGAAGGAGCAACTCGCCGGCTACTACCTGATCGACGTGCCCAACCTGGACGCGGCGATCGCGTGGGCGTCGCGTTGTCCCGGCGCGGCGCACGGCTTGATGGAAGTGCGCCCGGTCTGGACTGCCCCCTACGACGCGCCATCTGCTGCATGAGTCCGTCCGGCGGCGGCCCTGACGCTGGCGCCGCCGCGCATGCAATTGCCGAGGCGGTCGCTCGCCGCAGTTATGGCAAGCTCGTCGCGCTGCTGGCGATGCGCACGCGCGACGTCGCCGCGGCCGAGGACGCGCTGGCCGACGCGTTTGCGGCCGCGCTCGCGGACTGGCCGGAGCGCGGCTGCCCCGCGAATCCCGAAGCGTGGCTAATGACGGTTGCGCGCCGCCGGGCGTTCGATGGCGCGCGTCATCGCCGTGTCGGCGACGAAGTGGCGAACCAGCTCACTATCCTCGCCGACGAGATCGACGAGCGTGAAGCAGGCGCGTTACCCGACCGGCGGCTTGCGCTGCTGTTCGCGTGCACGCACCCTGCGCTGGAGGCCGCAATTCGCACGCCGCTGATGCTGCAGGTGGTGCTGGGGCTCGAAGCAAAGACGATTGCGTCCGCGTTCCTGATGTCGCCCGCCGCGATGAGCAAGCGCCTCGTACGGGCGAAGAACAAGATCCGCGAAGCGGGCATTCCGTTCAGCGTACCCGAGCGCGAGGAGTTGCCCGGCCGGCTCGCTGCGGTGCTGGAAGCGGTCTATGCAGCCTATGCGCAAGGGTGGGCCGATCCGGTCGGCGGCGATACCGAGCGGCGCGATCTCGCCGGCGAGGCGCTGTTTCTTGCACACCTGCTCGTCGAACTGCTGCCCGAGGAGCCAGAGACGCTGGGTCTCCTCGCGCTGATGCTGTATGCGCAGGCACGGCGCGATGCGCGGCGCGATGCGGCCGGCAACTACGTGCCGCTGTCGGCTCAGGATCCGGCGACATGGGATGCGCCGATGATCGACGCAGCCAGCGCACTGCTGCGGCGCGCGAGCGCATTCAACGCAATCGGACGCTTTCAGCTCGAAGCCGCGCTGCAGTCGGCGCACGTGCACCGCTGCCGGACGCATTGCCCGAACTGGGACGAGATCGTGCAGTTCTACGATGCGCTGCTCGCGATCGCAGCGTCCCCGGTGGTGGCCGTGAACCGCGCGCTCGCGTTGGCGGAACGGGACGGCCCGCAGGCGGCGCTCGACGCGCTCGAGCCCTATGCGGACGATCAGCGGCTGGCCGACTACCAGCCGTACTGGGCCGCGCGTGCCGACCTGCTCGCGCGTGCCGGCGCGACGGCCCAAGCGCTCGGCGCGTACGATCTCGCGATCGGCCTCGAGCGTGATCCGGCCGTGCGCCGGTTCCTGCAGCGCAAGCGCGTCGAGCTGTTATCGGCGAGAAGTTAGATTGGCCGTCGCGTTTGCCACGCGAGGTTGCAAGCCTCGCGCTGACGCGGCTCGGTCCGGACCGTTTCGTTCCGTTTCGTTTCGTTCCCGTCGGAATTGGTTGAGTCCGTATGATTCCAACGTCGGTTTTCTAGAACGTTCATCGAACGGGCGCTACTGGCCAACACCGGACGGCGGAGGTTTAGAACTGCCTTCTCTATAGCCGACGTTCAACTTCGCACGGATCGATGTGCGGTGCAAATGTGTGTCCACGGCGCAATAACCGCGAAGTATCCGCGTGGGCCGTGGCGAAGCCCAACGGCGTTTAGCGCGGAGCTGCCCTTCATCAGCCGGTCGGTGGCTTGCCAGCAAATACCGCCAATTGAGCGTCGAAAGCACGCTTGTAGGCGGGCCGCGCTTCGCCGCGGGCGACATAGGCCAAGAGGTTCGGATATTCGTCCAGCAAACCCGATGCTTTCAACCTGAGGAGCACCGCGACCATCATCAGGTCGCCCGCGCTGAACGCACCATCGAGCCAGTCGGCGCTGCCAAGGCGAGCGGAAAGCTCGCCCAGCCGGTCACGGATGCGATCCTTGACGATAGGCAGGCGCTGCTCGTACCAGGTCTTGTCGCCCTCCAGAAACTTGGTGGTTTGGAGATCGAGGATCGGCGGCTCAACCGTGTTGAGCGCGGCAAAAATCCATGCAATCGCGCGTGCCCGGGCATGCGCATCGTCAGGAAGCAGGCCTGCATGGCGCTCTGCGATATGGAACACGATCGCCCCCGACTCGAACAGGGCAAGAGCGCCTTCTTCATAGGTTGGAATCTGCCCAAAAGGATGAAGCGCCCGATGCGCGGGTTCCTTCATTGCCCAGAAAGAAACGAGACGAACCTCGTAAGGTTGGCCCACTTCTTCAAGCGCCCAGCGAACACGCATGTCACGCGCCAGTCCCCTGCCGCGATCGGGCGACCGTTCAAAGGCGGTGATAACGGGGGTCAGTGGAAGCGTCATGGTGATTTCTCCTTTGCTGGATGTCTCGCCGAGTGCAGGATAAACAACCCCAGCGCTTACTTGCCAGACGTTCGAGATCGGGCTAGATCGACATCCCTGAACTACTTTTTTTCTTGAAGATTGGGTAAATAGGCATCCCGAACGAAATAATCCAAGCAAAAGATCGGCCTCAAATCAAATTGGACTAGCCACCTCCAGATCCTCTTGGCCGGCAGATCAGGGGCACCTGACCACACACGCTCAGCCGGCCTGTCTTGCCATCTGCGGACGTTCGCCGAGACCCGAATGTGACCGCTCACCTGTCTCGTTCGATCAAAAAGACGTCGTTAAAGGGTTGCATTGAGCCACCGGGTTCCCTGGCCTTATCTCTATCGGAAGCAGCGCGTTTCAGATGTCTTGCGCATCGTCGGTGGCTGCCTGCTCCTCGCGCGCATATTGTGAGGGTGGCCGCCCGACGTGCCGCGTGAAGGCGACGCTGAACGTGCTGGCGGAGCTGTAGCCAACGCGCTGTGCAACCTCGGCGACGCGGCCTTCATTGCGGCGTAGCAGGTCCTTGGCGAGCGCCATGCGCCAAGTGAGCAAATATTCCATGGGCGCCACGCCGACCGCGCGGTTGAAGCGTTCGAAGAAGGTTGAGCGCGACAGTGCGGCCTCTTTCGCGAGTTCAGCAACCGTCCACGCGCGTGTGGGGTGTTCGTGCATACCGCGGATCGCGGCCGCGAGGCGGCTATCGGACAGCCCGCGAACCAGGCCCGGTGACGCGGTCGTTTCCGCTGTGGACCGCAGCGCCTCGATGAGCAGCACTTCCAGCAGTCGTGACAGCACGACTTCGCGCGCAGGCCGCTGCTCGCGTGATTCATCTCGTACAAGTTGCACGAGGGTGGCCAGTCGCGCTTCACCGCGGACATGCACGATTTGCGGTAGTAACGAGACCAGCAGGGATGCGTCGGGTGAACCGAAGCTGCAGTAGCCGACCATCATTCGCGAATCGACTGGGCCGTCCGGCTCCCCGATTCTAAATTCATTGTTGCCAAGCGCGATGGGCACCAGCGTCTGAATGCCCGGCGGTGGCGGCACGAGGCTGGACATTGCGACGCCGTAGGCCGCGGGAATCAGCACGAAGTCACCCGAGACGAGCCCGATGGGCTCGTGCCCGTCGATCACCATGCGGCACGCGCCCTCCAGGATCACGCAATAGAACGGCTGACCGGCATCCGAGCGGCTAACGCGCCAAGGGCTGGCGCCCAGAACCAGTTTGGAGAACCGGGCGCCCGGCTGCAGCAGCGTCACGACTTCGGCCAACGGATCGATCATTGCCGGACTCCTGCAAATGAAATTCGGATCTTCTATTGTAGCTAGTACGTGCGCGGCGGTCTATCGTTGGTGCAGACGCAAACCACCTCACCTAGGAGTTCCCATGAAAACCGTCCTGATCACCGGCTGCTCGTCCGGATTCGGCCTCGAGATTGCCCGCTATTTTCTGGCCCGCGACTGGCAAGTCGTCGCCACGATGCGCACGCCGCGCGCCGACGTGCTGCCGCCTTCAGAGCACTTGCGCGTGCTGGCGCTCGACGTCACCGATCCCGACAGCATCCGCCAAGCTGTCGAGGCGGCCGGCCCGATCGACGTGCTCGTCAACAACGCGGGCTTCGGCGCGGCTTCCCCGGCGGAACTGGTCCCGCTTGCGACAGTGCGCGAGATTTTCGAGACCAACACCTTTGGCACTATCGCAGTGACGCAGGCGGTGCTGCCCCAGTTTCGGCAGCGTAAAGCCGGTGTCGTCGTGAATGTCACGTCGAGCGTAACGCTAAAGGCGCTGCCTCTGATCGCCGCTTACCGCGCGAGCAAGGCGGCGGTGAACGCATTTACCGAGTCAATGGCGCTGGAGCTCGAGCAGTTCGGCGTGCGAGCGCGCCTGGTGCTGCCCGGCCGTGCGCCCGACACCCGGTTTGCAGAGAACGCTCACGCCCACATGCATGGCCTCGACCACGAGGCCTACGCTGGACTCGTCAAGGACGTCTTCGCGCGATTCCAGGACACCTCTACACCAGTCACCCGGGCGCAGGATGTCGCGGAGGCCGTGTGGCGCGCAGCGACCGACCCGTCATCCCCAATGCATATCCCAGCCGGCGCTGACGCACAAGCCTGGGCGGCCGAGGCTCGCTGACTCAGCAGCACAGGTCGAACACGGCTTCTACACGCTACAGCGTATTACGATAAGGAGATTGCTATGCAGGACAAACAAGTTGCTCTCGTAACCGGGGCTAATCAAGGAATCGGTCTCCAGATCGCAAAGGATCTCGCGGCACGCGGTTTAACTGTGTTGGTAGGATCGCGCAGCCTCGAACGCGGCGAGGCTGCGGCCGGGGAAGTGGGCCTGAACGCGTTCGCCCTCCAACTCGACGTGACGGATCAGGCTTCAATCACAATGGCGGCGGAGCGCGTCCAAAACGAGTTTGGCCGCCTTGACGTGCTCATCCAGAACGCGGCCATTTCGAATACGAAGAAGCAGCCCGGTCAATCCGTCGAGGAGTACTCAAAGACGACGCGCCCGAGCAACGTGGCTCTCGATGAAATGCGCGCGGTGTGGGACACCAACGTGTTCGGCGTGCTCGCTGTGTACCAGGCGATGCTGCCACTTTTGCGCAATACGCCGGGCTCCCGCATCGTCAACGTGTCGAGTGGTGTTGGATCGCTGGCGACGAACCTGAACCCAGCCTTCCCGTACCGCGGGATCTTCGGTCCCGTCTACCCGGCGTCCAAGACGGCGCTTAACGCGTTGACGGTCGCGATGGCCATCGAACTCGAGCCGGAAGGTATCAAGGTCAATGCCGTCTCACCGGGTTATACCAAGACTAACCTCAACGGATATTCGGGCACCGAGACCGTCGAGGAAGGTGCTCGCGAGGCGGTGCGCGTTGCGCTGCTGGGTCAGGACGGCCCCACAGGCACGTTCACGCGCTGGAAAGGGGAAACGATCCCATGGTGAATTGAGTCTGGTGCGCGCGTGCGCAGGGATCGATGGATTGGGCCGGAGCGCATGAAGTTAGGCCATTCGCCTGAGCCTTGGTAACGCCGTTGAATTTCGCTGTTGTTGAAATCATGGCGACTGAGTGTTCGCTCGACGGTGCACTCCCCGCTTCTCTCGCGGTGTTATCCGATCGACAACCAACACTAAGTTTTTGATCTTCGCTATCAGCTCTCGACGGCCGACGATCAAGCCCGCCTGCGGGCCGCCAAGCAGCTTGTCGCCGCTGAAAGTGACGAGAACGACGCCCGCTAGAACGGTTAATCACGGTAGCTTCACGCGGCAAGCCCTATTGCGTGAGATCGACCAGCGTGCCGTTGCCGGGATAGCGGCGTGAGTTCGGTAACGCTGGCCTCCAGATCTTGCGAAGCGCGCCGATACCCCTGCCGCCCGTCAACAAGTCCAGCGTCAGGCTGGCCAGATGATCAGCGAAAGGTTCGAAATCGTAATCTAACCGCCGGCGCTTGATTACCGGCGTCCGATGTCCGCGAGGAAGCCGGAAACCTTAACCAACCCCTCTTGCAGGACATCGAGCGGGTTGGCGAAACCGACCCGGATATACCCTTCCATGTCAAACGCGCTACCCGGCGTGAACATCACACCCGTCGCTTCGATCAGCGCGGTGCAAAATCCGGTCGACGACATGTCGACATCGAACTTGAGCAGACAAACCGTCGCGGCCTTGGGCTTCACATACGACACCAGCGGTTCCTTACTGATCCAGTCGTCGAGAACCCTGAGATTGGTCCGCGTAATAGCATGGTTGCGAGCAAGGATCTTGTCCTTAGCCTCGAGCGCAATGGACGCAAGATAATCGTCGATCATCCCCACGCTGATGGTGTTGTAGTCTCGATGAATACACACCGCGCGAATCAGTTCGACCGGTCCGGCGATCCACCCCAAGCGCAATCCGGCCAGCGACCACGTCTTCGACATGCTGCCGGTACTAATACCCCGCTCATAAAGGTCGGCGACAGACGCGGTGAATCCTGATCCTTCCTGGTCCGTGCCCCGATAAACCTCATCGCACAAGAGGTACGCACCGCACGATTGGGCGATGCTCACTACCTCCTTGAGGAAGGCTTCATCCATCAGCGAGCCTGTCGGATTGTTCGGGTTGTTGATGGCGATGAGCTTTGTCTTCTGGTTGGCCAGCTTGCGGAGCTCGTCGAGATCCGGCAGGAAATCGTTGTCTTCGCGCAGCGTCATGGTCTGCAGGTCGGCACCGTAGCTTTCGGGAATCGAATAGTGTTGCTGGTATGTCGGCAACACCGCGATCACACGGTCACCGGGCTCGATCAGGGTTTCGTACACCAGCGCATTGCCGCCTATAGCGCCGTGCGTCACGACAATATTCCTAGTCGTCTGCCGCTCATATAAAGCTGCGATGTTGACTCGCAACCTGTCCGACCCTTCGATCGCTCCATAGGTCAGCTTCATGGGAAGGAGTTCGTCGAGCAGGCTATCGCGCTTGCCGGTCAGTTCGAGCAATTGCGCCACCGTCAGCGATTCAACGCAGGTTTCAGCGAGGTTATAGCGCGCCTCATGCTCGTACCGGTCCATCCAGCGTTCGACAAGAAAGTCCTTGATCTTCATTGAAATCTCCGTGAATCGGCTACCCGTAACGATAGCCGAAATGATGGGCAAAAAAAACACAACCGGACCAGGTCATCCGCGCTGAACCGGCCAACCTCGACGCCTTCATTTTTTTTGTTTGACCGATTATATTTTAAAGTCTATCTTAGACTACTTAGTATATTTCGGTAAACGACATGACGCTATCGGCTGAACATTCCGAGTTGCCCGGAATGCTGGTGATCCAGCATCTGCTGGACGCACTGAACTGAAGCGCAACGGCACTTACCAGAAGTTGTTGGAGAAATATTTTACGGTCGATCTAGCGGTCGACTAAGCCGCGCGTGCGGACCATCGCACGACTGTTCCGCACGAATCGACATTGAATAATGACTAAAGCACGTAACTTGAAGATCGCCTCCGGACAAGCCGCTGAGCTCACGGTCAGTCCGTCGTCCAAGCCGTCGTCCAAGCGCGCGGTCAAGCGAGTGGTCAAGCGGGTGGTCAAGCGCAGCGACCCGCAACCATCAGCCGAGTTGCTCGCTCGCTACAGCGCGATCGCCGACGGCATAGTCTTGCTGTTTCCGCCGTACACGGAGGTCGTGATACACGACCTTGGCACGCAAACCGTTGTGCATGTAGCGAACAACCAGTCCAAACGCGAGCTTGGCGACGAATCATCGCTCGACGACATCGAATTCGATCCGGACGAAAGGGTAATCGGTCCGTATGAAAAACTGGGGTGGGACGGCCGCAAGATTCGCTCGGTCAGTATTGTCGTGCGTAGCGATGCAGGTCAGGCGATCGGCGTCATGTGCATCAATTTTCATGTTGCGGCACTGGAGCAAGCCAGGCAGGCGCTTGACCTGCTCCTCTCAACCACCACGCTGCAACCACAGCCCGAGAAGCTGTTCCAGGACGACTGGCAGGAGCGCGTGAATATCTTTCTCAACCACTGGCTGCAGGAACGCAAGCTCGCGCTGTCCATGCTGACGCGCGAGCATAAGCGCGCGCTCATAGAAGCATTGCATGAGCAAGGCGCGTTCAAGGGCAAGAGCGCGGCTAACTATGTGGCGAAGGTACTGACGATCGGCCGCGCCACGGTGTTCAATTATCTGAAGGAACTGAGGGGCAACGAGTGATGAATGAACTGTTTCAACGCATTGAGGAAGCGCATCGCGCCATTCGACCGCAAGTAAGCGTCACGCCGCTTGCATTCAGTCCGATGTTATCGAAGGCGACCGGATGCGACGTGTACCTGAAGTGCGAGCATCTGCAGCATACCGGCTCGTTCAAGTTTCGCGGCGCGACCAACAAGCTGCGCCTGCTCGACGCAGACGCGCGCCGCAACGGTGTGCTCACGGTGTCGAGCGGCAATCATGGTCAGGGCGTGGCGCTCGCCGGCAAGCTTGAGGGGGTGCCCGTCACGGTCTATGCATCCACATCCGCCGCGGCGATCAAGCTCGACGCTATTCGTGCGCTGGGCGCCGAGGTGGTGACGCTAAACGACACAACGCTGGCCGTCGAACTTGAAGCCGCCCGTCAGGCAAAGGTCCGGGGCATGACGTTCGTGTCGCCCTACAACGATCTCGACGTCATAGCCGGCCAGGGCACGATTGGCATGGAACTGCATGAGCAGGCAAGCGGCACGATTGCCGATCTGGCGGCGGTGTTCGCCTCCGTCGGCGGCGGCGGCCTTATTTCCGGTATCGGCACGGCGGTCAAAACACTGCTTCCGCAAACCGACGTGATCGGCTGCTGGCCCTCGAACTCGACCGCTTTGTATAGTTCACTCAAAGCGGGCAAGATCATAGACGTTGAGGAAAGCGAAACAATTTCCGATGGTACCGCGGGCGGTGTAGAACCCGGCTCAGTGACCTTCGATATTGGCCGGGAAGTCATTGCCGGTACCGCGCTGGTGACGGAAGAAGAGATCCGGGCTGCCATGAAGCTGCTTGCGCAAACCGACCGCTGGATGGTTGAAGGCGCGGCCGGTGTCGCGCTGGCATCAATGTTGAAACTTGGATCCCGGTATCAGGGCCGTGCGGTAGCCGTGGTGCTTTGTGGACGCAATATCATGCTGAACAAATTCATCGAGGCTGTTAAGTGAAAATCTGGACGAAAGACGAAATTATCGCGCGCTTCAATATGGAGCGCGCGGTGCGGATGATCGAGGAAGGTTTCGTGGCTTACTCCCGCAAGACCGTCCAGGTGCCGCCGGTCCAGAACTTCCAGTTCGACGCGGCCAACGGCGATTGTTGTGTCAAGTCCGCTTATGTAGAGGGTGCAGCGGCTTTTGCGGTCAAGGTGTCTACCGGCTTCTACGATAACCCCAAGCAAGGCTTGCCGAGCAACAACGGCCTGATCGTGCTTTTTTCCGCCACGACAGGCGAGCCGGTCGCCCTGTTGCAGGATGAAGGCTGGCTCACCTGCGTGCGCACGGCGCTCGCCGGACAACTCGCCGCACGATTGCTCGCGCCGCGCGAGGTGCATGGAATTGGCATTATCGGCAGCGGCGAGCAAGCGCGGTTGCAGCTTGAGTATTTGCAACCGGTGACCGGTTGCCGGGATGTATTCGTATGGGGGCCGAGCGCGAAAAACCGCGGCCACTACGTCGAGAAAATGTCGGCACTAGGCTTCAACGTGCGGGCGATGGACTCTGCTGAAGAAGTTGCGGCGAACGCCAACCTGATAGTCACCACAACACCGTCTCGCGAACCGCTGCTGCGCTCCGAGTGGATCCGCAACGGCACGCATATCACAGCGGTGGGCGCGGACAGCGCCAGCAAGCAGGAACTGGATCCGGCAATCATCAGTCGCGCCGGGGTGATCGTGGTGGATTCGATCGATCAGTGCAGCAAATACGGCGAAGTCTCGCATGCGCTGTCCGCCGGGCTGATTCATGCGGAGCAGTTGCTTGAACTCGGCGCATTGCTGGACGCCGGCCAGCGCGCTCGCGACGATACCGACCTTGCCCAGATCACGGTGGCCGACCTCACCGGCGTGGCGGTGCAGGATGTGCAGATTGCAGCTAGCGTGGGTGCCTGAACGGTTTGACGCGTCGAAATTTCAGCGCGGCCATGGCGCTCTGCGCGATCAACCCGCCGCGCTGAAACTCGTGCCGTAATACGGCTGCGATAGGGCCTTCGCCGAGCGTATGAGGTCCTCGAGCATGGCCGCGCGCTTGTTCAAGTCGGTGTCGCGGCTGGTCATGAAACATAGCGCAGCAACGGCGTGTCCGTTCTTGTCCCGCACGGGCGCGGCCATGCAGTATCGGAACGTGTGGGACAGGCCTTCCGTGCAGAAAAATCCTTGTTGTGCGGCGCGCTCGACATCGCCCAGGAATTCCGGCACTTCGATCCGCTTGCCGTTGTCGAGCACGAAGTCTTCTTGCGGAATCAATGCGCGAATCTCGACCGCGCTCAAGTGACCGAGCAGCAAGCGGCCGGACGCGGTCCACGGAATGGGGACTTTCACGCCTATATCCGAACTGATGTTGAACGGACGCGAGCTGTTTTCCGACAGCACCACGGTGTACTTATTCCCTTCGA
>Ga0302226_10002359_pt1 | contig 13509 bp, 11 predicted proteins | sample II_Palsa_E3_3_FD_193524 | JGI IMG/M metagenome (GOLD analysis project Ga0302226, IMG submission 193524) | Peat permafrost microbial communities from Stordalen Mire near Abisko, Sweden - II_Palsa_E3_3 | ecosystem: Environmental > Terrestrial > Soil > Palsa > Peat permafrost | place: Sweden...
GCACCACGATGCGCTATGACCGCGCCCGCGGCAGCCTGGACCGGCATGCGACCTATATCGTCGCCGCCTACGTCGCAGGCGCCGCCAGGTAACGCGGCACCTGGCATCAGCTTTGCCCGGCGGTCACTCGCCGGGCAAAGCTGGGCCGGCCCGTTTGCTGTCGTCACACACAGCGATCTTGGAGCGAGCGGGAACCGCCTAATCTGTGTCCGGAACTGGGTGGGACGATGTCGGCTAGGACGAGCGCCGAAATGGTTGTTCTGGGCGTTATCCGTTGTGACTTGACAGTTTCGATTTGCTGGGCTCGCTTGCCGGTCCTGGGCGCAGTCCCGCAGCGAGCCGCGAGTTCCAATCCGTGATCTGGCCTTTCGGCGGAACTCGGGTAGCTGCCTGCTGGCTCAGGATCGGATGATGGATTCGGTTCGAAAAGACATCTGTGAGCGAGCGGATCGGCAGGAACCGGATGCTCGCCTGGTCCGGGGTTCGTCTGGACGCCGAGCGTTCTGCCGCTGAGCGCTTTGCGTATCCGCGCTGCGTATCGGCCCTTCGGGACGAACGGCTGTTAGCTGAAGACTGTATCCGCGGCGGCGAGGATGTCGGTGACCTCGGTGCGCGTGGTGTAGTCGGGGTGGATGTCGATCCAGCGGATCGTCATCTCGGCGTCGATGAGGACGACGGTGGGCATCGGCAGGTTCTCGGTGCCGTCCGCGTTGACAGCGTGCAGGTCAGTGCCTAGCTTTTCCTGCGCGGCGCGCAGTTCCCGGGTTCTGGCCGACAGCAGGATACCGAGCTGGCTGGCGAGAGCGTTGCCCGCGTCACTGAGGACCGGGAACTGGAGGTCATTTTTTTCTTGTGCGGTCAGTGAGCCATCGGCCTTCTGCGGGCTGACTGCGATCAGGGCTATGCCCCGCTCGGTGAGGGCTGGATATAGCTGGTCCTGGTAGGCCCGGAGCGTCAGGTTGCAGTACGGGCACCAGGCACCGCGGTAGAACACGATCACCGCTGGCCGGGCGGCGGTCGCGGCTCGCAGTGATGTGGCGGCGCCGTGGGCATCGAGCATCGGCGCGTCGGAAAGCATGGTCCCGGGCCTCGCCGCGCCGGCGGGCACGCCGGCGGCGGTGAGCTGAGCGACCCACCGTCCGAACGCCGCCGCGACGTCGGCGGGGAGAGGGCGCCGGGGAGTGGCCCTCATCTCGGCCACCTGATCGGCGATGGTTGCGGTCATATCTGTCACAGTTCTTCTCCTTGACCGGGGGTACCGGGCCGCTTCAGACGGCGACGCGTCCGCCGTCGGCCGGCAGGATCGTCCCGTAGACGAAGCTGGCGTCGTCGGATGCGAGGAAGCTGACTGCCGCGGCGATCTCGCTGGGATCCGCGGCACGTCCGGCGGGGAGGGTTGCGGTCAGGGCGTCGAACATGTCTCCCATCGCCGCGCTGGCGGGCGTGCGTGTTGGCCCGGGCGCGACCGCGTTGACCCGGACGCCGCGAGGGCCGTACTCCGCCGTCCAGGCCTTGGTGAGGGAGTCGATGGCCGCCCTGGAGGCGCCGTAGGCGGCCAGCCCGTTCATGCCGATGGCGGCGGCCATCGTCGAGATGTTGATGATCGCGCCACCGCCTCTGGCGGCCATCCGGGGCGCGATCGCGGCAGCCAGGAAGAACGGCGCCTTGACGTTGACGTCGAAGACGAGATCGAACGCATCCTCGCTGGTCTGATCCGTCGGACCGCCCGAGGACGCCCCGGCATTGTTGACTAGGATGTCGACGTCGCGAGCGGCGTCGGACAGCCGCTTGACGTCCGCAAGATTCTCCAGGTCAGCGTGGATGAACCGAGCATGGCCCCCAGCCGACTCGATCGCGGCGACCACCTCCTTCCCCCCTGCCTCGTCGCGGCCGGTGGCGATCACCTCGGCGCCGTCGGCGGCGAGCCGCGCAGCGATGGCGCGGCCGATGCCCGAGGTGGCGCCGGTGACGAGGGCGGTCTTCCCGTGCAATCTCATGGCTATCGTTTCCCCTATCAGGCAGAATGGATTATGTGATCCATAATGCTGGGCGGCAAACTGGAATGTCAAATCCAGTTTGATTAGGATCTACGCATGAGCCCAGATGCCGATGGCGCCGCGGCCGCGCCGGCAACGCGCGGGCTGACTCACAAGGGTCAGCGGACCCGCCAGCGGATCATCGGCGCCGCGGCCGAGCTGATCTTCGAGCGCGGCGTCGCCCAGACCACGATCGAGGACGTGCGGGCCGCCGCGGACGTCAGCAGTTCGCAGCTCTATCACTACTTCGACGACAAGCCCGCTCTCGTCCGGGCCGTGATCGACCACCAGGCCGGTACGATCGTCGGCAACCAGGAGCAGTTCGACCTCAGCAGCCTGAACGGCTTGCGCGCCTGGCGCGACTTCGTCGTTCAGCACCAGCGCGAGCTCGGCTGCCGTGGCGGCTGCCCGATCGGGTCGCTCGGCAGCCAGACCGCGGAGACCGAGCCTGAGGCCAGGGCTGCCGTCGCGGCGGGCTTCCGGCGCTGGGAGGGCACGATCCGGTCCGGCCTGCGGGAGATGCACAGACTCGGCCGTCTCACCCCCGGCGCCGACCCGGGCGAACTCGCCCTAGCGACACTCGCGGCGCTGCAAGGCGGGCTGCTTCTCGCTCAGATCCAGCGCGACACCAAGCCGCTGGAGGCCTCGCTCGACGCGATGATCAAACTCATCGCCGCCCTCAGCACCGGCGAAGCAGCCAGCCGCACCGAGACCCGCCCTGCCCCAGCCAAGGGCGATCCCACGAACCGGACCTGATGAGCGCCACGTAAAGTCTGGACGGGTTTGTGCCTGGCACAGGGACGCCAGGCCCCCGATCACCCATGAGCAGCGCCATGCCAGAGCGCACAGAACCGGTGGATCGGTAGGAGACATCAACGTCCGGCTGATGTACCTAGGGGTAGCGCCGATTCGGCGCTCGGGAGCGGCGATTGGGGTCGGTCGGACGGGTCGCAGAAGGGCAGGGCAGTGACTTGGCGTGACTGCCGGGGCGTCTTACGGTTGGTTTACTGATTGACCGGACCCGCCCTCAGCCTTGGCTTTGTTCACCTCGTCGGTCGCCTCGTCCGCGAAACTGCCGAGCGGGGTCATGGCAGCCGGATGTATTCACGGAACGTAACCCGCAAGGCCGGTGCTTCCACACCAGCCTCTGCACTGTGGCCAGGCGGTTCCGGGGGATGCCGCCAGGGCCGGGCAATCCCCGGAACCGGAGGTCCTCAGCTGGCGGGGGCGACGGTGATGATGCCGAAGGTTTCTCCCTGCGGGCCGGTGACGACGGCCATGCGGCCGACGGGGCTGTCATCGGGACCCGTGATGACCCGTCCGCCGAGGCTGGCGACCGCAGCGGCGGCGGTGTCGGCGTCCTCGACGGCGAACCAGGTCAGCCAGTGGGGCGGGACCTCCCCGGGGACGCCCATGCGAGCGTCGTCCGCGATGCCCCCGGCCGGCTCGGTGCCTCCGGGAATGGCGAAGGTGACATATCCCTCATCCTGGCCAGTGGCCGACATAGGGGTATAGGTGTAGCCGAACACGTCCGCGAGAAACGCCTTGGCCGCCTCGTAGTCGCGGGTGTGCAGTTCGTTCCAGCAGTAGGCGCCGGGCTGGTTGAACACGCCGGCCCCGGCGTGGTCTTTGGCCTGCCACAGCCCGGCTGCCGCGCCGGCCGGGTCGGTGAAAACGGTCATCCGCCCGACCGTCATCACATCGAACGGGGGCATCAGCAGCTGGCCTCCGGCCGCTGTGACCTTCGCGGCGGCCGCGTCGACATCGTCGGCGGCGATGTAGGTGGTCCACACGCTCGGCATCGGCTGGGGCTTGGGGCCGATACCGGCGGCGGGCTCGCCATCGAGCAGTGCCATGAGGTAGCCGCCGGCCTCTGGCGGGCTGTCCTGGATGTCCCAGCCGAACAAATGAGAGTAGAAGGCACGGGCGGCCTGCGGGTCATCGACCTGACAATCCACCCAGCACGGAGTGCCTGAGGGCCAGGGAGTGCCGCGAGTAGGCATGAGTCTCCTCCGAGATCAGCTCCCGGATGGGAGCGGCAGGCCCAGCCCATCACAGCCGCGGGCCTCCTGGCACGGATCTCAACAGAACCAGGGCCGCCTCGCCTCCCGCCACGCCGCCACGCCGCCACGACCCGGCGAACCGGCCCCTAGCCTGCGGGCGAAACACCCCCTACCCAGCGGCACCGCCTGCCGGCACCCGCACCCGCACCCGCACAGAAGTGCATGACCGGCGTGCTCCCGCCGGTGCAGCCGAAATCAGCGTCACGAACACGGAATCGGCGTTATGTGACGGTGAGGTCGGCGACAACCACGGCGTGGTCGCTACCGGCGGTAATGCCTTTGTCGTAGAGGTGTGCAGGCGGATCGCGGGAGTCACCGGCGCGAAACAGGCCGGGCTGGCCGTCATTGAACGCGGCGGCCGGATCGGCGCTCTGCGATCCGGCCACGAGCCCGAGCGGTGGCTGCTGGATGATCTCCCTGGGCAGAAAGATCTTCGACCCAGTTTCTCCAGGCTCACTGCGCCAGGTGGCACGACCTGAGGCGGGCCGGCATCCCGCCAAGCACGTCCGCCGCGCACAGCAACGCCAGGCGCGTTACGGCTCACTGGGCAAAACGCGCCAAGCAGGCGAGTCGATCGGCCTTCGGCATCGCCGGACCCATGCTCAGGTGCCGCAGTAGGTGACGTACGGGGCGCCCGCGGGTGCCGGACGGGTGCAGTCCGCCAATCCGGGCCGCTCGTCGAAGGGGCGGGAAACGGCGTCCACAAGCTGGTGGAACGGTCCCATGTCACCCGTGGCCGCCTTGGCCAGCGCCTCCTCGACGCGGTGATTGCGCGGGATATAGACGGGGTTGACCCGGTCCATCGCGGCGGCCACCGCGACACGGTCCGCGGGCAGCAGGACCTCGCGGCGGGCGGCCCAGCTGTCGAAAGGCTCCGGCTCGGTGAACAGCGTCCGCGCGGTGCCGGCGGACAGCGCGCGGAAGAACTGCGTGAAGTCGACCTTTTGCAGCCGCATCAGCTTCAGGATGTCGTCCGTCAGCTCCGGGTCCGGCGCTGCGAGCCCCAGCTTTGCCGCCATGCCCTCGGCCCAGTGCTGCTCATAGGCGCCGGCGAATCCGCTCAGCACCTCCGTGGCCGCCTCAACCGCGGCCTCGCTGTCGTCGTCGATCAAGGGAAGCAGGGTCTCAGCCAGCCGGGCCAGGTTCCACTGCAGGATCCTCGGCTGGTTGCCATAGGCATAGCGGCCGTGGTCGTCAATGGAGCTGAACACCGTGGCCGGGTCGAAGGTGTCCATGAAGGCGCACGGACCGTAGTCGATGGTCTCGCCGGAGATCGTCGTGTTGTCGGTGTTCATGACCCCGTGCACGAACCCGGCCAGCATCCACCGGGCCACCAGCGACGCCTGCGCCCCGACCACGCGCCGGTACAGGTCCAGGTAGCGGTTCGGGGCGTCGGCAGCCTCCGGGTAGTGACGGGCGATGGCGTAGTCGGCCAGTGCGCGCAGCAGGTCCCGGTCGCCGGACGCGGCGGCGTACTGGAACGTGCCCACGCGCAGATGGCTCGCCGCGACCCGGGCGAGCACCGCGCCCGGCTGCGCCCCCTCCCGGAGCACCCGCTCGCCGGTAGTGACCACCGCGAGCGCCCGCGTGGTGGGAATGCCAAGGCCGTGCATGGCCTCGCCGATCACGTACTCGCGCAGCATCGGGCCCAGCACGGCCTTGCCGTCGCCGCTCCGGGCGAACCGGGTGCGCCCGGACCCCTTGAGATGAAGGTCGCGGCGGCGACCCCGGGCATCGACCACCTCGCCGAGCAGCAACGCGCGGCCGTCCCCGAGACGGGGGGAGTACATGCCGAACTGATGGCCGGCGTAGGCCTGCGCGACCGCCGTAACCCCCTCCGGGACCTGCCCCACCAGCAGCGCGACGCCCGGCGGCTCTCCCAGCGCCGCAGGATCGACGCCCAGCTCGACCGCCAGCTCCTCATTGAGCACCAGCAGCACGGCGGCGGGTGCCGAGGCCGCCGTCCACGGCACGGAAAGACCGGGCACCGCGCGGGCATAGGAATCCTCGAACCGGAACAAACTCGCCGCGACGGTCATGCCTTCGAGGTTACGGACCTGCCGCCCCCCGGCAAGCCCCTGCTCACGCTGTGCCGGTCATGCCCCTCTATGAGCCACACGCCGCCATCCCCGATGGCATGAACAAGATCCGCCGACCACAAACAGCCCTAGCCCGAGTTTCCGACGATCATGGTGCGGAGTGACTGTTTCCGCTGGTCAGCTATGGTGCTGGGGGTGGTTTTCGTGTATTACCCATGTCAGCGTCTGGGGGCGTAGCGGGCGAGGCCGAAGATTGCGGTGAGCTTGTCTTGGACCGGGCTGGTTTCGGTGAGCATGCGGTGGGCTCGGGGCCGGCCGCGGCCGCTCTGGTAGAGCAGAACGGTCTCGCCGATCCCGGCGAGTTCGCCGAGCAGGGCGCGGACGGACAGGTCCAGGCCGGCGCGGGCGGCTTCGCGGCGCATCAGGTGGGCGGTTTGCAGGGCCAGGACGCAGGTGAAGACGTGGACGCGGATGTTGTGGTCGGTCCAGTGGTGCATCGGGGAGAAGGACACCACGTGCGGGTCTTTCATCTGGCGGAAGGAGAATTCGGCCTCGGACTGGGACCGGTACCCGGCGATCACCTCCACTGCTGGCCAGTCGTCGTGATCGGTGATCAGCACGTGCTTGCCGAAGATCTCCTCTTCGAGGGCGGCGCGGGCACCGGGGTCTACGGCCCATGTCAGGCGCAGGTCTTTGGGCTGGTCACCGTCCAGGTGCCAGGTGACGACTCGCCGGACCCAGGGCTTGCGGGTGATCTCCTCGATCTCGGCCTGGACCGTGTCTTTGCTGCGGCGGGTCTTGCCGCGGGCCAAGGTGGCAGCCAGTTCGCCGAGTTTCTTGCCTGCCTTGGCCAGCGTGGTGCCGTCGAACCCGCGGGCCTGGCTGTTCTGCAGTTCGGGTGAGTGGGTGAGGATCGCCCGGCGCTGGGCGCCGTAGACCTCGCGGCGGGTATCGAACGCGGTCAGGCCGCCGAAGCGTTTCTTGTCGGCGATGACGCGCTTGGAGGCGGGCAGGGCGGTCAGGTCCGGGCAGTCGCTGGCCGGGACCGACCCGATGTAATGCAGTCTGGTGCCCGTGAGGTGAGCGAAGTTGGCTGCGGAGTTCTGCCCGGCGTCGAAGACGACCGTCATGTCCGGGTCGCCGGGCGGGACGCCAGCCGCTGCGGTGACCGCCTCGTACTGGCTGAGCAGCTGGTCGATCATCGTGGGGAACTGGGTGACGTCGGGCCGGTCGCCGGGGTAGGCGTGCCAGGTCAGCGGGATCCCCCCGTCCCGGGTGACCACCAGGCCCAGGCCCACCAGCCGCAGGTCGGCGCGCTTCTGCTTGGCCTTGCCCCGCTGCGCGACCGGAGCCTTGCCGTTGCCGGTCGCGATGAAGGTCGCGAAGTTCGTCATGTCCAGCGCCACCGACGAGCAGTCCACGCCGGGGGCCCCGACGATCCGCACCGCGATCTTGCGGGAGATCTCTGCCAGCTGCTCCAGGGTGATGGCGTGCATCGCATCCCAGAACCGGCGGTGGTCCAGCGCCGTGGCGGGGATCTTGGTGAACCGGCCGGCGGCGGTGGTCTTCCACCAGTCCGCGAAGGCCAGCTTCGAGCACGGGGCGACCAGCCGGTTCAGCGCCGCCAGCACCAGGTAGGTACCCGCGGACAGCGGCAGCCCGGACGGGCCGGGTCCGGCCACTTCATCGATAATGGCGGCCACGCCGAGATCCTCCAGCACGCCCCACGCCGCGGCGACCGCGCCGAACTCCTTGTGACCGGTCCGGTCCGGCAGGCCCAGCCCGCCGCCGCGCATCGCGGCCGCCAGCTCCCCGGCGGTCCCCAGGTATTCCTGCGAGACGATCCGGGGCTTGCCATCCACGCGGGCGGACTCCACCAGGTAGTAGTACGTGGCATTGCCGCGTTTCTTCCCCACGATGGACGCCATATATGGGTAATACACTCTCAGGCGGCCCAGGACAAGCACCGCCACAGCATGTCATCAGGCGAAATGAGTCAGACCCGGCTCCGGCCAGGAGTCACCAGACCATGATCATTGGAAACTCGGGCTAGGCGGCAGGCCTGTGAACGGTGTGTAACGGCCTGACCGGGCAGGCACGCTGCGGGCGGCGCGACCGTTACGGACGATGTGCCCGATTCTCCGTGCCACGGAGACGCGCAACGTCCGACTCCGGCGATACCCGCAGGCCAGAAGCCCATTTCTGTCCGGCTACGTCGCGCCGTCCAGCCCCGTCATCGCCGCGTTAGTCTCTTGATCTTGAAATTTAGTCTCTTGATCTTGAATAGCAGCGTTCGAAATAGCGCAAGGACGGCACACCGCAGTGTCGATCATGAGCAGCAACGGCGTGCCACTGCAGGAGATCAGCGACACCGTGGGCCACAAGTCCACCCACGTCACCGAGACCGTGTACCGGCACGTGATCGTGCCCGCCATCCGCGGCGGCGCGACCGTGATGGACACTGTCTTTGGCGACGACCCCGAAGATGAAAAAGGCGCAGCGGGTGTGGCCGCTACGCCGTAGTCACTTGGTTAGTCTCTGGATCATGTAACCCGAGGTCCGGAAAGCCTTGTGACCTGGAGCCCCGTTACGGAATCGAACCGTAGACCTTCTCCTTACCATGGACGCCCGTCACGTCTGGAAGGGTCGCGCTGGGTCGCGTCAGTGCAGTTCAGAGCGGTAGCGCTGTCTGGCTGGTACTGACGTGGTCCGGCGTTAACTGGGGCCGTTGTCACTTGGTTTGTCACTGGCTTTCCGGACCTCACCACCGAAAGTGAGGTCTCCCATAGCAGGACCAATCGACGAAGACTTCATGACCGCCGAGCACGGCGGGCGCGTGATCGCGACCGCGCGGTACAGCTCGCACGCGGCGGCCGACGGCCAGGGTGCGTGGGTCGTGTCTGACTGGCCCGGTCGCTTGTTCAGCCGCAATAAGGCGATTACGGCCATGGTGCTCGCGGAACGGCTCGCCACCGGTTACGCGACGATGATCCGGTAGGGGGACCACGCCGGGATGGTCGCCGGTGACGGCGTACCCGGTTTCCTTGTTCTCCAGGATAACGATGGTGCGCGGCCGCTGCGGCCAGCCGCTGAGGTCTTCGAGGGAGCAGCAAAGTGGCGCATGCCGCCGACCTGTGCCCGCAGCGCCGAGTCGAGCACGGCGGCCTGAATGAGGTCAGGGATGTTGCGCAGCCCGAGCCGCTGATGCAGCCGGATCCGCGCCGACGCCGGGTCGTTTTCGTCGGCGTGGGGGCAGCGGGCTGCAACCTCGAGGACACTGACCACGCCACCACGACGCTGCGCGATCCCGCCCAGCAGGCGGTATGGCTGCGTGGCGTCCGCGGGGCGGCATCCGATCAGCGCTACCGGCTGGTGATCAACGCGCGGATCGATGTCTTCCTCCCGTCTGCCTTCCCGGGCCCGGGCGGGCGCCCAGGGCGACCTGGTGCCAGAGGCCCTGCGCCGCGCGCGGGCATACCTCGACGCCGGTGCCGACTGCGTGTACCCGATCGGGCTGTGGGAGGCCGGTGCGCTGGCGGCCTTCATTCCGGCGTGCCCGGGACCGGTCAACGTGCTCCGCATCCCGCCCGCTCCCTCCCTGGCGGAACTCGCCGGCTCGGGGTGGCCCGGGTCAGCTACGCCAGCCTGCTGCATGGCGGCGTGATGGAGCAGTTCAGCAGCGTTCTCGCATCGCTGGCGGCCGAGCAGGGCGAGCACCTGCGCACCGGCTAACGGCACCACCTCGCCAGGCCGCGCCGCCCGGAACCGCGGGCTCAGGTGCTAGCCATCGCCCCGGTCACGGTTCCGGTTGGTGATTTCACCCCCGTGCCCTTCCATGGTGTTCGCGGCTAGCCTGAATGCGTGGGTGAGGACCCGGCCGGCGATTTCCCGGTGCCGTTGACGCCCCTGATCGGCCGGGAGCGCGAGCTGGCCGGGGCGCGGGTGTTGCTGGCCGGGGGACGTCTGCTGACATTGGTCGGCGCCGGCGGATCCGGCAAGACACGGCTGGCCCTTGAGGTGGTTCGTGGTGAGCCAGGCGCGGTGTTCGTTGACTTGGCGCCGGTGCGCGAGCCCGGCCAGTTCTTGCCAGCGGTTGCCCGGCCGCTCGGATTGCGCGAAGCGGGCGCGCAGCCACTTCCGGTGACCTTGTACCGGTATCTGCGCCGATGGGGTGCGCTGCTGGTCCTGGACAACTTCGAGCATCTGCTCGAAGCCGCCGACGAACTGGCCGGCCTACTGCAGCGCTGTCCTGAGATGCGCGTCCTGGTGACCAGCCGGGCACCGCTGCACGTGCCTGGGGAGCAGCTGCTGCAGGTCCAGCCACTACCCGTGCCCGACCTGCGGGCACTGCCCGGGCCAGCCGAGCTGGCGGCCATCTCCAGCGTGGCGCTGTTCGCCGCCCGGGTGCGCGCCGCACAACCGGATTTCGCAGTGGATGCGGGCAATGCGCGCACCATAGCGGAGATTTGCCTGGCCCTCGACGGGCTGCCGCTCGCCCTGGAGTTGGCGGCCGCCCAGGTACGCCGCTACGGGCTGGCGGAGGTGCTGGCGCGTTCCCGGGGCCGGTTCACGTTGTGGCAGTCGCCGCAGCGAGGCGTCCCGGACCGGCATCGGACCCTTGCGGGGGCCATCCAGTGGAGTGTCGCGCTGCTGGACGCGCCGGCCGCCGCGTTGTTCCGCAGGTTGTCGGTCTTCGCCGGCGGGTGGACCGCATCCGCTGCCGCCGAGGTATGCGGTGAGCCGGCACTGGACGTAGCTGCGCTGCTAGCCACGCTGGTCGACCAGTCTCTGGTGGTGGCTGCCGAGACCCGGGCCGGTCTGCGGTACCGCATGCTGGAAACGCTGCGCGAGTTCGCCGCCGCGCAGCTGGACCTGCACCGCGAGCGTGAGCGGTTCCGTCGCCGGCACCTGTCGTGGTGTTGCGGGATCGGGGCGAAGGTGGCCCGGCTGGGCAACCCGGACGATGAGCGGCTGCCCGCGCTGGACTTGGCCGAGGCAGAGTTCGACAATCTGGCCGCCGCGCTTGAAGGATGCGGTCCGGCGCACGTCACGGACGCGCTGCAGCTGGCGGGCGACCTGTATCACCTGTGGGATTCGCGCGGTCACCTCGGGGAGGGCCGCCGGCATCTGGAACGGCTCCTTGCCCATCCGCAGGCGACGGCCGACCTAGCGGTCCGGGCCAAGGCGCTGGACGCGCTGGGCCTGCTGCGGCTGTGGCAAGATGATCACGCTGCGGCCCGCGGCCTGCTCGGCGAGTCCGCCCGGCTCGCCCAGGAGATCGGTGGATCTGGACCGCTGGGCGTGGACGACGTCCAGCCTGGTCATCTCCCGGGCTATGGGCGGGGATCCCGTCGACGACACCGAGTCCCTGGCGCTGCGAGCCTGTTTAATCATTTGTGTGAGAGGGTGCAGATGATCCCAGTGTGATGAATGTTGCGCTGGCGGAGAGGACACTCTGAGTGAGCACCGAAGAGGCCGCAAAAGTGCATGAAATCGTCGCCGAGGGCGTGGTGCGCGAGGGCCTGCAGGAAATAGTGCTCCCCGTTGAGGAAGCCGCGGCGAAAAGGCTGGCGGATTTCGTCAGCGAAGCAGCGATCGACAGGATGATCGCCGACGCGCAGGCGGCCGGCGTTTCGCTGCTGGACGGCCCGGGCGGGCTGATAGGGCAGCTGACGGCCAGGGTTATCGAGCGGGCGCTGGGCGCGGAAATGGACGATCACCTGGGCTACGTGAAAGGCGGCCCGACGGGAAAAGGGTCGGGTAATTCCCGGAACGGCTCTTACGGGAAGACGCTCACCACGACGTCGGGAGCGGTGCGGATCACGGTGCCCCGGGACCGGAAATCTGCATTCGAGCCGCAGATCGTGGTGAAAGGACAGCGGCGCGTCGGCCAGGTCGACGAGATGATCCTGTCGCTTTACGCCCGGGGAATGACCACGCGGGACATCCACGCGCACCTGGCGGAAATCTACGGGGTAGAGGTTTCTCCCGCACTGGTATCGGCGGTGACCGACGTGGTTTCCGACGAAATCACAGAATGGCAGAACCGGCCGCTGGACGCCTTTTACGCCATTCTTTACATCGACGCCCTGGTGGTCAAGGTCCGCGACGGCGGCGCGGTGGACAACAAGGCCGCCTACCTGGTCACCGGCGTCGACGTGGACGGCTTCAAGCACGTGCTGGGCATCTGGCTGGGCGTGGCCGAGGGATCGCGGTTCTGGGCGGGCGTGCTCGCCGAGCTCCGCAACCGCGGCATCAAGGACGTCCTGTTCGTCTGCTGCGACGGACTCAACGGCCTGCCCGACGCGATTGAGGCGACCTGGAGCAAGGCGAAAGTGCAGACCTGCGTTATCCACCTCATCCGGGCATCAATGAAATACGTTTCCTGGAAAGACCGGAAGAAGGCCGCAGCGGCGATGCGGCCCATTTACACCGCACTGAATGAGGCCGCCGCGAAAACAGCGCTGGAGAACCTGCGCCGCGACTTCGGGAAGAAAAGCCCCGGTCTGGTCGCCGCATGGGACCGGGCCTGGGACCAGTTCATCCCGTTCCTTGAATTCGACTCCGCCATCCGGAAGGTTATCTACACGACTAACGCCATCGAGTCGGTTAACTTCCAGCTGAGGAAGATCATCAAGAACCGCGGTCATTTCCCCGGCGACGACGCCGCGATCAAGCTGCTTTACCTCGGCATCAGGAATATTACCGGACGGCATATCGACGGCGACGGACTGGTCCGCGAACGAGGACAACGCGGAACAGGTACTTACGGCTGGAAAGCAGCCATGAACGCATTCGCCGTCGCATTCGGGGAACGCGTCCCCATCTGACCCGGGCACGAAAAACTACTCATATTAAATAACAAAAGGACAACGACTGCCCCAGCTCACACAAAAGATTTGACAAGCTCGGCGCTGCGTGCCGTCGAGATCGCGCGGGCGCACGGAACCCGCGCGAGCCTGGCCCGGGCGCTGTGCGGCCTGGCGCTGCTCCGCTCCGCGCAGGGCCGCCAGGCCGAGGCCAGCCAGTTGATGGAGCAGTGCCTGCGGGCCCTGGATTACATGACGTGGGCCCGCGTCAAATTCAGCTACTTCCTGGGCTGGTTCGCCTTCCTCGACGGCAACCTGGACCGAGCGGCTGAGCTGCTCGCGGCCAGCCTCAGTGCCTTCGAGCTCATGGGCGAGCGCCGGTCGCTGCCCGACACCGTCGACGCGCTGGGCTGCCTGGCCGAGGCCCGCGGCCAGCCTGCCGAGGCGCTGCGGCGGTTCACCGAGGCACAGACCCTGCGCGCTGCGGCCGGAGCCCGCCGCAACAGCTATCTGGCGCAGCGCTGCACGCTCGCCGAGGGCAAAGCCCGGGCCGCACAAGCCG
>Ga0302226_10002368_pt1 | contig 13477 bp, 11 predicted proteins | sample II_Palsa_E3_3_FD_193524 | JGI IMG/M metagenome (GOLD analysis project Ga0302226, IMG submission 193524) | Peat permafrost microbial communities from Stordalen Mire near Abisko, Sweden - II_Palsa_E3_3 | ecosystem: Environmental > Terrestrial > Soil > Palsa > Peat permafrost | place: Sweden...
TACCTTTCGAGGTCGGCTCAACTTGCACTGCAACGGCTTTATAGTCATGTCACTCTGAGTTGGCCATCCTCGTAAAACGCTACCCGGCTCCAGCTGGAGATGTGAACACAGCGCGAAAAGCACTGTCACGTCCAGCAACTTCCAAGAATGAAAAACCGATGAGAAATAGTTTGCGCGAAGTCCAAGCGCACGCTGCGCGGCAGAGAAGTTCCCCTCCCACCCAAGCTTGATTGCAGCATCGAGTCCCCGGTACAGGGCTTCAGTTGTGAAATCTTCTCCCCCAGACTGCGATGCGATCAATTTCCCCGCCTCCAGCGCTATCCATCTTTGAGCGGCTGACGCAAGACGAGGACGCGTTCGGGAGCAACCGAAACTGATGGATCCGCAAAAACGGCAAACTCCTGGACGAAAGAATCGGCTTCCTGGAGGGAACCACTGAGCTTGCGGGCACCCACAAACGCTCTCGACAAGTAACACATTGTGTCGGGGACATGCCTCCACCCATACCACTTCCCATATCAATCGACACCAGGAATCAGGAAACCGGGATTCTGCCAGACACACAGGACAGTGCCGTAGCTTCGCAAGCTTCGGGCTGCTTCTGAAATTCAAGACCCGTGAGAGCGAATTCAGTTTGCACCTCCCCAGTTCGTCGCATCCAGTTGCAGCAATCAGAGAAGACACGAGCGCATCGTTATCCGCTAGCAGTAGAGTTTGCAAGTGATTGTAATCTTTCCGCTCGTGCTTTATCAAACCATCCAGATAACGGATAAGGACAGCGATCGACAACTGATGCGCGACAGCAAGACGGGAAACAAAACTGGCAATACTTTCGCATTGGTCGCTGCCAAGCCCAATAGGTGTCAGTGGATAAAGCAGTGTGGCTCGATTTGCACCCGACATTGCGGTTTCGAGCCCATGTTCACCCCTAGTCGCTGCCATGGCGCCGTCCCTTCAGCATTCGTTCACAGGAAGACACAGCTCGAGCAGGATCTGTTCGAACCGTGACCCATTGGTTACGAGAATCCCTGACTCGAGAAAAAGATTACGTCTCGATACTGGTCTACCGTCGCGCTGGAGGACTGCAATAGCGTGCTCGATTGCAATCCTAGCTGCGGCTCGACGCGTCGCCGTGGCCGCGCATCGTTTCTGTTTAAAGCGTTCGATCAGCAAAGCCGCCTCCGCCGGAAATTCTCTTTCCAGAGTTGTCCTGTGGATGCCGAGACTTCGAGCTACAGATGAGAATGATGGACAGTCGGGGTCTGCGAAAGCCGCTCGAATGTGTTCCTCCCGCTTTGCAGTAACCGGATACGCAGATAGCTTTGCATGACACGAGTAGCGGAATGTACTGGTCTCAGCATCGCTTGGCTGTCCTCTCAGCGCCGATAGCACATCGCTGCCACTAGCTGCACAGAGAGCCATAAAAGGAGCGAACTTGATGGGTCTTCGTCCTTTCATCCAGTCAAACAGTCGAGCCTTGCTGAAGCCACAGACCAGTGCAGCACGGTAAGGCCGACCATCCCCGATCCGGTTCGCCATGGAAATCACACCAAGCCGCACACGTTCAACGGAAAAGGTTTCCCCTGCCGAAACGGCAGCAATCACGTCGCCTGCATTCTTGGCCAACCACATTTCTTCGCGGGTCGCCTTCTCTACGCCGACACCTACACATTTGAAACTAAGTCTTCCACACGTCGTACATATCCCCGCGACCTGTCGTCGGCACCAAAGAGAGAGGTGCAGCTCCGGAGGGCTACCACAAGCAGAAGGCACGAGCCTTATCCCATGTCGAGGGCACGCGGTAACTATTCCGATGTCCCACAACAGCGGTCGGAACGCCTCGGGGTATGGCATCTCGCACACGCATTGAGGACAATGACGCTCGACATGCGATGCCATTCCCCTGAGATCCAGCGCTGACGACAGTTTCGATAGCGATAGCGTGGCAACGGCGGTCACACCTGTCGCCAAAGCGAGCGCGCTTGTCAACCTATCCGTACGACCTTCCGTGAAGACGGAGATAGTGGCATTGCGGTTCCACCATGAAAAGTGCCTCCAGATGCGGAAGTTGTATCCGGAGCAAACTGCCAAACACCGGTTGACCAGGTCATCCACTGAAACCCTGTGTAAATCGGCCAGTCTGCAAAGGTAACTCACGAGCCCTTCGCAATCCCAACGGCCAATTGCAGCAGGACAAGCTGGGTAAAGAACAGTCAAGTTATCCATATCGTCCCTGATGGAGGCGTTAAGCCGGAATGCTGCACGTGCCTGTTACATGGCGTGTGCGGATGCAGATTCGATGCGTTCGAGCACCTCGTTGTCGAACGAGAACTGCGCATATCCCGCTTTGGTCAATATTTCTTCTCCGCTTTCGATTTCGCGTCTGATCCCCGAGAGAACGCTGGCGGGCTTTAGAGCCTTTCTAACGAAGGCGGATTTCCACTTTCCGCCGTTTTCAATCTGAAGGACAAGGCACTGCATGAGGAAATCCTTCAAAAGTCCGACTATGCCCAAGGTGGCGTCAAGAAGGTCCGCACAGACCTCACTAAAGTCAGGTATCCATTCAAGTGGCCAGCGCTTCTGCAGACGTGAGATCACCGAAGCGAACTCATTCAGGTCTGCTTGATTTTCGACCTGCATTCCTTCGTCGTCTCTTATGTATCTGCGATACCGGTCAAGATATAAGATCTCACTGCGACGGCCAACCTGCGCATAGGTCGTCACCAGACCAAACAACTCGTAGCTGCCGATGAGCAAAAGCTGTGAGTCGGTCGCGTCGGCCAGACTTTTCAATGTATCCATCACCGCCTCCGTGTTGTTGAATCGAAGGAGGTGCAATACCTCGTCCAAAGCCAGTAGCCGTGTTCCCCGGTGGCGCAACATACTCTCGACCGCCGAACGTAATGAATCCAGCGACACGCGTGGACCACGCGTCACGACCCTGTCTCCCTCGATCACAGTGGCTCGCTTGTGATCAATGAGCGGCTCCTGGCCGGACTCAAGAATCTTCCGGTACACCGCACTCCACGGTATTTGTACGCTTCCGTGTGCAGGTGCGGCCACAAAAAGGAACGGTTGCTGGCCTCGCTCCGAAGACCTCATCCGGTTGGCTATCGCGTTTTCCGCGAAAGATGTTTTTCCCGCTCCCGGGGGGCCAATCAGCGTAAGGATTCTCGCGTCGGAATATGGTCCCAGATGCTGGTTGATGTTGGCTTCGACGCGATCCAGTTTCAGGTGCGATACCTGAAGAGAAAAAAAATATCGCAACTTCTGATCCGCGGGCAACAGGCATGCTTGATCACGAGTCAGCTTCGCGAAATTTATCCTCTCTTCAATGGAAATTTTGCGGCTGTGTTCCGACAACAGCAACTTTTTCATCGCATATCTCCTGATATCGCGAAGCATCCTCTGCAGGCATCAGACGCATCGGATGAAAGGCCCTGAAAGGACCCGTTGAAAAGCACTCGTTCCCCCAGTCGGGACTGCCCCGTATCTGCTTACTTTCACGAGACCGCAATCGCTGTTCTCGCGGAAAATCTGGGGAGAACCCCGGTCTGTCAATACCGGTCACGAAAGTAAATTTATCTGATTGACACACTGAATAGGACTACAAATTTATAATGGAAACCGCACTAACACTTATTCCCAGCAATGACCCATCGTTTCCCAACGCACTGGGTCCGCTACTTTGTCCGACGTCACGCAATTTACGCTGAACAAGAACGAACGCTCCCGCTTGCAGACCGTCGAGTAACGGTATCTAGAGAACCGTCTTCGTGACCGACGAACGGCATCTCAACGGGTGCAGCAAAATTCCGATACGTGTAGTCCCAAACAATCCTGGTGCTGCCAGCTGTCAAGAACGAGCGTGTTCATATGAAAGCCGTCTCTTCATCGTGGGTCTCCCTTTGCCCGCACGTGCCCTCATCAGGAAGCTGACCAGACACCTGCTCGGCGGCGACAGGACCGATCGGATGACCACCGTCTGAGTGGGTCACATCACGGACAATCTCAGCAGGCGGCGGGAATGAGGGTGCGATTCCGGTAAGAGTCATCGCAGTGGTCATGCCGAAGGTGCTATATACCGAAGCCATAACCTGCTGTTGCTGCGCCACAGTGTCACTGAAGTTCAAAGGATCTAGCATTTCGACCATCCGTTTTGCCCGTCCAGGCGACCGTCGTTCATGCATCGCGGCAGTTTGGTTCTTGCGCCTCCCGTCCCGAAGCGCTTGGTTGACTTCATATCGGGTGCGCCCACGATAGGGTTCCACGTTGCGGACAACCGCGACGTCCCACCGTCGTCCGGTGTAGACATAAATTACGTTTGCACACCACGGCTCGGTGCGAACCTCCAGCTTTCTGCCCGACAACCTCGAGAAATCTGAGTGCCAGTAGAAACGGCCGCTCTCCCAAATACCGCGATGCGGATACACCTTGTGCATCAACTGGGTCGGCGCAGGACAGGTAAGAAGAAGGAAATTTTCATCGAACGCTACCGAGATGTGTTTTCGGTGACCTATCTGTTCCATCCGGAATGCCTCGTACTCCGCTGGCGTCATGCCTAGGACGGGATGAACGACCTCAGGGCGAACGGAAAACAGGTAGTGTTCCAAGGCACGATAAAGGCGGGGAAATGTCCATGTGCGAAAGAGGTTGGGCTGGACCGTCTTGGTTGTAAGGCGTGCTTCTTTCAGCTGTGTTGTGTTACCTTCAAGTCCAGAGAGAAACTCCTGCTCTGTCACGCCGAACAACCGCTCGATAGGTGCGCCGCCACGCGGTCGCCCCGGTCCGCGGTACCTGATCTCGATACCAAAGATTGAACACAGCTTGGTGAATGGGGCGCAACGGAATTCCTTGCCACCATCGACAACGATCACTCGCGGGAGCCGTCCGTGGCGCCGGACGTAATCGCGCAGCAGCATCAGCACTGACACGCTTGAAGGAGGCGCGTAACTGAGGTACATCGCCCGGGCACGCGGCACATGACCGTCTGTACCCGCAGATACCCATACCTTGCCCCAATCCTGCCGTTGTGGACCTGCCGTGGACAGATTCAGCAACGTGTGGTCGCAGTACAGCAGTTCATGTGGCATCAGTCCGTGGACCGGCTCTCTGATGTCAAGGGTAAGTGGAATGTCGCCGTCCCGGTACGCCACCCGCTTGCCACTTCGCGATAACGGGTCTGCGTAGACCTTCAGACGTTTAAGAAACGTAACATAGGACATGTAGGGCAACCCTGTCGCGGTGCAATTCACAAGGTACACGTCATATGCTTTTGCGCCGGAAGTCCCGGTCGCCGGCTTGTTATAGTGTTCCTTGATCACCTGCTGCGCAAGCTCCTCGCTTGGCCGTGGAATTCGCGGGGCCCTCGACCCCTTGTCTGCGTGCCTGCCTGCCAGCTTAATCAGCGCGTCAACCGTTGACTGGCTCTCGTCGACTATCTTGCGGGCGCGTGACATGGTCGAACGCGAAAAACCACTGATCCCGTCTCGAACGGCGATCAGTTTCCGGACCGCCGTTTCCTTGGCCTGACTGCTCAGATCAAAGAGCGTACGACGGCGGCCTCTTTCGATCAGTGCATTTCGTTGCTCCGGGGTTGCCTGCTCAAGCGCCAGTCGTTCGGCTTCATCTGTCGCAAGCACAAGTTGGTGTCCATCCATGCTCTCGAACAATGCTTCCGCCCGATCCCCCGAAGTCGCCAAGACTAGCTTCCAGTTCTTCTCACCGTATTCCAGCTCGGTACCCGGTTCGAGAATGCCCACTGCAGGAAGCGGCAGCGGAGGCTGATCCTGTTCACTGTCTTGCAGCGCCACATGGACTTCCCGCTGCCCCTGATCTCGATGCAGGTACAGATGTTCGGGATCACGCAAGTTGTCTTCAAACAGGTTGATGTAAACCACACCCTGGGCGATCGCCACAAAAAGCTCATCCGCCTTGAACCCGCGCTCGCTGACCAGTTCCTGAAATGTGATCGACCTCTCCGAGACGACATCCTGCAGTTGGGTCCGGAGTTCTTCCGGCATTCTGGATGTGCGGTCATCCAGATAGTCCTGAATGAACCGAATGTTTTCAAGGAAGCGCTGCGGGATACTGCGACTGGTTCTGAGACGGTGGCCCACCCCGAGTTTGCTGCATACCGTTTCCGCATCGCGATCGTGCCAGCGCCCCTTCTCGTCGCGAAAGAACCGCCCAACCTTGACGGCACGCGCGGCGTCCTTGCGTTCCAGGCTGATAAGATCACTCTCTTCCCGCCAGTCTTCAAGATACACCTCGTTCTCCAGCACGAGAAACCGGAACGTGTGCTGTGCCCGGTTCTGCACCACACCATCCTCATCGAGTGTCTCGAGCGTCACCTGATGTGGCTCGATGTAATATTCGAGGACCTCACGGTCATGTTCATGCCAGCGGGCCGCTGCTGCAAGCAGCGTACGGCTCTGCGCTGCAATGTGACGGTTTCCCATCTTCCGCGAATACAGAAGTACGATCGAGTTCGCGCCTTGTCGTCGCTGGAGATCAATGACAGTCTCGCGATCCCTTACGAAGTGAACCAGTCTCCTCGCGTCATCTCCCAAGGTTTGCCGGTTGAGATATTGCTCAAGCTCCGCGGTATTCAGCATCGTCAGCTCTCCTTCACAAAATATGATGTGGAACCACCGGCAATGAAGGCTTATGCAGGTCGCAATAGATTCCAGTGCAGTTGAGCTAAACAATGCGGCTCCGGAAGGCACGCCCCGGTGATATCAGGGAGACACCTATCAGTTGATGAGCATGACCGTTGACACGCAACGTACCGGTGGGCCTTGAGAGGCAGCCGCGCCAACTTTAGACTGGAATGGGCCCGCTGTGCACGGTCGTGATTGCTGTGAAAGGCGGACGGATCGGCTGGCAGCACGGGCAAGCCGCCGTCATAGCCCCGCCTATCAACGTGTCGGCCGAGATGTACACGGGTGCCCTGCAAACGGAGTGGTCGTACGCCCTTTCTACCGCCAGAAGAGACGGTAACATAAGGAAAGCCCTGCCACGTTTCGCTCGCCTAGGACCGGGAAAGAAGGTGCCCGTTGGGCTGCAACGAACGCGAAATTGCTTCGCCAATGGAAGAGAAAACGTATCTACGCTAGCAATTCACGAACGGCAAGTCAACGGTTGCTTGTGCAGTACTGGCCGAACGCTCGTCCCATGAAGCTTTCCGGCCAGACAGTCAAGTTGTAACGCGCCGATAAGAACGCACAAGTTCCTCGATTTACGGAATCATGCAACCGGTCACTTCAGCCAGTAACCTTTCGACTTCCATGCGCAGTTCGGCGTCAGGGTACGACGGAAACGGACCCACCGGGCTGTCGGTCGGCGCATCGAGATAATCGTCTTCCTGCGGCCGCCTGAACTCCCAGAGTCGGGCAGGCTCGACAAACGTCTCATTGTCGAACAGGGGAACTGCAAAACGCCAGAATGCTGCGAACGGGCCGAACTTGCCGTCGATGACGTTTCGTGTGGTTTCAGCCAGATATTCTGGCATGTGTCGCCCAGGATACCGATCAGCCCAACTGTGACGGACCAAAGTTAAGGCATCCCGGTTGGTCATGCGCCCCACAGTCAAGGGCGCATGAGTCAAAATCCCGCGCGTGCGGCGGCAGTAGGCGTTTTGCACATCGCAGCCGTGGACATCGTCGTTAACTTCGAACACGACCGCTACGCCCGCATCGGCGACCATGCGCTTGATGTTCTGGGCCAAGGCTTCCTTGCAGGTTGACCGTTCCACATGTTCAACGAACAGGACAAGCGCGTCGGGATCCTCCGCCCCCGAGAGGCTGCGCTCCAGCATGTCGTGAATACGTTGCACATTGTGATTCGCACTGGATGACTGCGGACAGCGATAGAACAATGCGCGTCTTCCCGCGTGCCGGATACCGGACCGGATCACGGTACTTTTCCCGCCGTCGCCGGATCCGCCGACGCATGCCGCACAGGGATGTCGCGAACCCAGTTCTGTGGCCAATGCGATCGCACTGGCAACTTGGCTGGGAACGAGTGCGCCTTGGCGCCGCGGCGATCCGTCAGGTCCGTGCCGCCGGGTGTTGAGAGGACCAGCGCGGTATGACTCGCCGCGCGGCGAAAGCTGCTTGGAATACATATGAAAACTCCCAGGATGAGTTGACTCCCAGCGCCTGTGAACTATACTGAATTTGGTCTCATCAGCTAGTACACATGCGCTGTCCATTCGGACGATTCGTCCGTCGAAGCCGCGGCCTGCCCGCCGCGGCTTCCGGTATTACAGCGAGTTTGATATTCCCTAATTTCTCCTCCTCCGGCCAAACGGCCGGTTTAGCATAGGCATCTTCTATTAAGCACGCCTAATTAAATAACCTGATGAATTGAATCTTTTCCCTGAGCGACAACGTGAACGCGTTACGACGTGCGAGTCAGGGCTGACCAGCATATGACGGATACCGTCCCATCCGGACAAATCCAGATCCGACATGAAGACGTGCCCGATTACCTGTGCGTCATGCATGTCAGCAGACGACTTCCGTTCGCCGCAGCGCGATATCGTTAGCTGAGCCAAGCCAAAGATGCGGGAGCGGCGGCCAGGCGGGCGCAGTCCGCAGCGCGTCCGGAAAACGTCATCGTGATCCGTCTGCGTTGTACTCCATCAGCGGTTTTTAGGGAAATGTTGCATTGCCGCAGGTTGGCTAGCCCAGAGGGCCGGTGCGAGACGCCCGATGCCAGCAATCCGGTGGTCAAAGCACAAACGAACGGACAATACGTGTTTAAGAAAAAAACTCTGATCGCGAAATCCCCCGTCCGTCATCCATTTAAATGCAATTACACGACGCATGATTTGAAATTAACAACCTCAGTATTATCTTTACGTGTTATGTATAAACCAAATTTTGCATTGCACAATCAAATATCGACATCGCAGCTTGCTTGTTAAACGGATAACTAATAACCAGATCTTTTTATTGTCGGCGCGGTCGCGGCCCGCCAGCACCGCGTGCAGGGCCGCCCGGACGGCAGCGCCGATACGACGCCGGGGCGCCAGGCCCGGCCGACAGCCGGATTTCGCATTGAAAATGCGCGTGATAATAAACATTATCACGCTACGTCCGGCAATTCCCTGACAGTTAATCCATTCAATACGTCTGGTATGAATTGAAATTTGACCGAATCGTTTAATGGTCTGGAATCAGGCGGTAATTGGCTTATGGCCCGTATTCCGACCAATTCACGCGAATCCGTTCGCGCTGCCATCATCTCGCTTCTGGCCGAGGCTGGTCACCCGGCGCCCGCCTCGCGCGCGGAATTCCGCCGCCATGTCTCCGTGCGCAACGTGCGCGACCGGCTCGGCGGCAGCGGCGCCACCTGGTGGGGCCGGCAGATGAACCAGATCGAAGAAGAGCTCGTCGCGGCCGGCCGCGCACGCCTGCTCGTGCCTGGAATCCCTGAACATGTCTCCCACCTGATGCAGGAGGTGTGGACTGCGGCCATCGATGCGCAAACCAACGAGGTGATCCGGATACAGGCAGTGGCCGCTGAGTCGGTTGCCAATGCGGAGACGGCAGATCGCAAATAGGAGGAAATGCGCAGAATAAGGTTAGCTTTCTCGACCAAGCAACCACGACTTGGCACGATATCGGTAACGCCTCGCTCTTCTTTCCTCGCACAGAAAGTCAAGGCTTCAAGGTAAGCCTTTGCCCACCCTCTCCAACGCTCGACCAGCGCTTACGCGGACTCATTCGATCTACGATGCCTTGTAAATCACAACCCCATTCATATCCGCTGCTCTCGCCGAGATCGCGCACCAGCTTGATCACCTTGACCCGGGTGCAATGCCGCAGAAGTCCGATGAGACGATCGGCGCGCAGGTTACGCAGCGAATCAACCAGATGCAGCGCCTCCTCCAGCGATTGCCCTTTCACGCCTCGTTTGCCAATGTCGCTGGCGAGTTCGAGGAGCGCCAGTTCGGGTATGGAAACCAAAACAGCGGGATTCTTTAAAGGTAACGGCCTCAAACTTTCCGACAGAGAAAATTGATCATCAAACAGCCGTGTCGTCTGATAAATGTGAGGCATGTGCTGCTCGACCCAAGGCGGAAATCGATGCGCCTTTAGTCCCCACAGCGCAACTCGCGGACGGTACGCGATGTTGTGACGCACCCCCTGCCAATCAAGAGCGGTCTTACCACCAACATGGAGACCTGGGTTGCGTCGGCCCAGGTATAAAAGGATTCCCTCCGTTGTAGGAGTATCCCCTCTGAGCAGATACGCGCCCTTTGACAGTCGCTGCAGCCACCCAGCGGTCACCAGGTAGTGTGTCTGCGCAGGACTTATCCCGAAATGCCTAAGCAGCGCAGGATCGAGTGGTTGCCCACGCGGCGCATCATGCATCAGAAGTTGTACTGCTTTCTGGACCACAGAAGCCCCACGTTGCATTATCTGGTATCACAAAGTATATATTTTTCTTGATTTCCAGCAAATAAATTACGCATCGAGCGACTTTCACTCAAGGCCGAATCAATCCACGCTTCCTTTTTCAATGCATCGTGCTCAATGTGCCCGTTGGGCGATGACCGTTCACGCAAGCAGAGACGCTCTTTTCCACATACCTCGCGCCGCGAAGTGAAGGGGACCTCTTCGTGCTGCGGTGCAAGTCGATCCCGAGCGGACGTCAGCTGACAAATCCTTATGGAGGATGCGCCCAGCCAGTAGCGTCCCCACCACGGCCCTTGAAACCGTCGCGCGTGCGAAAGGACTCGCGAAACGATGACGTGGCGCGGCTACTTGGAATCATGGCGCTCGTGATGCGCTATTTGGGGTCGCTGATGTTGTGGACCGAGATTTTCCCCGGGCGACTGATCGGCTTGCCGTGATAACCCTGGTTATCACGGCCATGCCACTTGACCCAGCCTCTCAAAACGACAGGAAGACGGCGACTGCTTCATCACTATATGCTCCGATCTGACTGACGACACCTACGTCACGGATGATATGTGCCATTTTGAAATTTCTTGCCCTAGGTTGGTAACACTGCAAGACCCCTCGTCGCTGCGGCCAGATTTATTCATGACACCCCTGCGGATAAGTCCATCCGCATCATGCTCACGATCCAGTTCAGGCCGCCATCCGGTACTCGTATACGGCCGGTTGCGGTCATTGAGAATGGCGTACTGCGTCGCGAGGTGCGCAGGGTCCGGATTGGGACACGCGTCAATGTGCTCCGCCTTGATTGGGATGATGCAGCGGTCGTGTCCGGCGAGAGCTATTTCCTGCGGCGGGTCGTCTGTGACGGCCGCGAACGACAGCAGGTCAGGTTCGCCCTTCCCCTCCCAGTGCTACTACAGACACGCGATCAGCATTTCTTGGGGCAGGTTGGGCCTGAATTCCAAGACCAGTTCATCTCTCCCCCTCAAGCGGGACGCGATTTTCGAGGCGAAATCGACTAACGTTTTTTGTAGAATGCGGTCACTAGCATCAAGCCGTGCGTATAACCGAAAAGCCCCCTCCAGAACCTACCGGAAACTTCGGGTCGCAACGGCCACGCCGATTGAGCGGCATCCGAAGGTCAAATCGGTCGCTAACCCTACGATCCAGAGTGGTTCAAGTACTTCGCGCAGCGCGCCGCAATCCGAAGTCGCAAGTCCCACTCGTGCCGGGCGTCGCTGCAACACAAACCTAAGCGCTCGTCTGGCCATGACGCCGGTTCACATGCATCGGTTGAATGTTCTTCACCGGGCTGGCGCGAGCCAGCCTTATTGAGGCTTGAGCCGTATGGGGATAAACTCGCACTTACGGTTCTTAGGGGAGGACGCAGCGACGACGCCGTGCCTTACCCGACTAGTTGCCTTGCCATGATCTCCAAGTCGTCGCCATGCGTTTTCACGGCAAAGCGCTCGAACAGTCTCAAATCCGTGCGGCGGAACGCTCGATAATGGCAGAGAGGAGTAGACTTTAGTACAGCTTCCCACCGGTCAGGCTGTAATGCCAGTTGATTATAAAGCGATGGAAACGCACAGGTTCACCGGGACGATAGCCATGTTCCAGTTGAACGTCGAACTTGTTGGTGCGCAAAGTCTCGGCATAGGCATCGAATTGATCGTCTGAATCACCATGCTCGATGATCGACATGAGAGTGGTCTGAGCATCAGGCAAACGCGCCTTCAAATCTAGATTGGAACGGCGCAAGGTATCCTCGATTCGGTTGTCGGTCGGGTCGGTGCGAGACACGCCGTGATCATCAACCTCTTGAATCAACTGCGCATCTCTGGCCGTGAACATATCTTTCCAAAATTGAAAGGCACTCAGTTTGACTGAGCTGGCAATTTAGTATAGGACTTTGCACCGCCGCTGCGAAAACTCTCGATATGGATGGCATGGTGCTTGCAACCCTCCAGAGTGTCAGCGATCCGGACAAAGCTGTCGAACACCAATAGTAGCCGACCAGCGCCCGACAACCGACGTAATTGGCCGATTCTGTTGAAAAAGTCGCTTTTTGGCTTAATGATTAGGTATCCTTTAGATATTGGTAGATGAGGAGCGAATCGTCATTATGGGTCAACTGGACAACGGGCAAGACAAGCTTTTTTACTCGTTTAACCTCGACAGCCACGTGCCTCAAACTCACCTTCTACGAGGCATCGTTGAATTCATGATATGCATGCTAATCGTGGGCTACTGCTTCGGCATTCGCTCTGAGCGCAGGCTATGCGAAGAGGTCCATCTGAATCTGGCATAGCGTTGGTTCTGCCGCCTGGGTTTGGACGATGCTGTACCTGAACATTCGACGTTCTCTAAGAATCGCCACGGACGCTTTCGCGATAGCGACGTCTTACGCCATGTGTTCGAATCCGTCTTGGGCCGTTGCATGGCTGCGGGGTTTGTGAGGGGAGAAGGATTCGCTATCGATGCAAGTATTATCAAGGCTGATGCAAGTCGTTCAAGCGAGGTACCGGGGACAGATCTCATCGACTGGGGGCCTGCCGCAAGACAGAGTCGCGCCGTGCGGGAGTACCTCCAAGCCCTTGAAGAGAGCAATCCAGCAGGTTCCGACACAGCAGAATCCTCAGAGTCGTCTAATCCGCCGAAGATGATCGCCTTGAGCGATCCTGCCTCGAGTTGGACCGCTGCGCCTGGTGGTCCCGCGTTCTTCGCCTACTCGACCAACTATCTGATCGACCTGGAAGCGGGGATTATCATGGACGTTGAAGCGACGCCCGCAAACCGATCTCACGAAGTCGAATCAACGAGAACTATGATTGAGAGAGTTGAAGAAGGCCTTTGTCCCAAGCCCGTTCGCCTTGTAGGCGACACCGCCTACGGCACGGCAGCGATGCTTGGTTGGATGGTCGATAAGAAAAAGATCGCACCCCACGTTCCGGTTTGGGAAAAGCACGCGCCCAAGGACAATGCATTCTCCAACAGCGATTTTAAGTGGAATGAGACGGACAACGAGTATCGTTGTCCAGCTGGGAAAGCACTGCGCA
>Ga0302226_10002373_pt1 | contig 13467 bp, 19 predicted proteins | sample II_Palsa_E3_3_FD_193524 | JGI IMG/M metagenome (GOLD analysis project Ga0302226, IMG submission 193524) | Peat permafrost microbial communities from Stordalen Mire near Abisko, Sweden - II_Palsa_E3_3 | ecosystem: Environmental > Terrestrial > Soil > Palsa > Peat permafrost | place: Sweden...
TGCAAGCAAACGCTGTCGACATGGTCCGTGTGCACTGCGCCGTCTACATGTTTGATCGCTTCAAGGACACCCTGCAAACATGCCGGAAAACCTCAAGCAATCCGTTCTCAGTGTACTTTTAAAGACTTTGTCTTCCTCTGAATTTTTAATTGCAGCTGTGCCTCCTCAACGGCATTTCGAGCCTCAAGGACAACTTGGAGCCACTGCTGCAGTTGCGGTACTTTTCTGCCCTACAGGCCGACAATGTCCGCGCATTGTTTGTTCATCTTTGTGCTCAAGTTCGCAAGGTCTGCAAAGATACTCCCTGCATGTTTTTCTGAAATAAAACCTTTTATTTCAGGATGTCGTTCCTCTCGTTGACGCGATTGCAGCTCCAGACATTGTCTTGCGATCGCCGTTTGGTCGGCATGACGGCGAAATCTACAACAACTATTTTGACCAAGTCAACGCGTCCAACAAAGCCCATCTTTAGGGAGTGGGGAAAAACGGTTTTTGGGTCGATATCCGTGTTTTTTTTTTCCTACAAGATGATTCCTCGTGATGGCCACACACCACTGAGTTCAGACTTTAAACCATCAATAGCTACGGTGGTAGCCGGAGCTGCCTCGTAGCGGATGCGTTTAAGCGGCGACGAGGCTGGGGGCGAAAGAGGGTACCCAAGGTGGCTGTTCAGTTTTGCGGCCGTGTGATCGGGAGACGAAGGCCGCTTGAGAGGCGATGGAACCGTCGGAGACTCTCGAGAAGTGCGCGCTGTCTCAGACACTGTGTAAACGGTTTCGGGCTTCTCTGCTTTTGCTTTAGCCAGTCCGCCCCAAAATGGATCGCGGTCAGGTTGCTGGTAAGCCTTTGCCTTTGCCGCATCCACCTGCCATACACGTACAGTCGCATCATCTGAGCACGAGGCCAGCTGTATTGGTTTGTTTTTTAAAATATTTTTTGATCAGATTCTCACGCACGCACACACACACACACACACACACAAAAGAACGTACCAAGTGGGGACTCACGTTGTCAAAGGCAAGTCCGTTGATTTCCCTGGTGTGACCACTGAGAACGAGCGGAGATCGTGATGGCTCGTCCACATGCCACAAGTAAATGTTGCCGTTCTTGGATCCACATGCGACCGTGCTGGCATCAGCTGACAATGCCGCTCGCAGAAAGTAGGATTTGGAATCAAAGTCCTACAGTGAATTTTTTTTATTTTTTTCAATTATTTAGCATTTTTCACAAAAAAAAAACAAAAAAAAAAACATACCGGCGCCGTAAACGTACAGAGAGGCTCAGGCCGGTGTGGTTGGGCGCACGAGTACATGAGGATCGAGTTGTTCATGCAGCTTGCAACAAGATGGCCTCGATTCTCGTCCAGCGCGAGGGACGTCACGCCGTGCGACCGTGACCCTGACGGATCGGCGCAAGTTTTGAACGTCGCCATCGGCCTGGGGCTATTGTTGTTCCCGTTGACACGAACGTCCCTCAGATCCCAGCATTTGATAGTCCTTTTTGGACCACAGAAATTAAATTAAAAAAAAAATTTTTTTTTTCACGAGGAAATTAATCCAAAACGTACCCGTCCGAGGCACCTGCAGACACGACTGTGGTGTCGTTAAGGAAAAGGGCAGATGTGACGCTCTGGAGAGAGTCTTTTGGTGTTGATGCGCTCTTCCTGTCCGCGACTTGGGCAATGCCATGGCCGTTTCGGATGACGCGAACGGGTCGGTGTCGGGTCACTGGTTTTTTATTTTTCAAACCACCTGAAGGAAAAGTTAATCTTCGTACACTGTAGCTGGGTATCGGCCGATCCCGAGTAGCGCAGGTCCCAGACCATAACGCTGCCATCTCGCGACGACGAAACGAGGATATTGGGATCCGTCCGGTGCCAGGACACTGACTTGACGCTCCATTGGTGGCCCACCAACTGCGCTATGGCCGTCTGGCTTTCAATGTCAAACACCTTGACAGTCTGCAGTGACACGATTTTCAGTTGGTAAAAACCTCATGTACTCACTGACCTGGTCGCCAGAGGCTGTCGCTAGCCTTTGGTCGTCACAACTCCAAGCCACGTCAAATATTGCGTTTGTGTGCGCCTGCCAGTGCACACGCCCTTGCTCTTTTTTTTTTTTTTTTTTTTTTTTTTTGTGCGTGGGGGTGGGTCTGCGTTGAGTAACGAGAGATGGGCTAAAACAATACCTTGCTCACCTCGATGGCCGCCCCTGGTGTCCAGCAGGGACACGTTGCCCTCCTCGTCAGAGACGGCCAGCAGGGTTCTTCCGCCCTTGTCTCCTCGCCGCCAGTTGAACGCACACGAAAACGTCTGCGTGTCGTAGGTGGTGTACGAGTCAAAGTAGTACAAGTCGTCGTCCGTGCAGACGTAGTCGCAAAGGACGTGCTCAAACTCGTAGGCCCTGGCGAACCGGTCTGGCAACAAAACCTGTCGGTGAGTGCAACAAACCAAGGATACTCAAGGCAGGTAGGTACTTTGTGCCGTTGGTGGCGCCAGCCCCAACTGGCTGCGACGAAGTAGCTGCGACAGACGGCCTGAAAGCCCGCCTGTGGTTAGCGCGACTCGCGGGGGCAAGCAACCCTGTTACCTCGTTCCATGGCTGCAAGTTTCAAACAAATTTGGCGCGAAAGTGCCTTTAGGGGTGTGACTTCATAAAATGCCGGTGACGATGTTCCCGTCATTCGACCGGCGCGTGCACTGGCGCGACCGCGTGCTCGACCTCGTCAAGCCTTCGTACTTCAAGATATTCCTTGTGTACCTCGTCTGCGTGGGTACGTGTCGAAAGAAAAACGTGACCCACAAACTAAGCCCCCGTAATAGTCCTCGTTGGTTCGGGCGTGCTTTGTGTGTGCGATGCTTCCCTGACGTACATTGACGCCCTGTCACTCTCGGCCTCTGCGTAATGTGCCGTCCCCACGCTGGAAGTCTAACATACGCGCACATTCCCATCGACTAGGTTTGCCGAGGCCGGACTCAACGTGCGCGACCTCAGCCAGGTCACACCGCAGACTAACGTTGTCATTGGAGTGATCATGCTCCTGGGCTCCCCGGTCATCCAGACGATCGTGCCGCTGATCCTGCGCTGGCGCTTATTTGATGCGACGAGGGCGACCCGTCTAGACCTGCTCGAGTACAATGCACTGCGAAAGCTCGTTCCAATCGTGCTGTGGTACTACTTTGGCTCTCAGCTCATTGCCTTTATCGTCCTCAGTCTCTGGGCATCGCACGACCTCACAACCATATCTAACCTCAACGCAAACCGGAGCACCGTCTTTGGCTGGGCGGCGTTTGTGTATTGCACATACATATTTTTTTCTCACATTCGGCTCCTAAACGATTGTTTGAACAGTTGCATTTCGTCGTTCCAAAACAATGGCCTCACTCCGCTCACCAACAACTTTATGGATTTCTATCAGTCTCCTCTTGTGCTCATCGTCATCGCCCTCCTCTGCTTGATGGGTGATACCATGTATCCAATCTTTCTCCGGTTGATTGTCTGGGGCAAGAGTCGATTTTCTTCTGGCTATGACCGCATCACGTACAAGTACTTGCTCGAGAACTCGCGTCGGATTTACACACATATGTTTCCGAGCGCAATCACCATGTGGTTGCTAATCGGTATGCTTTATTTTTCCCCTATTGGAAGGACACCTCTGAAAATCGCCCGGAACCGACTAGTTGTTCTTGGCGTCAACTTGATCGAGTTCATCTTTATGGCTGCCCTGGATTGGAATTCGGAAGTGTTTGGCTTTATGAACTCGGGTGAAAAGTTTATGAACATGCTCTTCATGGTCTCCTCGACGGTATTGTTTTTGAGTGCAAGAACAGAACAGTCAAAGTTGCTAATGAAATACATCGACAGCGAAAAGTAGGAGCCAATACGGTCAACATCCCCGATCTCAATTACGGCATGCTCACCTTGTATTTGGGCACCATGTATCTGTATGTTTTTTTGTTTTTTTTTGTTTTTTTTGTTTTTTTTGAGGGAAAATGTTTCTTGTTTTGTTTTTGTTTTCCCTTCCTCAACTTGACTTCTCTCCAGTTCCTCGTCTCCCGTCCTTGCTGCCGTTCGATACTCAAACTCGGCCTCGACAAAATCGAGCAGTGTGTATCAGCAGGCCCGTGGTATGCTCATGCAAGATTCGCTCTTTGTGTTTGCCCTGTTTGTCTTCATCTGCATCGCGGAGAACCAAAACATTCGTCAGGACCCTGTCAACTTTTCAATCTTTGCCATCGCCTTTGAGTGCATCTCGGGGTACGGTACGATTGGCATGAGCATGGGCTATCCTGGAACTGCGGCATCGTTTTGCTCGGCGTGGAACCCCGTGTCCAAGGTCTTTCTCGCCGTTTTGATGATCCTCGGGCGTTTGCGCGGCTTTCCAGATGCAAACGAGCCAGCGGTGCGAATCTGGCTGCTCAAGGATTCTGTCCACAGCGTGGACGATGACGACGACGACAATAGGAATGATGACGACGAGGACGAAGAGCTCATATCCAAAACTCCTCTGCTCGGCCCGCAACATGGTCTGGGCGCCGACGGACGCAGTCTGAACCGGAGCAGGTCGACCGTCTCCGTCTCCCAGTCCAATACATCTGCCTCTGGTGACGGTGGTGACATTGCTCTGCACTCTCTCAGCAGCAACAGCAGCAACACTAGCGCGGTTGCCCACCAGCACCACCAGCATCACCTCCACGGTCACGGTCACGGCCACGGGCACGGGCACTCGCAACAATCAGTGCAAGCTCGCTACAACGAATCCAGCGATAGCAATGACGATGACATCAGCTCACGTTTGTCGCACCAGAGTAGAGGAGACCGCCGCTCGCCGTCCGTCATATCTTTAAATGAAGAGCGATTGGGCTCGATACCAATGCACGCCTCGGTGGCCCCGAAGCGCACCGTCACCTTCCTGGATGATTATATGTGGAGTGTGCCGCACCCGCAGCAAACACTCGGGCCGATCCCGCCCGCCAACTTTGAGATTTGCGTCGAGGTGGACGAAAACATAAACAACGGGGCCCCCTTTGTCGTTGTCCGTGATGTTCCTAGCACTGCCACTGGCGCCGGCGCCTCTGCATCCTCAACAGGCACACCATCAGGAGCGACGTCTGTATCGCCATCGACTGTCAACCCCCGCCCAGTGTTCCCACGAATGGGCAGCCAGGCAGACACCTCTGCCACGAGCCGTCCTCATTTGTCTCGGATGGACAGCCAGACAGATCCGGTCCGTCCCGAGCAGCCTCCGTCGCCGTCCACACTGCCTCCACTCATCACAACGACGGTCGCCTCGCCCACCATCGCGGCATCGGCGACGAGTCCCCCAGCGTCTTTAACGGCACCTCCGCCACCATCAACGCAACAGCAGCCGCAGCATTTGCCATCGAGCCCCACGCCTGTTCATCGACCACATTCGCCGGTCGTGATCACGAGGACACCGGGCGGCGGCTGGAAGGTCGGCGACGATGTCGAGTCCAGCAGCAGCAGCAGCGACGACGAGAAGGAGGACGACAAGAAGCAGCGATTCAAGGCGCATCCCGGTGAGCACCAGCACCGGCAGGAGCGACGGAAACCGAACAAGGCCGCAAGCAGCGGTAGCGACGCAGATGATTCGGATGACGACGACCCACATGTCGTCGTGTTGGACTTGCGTCGCAAGTCGTCTTCGGTCGTCAACATGACTGGCATGCAAGACTTGCAGGCGAGTCGCCACGGTGGCCCGTCTGCTGCCGAGCACGACTCTGCAGAGTATCGTCCCTACCAGCAGTTGCCGCAGCAGCACGCCGATTTTCATCCGAGCCCAGCGGTGCCCAACGACCACGAGCATGACCATCACGCCCCGCAGCAACACCCTCATCATCATGGTGCACCTCCGCTGCACTACCGTCGCGAGCACGCTCATGTCCCGCCTCTCGCTCACTTTGACAACCGCCCGGCCCCAATGCTGCGCTCTTTTTCGCACACTTCGACAATGTCGTACTCTGGTCCGGGTGCGCGCTCCTCTCACCACCCTGTGGTGGGGAGCATTTCTCGTTCCCCGTCTGTGCATGCTCACCTCGCCAACACGGATGAGTCGCCCTTTTTGTCTACGCCGAGCCCCACGCCGCCTCTGAGTGCACAAGGTAGCGGCGAGCATAACCCCTTCCGCGACGACAGTGGAAACAGGCACGGCCGTCATCGTGTCCGCTTGGTCCGTGACGAAGACGCCAGCAACATGATGGAGCAACAACGTGATGTCATTCGCAACCTCGCCCCGCGTCGTCACGTTAACCCGCTCGCCTTCTTGGCCGACCTTCCCAACACGCCGTTGCCAGTCTCGCCGACCGAAGCCTCTTCTGGTGCTGCGTTCCACTTCCCACCGCTTGTGCTGTCCGCGCCTTCGAGATCGGCCGTGCCAATGTCGTCCTCGCCACCAGCCGCCCAGTCTGTTTCTCATTCGCCAGCGGTCTCGCCGCCTGTTGTCCCGACGCAACAGCAGCGACAACGGAGCCCATCCACGGAGACTTATTATGTTTAAGAACTAATCTAGCAACTGTAAACTACAGTGACCTTACTCGCCCTTTGTTACAACTTCGTCAGCGCTGACGTTTTGCATCCACAGAAACTCGCGCAGATACTTCACCGGCGCCAAAGGAGAGCAGCGGGCTGCACACGTGTAGATCGCGAGTGTTCCCCAGTCGATTGCATCGGCCTGGGAGTGATCAAGGTCGAGGAAGCTCAAGAGTTGTGAAGTCAACTGCAAAATGGAGTATTAGGATGTAAAAGCCTTTGGTTTTCAATACCTGAAACTCAAACTGCCGCGCGCCACCGCAGTTGGCACAAGCAGGGACCTTTTCGCTCGTGATTTGGTCGTTTGCGTTCAGCCAAACAGGATCCGCGGCCGGACTATCGACGGCTCGAACGGGGTAGCGCAAGATCTGCTCCGGAAATGCCTCCATCAAGCGCTGGTAGGCCAAGAAGATCCTGTCTTTCCTCTTGCGCTCGTATTTCTTCACGACCTTGCGCTTGAATTGCTCTGCAAAAGGAAGACAACAACAAAATTAAATTAAAGGGCACCACACACACGCAAACAGTACCATCGCGCTCTCTAGAGTTGTACAGCTGCAGCTGGTCCATCCTTCGATCGACCTCGCTGGCCGGCTCGTCGTCATCGTCGTCGTCGTCGTCGTCGTTATTGTCGTCGTCACCGCTGTCCTCGCTGCCCAAAACACCGTTCCCTGTGTCCTCGTCAAAGTTGGATTTCCAAGCGCTGCCTTTCCTTGAGGTCTTTGCGCTACTGCTGCGGCCAGCGACCTTTTTCTCGAGGCGGCTCTTCTCATCATCGTCGTCGTCGTCGTCGTCGTCGTCGTCTTCCTCATCACTCGATCCGATGCCGTCCCTGGCGTTGGCCGCTCGCTTCCTATGCGCCGCGAGCATGTCGTTGATATCCTTCTCTGTCTCGTCGCTCAGGGCCTCTTCCTCAAGCGAGATCTCGTACGAGGGGAAGAGATGAGCCATTTGCAGCACCCGCAGGGCTTGCTGTTGCTGCGCTAGCACTGTCTGGGAGGTAGGGGGTGCCTTGGTGCACAGGTCTCGATGAATCGCGTTCCAGTGCGCCTTTTGGTGCTCACGGCTGCAGTACCCGGGGCCGTGGCACTTGCCACACTTGTTGGGCGCCGGCCCGCCGCACACGACGCACAGCTGCTTGGCGGCCGTCTTGGTCGCCGTCTGCAGACCAACGAGGTCGCCGTCGGCGTCGTACCACACGTTGTCCTCGCCCACATGGCAGCTCAGCACAGCAAAGCTGGGTTGGTTTTTGTGTGTTGTCAAATCAAGTGGCCTGCATTCAAAAAAAAAAAAAAAACAGCATACCACTTGTCGGGGTGCTGGTAGCACGCACCGCTCTTGCAGCAGAAGACGTACACTAGCCGGTGGAAGCAGTCGGGCGCCTCTTCGGGCGTGTACACTTGGGCCAGCAAGGCCATCGGACGCTGGCACACGCCGCACTGGAGCGACGCGGGTGACGGCAGTTCGCCCAGGTCTAGCCACGCCGGCACACCGCCCACGCGACTCGTCGCACAGTTGCGCTCGGCCGCAGAGCCCGACTCGACCCCATGGCCCAACACGCCCAGCTGCGTTGTAGTTGTCATACAGTACCACGTGGCGCCTTTTTTTTTTTTTTTTGGAAGTTCTGCGTTTCGCTGTTCTTTTGAGATTCACATGCCCGCAGGCGTTGGGAGATCAGGAACTGAAAAGGGGATGGCACTACTAGCATCGCCTGTGACGGATGCAACTACACCCTCGAGGGGTTCGTCAAAGGACGACTCGGAGGGCATCTTGGGCATGGCGAGGCCGACGAGCCGGGCTGTCCGCTCGACCATGTCGTCCTTGTCGTGGATCGGCTCATTGTAGTACTTGATCAGTTCCTGTTGGTTTACAAAAAAAAAAAATCGCTGTGAATAAGACATCGTTGGCGCTGCTTCCGTTCTTACATCGTGGCGTCGATTGCTCGTGAGGAAGACGTACAGATCTTCGGCATCGCGCCGCAGCTGCTGCACGCGAGCCTGGTCCTTCTCCTGTCGGTTTGCTCGATAGCTGTCCATCAACGCGGTCCTCCACAGTTGGCTTCCGTTGCGCAGAGTAAACTGTCGGCCCGCAAATAGATGGTGGACGGACGGATGCATGGACGAGAATAGGAGAAAAGGATAGTGCGTTCAGTTGCGAGACGGGGGGTTAAATCGGGGGCACGCGTACCTGCACACGGACCTCGCGCAACAAGCCACGCAACACAGCCGTCGACATGATTATTCGAAATAGCCCCCCTACACTGAGATGGACCTGTTGACTGCGGCGTCGTCTGGGTCGGCCGGGTCGGCGGGGTCTGTGGCTGGCGTGACCGACCTGTGGATCGTCGCTCTGGTGGCAGCACCAGCGAGCTTTGTGACCGGCTTTGCAGCTGCAGCAATGTCCTTCACGGCGTGGTAAGCCTGTTTTTCTGTTTGCCTGCTTCCTCTCGACATTGTACACTCTTTTTTTTTTAAAAAAAAAGGAACCTTATCGTCCCGCTCATGTTTGCGGCCTTTGGCCTGCCCGTCTTCCAGGCGCTGTTCATAAGTGTCATGCTGGACGTGTGCAACGGGTCCGTCCTCACCATTATCTACGGCATGAACGGCAAGGTATCAGACAGTGTGGGGTACTTTCCCCTGCCATGTCTTACTCGCCACTGTTAATAGGTCGATTTCCGCTACGGTATCACGTTTGGCGCCTTTGCCGCCGTCGTCGGTGTTGCCATTTCGCTGGCCTCGTCCGAGTGGATCGCCAACAACGACGTACGTTCGGTCTCATTTTTGTAAAACTAACGCGTGAATACGACAAAAAAAAAAATTTTTTTTTCTCTCTCTGTGAACACACAGGACAAGCTAGCAACGGCATCGTCCTTTGTCCCGTTGCTCATTGCGATCCAGTTCTTTGTGCGGTACGTTTTGGCTATCGCTTGCAACAGCGTCATTAATGCCGCGTGCAGAGGTATCCTCGCCGTCCGCAACAAGAAGCGAACAGACAAGCTGCAGCAAGCCCAGGCTGACGCACTCGGCATCAGCCATGAGGAGTTCCTGGCTCGCAGCAACACAGACGAAGGGGGAGATATTACCCAAGGGTACCACCACCACCACGCAATAATAAAAATAATATATCAATATTTTTTCTTACTTGGATGCTCCTTCTCAAAGATATGTGGCCGTCCAAAACGAAGCGACCCTGGCCGACGCCCGATCGTTCAAGGAGGCCGAAGAGCACGTAGCCGTCCCCTCTCCCAAGAAGAAGAGCATTAATGTCGCCTCGAATGAGAAGTCGCCATTGCTCGCCCACAACATTAACGGGGAAGAGCACATTACCTTTGAGAATGAAGACAGCAAAGAGGGCGAGGATGAAGAAAACGTCAACAAAGTCTCGTCGTTCCGCTTTTGGCTCTACTTGTTAACTGAACGCTTCACCCCTGATGAAAACATTCTCAAAAGACCGCTCAAGTACATCGGCGCCCGCGTCGGTAAACGATTCTTCTCTTTATGCCTAGTTTCTAAGGGGTGCGCGCAGCTATCACTGTGCTCGTCTTCACCATCCTCGGCACTGTTGCTGGTCTGCTGAAAGCTGGCGGAGGCATGTTTTATGCCAACATCATTGTCAACGCCTGGGGAGCCAAGGTGCGACAACTAGAATAAATGGCTTGATGACTTTTTCTTCTTTTCTTTTCCAACCGCGTAGATCCGAACTGCCGCCGGAACAGGCTGCTTTATCATGACGATGGTCATGCTTATGATTGCGCTTACGTTCATTGGGCGGGACGGGATGAACAGCATTGACAACTTGTACCACCTGCTTGTTTCCATTCCGTTTGGCATCCTGGTATCCCTGTTTCAGAGAGAACGCTTCTAACATGAGGATACAGGGCTCTATTGCTGGCGCACGATTGGCTCTTCGCATCTCTGACACGGTCATGTTTTTCGTCATTGCGGGAGTGTACGCATATTCCAAACAAAAGAAGTAAAACTCAACAAGACCAATCGTGCAGATCCATCACGCTGTTTGCATACATTGTAATTCAAAACTTCTTGCTCGGCGGATAGACAACCCCGCTGCGCACAAAAAAAAAAAGAAAAAGAAAAAGAAAAGAAAATGCAATGCACAAAAAAAGGTTCGCCATAAATTTTCTTTTTTTTTTTCCAGACAGGACCAACAAACGATGTAGAATTTCTTTTTTGTACCCAGTTTTTCTCTTAACAAAAAAAATTTTTTTTACAATAATTGAATAGATAGCATCATCGATTGCAGAGAGACGGAAGCATGGTTGCCAAATTGAGCAACCTTTCTGCAATGACCATGTGAAAAGGCAGTAGAAGACGGTCTGAGTTGGTCGCCCATGGGGATGTGAGGTAGGTCGAATTGTGGAACTGCTTGGCAATATCGGTCAAAAGAGTCACTGCCGAGGTCGAATCCAATGTCCACGCAGAGTACGGGGATCCGACAGACTCCTTTGACGGCCGGTACAAGTGCTTGTGAAGACTGATTTCGATTGCGCAAGGGGCGTCCACGTCCACCCATCGTGTTCCGTCGACACCCTCGTCCTCTGATTGCAAGAGCAAAGCGGAGCACAGTGCCTGCACGCCCGTGTCAAACGAGACCTATTTGAAAATAATTTTGGTTATTTTCAATCTAAGTAATCAAATTGCAACTGATCGTTACCCGGTGAAGCAGAACGAGTTGGCGGTTCGACTTGTTGAAGGAAGTCTGTGAAAACGATAGCGGCGCGGGGCTTAATGAAGGCAGTGGGGGCAGTACTGGTACCACAGGCATGGCAGAAGGAGGAGGAGGTGTGGCCGATGGCACAGGAACACTGCTCTCAATAGAGGATGCTTGGGATGGCGCCAGTTGTCGATCAGTTAGAAGGCGCGAGTCGATGAGTTGCAGGCCTTCGTGTACTTGGATGCTCATCCAGGTCACGGTTGCAAAGGACGTAAACGCGCCCGTGCGCTTACCATCCGCTCCTGTGGAGCCTGTTCGCTGCGGCTCCGTCACACTGAGCGCTCGCATGTTGGACGTCGTGGGAAGAGACACGCTCACCCAGTCTGCAAGCTCGCCAGGTGAGTAAGAGCCCAGCTTGGTGACGACAATATGCCAGGTCAGAGAGGCCTGGTTTGCAATTGCTGTCGTCTGTCGCCAAATTTTGTTGATCGCCCTGATATGGACTCGCATGAATAAAATAAAAAAACTGACATTGCTGCTGCTGCAATTACCGAATTCGCATTGTTTGGTTGATTGGAACGTCACCATCGTTGCCCAGGGTGGCCACGTCGACCTCGACAATCTCGCCTCGATCGTCCATCCAACTGCTGACGAGCCAACCACTGTGGAGCAAACAATAATTTTTATTTAAGGGGGGGAAAAAAAAAGTTTCCATATGCTTTACTATTTTTCGGAGATCGCATAGGCAACATGCAAGACTCGCTCCTGTGAGACAGGGGGCGGACCGAGCGACGTCAAGTCCAAACTGGGCACGAGGTTGATGCGCTCGGCAATCTTGGGCTTGCTCAGGGTAAACGCAGGCGTGTAGACCAGCTGGAAAACTGGGTTTCGACCCTTTCTGTTGGCAGCTGCAATTCGAGACTCGATAGGATTGTTGTGCTGGGGCAGGCGAGCGCGACACCGATGGTAGACCGACAAGCACAATTCCTTGAGTTGTTGGTCATACTTGCCATAGAACGAGCACGGAGCCAGCACAGTTTCCGAGCGCACAATCTGTAATTTCCATGAGTTGCAGCACACACACAATAAAAAGCCTTTTTTTTACATACCTGGAAATGCGATCGGATGATTGCCTGCGGCTGCAAACCTGGGGTGGTTTTGGAGATCTCGTCCATGTACCGCTTTAGCTGCATAAATAACTGAGAAAGAGCAACAAGCTCCCCCATCGTCTCGCAGGGCACAACAAAGTAGACCACGAGGTGGACTATCACTGAAATCAGCGTAATTCTTCGTTACGTGCAAAGTCGTACCAGAGTCGGGTAGGGAGCGAATGTACTCGGTCAGCCATTTGACGACCAGATGGGCATGCTCTTTGTACGCTCGCAAGCCTATTGTCATTCGCAAGCTTCAGGCGGCTGGAAAGACGTAAAAGTTCAGAACGGAACTTACCATCCAAGTCTCCGAAAGAGAAATTGGGGGTAGCTGCCGCAGAAGCCGCTGCTGTTGGCGTGCCAGCGTTGCTCGACGCTAAACTCGACAGCGGCACTTGCACAATCCCAGGGGCAGTATTGGGATCGCCTAATCGAGAAAAATGGCTCACGTCCACGGGCTCTTTCCGACCTAGTTTGCACATCTAATTTTTTTTTTTGTTGTTGTTGTTGTTGTTGTTGTTGTTGTTGAAATGTGAATAAATAAAATAAAAAAGACAGATTGCTCGTACTTCATAGGTGCTCCCGAGTTCGCGGAAAAAAGACGCGGCAGCACGGAGCAACGCAGGTGCCTGTGGTACTAGGGCAACATAGCGGACATGTTTGGGCCCGCCAAAAGGTTCCAAATTCAGCCGGTCCCAGTACCGTAGTATCCTGTTGCCATTGTTCATAGACATGTCGGTCAGAAGCCAATACTGAAATTTGAAGATGGCAAATTACGAAGAATTGGCTTGGATCCACTGGCCCTTGTGGCCCACAACGATTTGTGGCGGCTGCAGCGCTTGAACAGACACGTTCGAGACCAATGTCTTTTTGCGGAAACGACGGTTCTTCTCATACTGTCCCGACGCGTCGGCGAGCTCGCTCAGTTGCTGCAAGGTGAGTGGTCCTCTAAGGGCAGTGGCACTCTTGACTGATGGGAAGGATGCAACTTGCAGATCCACAAGCACTTGTCGCAGCATGTCTTGTAAGTCTACCAAGGATCGCAACAGTAGACCAGATATCGGGATGCTCATCGTGCGCACCGCTGTCAATTGCCGCTT
>Ga0302226_10002375_pt1 | contig 13452 bp, 19 predicted proteins | sample II_Palsa_E3_3_FD_193524 | JGI IMG/M metagenome (GOLD analysis project Ga0302226, IMG submission 193524) | Peat permafrost microbial communities from Stordalen Mire near Abisko, Sweden - II_Palsa_E3_3 | ecosystem: Environmental > Terrestrial > Soil > Palsa > Peat permafrost | place: Sweden...
TGCTGAGGGTCCCCGATCTGCGGATACTTGCGTCGGCCTATTGCGATTCGCCTGTGAATGCCTGTACGCTCTTTCATACACTAAAAATCAGCCAACTGATGGAAATGTCGCAACAAACAGCATCGTTCAATCCCGCGGGCAATCGGGTCGCGGCCGTCTGCGACTCCAACACGATCTTTCTTTTTGACGTGCGCAACGACGCCTTTTCTAAAGCGGCCACGGCCACGGGATCTGAAGATGCGGCGTTTTCGGTGTCATGGAGCCAGAGCAGACCGCACTTTGCCGTGGCTTCGCAGGACGGCAGCACAATGGTCTTTGACGAGCGCAAGCTCAACAGGCCCATCGCCGAGTTCACCACCCAAAGGGCCAACAGCTGGCAGCCGATCCCCTACCGTGTCGCCAAGTACAGTCCGAGCGGGTGCACGGACCTTTTGATGTTTTGTGAGCAAACGGCCGCCGTGCACCTGGTCGACGCCCGGTCCTACAGCGGGGAACAGGTCCTTCCTGCCCTCCCTCCACCCCATGCCGACTGCAGCGCGATGCCAACGGGCTCCCACTCCTCCCTTGCTGGCGCCTGTTTCTCGGCCGACGGCGGCCACATCTACGTCGGTGCGTCCCTGCTTTGCTGCTGTTGTTGACACACCCTTTTCCGTCTAGGCAACGATGCATCCATATACCGCTGCGATCTGGACACGATCATGCACCGCGTGTTCCCGTGTGCCTCGCTTATGTAGTGGCTTGTAGATTTGTAACAAAGGGTCACGTTCCGTCCGTGACTCGTTTTGTTTGTTTTTTCCCCACCACGACGCAGCACAGACGAGAAGCATGAGCCCACCAAAGACAATGAAGGCCCTCGTGGTCGAGCAGGGCTGGCTCAAGAGCGTGCGCGACCTCAAGGCCATCGACTGGCCCGTGCCCGCCCTGGACGCGGACAGCGTGCTGGTCAAGGTGGAGGCCGTGTCGGTCAACTTTTTCGACATCCTCCAGGTCCAGGGCAAGTACCAGTTCAAGCCGCCGTTCCCCTTCATCCCCGGCGCAGAGTTTGCCGGCACCGTCGAGGCCGTGGGCGCCAACGCGGACGGCGGCTTCAAGCCGGGCGACAAGGTCTTTGGCGGCACGTTCACGGGCGCCTACGCACAGTACATTGTGTCGGCCCCGCAGCAGCTGTTCAAGATCCCCGCCGGCCTCACCGTCGACGAGGCCTCGGGCATCTACGGCACCTACCCCACCTCGTACGCAGCCTTCAAGGTCCGCGCAAACCTCAAGCCCGGCGAGACGGTGCTCGTCCACGCGGCGGCCGGCAGCGTGGGTCTCGCGGCCGTCCAGTGCGCAAAGGCGCTCGGGGCAAAGACCGTCATCGCCACCTGCGGCACCGACGAGAAGTGTGCCATCGCCATCAAGCAGGGCGGTGCGGACCACGCCATCAACTACACCACCGACAAGAAGTGGTTTGATACGGTCAAGCGGCTGACGGACGGCGTTGGTGTTGACGTCGTCTACGGTGAGTAATCAATCAGGTAACGCTGCTAACCGTCTCCTTTGTTTTCACGCATGCAAAGACCCAGTCGGCCTCACGGAGGAGTCCACCAAGTGCATCGCCTGGAACGGCCGCATCCTCGTCATCGGCTTTGCGGGCGGAGAGATCCCAAAGATCGCCGTCAACCGCGCCCTGCTCAAGAACTGCTCCATCGTCGGGTTCATGTGGGGCGGCTACCAGGCCAACGAGCGCGAGGTCATCCCCGGCGTGTTTGCAGACCTGCTCAAGCTCTTTGCAGAGGGGAAGCTCAAGCCGATCGTGTACCAGCCCACCGTGGTCGGCCTCGAGAACGCCTACCAGGCACTCGAGGCTGTCGCGAACCGCAAAACGTACGGCAAGGCAGTCGTCAAGCCGTGGCCCCCGGCGTCCAACACGATTAGCAGCAAGCTCTAAGCCAAATGTGCTTTCCCTTTGTTTTATTTTTAATTTTTTTCATTTTATTGAGCGAAGGAAAAACAAAAGAAAGGGAGAGGTGTGTGGGGTGGCGAAAAAGGGGGCGTGGGGTAGAAGAAAGAAGAGAGAGAGAGAGAGAAAAAGAGATGGAGAGAGCGGCGTCATCATTGAGAGTTGGACGCGGAGGTCGACAAGGAGTACGTCGACGGCCCGTTCAACCCGAGCTTGCCTGCGGCACCACCTGTCGAGCTTGGTGCGGCGTTGGGCCCTGCAGACGCGCCAGAGGCATTTCCTTGCGGGATCACTCGCTCTTCTAGTGCGTCGTATCTCAGCGTGAGCTCCTGTTGAAAAATAAAATATCGTCAGTCAATTCCTGCCACTCGCGATGGAGCTTTCAAGTACCATGCGAACACGCTCCCACAACTTCACGTCGAAGCAGATGTACAAGCCACGCTCGTAGCCCTCGGTCTTTTCGATGAGCTCGGCGCTGGGGTCGCGCGTGAGCCAGATCTTGCGCTCCTTGTGGAAGCGCCAGTTGCGCATGTACAGTTGTTGGGCCGCCAGTTCTTGCATTTGGTCTCGGGGCATCGAGTAGAAGACGTAAAACAGCGTCTTTTGGAAAGAGAGAGTCATTAGTATAACAAAATAAAAAATTTTTATTCGTACGTCGTCCGAGAAGGTGGCAATCTTCGGTATCGGGTTTTGCGGTGCGGCGAGGTGGTAGCATTGAGGCAGACGGTAATCAGGCTCTCGTCGGCTGGATCCATCGGCCCAAGGCGAGACAAAGATCGAGTACAACGGACTGAAGGTTTTGGCGGGCGAGTTAATAAAAATAATTTCTTCAAAAAATGGCGTACTCGGGTGAGTTTAGGTTAAGACCTAACCCTGTCAGGTCTGACCCGATGGCGAGAGTTGACAAGTCTGGCTCGGCCATGCGGATGACGTTGAGGATACCCATGAGGCCGTATCGCTCAGACCCTCCGCCCAGCATCGCTCCAGATCCGATTGGTGCACCGACTGCAGACGATCCGATGGGCCCTCCGACTGCAGAGGATCCGATAGGCACGCCAGATCCGATGGGAGCGCCCACTGCGGACGAGCCAATAGGCCCGGTTGTCTTCGCCTTTTGTTTTTCAAAAAAAGGATTTTTAAATAAATGGTTTCTGTTTGGGAAAGGAGTACTTTTTGCAGGGGACCGTCCGAGATCCTCAGTTTGGACATGGAGTCCAGGTCGCTATTGCTTCCACCAAATGTGTTTTTGCTGCTCTGATAGTAGTTGTTTTGCTGCTGTTGCTGAGACGACGCAGAGCCGAGGAAGCCCAGGTCGTCTGTATTTTTTTTTTCTTTCAAGATTAAAACTTTTCGACCTCCCAACATTGTACCCTTGAAACTTTGAGGCCCTGGCAAAGCAGGGAAGTCGTCGCTGTGCGGTTGGAAGTCGTTGGCGTTGAATGATCCATGGCCCGCGTTGGGCAGTGCGGGAAAGTCGTTTTCGAAACTGTCCATCTGGCTGAAGCGACCCCCAGCACGCACACCTATTCCACAAACAATTATTTAGCTGCAAGCAAAGGGAGCGGCAGAATACTTTGAGCTGCTGCAGGCATGCCAGGGTTTGAGCCGCCAAATGCAGCACGTGCGGCCAGTTGCTGTTGCTGCTGTTGAACGGCCTGCTGCTGTTGCTGTTGCAGCTTTTGCAGGGCGGCCACCGAGGAAGCGCTAGCCGTTGGCATGCCGCCAACACGTTGCTGCTGCTGCTGCTGCCGCTGCGGTGGTTGGTAGGACCCCGGTCCGTTGGACTATTTTATCGAGAGGGGTTAACTTGGTTTGCGCGAGAGACTGGTAAACAGGTCCGCACCGGCAAATAGTCTTGGAAGCCGCCGCCCCCGCTGTTGCCATCTCCGTTGGACATGGACGCCTGCTGAGGATAGGGTCACGCCCGTGTCAGCAGAAACAAGAAAGGAAAAAAGGCGCACCTGTCGGTTGAGCAGCTGATTGTAGCTCGGATAGCCACCGGCGTTGCCAGGGCCACCGGCTACGGTGGACCCACTGATGCTCCCGCCGCCAAGACCGATCGCGCCCGTAGTCCTGAGGCCTGGTTGCGACCTGCACAGAGAAGGAAAGAGAAGGGAAAGAGGGAGGTTGGTTTTTGATGATGCCAATCCCCTCGTTCGCCCAAACGAGTGAAACGACGCCCAGCTTGGGCCGAGGTGCAAAAAAAAAAATATGGTATGCGTGCCGTACCGTGCCATGTTCCCGGTCAGGCCTAGAGAGGGGGAGGGGGTTGTACGTGCGGTTAGACCTAACCAACGAAAGCAAAGCGGGGCGACGTTACCAGAGTACTGCTGCAGGTTGCTCATCGCGCCACTCGTGACCTCTGTGTTTATGTGCGGTGTTATTAGCAAGCACGTCCTAACGAGACTGATCCTTAATCAGCAACGGCGACCCCACAGTCACACGCCACACGCAGAGGCGGCAAGCTCTTTGTTTGCATCGCACACACACACGGACGGATCAACGACAAGGATTCGCCCTTTTGCCGTCAAGTAAAAAAAAAAAAGAGAAATAAGACCGAGAGGACGGCGCCACCACGGCCCAGAAGAGAGACACGCAAAGGTCGACCGTATTTGACCGCAGCAGCAGCACACGGAAAGCACGATGGACTCAAGGACCGCTCACGTCATTACCAAAAGGGAACCTTCCAGTCAGCAGCAGCTAATGTTTCAGGTTTCTGCACGAGTGTGCGGCCCATTTCCCCGCAAAAAGATGTTGCAGCATGTTGCGTTGCTTGCCCTGATGGCGGCCGTCGTTATGGGGCCCGTCAACGGCTCGGACGAATGGGAGATGCTCGGCTGCTTCCACAAGGGAGGGCAAAAAGTGGCCATTGTTGGTTCGTTTTGTTTTGTCTTCTGTTTTGTTTTGCTTTTTGCTGAACGACCGAGCAAAGGGCGCGACTACGTCGTCACGTCCGCGGTCGGCGTGTCGGCCAAAGTCGTGATCCAAGATCTCAGCGTCCAGTATGCGATCGTGTGCATCTCCCAATGGAATTTAATTTTTTTTTTTTTGTTTCTTTGGTTTCTGGCAGACAGACAGACTGCCCGGTCCGGTGGTACTTCACGGCCGTGTGCGAGTCGCGCGTTGACGGCAGATTCTGCCATGATGACAGCGCCTCCGAGCTGCCCTTGTGCAAAGTCCAACAAGGATCCACATGTGATGTGCCATGGCAGACGCGATCGATTGCCCCGATCCAGAACGGCGAGTGGTCTTCGTATCGCCTGCGACTCGTCGGCCGTTGCGAGTGCGACTCTGGCTGCTCCGCCACCTTCCGCAAGAGTGTGTGCTTTTACCAGCAGAAGCCCACCAGTCACGAGCACAGTGAGCTATAAAATAATATCGTGGAGACAATTACTCTAGCATTGCAAAGAAAAAACATAATATATCAAAGTGGCGTTGCTTGATCAATGACTGCGTCAAGATCGTGGGGAACTTTGAGCCACCATCCGTCTTCCTCGCAGTTGAACGGGATTGGGCGCGTCTCATCGTGCAAATGCGGCCGGACGCTATCCGAAACGCCCTCGGCGCCGATCTTGACGGTGCGAAGGAAAGAGGACTGGTACCCTCCGAAACGATGTCGCCTCCATTCCAGGTACTACCGAAAAACAAGTGAGTGAAGGAGAAAAAATAATAATAAATTGCGTACCTGCGATGCTTCAGCACTACGCCCCCGCCGTGTTGCTCCGAGGCTGAGTGGCGCCTCAAAGTCGAGCGGGAGCACAGCGGCCTTCCATCCATACCAAAAGTATGCCCGGGAACTCAGGTCGTGGTCGTCGTCCTCGAGGACAAAGTGGTACTCGTCAAAGTAGCCCAGCTGCTGCATCCGGTCAAGCCGCACGGTCAGTGGCCCACGGTTGACCGTGTCGCGCACGTAGACGCCGCATCGTTCGCTCGCCGACATACTCAGCGGCCGGTCGACGGCAGCGCCACACCTACCGGCGAAATGAGTGGCATTTTTCAGTGCTGGAACCTTCTTACCGGCCGATCAAGTTGCAGTCGTCGCACGCGCCCCTGGAGTACTTGGTATGACCGCAGCGGGCGCTAACGGCGTAAAGATCGTCGTTCAGGCGAAGGGCCGCTGCGAGCTTGGCGTTGTAGCCTTTCTCGGCCATGAACTGATCGTCCTGGATGATGGTCGCGTACTTGCCCTTGGCTGCGAGCAAGCCAATGTTGTTGGCCGAGGTCTCAAACAGGCCGTGCTTCAGTCTGATGACACGGACGTGCACCAATTCCGCGTTCGCACACCCCTCCACCTTTTCTCCGAGGCTCTTGCGCTTGCAGCCCTTGATGATTGGCTCGATTGTGGCCAGGGTGTTTGCCTCGGAGGCGTCTTCGCAGCCGTCCAGCACGATAATCAACTCAAACGACTCGCCCGCCAACTCGACCATTTTGGTAATCGACTATGTTGGTTGTTTCGCGTTCATCAGACATCAAGCCAGCAAGCCAGCACGCCGTACCTTTTGGACGGTGGCCTCGTGGTTGTGCACGGTCAGCAGGAGAGAGTGGGCAGGCTGCACGTACCACTCGCCGAGATACTCGTCCACCAGCAGACACGGCGTGTACGGCTCGTGCGCCGGGTCGCGCTCGGGACGGTGGAGGAGGTATGCTGTCCTGTTGAGCATGAACGGGCAGTCGTCCGGCGCGTTGGACCCGTTGGCGTTGCAAAAGCACCCGCTCAGCGTCTTTACAGGGGGCTCTGCGGCCTTGTCGCTGCCAACGTCCTCCTCCTCGTCCTCCTCCTCGTACTCGCCATCACGCGTCTTTTGCTTGCCCTTGGACCAGTCCTCCTGTCTAGCCTCGACGTCGCCGTGCCCGCTCCCGTACGTCGTCCTGCCCCACCTAGCATCACGCAAAAAAGGTTACCCGCACGCACACTCCTCTCTGCTGGGCGTACAAAACAAGCGACGAGTCGGGCTCGTACTGCGTCGCCAGCCACTGCCCCGCGTACAGCAGCGTCGTCACGGCCACGGCCGCGAGCAGGTAGAAGCGCGCGGACCGAGGCACTTGCAGCCGCAGCATGTCGGAGAACCGGAAGGGCGGGGTTCGCAATTTGGGAAGCAAAGCAAAGTGCCCACTTCTCTTTTGTTTTTTCTTTCGCGTCGCACGTCCGCTTGGATTTCCCACCAACTGTTGACCACATCCCACTCTCTTGTTGCTAGGCGTGAAAGATCAGTCCGAGCGAGCGAGCAGCAGGGCATGGACAGCAGCGGCGCCAGTACCACCAGCAGTGCCGGTGCGACTGGCTCGGCGTCCACATCTGGGGCCGCATCCGGGTCGACCTCGCCCTCTGTGTCTCCAGCAGCAACCCTGCCTGCATCCGTCCAGCCACCACAGCAGCAGCAGCAGCAGCAGCAGCAGCAGCAGCAGCAGCAGGACCGCAGGATGAGCGTTGTGCCTGGCACCAAGAAGGGCGACCGACGCAAATCAACCGTGCGCGAGACCAGTGCACCTGCCGTCCTCGTGACGACGGACGAGCCGGAGACGCAGGCCCTGCAGCCCCTGTCGCCCGCCGAGGAAGTAGCGGGGTCGGCGGCGGCAGGGACGCGCCCGCGGTCGACCTCGGTAAGTCGCTTTTTTTTTGGTTGCAGTGCTAAAGGGGCCAATGCAGAAGGAGCGGACAAAGTACAAGGCGCGCGCTGGCCCTTTGAGCGTACCCACCACAGGTGGGCGATCGTCAGGCGAGGAGGACAACGACGTCGTCGTCGGCTCTGTGGGATCAGGTAGGCGACCATCGGCGATTGCCCGCGCAGTTACGGCACAGAGCACAGGTGTGACAACGCCGGGTGGTATCGACAGCACGTTAAGGCACAACTCGTCTCCTCTTCGTCAGGTACGCGTGCCGCTTCATTGCACTGTTGGCTCACTCGAAAGGGAAAAACAGATGCTCCAATTGCATCGCGAAAACACGATCCAACGGTCCAACACTGGAAGCTGTATAAGACAAAGCCTGTTTTTTATATCTATTTCTCTCTATAACTCTCTGTCGACAACCAGACGATGTGGCATTTCTCTCGGCCGTGAAGAAGCGCGACACGGTGACCAAGTCCAACACCTCATCCAAGCCTATATCCCCAGACGCGGAAAAGTAAAATTTTTAGTTTTCATTTTCATTCTTACACAAAAGATGAACTTAGAGGGCCGGTCCTGCCAGGTCTGAGTTCAGTAGAGAGCCATCTGGAGGAGGCGTACAATGACATCACATCGGCGTCGAGTGCGACCCTGCACCAAGTGAACAGGAACTCGTCGACGAGCAGAAGCGACGATCCGATGTCGCCGCGGTACTCGGTGCGCAGGACGGGCGGAGACGCGCTTATGGACATGATGCTGGCCCGTGGGGGCTCCACTCCCATGCTTCCCAAGCTGACGACGATGAATTCGATGCCCGCCTTGGTAACCAACTATCAACCGTTCTGTTTTCAACGCATGGTTTGTCAGACGGCCTTGCCGCCCACGCCTGGAGGGACCATGCCGCCGCAGTCAGCCTTTCCGAAGGACGACAAGGAGGATGCCAGCGACGACGATGATGCTGTGACGCCAACACTGCTGGAGGCACCGGAAACCTCTCGCACACCCACAAAGTCGCCCAAGCGAACGGTGTCAAATTTGAGCCATCAGATCCATCAAGATGGCGACCTCACCAACCAGAGCCTCCTCAAAGATCTCCAGCGGATCTGGGTAAGTGCAGCAGGAGAAAACAATAATTAAATAGAAAACTCGCCACTAGTTCAACTTTCGTCACCCGTTCAAAGAGCAGCCTCTCACAGGCTGGGATCTGCAATTTCCGGGTCCGCTGGAGGCTCTCTACCAAAACTTCTACTTTAACCAGGACCTGACAGCGTTCCGCCAGACGCTTGTGCACATCATATTTGCTTTCACCCTGTCCGTTATCTTTCTGACGGCGATTCGTGGGAGGTAAACACTGCCGTTTGCGATTTCAGCCAGTTTTTGAGCAATATGGCTCGTAGATGCGAGACTTGGTGCCCTGCCGACATATACGCCCTTGTGCAAGGCCTGGTGACAATTGTCATTCTCCTGCCCCTCTTCATCTGCCTCAAATACGTGTACGTTTTTTCTTTCGTCCAATCGAGTTTTAATCGTCTCTCTCAGGGAATGGTTCCAAGACTACTTTCGCCAATGGGGCGTGTTTGCGGGCTGTGTCGTGAGCTCGGTGATGGTCTTTAGCGGCACCCTGCGGTATTTGATGCTCGACTATAGCGGTGCGTTTTATTTCCATACCAAAAAGAGAAAAAAATATTTATTCCCTGATCTGCCAGACGAGAACGTGGACTTTTACGAAAGCATCAACCCCGGTGTATTTGTGCTGGTGGCCTGGAGCTATTGCAACCTCCCTGTGACGTACATTCAGGCCGCGAAGGTCGCCCTCGCGTTCTCCGCCATCGACATGATTTTCACCATCGGCGCGGCCGCCAGCGGGGTCATCCCCTTCGAGCCGGCGCAATTCACCTTTGCCAATGCCATTCTCTACCTCTTGGCCAATATCATCTGCATCTTTGCCTCGTACATGCGCGAGCTCTACGTGCGCCAATTCTTCCTCAAAGGTAGCGTGTTCTCCCTCTTTGCCCATCGTCCTAACATTTTCACAGCGCGCGAGGCGCAGGAGCGGCAGCTCATCCTCAACGCCGTCAAGGAGCAGAGCGACATCATTTTGTACTCTATCCTCCCGATGAAGATTGTGGACCAACTCAAGCAGGAATCGCGCGGCATGAACGGCTTGCGTCGGCTCCTCGTGAACGAGCACGAAAATGTCTCGATCCTCTTCGCCGACATCGCTGGTTTCACCGCCTTCTCGGCCACGGTCACTCCGAGTTTCCTGGTACCACACCAAAGCATATTTTGTCTTTTTTCCTGAGCGGTGGATCAATCTGCAGGTCGACTTTTTGAACGACCTCTTCATGCGCTTTGACATGATTGCGGAAACCTATGGCGTGGAGAAAATCAAAACCCTCGGCGACTGCTACATGGCGTGCGCCGGCGTTCCCGAGCCACTCGACGACCACGCCGAACGGATCTGCCTCATGGCGATCGATATGGCGGAGGCCATGAGCCACGGCCTCCACCTGAGCCAAATCCGTACGTAGTCCAGCAGGTTGGAACAAAAGTTGCGTAATTGTTTATGCCCTTTCGCACGCAGCACTCAACGGCGAGTCGGAAACCGTCGACCGCGCCAAGGCGCTGCGGATGCGCATCGGCATCCACTCTGGGAAAGTCGTGGCCGGTGTGATCGGTGTTCGCAAGTTCAAGTACGACGTGTGGTCCGAGGACGTCAACTATGCCTCGCTGATGGAGCAGTCTGGCCAACCAGGTTGCTTTCTCCTCCTCCTTTTATTTTTCCCCCTTGTTAAACAAACCGTCTCCAGGGCAAGTGCACATCTCTGAGGCGACTTATGAGCTGATCAAATTTAGTCCTCTCTTGATCTTCACATCCGGGCCTCCAAACGTCAAGAACGGCGTAGAGCAGGTACCGATTATCAAAGCCTTCTTTACATGTCTGAGACCCGCATGGCAGAAAACCTACTTTGTGTCCCGCTACGTCATCCCCGACTCGGAGGACGGAAGCGCACCGTCGAGCCTCGCGCACAGCGAGAGCAGCCGCCCATCGGTACTTTCTCTGGGCGGCCACGGAGGCCCCAAGGATCCCAACTATGGACGCAGGCAGAGCAAGCACCCAGAACTCACGCTTGCCTCGATGATGTCGTCCACGCTCAATCTGCACGAGAAGCCAGTGGTGCCAAAGGAGCCCAAGGAGCGTGTCGGGTCTCCGATCATCAAGAGCATCCTCACTCCCAAGAAGCGCTCTGGGCCTGGTAGCCCCATGTCCTTCACGTCGCAACAGGCCACCGACGACCTGGATGCGCCAAAATCGGGGCCGATCGACCTCATCGTCACGTCGCCAAGTAGCGAGAACATGCTCGCCGACTCCACGAGCATGGCGAGCTCCAGCAGCAGCAGCCGCGGGGCCGATGCAGGCATCAACGTGCCCCAAACGAGCCCGCCCATGCATGCGACCCCGCACGTGCATCCTTTGCGTGTGCCCATCAACGGTTCGCCGATGACCTCGCCGCTAGCCTCGCCGCTCAGTGCCGAGCCGTCCCTGATCAACAGTCCGTCCAAGGAGGACTCGTCGCTGATTGCGAAGCCGTCCGTCATCACGACCAACTCATCTGTCTCGATCACGACGTTGGACTCGACCGTCACCGCGGTGCGAAAAATAATAAGTAAATGCCCTTCTAATTTTTCTTTTTTCTCGCAGCAAAAATCAAAGTCTAGTCTTGCGGCCGTGCCCTCGTCGCCGAGAATGGGCGGCGCCAACGGCCACGGCGGCAAGAACAAGCTGCAGACCAAGCAATCCGTTGGAATCATGTTCAACCCGCAGTCCCGCCAAGCGCAGGAGGACCGCATCCTCGGCCGCATCCAGAAGCAGATGACGTGGACGGGCTCTTTTGTGGACCGCACGGTCGAGTCCGAGTTCAAGCTCACCTACACACGGTACGCCACCGAGAGCTCGGTGTACATGGCCATTGGGACGATCCTCATGAACGTGGCCATCCTCGTCGTCCATGCGCTCGTCTTCTGGGCCAACCCGTACGCCCTGTACGCTCAAACGGCCCTTGTCGTGGTCCAGTGCATCTACGTAGTTTGGCTGCGCTACAACAAGTCGTTCCAAGTCGAGATCAGCCCCGTCGTCCCCGGCTCGACGGAAACAAAGATGATGGTCTCCAGTTTGGTAACAAAGAAAAGAAAAGAAAAAAAAAGATTTTTTTCTTATTGAATTTTCCTCTTAGGACCCTCATCTCGCCCTCCTGCCAATGCTGTGGGTGCTCTTCATGGGAGTGATGGCATTCTTCTCGAGCGTTGTCCTGGACGTGGACCAGGATGGTACCCTGGCGCTGTACATGATGGCCACGTTCTCGATCGTCGTGATTGCGCACATTGTCTTTATCGGTTTGCGCTCGCTCAAGTTCAACATATCGGCTTTTGCAATGCTCGTGTGCTTTTTCACGGTCTACTACGTGTTGGCAACCCAGGTAATTTTTTTTTTTTTTGGTGGGGGGTAGTTTTATAGGATCTAACACTGTTACGTAGAACTTTGTCGACATGAGCTTTTTGGACTCGTTCATCTTTGACCAGTTTGTCTACTACATCGTGATCATCTGGCTTGTCGCCATCCTCTTCAACACGCGGATCGACCTGATCGCGAGGCGACATTACCTGATCAACATGTCGCTCGAGAAGAAAGGCCGCGAGACGCTCAAGATCCAGCACGAGTCTGAAAAGCTCCTCTCCAACATCATGCCGAGCATGATTGCCGACAGGTGCGCCCGTTTTAGTCGTGTTTCGCGCAATCCCTAAAGAGAGCGCTGCATACCCAATAGGCTTCTCAAGAACCCCAACTCGAGCATCGCCGACCCGTACGAACAGGTCGCCATCATCTTCTGTACGATCGCCAACTTCAAGGGCTTTGAGGAGCTGCACCCGACCGAGGTTGTGAGCGTCCTGAACGAGATCATGAGCGACATTGACGAGAAATGCGACGAGTTTGGTGTGGAAAAGATCAAGACGATCGGCCCGACGTACATGGCCATGGCCGGCGGTCTTCCGAGCGACGTCCCTGGATCCCCGCTTGTACGCATGTGCCGCTTCGCCTTTGAGATCAAGAAGATTATCGCCCGCAACAACGAGGTCCTCAACGCAAACTTTGAGATCCGCATCGGTCTCAATGTCGGTCCCGTCGTGACTGGTGTCATCGGCACGCAAAAGGTACGAATTTGGTCAAAGAAGCCTTTTTTAATTTTTCTCACTCGTGTGTAAACAGTTTGCATTCGATGTGTGGGGCGACACTGTCAATACGGCCAGCCGAATGGACTACACTGGTCTTCCCGGTAGGATCCAGGTCACCAAGACGGTCCAAAAGGTAGGGTGATAATGTGCAAAAGAAGAAATTGAAGTACCTTTTTGCTCAGATGCTCAAGGATCTCTTCACGTTCGAGTACCGCGGTTTGATCCCCGTCAAGGGCAAGGGCAAGCTCAAGACGTACTTTTTGGAGAAGGAGGGCAAGGCAACAGGTGCCGCTAAATAATATTATATTTTTCCACCCCCGTCAAACTAATCGAGGTGTCTCACAGAGAAATCAGAGAGGCGAAAATCCTTGCTCGAGGGAGAAGGAGGGTCCTCGTCCAAGGCAACCGGCAGCCTCCTTGTCCCGGTTCTCGTCGGCGTCGCCAAGGACAAGCTGAAAAAGAACAAGCGCAACTCGGTGGTTTCCGTCAGCGGCGATTCCCAAGATGCGACCAAAGCGGCAGATGGCGAAGACCCTCCCCGTGCATCCACAGAGAGCAGCAGCAGCAGTAGGAAGGACTTAGTCGACGCCGAGCAACCACGGTCGTCCTCTGACAGCCAGCCAGACTCTGAGACTGGCACGTTTGCAAAGAAGCAAAGGGCCCACAAGAAC
>Ga0302226_10002382_pt1 | contig 13433 bp, 15 predicted proteins | sample II_Palsa_E3_3_FD_193524 | JGI IMG/M metagenome (GOLD analysis project Ga0302226, IMG submission 193524) | Peat permafrost microbial communities from Stordalen Mire near Abisko, Sweden - II_Palsa_E3_3 | ecosystem: Environmental > Terrestrial > Soil > Palsa > Peat permafrost | place: Sweden...
GAGTGGGTTGCCGAAGGTGTGGCCGTTGCAGTCAACGAGGCAGTGGCAGAGTTGGTCGCCGTTTTTGTGGCGGTGGGCGAAAAGGTGGCCGATTCGGTCGAGGCAAGGGTACGAGAACGGGTGAAGGATTCAGTGGCTGACTTGGTACGGGACATGGTACTCGTACCTGTGCGCGATCGGGTGCTGGACTCGGTCCGGGTGAGTCTCGGTGTGGTGGGCTGTGTGGCCACGGGCGGGTTGGTGCCCGAGGGGCCTCCGAGGATCAGGGCCAGGGTGTTGTTGCACTTGGTGGTGGGGGCCCAGCCCACGGCGCCCTGGGCGTACGTGTTGCTGGAGCGGTCAAACACGATCTGGAAGTTGTTCATGACGGACCAGCCCAAGATGGTGTCGGTGGACGCGGCCACACCGGGGCAGTACCACAGCTGGCCGCTGACCGTCATGGGCTGCAGGTACGACGTCATCGGAGGCAGCACGAGCGAGATGCCCTCGTCCAGGTTGAGGCGCAGCCAGGGCAGGTTGGCGTTGATCGTTTCCACGCTCTCGCTGATGCCGTAGCAGTTGTCGCTCGTGAAAAAGTCGGACCCAAAGTAGTTTGCAAAGTTTGTGTTGGACTGGAGGTTGTCGGTCAGGGCCGTGTAGATCGACTGCGGCATGGTGAACATGGTCGTGCCAGAGTCGACGATGGTCACGCCGTCCGAGAAGGCAGAGCTGGACGTGGCCAGCGAGAGGACGGTGGTCTCGCCCGTGGAGTCGGTCAGCAGCATCCCGTTCAGGTTGATGCTGTAGTACACATGGCCGTCTGTGGCCGTGATGGGCACGTACGCGGGCACGGCCGTCATCGTGCTCGTGTCGTAGCCGTTGAGCCAGAGCGTGGCACTCTGCGGGCACATGCTCAGCGAGAAGACAAGGCTGGAGCTGACGGGCGCGGCGTCGGCTGCAGTGCCCATGTACACCTGCTCCCACTTGTCGGGGAAGGCGTCCGTGTGGTCTGTTCCCGAGGTCGTCTGCACGGCCAGATCGTAGTAGGCCATTCTAATCAGCCCAAAAAAAAAATTTTTTTTTTTTAATTATTTTTTAAAATTGGCACCGAATTATTCCATACCCCATGATGCCTTGGTTCAATGGCGGGGTAACCTGGTTGCAGTTTTCGTTGAAGAAGCTGCTTGCTTCGGTGATGATGGCGATGGCCATGGCCGGCAGGACGACGTTGCCCAGCGTGACAGTGTCGGTGTAGACGGTTCCTTGCCAGCCAGAGCCGTCGCCGTACGTGGAGGACACAGGCCCGCCGATTTCGACGGCGCCGTTGCTCGTGTGAGTGGAGATGGTGTAGGTCGGCGTGATGCCCGTGCAGCCGTTGGAGCCACAGCTCGACGCAGCCACGGCGAGTGTTGACGAACCCTGTTGTTCGACTTTTTTTAAAAAAATACCATTCGGTATTTATTTTTTTGCTATTATACCGTATCGACGATGAGGACAAAGGACTGTGCGGCCGTGCCAGTGCCGATCGTCACGGTGGCAGAGAAATCGACGTCGGGGCAGCCTGCGAAACGAAGAATTAGCACAGGAAACGCCGCGTTTCGAGTTGTTGTTGTTGTCCAATATGAGAATTTTTTTGTCGCATTTGTCCGTACCAACAAGTGGGTTGGGGGTCGCAGAGGGGCCGCTGTTGCGTGCTCCCTTGCCGCCGCCGTGGTGTCCGGTGGCATTGTTGAAGTGTGCGGGCAGGCCGAGCAGGGCCCAGCCCTCACGTCGCGGGGAGCGCAGCGGGTGCTCGTGGACAGCCATGCCGTTGAGCGAGACCAGCTCGGCACCGACCAGCAGCGCCGTGGTGGCGGCCGCAACAGCGACGAGGACGGCGACCAGGAGGGCGCTGGTGGCCGAAACGCGCATTCTGCATTTGGGAATTTATAAGTAGGAGCGCAAAATAAATACAACGCAACGAGGTGAAACGCGATTTGGAAAATGAAACACAGCAGGCTCTCAACAGCCACGAGTCCTGGCCGTGGAAGGGCCACACACACGGCTTCACACGGACAAGGGGGACGGTGAGGCCGGCAAGGGGTGGAAAATGAAAACGATGCGCGTGCGAACATCGCTCGCGTGCGTGAAATCGAAGCGCGTGCTCAGACTCCTGACTTTTCCGACCAATCAGACCTTTTCGTAACAAAAAAAAGGATTTTATTCTACGAGGCGCATTCGTCATAGATGGGAGCATCAGAGTAGGCCGGGGGCGACTCGGTAAGGGACCATCTTGATCGGGTCGTGGCCGAGGTCGACGGCTGCCGCCGCCCCGATGTGGTCGTCGCTGGCACGGATGGCTGCTGCGGCTGCGACGACGGCTGCGACGACGACAGCAGCCCTGCCGTGCGAGCCAGCTCATAGGCCTGCGAGATGCTTGAATGGGCCGCAGATGATGACGGTGCCCTGGTGGGCTGCGCCGCAACGACGGACTGCAGCATGTTGCTTCTGCTGCTGTTCGCACTGACCGCGGCACGTTGCGCAGGCGGCGATCGCTCGGAAGACAGGCCCAGAAAGTCGAGCATCTCGGGGTCCTGGTGGAACGTCTCCATCAGCAGCACGTCGTTGGGGCTCACGCTCGTGTCGACGGGGACCTGTCGCCGGCCACGGACCGAGGCCGGCGGGGCATTGCGGGGCTTGTTCTGCTGCTGCTGCTGGAGATACTGTGACGGCATCGTCGTGCCGTCGTCCGTCTCAAAGTAGCGGGGTGTAGTTGCGGCGCTCGGCGCGTTGGGAGACGGGCCTGCCCTTTGTGCAGCCTGTGCAGCCGCCACCGCCGTCGAGGGCGATCGGTTGCGCCCGGTGAAATCGCGTGGCCGCTTGTTGCGCTGCTCGGCCGCACGACGTCGACGGCGGTACACCATGAAGCAGACGCCCACGATGCCGAGGACGATGAGGGCGCACAGGGCGATGAGCACGCCAATGAGGATGTTGCAGTCGCTGCTGCTCATGCTGGTCCCGCACAGCTCGGGCCCGATGCCGTTGGCCGACGTGTCGCTGCCCCCACCGGGCGCGGTGCCAGAGGCCGTGGGCGGCACAACAGCGGCGACCGTGGGCGTTGCACTGGCCGTGGCGGACGCGGTGGCCGACATCGAGTAGCTGTTGGTGGCCGACGGCGTGAACGAGGCCGTGGCCGTCGCCGTGGCGGTCGCCGTGGCGCTGGCAGTGTCCGTGGCCGTGGCCGAGGCCGTGGGCGACTCGATCGTGCGCGAGACAGTGATGCTGCCAGAGTTGGTGTAGGACAGCGTGGCAGAGGCACTCGCTGTTGGCGACTGGGTGGCTGTGCGCGTGACGGTGGCCGTGGCGACGAGCACGTCTGCGTTGGAGGGCGTGTTCAGGACGCCGCCCGTGCAGTTGGGCGAGGGTGCCCAGCCGATCGCGCCCGTGGAGAACACGTTGTCGGTGCGGTCAAACACGACCACATAGTTGTTCATGACGGCCGCGCCCAGGATGCCGGTGGCGCCCTCGGCGGCGCTGATCCCCGGGCAGTAGTACATGGCGTCGGCGGCCAACTCGGGCGACAGGTACGAGCCCACGGGCGGCAGCAGCAGCGTCACGCCCTCGTCCATGTCCAGGTGCAGCCACGGCAGGGCCTGGTTGACATCAGCCACCGTCCCGTACAGGCTGGCGGGATAGCAATCCTGGCCGCCGAAGAAGCCGGCGGGCAGGGTCAGGTTGGTCCAACCCGTCGAGTTGCCGAGGTACTGCACCACGTCAGCGTACAGTGCGCTGGGCAGCAGCAGCTGCGACGTGCCCGAGTCGACAAAGAAGAGCGTGGGCGAGGCCTCGGACGAGAGCGTGGAGTGGCCGATGGGGCCGGCGGGGCCGGCGGCGGTAAAGTCGATCCCATGCACGTTGACAAAGTAAAACGTCGGGAAGCTGACGAGGGGCACGTAGGCAGGGGCTCGCGATGTCGACGCCACGTCGTACCCGCCCAGCCAGAGCGTGCCCAGCTCCCAGCAGAGCAGCATGGAGAAGACGAGGCTGTTGGTCGTGGCCATGCCCTCGCCGGGCTGGGTGCCCTCGGTGAGCTGCTCGTAGCGATCGGGGAAGGAGTCGGTGCCCGGCACACTCAGGGCAAGGTTACCGAAGCTGCCGTGGACATTCGGCCGTCGATCGGATCAGTTAATAATTTATTTTTTTACTTAATTATTTTTTTTACCCGATAATGCCTTGGTTGAGCTGGGGATCGTCGCCCTGGCAGTCCGTCTCACTAAACAAACCGCTCTGGTTCTGCATGACAACAAACTTCATGCTGCTGAGCACGGTGTTGCCGATGGCCACCTGCTCGGTCCAAATGGGCCCCTGCCACCACTGGCCGCTGCTGTAACCCCCCGAGACGAGGGCGCCCGTGTCTTCAGTGGCCCCATTGGCCAAGTGCAGGGTCGTGTCGTAGACCATCGCCGTGTTGAGGTTGGTGTTGGTGCTGCAGGCCGTGCAGTTGTCGCCGGCAACAGCCAACGTACCCGAACCCTGTTTAAATATTATTTTTTCACTCAGATGGCTTTGGTTACCGTGTCGAGAACAAGGTAAAAGTCCTGCTGGGCAGCCCCAGATCCGATCGTTACCAAGACAGAGTAGTCGGCAGGCGCACAACCTGGAAAAAGAAAAATTTTTTTTTAAAAGTCAATCTAATAATCTAAAGATACCAATGAGAGCGCTTGTTTGGACTGAAGAGTCCCTTGCTGTCTTGCCGCTGTCCCGGCGCCTGTCCAGCTCTAAACCCCTGTTTCTTATGGCCTTTTGGCGTGCCCGTTGCACCAGGTTGACTTGAGTGAGTCCCCCGGCGGATCTTGCGACCGCGGCATTGACTCGGACCGGCGGCAGTGCAAGGAGCACCAGCACGAGCACGCCGGCCACAAGCACTGCTCGTTGCGGTGGCATGCCTGCACAGGAGTGCGAGAAAGGAAACGAGAATTGGCAATTGACTAAAAATTTACTACTGGCCGTGCCGCCGTGATACAACATGGCCTTCCTTTTCCCCACTCACTGCTGTGCTGGCAGCGATGCTATGTTAGGTCCCCACAATGACCAGGGCCATGGGCCGCCAGAAAAAAGAACCCACACGTCGGTCACGGGCCACGAGGCAACCGACCAATTTTTTAACCAAAAAAGGAAACTAAGACCTGCTTGTTCTTTCCCGGATGGAAATGGAATACTCAACATCATTCCCATAGCAAATGAACTAAAATAAGCAACTGAGGGTTTGAGATAAACGAAATTTCGGGTGGAACCGGGGGATCCGGCGGGAAGAGGTCGCAGAAAACCTAGTAAACAAAGGACGAAAATAGTATCTCAGGCAGGAACAGCATGAGGGCGCCAACGAGAATGGCCATAGTGGACGTGAAGGGCAAGGTCGTCGACGCAGCGCTGCCGCCAGGGTTAAAGGTCTTTTTTTTTTTTTCATTTATTAAAAAAAAATTTATTTAATTTTGAATATACCTGGCCGCCAGAGTAGACCTCGCCGTTGAGAAGGAGGGTCGATGTGAAGCCTGTGTCGCACTGGGTCGTCGGGATGAGGCCGATCGCACCCTCGGAAAAGTGGACGTTGGTTCGGTCAAAGATGGTCAGGAAGTTGGTCATAAACATGATGCCGAGGATGGTGGTCGAGGAGCCACCATCGCCGATGCCGGGGCAAATGTAGTCGTTCCCGTCGATGGAGGTGAGCTGGAAGTAGGAGGACACGGGCGGGAGGACGACCGCAAAGCCGTCGGTGAAATCGAGGCGGAGCCAGGGCATGTTGTTGTTGATGTCCTCCAGCGTGACCGAGAGGTCAGCCAGCGGAGTGCACGAAGAGCTGACGAGGAAGTCTTGGCCGAGCTTGACAGAGTTTTGATAGTACGTGTTGTCGTTGACAAGCGTGTTGACGTCGTCCTTGACGGTCGTGGGCAGGATGAGGTTGGTGGAGCCCGAGTCGACAACGGTTGACAGGAAGACGGTCGGGCCGTCGGACGTGGAGACGACCGTTTCGTACGTGCTGCTGCCGAGCTGGTCGTTGGTGAAGCTGAGACCGGTCAGGGTGACCTCGTAATAGTATTCCTATATTTATTTATTTTTTTTTTCAAAATAATTAATATAAATAAATATCAAACCAGTGCATTTGTCGTACATTGGAAACGAGGGGGACATAGTACGGCGTTGAGCCCGAGATGGCCAGCGAGTCGTCATAGCCGTTGAACGTGAGGGATCCGGTGGTCTTGCACATGATCATGGAAAAGACAAAGCTGTCGGGTTGGCCGGCACCGTCGCCAGGTCCGTCGCCCGTGGCGATCTGCTCCACCTTATCGGGGAAGGTGTCGGTGCGGACGTTGGTGTTTTGGTTGGCGAGTTCGGCGTTGAGATAGAAGGCCATTCTGGCGGCCGTCGGTAATCAAGTTAGTTACTGTTTTAAAACAATAGCATTTTTATTTGTTCATTTTATTCACGCACCCAAGGATGCCCTGGTTCTGGCTGGGGTTGTTGTTGTTGCAGTCTCCGCCAAAGAACGCGTTGCTCCCAGTGTTCGCAGTCGTGATCTCGACAATGGACATGGACGTGACCGTGATCGTGTCGATCGCGACCGTGTCCTGGTACATGCCGCCGGTCCACGTTGCGCCCGACTCGTACGTGGACGAGGCGGTGTAGTCCTGCGACACGGCCCCCGCGGCGACGTGCGTGGCTGTGTCGTACGTCGGCGTGACGCCTCCACAGGTCGTGCACTGGCTGCCGGCAACGGCCAGCGTCGACGAGCCCGTGTCCACGATCAGCTCGTACGACGTGGCGGCAGAGCCAATGCCGATAGACGCGGACACGATAAAGTCACGACCAGGGCAGCCTTTGTTTGTTTGTTTGTTCGTGCGTTGGGCGGGGATTAATTACGTCTCCTGATTCCAAGGAAAAGAACAACAACGTTACCAGCAATGGGGATCGTCTCGCTGCGCCCTGCACGGCGGCCCAGACGGTGGGGCTGCTCACGGCCGCGCATTGGGACCGTCACCACTTCGACGGCCAGCGTCGTTGTCGTCAGCAGCAGCACGAGGGCCGCAACCACAGCCGCGACTCGTGTCATTTCCGAAAAAAACAAAAACAAATGGGACGACACTGGAAAAAAAAAGACGATTTCAGACCTCAGGCCTTTTGGATGGACAGCTGTTGGAGGGAGCGGGGCAGTCGGATCAGGCCGCGTGCCCTTTGTTTAAAAAATATATACGATCGTGAATATCGGGGGGAAAGTAATCATCGCTTATCATTGCTCCAGTTGGGATCGTTTCCGAGATCGCGTCGGCAATCGGGCTGGAAGGGAGCAGCTCAAGAGTGCCTCAAGAGGCTTGACCAGAGGACGGATCCAGGGAAAAGCACAGGCAAGTTGGAGTGCCTCTCCTTTCTAAACAACACCACGAAGCAACATGACCTTTCCACTGCTCGCGCAGCTGGGACTCTGGCACCAAACAGTCGGCTCACCAAGGCAGCGCACCAGCGCACCTTTTCCCGCCCGATCAGAACGCCGTGATTTCCCGTGAAAAAAAAAAAAACTTGAAAGGCAAGGCAACGTGGCGGCAAAGATTGAGTCATCTTTCGTTTTTCTCACGCTGCGATCGTTCTTCTTCGCAAGATGCTGTCCACGTTTGCGCGCCGCATGCCCCTCTCGACTGCCCGGGCCGGCCACGCCCTCGCCCGCCGCACGCTGGCCCAGGTCACGGTGACGGCGGGTGCGCAGGTCGTGGGCCACGACAACGAGCCCCTCGAGTTTACTGTAACGTCCTCTGTGTCAAAAAAGGTGATCCCTGTCGTGCTCACCCACAGAGAAAAAAAACCAGGTGGGCGTCGAGAACGGGTTCCTGCCCCGCCGCGACCCGCTGACCGAGCTGCCGCCAAAGTTCAAGGAGCTGGAGAGCATCCTGCAGCGCATGCCCGTCAGCCTGCCACACGGCAAAAAGGGCCTGCTGTACGATGGACGTCTTGGCCCTGCCGTGATCCACGAGCTGCCCGAGTACGCTTGGCGCTCTCTCATTCAACCACTCACCCCTCCCCCCCCTCGTTAGGTACGCCGCCGCCGACCTCGCCAACACCGACCAGCGCCTGCTCGCGGCCCTCTACCGCGACTACACGTTCCTGGCCTCGGCCTACCTCCTCGAGCCCTGCGACATCAGCTACCGCCAGGACGGGACGTACGGCCTCGGCCGCGCACGTCTGCCGGCCAACATCGCCCGCCCGCTGCAGCTGCTGGCCGATCGCCTCCACGCCAAGCCGTTCATGGAGTACGCGCTCACCTACGCGCTCTACAACTGGAAGCGCATCGATCCGTCCAAGGGCATCGGTATCTATGGCGCACACCAACGCATTCCTTCTAATATCGACATCCTAATTTAGAGTACGACAACCTCGAGCTCATCCGCAAGCTGCACGGCGGCCAAGCCGAGCACGGCTTTATCCTCGTGCACGTTGCCATGGTCTCCCACACGGGTAAGAACCAACCGACCATTTAGCTTCCTCTTTAAGCTTTTGCTGCGCAGGCGAACTCGTCCGCAACACTGAGCGCGTGCTCACTGCGGCCGGGGACAAGGACATCGGCGCCCTGCAAGAGGCGCTGGAGGACTACCACAAGAACCTGACGGCGATCAACCACACGATGGACACGATGTGGGCCCGCAGTGAGCCCACGGCCTACCTCGAGCTGCGGTCGTTCATCATGGGCATCAAGGACCAGTCGATGTTCCCCCACGTACGTGACAGAATGTTATGTTAAATAATAACATAGTCTTAGGGCGTCATCTACGAGGGCGTGGACGACAAGCCCCGTTACTACCGCGGCGAATCGGGCGCCAACGACTCGATCGTGCCCACGTGCGACAACCTGTTCCAGCTGACCTTCCCCGAGAACCCGCTGACGTCGATCCTGCGCGACTTCCGCAGCTACCGCCCCGTCAACCACACGCAGTTCCTCGAGTCGGTCCTGACGCGTGCCAAGCAGACCAACGTGCGCGACATCTGCCTCAGCAACCCCAACACGGCCGTGTGGTACCTGGCAAACCTCGACAAGGTGCGCGAGTTCCGCCAGCGCCACTGGAACTTTACCAAGGCCTACATCATCTCTCGCTCCTCGCACCCCACCGCGACCGGCGGCAGCCCCATCACGTACTGAAAGTCAAAAACCAAAAATGTAGTGCTTACATGGAATAATTCACAGGACGTGGCTGCCCAACCAGCTCGGATCGGTCCTGCGCTCGATGGGCGAGGTCGACGCCTACATCAAGACGATGGAGTCGGACGGCAACACCGTCTCCCCAGAGTACCGCGAGATGTACGTGAGCATCCAGAAGCGGCACACGGCCCAGGTACACACACATACAAATTTTAAAGTTGTTCTAAAAACGAAATAATGTTTTACTAAATTCCAGCTGCGCCAACTGGCCCGCGAGGTGGAGGAGCTCTCGTCCAAGTTCAAGCAGACCAACTTCCTCAACAAGAGCGCGGGCAGCACGCCATCCGACGCGCCGGCGAACGCTGCTGCCGCCACCTACTAATCCCATCTCCCCTGGCTTATAAAAAATTATCTTTTTTTATAGCATGAGTGCCTTCAGTCGTCAGTCCCCCCTTTTTTTTTATACAAAAAAAACACAAGTTATTTACACCAAAAGGCTTGCGGTGATCATTTGCCCTTTCCTTCCTCTGCCGGCACAAATCCCTGCTTCTGCAGCATCGCCGCAAACCGCTCCTTTTCCCTCTTTTGCACAAAGTACTCTGCCTATTTCGCCACCCACCCTGTAGTCAGTACGATCCACCGCCCACAGCTGGCAAACTTACCCAGGCAGAGGGACAGCGAGCATACATCTCCTTTAGTTCATCCGGACATCTCGACACCTAAGCACAGCCATTCAACCAACCAACCCCCCCCAAAACAACAAAAAATACAGCCACTTTGGGTGTGCTCGGATGCGCCTCCTCCATCGCCCTCGCGCACGCATTGAACCCGTCGCGCGCGGCCCAGCAAACCGCCCGCTCCTCCTTGTGCAGTGTCTTGGGGGGCGCACTGTCGGCCATCGCCATTTTAACGAAAACTGGAAACATTAGCTACACGCCGCTGGTACTTTTCTTTTTTGGCGCGAATCGCTGGCCACCGGCTGGCCACATCATGCTTTCCACTCAGGCCCAATAGGTTTTTTTTCTCCCTCCTGACCCACAATTCTTTTTTTTTCCCCCCCATTGGTGTTTGCGTGTTTTGGGTCGTCGTGCTGGCGGGCGCTGTTCCCGCGTGTGCATTTTTTGCGGTTGCCGAGTAATTTGTCGGAACCCCACACCGTTATTTTTTTGTGGCAACGGCGGGTCCCTCTTCTTTCTTTTGCTTTACGCAATTTCTTTTGTTTACGTTTTGGAAAAGAACGACACCAAGAGAAAAAGAAAAACTCGCACGGAGGACGCCGGTTCCTCTCGTGCCCTCTACTCCTCGCTGTGCTCCAGTCGTTCTATCCGCGTGTGGCTTTATTTTTTTGACGGGGCTGGGAGCAGAAAAAGAGGCCGTCAAAAAACCGTTTTTTTTTTCTTTGGCATTTAGGAGACGTAAAACACCGAAACTAAAACAGCGTCCCCAGGTTTTGTTCTTGTTACCCACCCCCACCAAACGAATGGCACCCAAGGCTGAGAAGGCTCCCAAGGCCCCCAAGAAGGGTAAGCCGGTTTTCTTTGTCGGTTTTCTTTTTTGGTGACTGATCAACTCGTCGGGTTTGTAGCCTCCGGCGACAAGAAGGTTTCGGCCTACAACCTCTACATCAAGGAGGAGATCCCCAAGATCAAGGCCGCCAACCCCGGCATCGAGCACATGGTATTGTTTATTTCTCTTGTGCTTTCTTCTTTTCTAATCAATCATGCAATGAATTACGTAGGCCGCCTTCAAGACGGCCGCTGCCAACTGGTCCAAGGCCAAGGGCAAGTAAACGGCATCCCAACGTGCCCAGCCCACCCCCAAAACCCTTTATTTGTACCCTCAAGTCCGTCCCCACCCCCAACATGTGCTAACGAGAAAACAAAAATAAAAATGAAAAATAAAAAAAATCTTGACCATTTGAAGCCTCCTGACACTGCCTTCCTCCTTGCGTTTGACAGCGAACGAAATTTAATGATCCTCCCATCGAAGAACGAGAGCAAAAATCCTTTATGACTTTAGGGACAAACGTAGAAACTTCAAAAAGCGATGCGGCAGATCGTATCAGCAGCACGTCTTGGGCGCGGACTGTAAGGATGACGGGCTGACGGTCCCTTCCGGGTGCGCTGCATCGTAATATTAATAATCAAACATGATTCAACAGTTTTTCCTCTACCCGTTCGCGCAAGGCTCGACCCTCCCTGGGGGTTCTGACGGATGTAGTTTTCAGCTATGGACCGGAACACGGTCTCGACGTTGAGCCCAGTCTTGCTGGATGTCTCGAAGAACTGGCCATTGACCTCGGAGCAGTACCTTGGATACGTAAAATTAGCTGATTTGAATACAAAAAAAAAAAAAAAAAGACAGCAAGACACGCACTTGGTCACAGCGTGCACCTCCACTCCACGGTCGATGTGCTCGTCGCTCAACAGATCCTCCTTTGTCCCCGCCAAGACGATGTTGCATTGCGGTTCGTGTACCAGCAGTTCGTTGACCCAAAACTTGACCTTTTCCCACGCTTTCCTGTCTGTTAGATCTGCAGCGAGCCAAGCGAGGGGGGGTGGAGGGGTTAGCTGTCCACACTTGGAAAGCAACCTGCCACCGTACCGAAGCAGACCACGGCCGCCTGTGCGTCGCGGTAGTAGAACTTGGACATGGATTCATAGCGCTCAGATCCCGCCGTGTCCTACCGCAAACTAGTCAGCCCCACCACACCGCGCCACACGGCAGCACCAACGCACCCAAATGCCCAGCGTGACCGCTCGTCCGTTGACCGTCGACGTCTTGGCTCCAAAGGCGGCACCGACAGTCTGTGTTTTCAAACGCGGGTGTTTTCAGTCCGGCGGTCAAAACTAGTGGCAGCACCGTACCGACTGCGTCACGTTCATAAACTTGTTGTTGAGGAACCGGTGCATGAGGCACGTCTTGCCACTGAGGCTGTTCCCGAGGAGAACGACCTGCACAATCCCACGCCATTTCAACCACCAGCCCAGCACAGGGCACACCGCCGAGTTACCTTGACATCCACCTTGCTCGACATTATTTGGCTAGCCTGAAGTCCCCCTTGTATCTTGCTATCTGTCGACACCTAAAAGCAGCTGAAAAAAACAGGCGTTTCGTGCGGGGGGGAGAGTGACCGTCGTCGCAGGGTGACACACTTGAAAATGGCCATGCCGCGGCGAGCACGGGCGGCGAAAACAGCACCGCCCCCTTCCCCTTTGGCGAGGCAGGCAGGCAGGCAGACGGCGCGGCTGGCGACGCGGGGGGGGACGCGGCCCAGTGGTCGAGGCCCGTGACTCGGTGGAAAGGCCGAAGTGAGACGGGCAATGCAAAGGGCATTGGTGTTTGCACCTTTTTGTTCATCACCTGCTGTTTTCCTCCTCCTCTCTGGTTCGCACGGGCCGCCGTCTTGTTTGTTGTTGCCGTGTTGTCAGTTGGTTATCGTCTGTCAACCTGTGTCCTTCTGTGTGCACTCTCTAGCTCTCTCTCTCTCTCCTCACTCTTCAAATGAGCTGACCCACGCACGTGTGTCCCCCGTGTGAAAACAGCTTGCACCACCACATGCCGGGCAGCAGCAACAGCCGGCCCGGGTCCAGCTCGCCGCCCGTGGCCAGCAACGGACGGCCAGCGACCACGACGACGCCCCCGCCAAAGTACTCCCCCCCACCGTTCGCCTCAATCCAATTAATTACCGCCCCCTGTTCAGAAGGACCAACATTGTGCTCGTGTGGCTCTCGCTCCTCTACAGCTGGGTCGCCGCCGTTCTCGCCGCCGTCACCGCCGAGCTTGGCTACTGGGTCAACAGGGCCTATCGCACACCCGCCGTCAACGTGTCGGCGGCGGACGACGACAACACCAGCGGACCCGGCTTCCTTGAACACGTACCGCCCTCCCGTTGTAGTGCCCTGGCTAACCCGTGCGCTTTTTAAAAAACACAGGAGGAGGCCCTCGCCATGCTCAACAGCCTCAAGGCCGACCTGACCGACGAGAAGGCCCGTGAGCGCCTCGAGCGTGCCACAAGCCTCCTTCGTGCCACGTCGCCCACGGGCTCGCGCAACTCTGCCGTCCACCTGTCGGTTTCGTCCAGCTCGCTTGCTGGCGACGCTGCTGCTGCGTCCGTGGCCGACACCGGTGTCTCCCCGGCCATGTCGCGCACCAGCTCAACGTCCAGCTTTCTCCGCCGCATCTCGTCCTTTGCGCGTCTGCACCCGCCCCAGCCGCCGCCAGTGGCGCCCTCTGAAGCCAGCAAGAAGGTGAGCGCGTGTTGTGTGCTAATTGGGGGGGCTGGGCTCATAAT
>Ga0302226_10002387_pt1 | contig 13422 bp, 4 predicted proteins | sample II_Palsa_E3_3_FD_193524 | JGI IMG/M metagenome (GOLD analysis project Ga0302226, IMG submission 193524) | Peat permafrost microbial communities from Stordalen Mire near Abisko, Sweden - II_Palsa_E3_3 | ecosystem: Environmental > Terrestrial > Soil > Palsa > Peat permafrost | place: Sweden...
TCTGGTCGACCAGGCCTTTTTCGGCATGCCATTCCGCGGTATGTGCTTCACCTGTGCTGATCAACTCCTCCGCCAGACGCATATGAGCTTTGCGCGCCACCAGCGAATAAGCGCCCATGCCGGGAAATAAATTAAAGGCGATTTCCGGGAATCCCATTTTGACGTCTTTTTGAGCCAGCACAAAATGATGCGCCAACGCGGCTTCAAAGCCGCCGCCGAGTGCACTGCCTTCGACCATGGCAATCGAAATCGCTCCAGTACCGAAGCCCGTGAATATTTCATGCACGCCGTCGATGCATGAGCGAGCGTAAGCCATTAACGACTCACGCTGTCCACGGCGAATTGCCTCGACAAAAAAAGCCAAATCCCCACCGACATTGAATAATTCCGGCACCAGGGAGCCGGTGACCCAAAAATCGAATTGCAATCCGGAGTCGCGAGCGGCGCGGGCCAAGGCAATAATGTCATTGACCAGTTCCTGATTGAAGCAAGGGCGCGGACGCGAGCGCAACATCATCCACATAACGTTGCGTCCCGTTTCGTAGTAAGCGGACACTTGCGCGAGGTCGCCGGCTTCGATAAATGGGCGGCAAGCAGGGTGGTTTTTTAGGTTCATAACTTGATTCCAGCGCTGAAATACGGTTTAGGAAAGGTAAAACCGTATCAGGCTAAATCAGGACGGGACTGATCGGAGCGGTGATGATTACGCAAGTGATAAGGATGACGAATTTAGGTGAGACAGAGATGTATCAGTAGAAACGGGGGGGATTAGGCGGCGGGGCAAATTCGATCCGAAAAATCCATGCATTACGCGAAATAGTAAGCACGGTTCGGTCTCGTCGAATTGTTAAATCGGGAGTAAAAGCCAAAGTTCCAGGCGCTGTAGCGAGCAGGCTCTACAACCCTGCTTATTCGATGTGCAACAAGGGGCTGATTTCGAATGCGTCGGTGCTATCTTCGTGGCCGGCGGCAAGATTGCGCAGGAACTGATCGCAAAGTACTGCTGCGGCGCGTGCATCGCGGTGACGGGGGCCGCAGGCATCGGCCACGCCCGGGGTGATGATGCTGCTCGCCATTTCGCGCAGCAGGTGTTGCGTCAGCGCACCGGCACCACCTTGAGCAAGGCGCTGAAGCTCGATAAGGTTTTGCGCTGAGTAGCTCATTTTGGACCTCGTCCTGGAAGCTTGTTTTCAATTCTTACAACTAGGATATCGGCCTTGCCTGGGAATTCTTTAAGCTTAATTGCAATACCTCGGGAAATCCTTGGAAGCCGCGCCCCGCTAGGCTTGGCCAGGGCAAGTAGCGTAAAATCTACCGGCGAGTGACGCCCCCGGCAAGCAAGTGCAAGCCGGGAGCGGCCGTGAGCGCGGTTCTTGGTGATTCCGTCGCGAATAAAATAACAAACCGCCGCCTTAGAGCGCGCATCAACGGAGATAGCCATGATCGAACCGCCTCTTGCCTGGACCCTGTCCCGCAGGCGGTTTTTGGCTTCCGCACCGCTGTTGTTGGCATGCACCGCGCCGGGCAGCAAGGTGCTGCGTGTGATACATCAAGGCGGCGAGTCCGCCGGCGATATCCGCAACAATTATTATTGGAAGCTGCTCGATCACGTGCTGGCGCGTACCCAGTCGCGCTGGGGGCCTTACGAACTGAGCGCCGCGCCGCTATTGATGAACGGCCCGCGCTCCTTTTACGAAATGCAGAGAGGCACGCTCAATATCTTGGCGCGTTCCACCGGACAGGACTTGGAACGCAGCCTGCTGCCGATTCGGATTCCTCTGGATAAAGGTTTGCTGGGCTATCGCGTGTTCCTGATCCGGCGCGAGATGCAGGCCAAACTGGACCAAGTTAAGACCTTGGACGATCTACGACGCTTTACCATCGGCCAAACCGCTGCATGGAACGATGTGCCTATCCTGCAAGCGGCCGGCTTCCGGATTGTGTACGGGATTAGCTACGAGGGCTTGTTCGGCATGTTGGAGGGAGCTCGCTTCGATCTGTTCAGCCGTAGTGTCGCGGAAGCGGTTCTCGAACTTGAAGCCCATCAGGCGCACTATCCCGACCTGGTGATAGAACGCAATCTCTTGCTGTACTACCCCTTGCCGCGCTACCTGTTTGTGCGTCGCGATGCCTGCGGCGAACAACTCGCCAGCCGCCTGATCGACGGTTTTGAGGCGATGCTAAAAGACGGCAGCTTCGATCGTCTGTTCAACGAATATAGCGAGCCCATCGAGCGCGCCATACATATGAAATCCCGCCGCCTGTTCCGCATTCCCAACCCCACACTGAGCCCTGAGACCCCGCTGGGGCGCACTGAGCTTTGGTACGACCCGACGCGTTGAGTCGCTGACTCGATGGGGCGGGTACTCGCCCGCGATACCCCGACGCCATGGTGCGTATCTTTGGACACCGATTCGCCTTCGGAAATCAGTACGCTTTGCACGCAACGTCGACCTCGATGGTCCGGCGTATCTACATGGCGCTGATGATTACCGGGATAGAGGGCGAGGGGGAACATGCGGGAATTCATTGGTCGGGACTACGCGCCTTTGCCGGTTCAGGGCATGCTGCCTGGTGGCATGTGAGACGAGACGCACGCGGCGCACGAGTTTCGACACCGGGGGTGACGTTGCCTAGGTCTCATCCCTCCGGCGTGGACTGCGGCTTTACTTTGATCGAAGTGCTAATCGCCCTGGCGATTGTGGCGATTGCACTGGGGGCCGTGCTGCGCACCATTGGCGCGCTGGTATCCGATACGGAGCGGGCACGCTTGGGCATGATGGCCTCATGGAGCGCGGACAATGCACTCAGTGCCTTGCGTATTTCGCGAGCTTGGCCTGAGCCCGGACGTCGCGTGTTTGCGTGTCCTGAAGGGCAGTACACCTTGGTGTGCAGGCAGGTGGTGAGCGCCCTGGATAACCCATCGCTGCGCGAAGTGACGATTATTGTCTACCCGTCGGCGACAAGCCATGCGGTGCTCGCGGAACTGGTTACGGTGCTGCAAAATGAAGCATCGCGCTAATCTCCATAGCGCCGCGCGAGCCGCGGGCTTTACCCTGATCGAGATGCTGGTGGCCATTTCGCTACTCGCTGTGATTGCGCTCTTGTCGTGGCGCGGGCTCGATGCGACGGTGCGGGCGCGCGACGGCATCGTCGCCAACCTGGCGCAGACCCGGTTGCTGGGCCGGTGTTTTTCACAGTTGCGCTATGACGCACTCAATCTGGTGACGCCCGACGAAGTTAACGGCCCGCCGCTGCGCTTATTGCCCGGCGAGCTGGTGCTGGTCAGGCATTTGGGCTTGGGTGACGGGCCGACCGAATTACAGGTGGTCCGTTATTATCTTCACGGCCGTCAATTTCTGCGCAGCGCCTCGCCGCCCTTGTCGAATGCGGCGCAATTGAGCGAAGCCTTGCAGCATATGGAAAATTTCGCCGGCGTGGTGGTCAATCCGGACGTGGGCTCAATGGAAGTCGCCGTGTGGCTGCAGCCGGGCGGCTGGACTTCTCAACAAGCCTCGATAGCCGCCGCTTACACGCGCTTCCTGACGCAACATGCGGTGACCACGGTCAGTACCCTCAATCTGCCGATGCCGCGCGGCATTCAGCTTTCCATCACCACCGGCGCGGCCGGCACCCGCTTCACTCGCATCGTGCCGCTGGCCGAGTGAGCCGGGTTGTGCGCACCATCTTAAATGCCGCTGCCACGTCCGGCGCGTAGTTTATTAGCGATTCAAACAATCATTGCGATTGTCGATCCGGTAAACCATGCCCGGGCGCTGGTTTGCGCGCCGCGGGCCATGTGTCACCTCATATGTTCAGGAACCTTGACGATGCGAGCTCGTGTGCAAAAAAAGCAAAATATCCACGTTCTGCCGAACCTTTCCCCGCTGGTGCCGCGGCCGCTGTGTCACGCGATTGCGCTGATGCTGGCGGCCGGCTTTGCCGGCGGCGCGTATGCGGGCGGCCTCGTCAATCTATCGAATTTTGCCGCGCAGAGCAGCGCGGCGCGCGGCGCCGCAACGACGGCGGGCATGACGAATCTGGGCGTCTCGCCGCAACAGGCTTTGCAAGTCAATCAGCCTTCAATTCAGAATCTGGCGACGGCAGCGCAAGGGATTGCCGCACAGATGGCGGCGCAACAGCAGGCCGCTGCCGCCGCCGCCAACATCCCCAGCAATGTGCCGAATGGTTTGGCCGTGGGCGGCTTGCAAGTGGCGCCGGGCGCCACCAGCAACTCATCGCTATGGCTGAACGCGAATCTGCCGACCCAGTCGGTGGCCGGTAACGGACAGGTTACGGTGAATGTGCAGCAGACTGCACCGAATGCCATTTTGACTTGGCAGACCATGAATGTCGGGCGGCAGACCACGCTCAATTTCGACCAGTCGGGCGGCACCCAGAATAATGGTGCGAACAATTGGCTGGTGCTGAATCGCATCACGGACCCCAGCGGCGCGCCCAGCCAGATTCTGGGCAACATCAAGGCGCAGGGCACGGTGCTGGTGATGAATCGCAACGGCATTTTGTTCGGCGCGGGTTCGCAGGTTAACGTGCATTCGCTGGCGGTCTCGTCGCTCGATTTACTGAATAACAATGACACGCTGCTGCAAAGCGGTGCGGACGTCAGCACCAGCAACAGCTTGTTACTCAATGGCGGCTTGGCTGCACTCGAAGCCGGCAGTACCGGCACTCTGGCTTCAAATTTCAACGTTCCAACCGAATTGCTGGGCTTGGGCAACACCGTTTCGGTGACCTCGGCAAGCCAGTTCCAGGCACCGGGTAACATTACCATCGCACCCGGCGCGTCGATCACGACGCACGCCAACGGCAGCGTCAGCGACGGCGGCTTCGTGCTGGTTGCGGCGCCCAACGTGAGCAATGCCGGCAGCATTACCGCCGACGACGGCCAGGTGATCCTGGCCGCGGGCCTCGGCGTAAGTTTGCTGCCGAACAGCACAAGCCCGCAGGTGCTGCTGCCCGAATTGACCGGCAAGATATCGTTGTCGAGCTACCCGAACGGCTCGACCGACATTACGCCGGCCGGTACGCTGACGAATACGGGTATCGTGCGCTCCGCACGCGGCAACCTCAATCTGCTGGGCAGCAATGTGCTGCAAGACGGCGTGCTTGGGGTCACGACCAGCGTCAGTACTCCGGGCAGAATCACGATTTCGACGGTCGACGAGTCGGTAGCGAACCCGCCTTCGATTGCCACCAATCCGGCGGCGCTCTATCCCGGCGCAAGTTTGGTCACGGCTACTAATGGCATGTATGGAACCAATCGCGCCGGGCAACTGGTGTTCGGCACTGGTTCGGTGACAAGTATTGCGCCCGATCTTAATGGTCAAACGGCCACGTCCAGTCCCAGCACCATCTTCACCCCGGGCAGCATCAATCTGTTGACCGGCTCGACGTGGTTTCAGAGCGGCTCGCTGATTGACGCGCCGGGCTCCAATGTCACGATCACGGCGCTATCGACGTCACTCGCGGCTCCCTCTGTCAGCCCTGGAGTGCAGGGCCGCATCTACGTCGATACAGGCGCGAATATCGATGTGTCGGGTCTGGCGAATGTTGAATTGCCGATCGCCGATACCTTCCTGACCGTGCCGCGTATCGGCCCGAATGAATTGGCCAATGCCCCCCTGTTGCGCAACGGCTTTCTGAATGGCTTGAAAAACGTGATTATCGACAGTACGCTGTCGGGCACGAATAGCGATGGCTTGCAATGGGTCGGTAGCCCCTTGCTGAATCTGGCGGGTTACGTCAGCCTAATGCCGCGCTCGATCGATCAGTTGCTGAGCAACGGCGGCTCGATCAATTTCTCCGGTGCCCAGGTGATGACTGCTGCGGGCTCTTTATTGAATCTGAATGGCGGTTATCTTCATTACCTCGGCGGCATAGCCAATACCACGCGTTTGCTGGACGCAGGCGGCTTGCTGGTGCCGATCGGTCAGGCCAGCCCGAACGATACCTATGTTGGCGTCGCCGGCCAGTTTGTGGTCCATCATCCGCGCTGGAATGTGACGGACACCTGGATCAATCCCTTGCTGACGGGCGGGGTTAATGTCGCCGACTATATCTCGGGCGGCAATGCCGGGACCTTGAATGTGTATGCCTCGCAAGCGGCGGTGCTGGATGGCGCGATCACGGCGGATGCTGTGGTGGGCTCCAAGCAGGTGCAAGGCAATCTTCAACCGGCAGGCGGGGCGTTTAATCTGGGCGGGGTAATCGGCTCCACTTTCGGTATCGATCCTGGTGCGACGCTCAATATGAGCGGCGAGTCCGGTTTGGTTGTGTTGCAAAGCACGGCGCCGCAACTGAGTACTTTGGCTGCGGGATTTGGTGCGAATACACCGCTGAATACGAGCATGCTTGGCGCGCTCGCGGCTACCGACCCGAACAATATTTTAGCGACCACGGTGGTGCCGGTCGACACCTTGAACAGCGGCGGGTTCGCCAAAGTGAACGTGACCGAGGACAAGACCGGCGGCGCGGGCATTGTGGTCGCAGCCGGTAGTCAACTGGCCGTGCAGCCGGGCGGCGCCATCACCTTGTCCAACCCTTCGGCGCATGGCGGCATCACGGTGCTTGGCGATTTGCTGGCGCCGGCGGGTACCATCTCGATTGCCGCCGGAGGCGGCAATGTCACGGTCGGGCCGCAGGCACGGCTCAGCGTGGCCGGGCAATGGATCAACAACGACACGCAAACCTCGCCGGGGACCACGCCTGGAGATAGTCGGTTTATTAATGGCGGCAGCATTAGCTTGTCGACCGCATTGGCATCTTCTGCGAACGGGGCGACGGCAAGCTCCGTTGGTGCCGCTCCCGTGCTCGATACCACGGGCTCGATCGTGCTACAGGCGGGCAGTGTGCTGGATGTTTCCAGTGGAGGCGAGTTGCAGAGTAACGGCCAATTGCTGATGCAAAACGGCATCCCTGTGGGTAGCGCCGGCTCGCTGTCGCTGATCACCTACGCCTCCGATAACAATTCGGAGTATGGGGTGGCTGGCTCTTTTACTCCCGCGTTACCAGCCCTACAGCCTACTGCCGGGCGTATCCAGATGGATGGCAGCATCGACAGTTACGGCTTTTCCGGGGGGGGTACGCTGACCCTGCAAGCCTTGGGTTTGCAGTTAGGCGGCAGGCCGGCGCAAGCGCCAAGCTGGGCGCTCGCGTTACCGGCGAATTTCTTCGCGCAGCAAGGTTTTGGTCAATATGTATTGAATGCGATTTACGACGCAACCGTTGCACCCGGTGCGACGCTGGCGCTGACTCAACAGAATCTGATTCCGGATGTGCCGTTACTGCGGCAGGCAGCCAGCGGGGCTGATTTATCCAACTCGGGATTAACCACACCAGGCACACTGGACGCCTACCATCGGCAGCCGACCAACCTGACATTGACGGCCGGAAACTACCTTAACTGGCGAGTTACGGGGTCGCAGAATCTGCCGACCTATGCCGGTGTCACCGGGGCGGTGACACTCGGGCAAGGCGCGTCGGTGATCGGCGATGCAGGGGCTCGCATCGGCCTGGGGTCATCCGCGCAGGTTACGGTGCTCGGTTCACTGATTGCGCCTGGCGGGGCGATTACGCTCAGCGCCGACTCGTCGCCGAGTCACTATGCTTTTAACGGGCAATTGCTGGCTAACGCCTTCACCAGCCCGAGCAAATCCTTGTGGCTCGGGCCGAACGCGGTGCTCGATGTGGCCGGCACGGCCTTGATCAATCCGCTGGCCGCGCCGGTCAAAAGCGGCACCACGACATTTGTCCCGAGTCTCGGCCGCGTCTTGCCGGGCGGTTCTGTGACACTGTCGGACGATTCGGGTTATGTCGTCGCGCAAGCGGGGGCTTTGCTGAACGTATCGGGCGCCTCGGCATCGTTCGACCAATTGCAAGCGAACGGCGGCTATGCGCCTCAAGCGGTCTGGAGCAACGCCGGCTCGATTACCCTGGCGGCAGGCGGAGGCCTCTACTTCGACGGCACGTTACAGGCTCAGCCGGGCGCGGCGCAGGCGCAGGGCGGAACCTTGAGTATCGCCCCGGAGCCCGGTGTTGTGACTCAGGCACCGCAGCCGGGTGGCGGCAGCTTTTCAGCGCCGGGCGCGACTGCATTGTTGCTGCAACAGAGCGGCGAGCTGGTGCCGGCTGGTTTGGCGCCTGGCCAGAACCTCTCCGGCACGCCGACCGGCGTGCTGCAATTCTCGGTGGATCGACTTAACGATTCCGGTATCTCGACACTGGTGCTTGGCAGCCCGAGTGTGCCCGGCAGTACCAGAAGCCAGGCTGTGCCGATTACCTTCAGCGGTAATCTCAATCTGAATCTGGGCAATGCGCTGATCGTCAACGCGGGGCAGTTGGTGGCATTGAGCAGCAGTCAGGCGCAGCAACTACTTAGTACACCAAACCCACAGCAAGGACAACCGTCGACCTTGGCCGGTTTGCTGGCCGGTGAGGCAGCGCCGACCACGGTGGGTGCGCCGACGGTATCTATCTCCGCGCCTTATGTGGCATTTATCGGACCCGTGACCGTGCCCAGCACCAATTTGATGCCTGTGCAGGCGCTCGCGGACGGCACGCTGCAGGTGAATGCCGGTTTTATCGATTTGGAGAATCAGTTCCAGTTGAACAATTTCGCGCAAGCGAATTTCGTCAGTAGCGGCGCGATCCGCTTCAGCTCCACCATGGCCAGTTCGGCAGCCGGCTCTCCCAATGCACTGCAGGCCGGTGAGTTATTCACGCCGGGTAACCTGGGTTTCCAAGCAGCGGACCTGTATCCCTCGACGGGGAGTACCTTTGTACTCGATGCCGTTGGCCCGACTCTGGCCGGCACGGGGGCTGCCGCGCCGACCAATATCACCTTCCTGGGCAAGGGCGGCTCGGGTGTGCCGCTCTCTGCGGGTGGCAGCTTGTTGGTGGACGCCACAACGATTGTGCAGTCCGGCACCGTGCAAGCGCCATCGGGGCGTTTGATTTTCGGGGTTGGCGATACCAGCAATACCGTCACCCAGGCGCAATTCAATGGCTTGCCGCTGGTTGCCACCAGCTCGGTGACATTGGGCAGCGGTAGCCTCACGTCGGTATCGAACACGGGCACGGTGATTCCGTACGGCAGCACCGTCGATGGCGTCGAATGGCAATTCAATCCGGTGCCCAATGCCAGTGCCGCGCCGGATTTAAGCGCACCTCCGGCCAAGTTTGTCAGCGTCAACGGCAATCGCATTTCGCTCAATCCGGGTGCCATGGTGGACCTCACGGGCGGTGGCGATCTACAGGCGCAAGAATGGGTGCCCGGTACGGGCGGCAGCCGCGATCTGCTATCGCAATACAACGTGAGTTATGCCACCACGCCCAGCGGGGTGGCGCTGCCGGTCAATCCGGGTGCGACCAATGTGTATGCCATCATGCCTGGCGTGCAAGCACCGGTTGCGGCCTATGACCCGGTGTTGGCGCAGACCTTGCAACCTGCGCTGAATGCCAACGGCTCGGTCGCCAGCACCACGCTCAGCATCGGTGTCGGGCAGGCGGCACTGAATAGTGCGCCGGGCCAGTCGATTTACCTGCCCGGCGCGCCGGGCTTGGCGGCCGGGATCTACACCTTGTTGCCAGCCAAATACGCGACGCTGCCGGGTGCGTTCCGGGTAACGGTGTCGAACTCGAATGGCGCGGTGCTGCCGGGCGCAAGCCAAACCTTGCCGGATGGCACGGTGCAAGTGGCGGGCTACACGGTGAATGCGCTCGACGGCAGCCATAGTTCGACTGCAACCTTGTTCAATTTGCAATCGGGCCCGGTCTGGCAGCAATATTCACAGTACAACTTGAGCAGTGCGAATAGTTTTTTCCCATCCTTGGCAGCCGGAGCGGGCAATGTCACGCCGCCCTTGCCGATGGATGCTGGCCAACTGGTGTTGGCCGCAAGCCAGGGTTTGACGCTGGGCGCGACCCTGAAAACGGCCGGTGCGCCGGGCGGTGCACCGGCCCAAGTCGATATCGCCTCGCAGGATATTCAAATCGTCGGCAGCGGCGAGGCAGCCTTGCCCGGTTATCTGCAAATCGGTGCCAGCCAACTCGATGCGCTGGGCGCAGGCAGCTTGCTGATCGGCGGAACGCGCACCGCATCAAGTAGCGGTATCGGCATCAATCCGCTGGCGAATAGTGTGGTGCTGTCGAACGACAGCAGCAACCCGCTTAGCGGCCCGGAAATTATCCTGGTGACAAAAGCCGGGGCCACGGGCACCGACCCGAATGCGGCGAATGGCTTGCAAATTAGCGCCGGCAGCGTGCTCAGCGCGCAAGGCAACTACCCGGCGGCGAAAGATCAAACCATTACGATAGGGCAAAACGCCAATAGCGTAACGCGGGCTCCGGCCATCTCCGGCGATGGCGCTTTATTGAGTGTATCGAATGGTGGCGCCGTGAATGTCACGCGCCTGGATACCAGCGGTACCGGGCTGTTGACGATAGGCGCCGGGGCTGCGTTAAACGGCGGTCGTGCGCTGACACTCGACTCCTCGGGCAATTTGATCTCGGACCCCAGCGCCAAATTTGTAGCCAACGCGATTTTAGTCGACGGCTCGGCCATTACCTTTACCAATCAGACGGGTGCCGCCGCTGCGGCGCTGCCGGGTTTTGTGGTGGGAGCGGCTCAATTGGCGCAGTTGGCGAACGCGCAGCAAGTGACTTTGCGCAGTTCGGGAGCGATGAATTTTGACGGTAACCTGGCCGTGACCTTCGGCAATAACGTCGATTTAAGTGCGGCTTCGTTTTCCGGCGATGGCGGCGTGGTGACACTCAATGGGCCGCAAATTGCTTTTACCAACGAGTTGGGCGGGGTCGCGCCGGCCACAGTCAACGGGCAGGGTACGCTCAACGTCAACGCCACTCAACTCGACTTCGGCAGCGGCAATAAAACGCTTAGCGGCTTCGGTGCGGCCAACTTCACAGCCAGCGGCGCTATCGTCGGGCAGAACAGCGGCGTATTTAATCTCGGCGGCGCAACCGCCACCATGGCCGCACCAGTGTACTGGGCCGACACCGGCTCGGCGCAGACCATCGAGTCAACAGGACTCCTGAATTTAAACAGTACAACGGGCAGCGCACTGAAGTTGACGCCGGCCGGCGGCGCGCTGGGCTTTATCGCGGGCACGATCAACGACAATGCACTACTTGAGGCACCGGCTGGAAATCTCAGCTTGGAAGCCAGCACTGGCAATCTGACACTGGGCAGCGCCGCAGTGCTCAGCTCGGCAGGCGTGGCCAAGCAGTTTTTCGATGTGACGCGCTATGCGCCGGCCGGGGCGATTACGCTCACAGCCGACACCGGCGCGATCAATCTGGCGGCGGGCGCGACCCTCGATTTTTCGGGAACCAGCGGCGGTGGCGCGGCGGGTAGCCTGACGGTATCGGCGCCGCAGCAATCGGTCAACCTCAGCGGCACGCTTAAAGGCACGGCTGCCGCCGGTTATACGGGCGGCTCATTCTCGCTCGACACGGGCGGAGCGGTTAATCTCGATCAACTGGCGACTGAGCTCGCCACCAGCGGTGTCAATAACGCGATTGCGGTGCAAACCAATAGCGGTAATCTGACCTTGTCGAAGGGCAATACCTTGGCGGCACAGAGTGTCTCGCTAAGTGCCAATGGCGGAGCCGGTGGTCAGGATCCGAACAACGGTAATCTGCAGATCCTCGGCAGTATCAATGCCTCGGGTGCGGCGGGCGGGCAAATCGGCCTGTATGGTAAAAGCGGCGTCGACGTGGAGGGATCGCTGCTGGCCGTCGGCTCGAGCCCGAGCCAACGCGGCGGCACGATCAAGATCGATACCAGCGGCACGCCGGGCAGTGTGGTCGGCATCAACAACACCTATGGCTACGAGAATATCGCCGCCGCCAATTCCGGCGTGATCACGCTGGGCAATCAAGCCTTGATCGATGTCTCGGGCGGTACCGCCGGCGGTTTAACGGGCGGCACAGTAAGCTTGCGTGCGCCGCTGCTGAGCAATGGCGGCGTGAATGTCACGCTGGCCCCTGGCGCGGTGATTCGCGGCGCGCGCAGTGTCGATCTGGAAGCCTATGCGGTGTGGAGCACGACCGACCCTAGCACCGGCGCCCAGCACTTCGATGGGATTATCGACCCGGCGGGTTGGTATGACGGCAATGGCAACCTGTTGGCGGGAACCTTCACCACACCGGCCGGCGCCAGCTTTTCTTCGGTGGGTTTGAGTAGTGCGCAAATTGCCGCCGACCTGAGCAACGATTACTTTACGCCCACTACGGCGAATACCAATCACGAGACCTTGTTCGGCTATCTCAACGGCAATCTGAGCAATGCCGCGTCCGGTACGCTGATGAGTTTTATCCAGGGCGGTTTGAGCAGCACCCCGGTATTCGCCTCGCAATTTGCCAATGTGGCGAATTTCCAGGCGGTACCCGGCGTGGAGCTCGATAACCCCAGCGCCGCCGTCAACAGCGGCAATATCTCGGTCTTGAGCAATTGGAACCTGGGGGCGGGTCTGCCGAATAACAGTGGGACTATCGTTCCCGCCTATCGTTATCAAGGTACGGTAGCACCTATCCTGACGCTGCGCACGCTGAATAATGTGGTGGCCGATGCAAGTATCAGCGACGGGTTTTATCAAAACCAGGTGGCGACGATATTGGGCGGTGTGGCGGCAAGCGGCGGCGGCAGCAACACTACCTATGCTACCGCCAATCTTTTGTTCGGTTCGCTGTTATCGAAGGACAGTGGCGCGATTACGGTTGAATATACCAACCAGGCAGTTCAACCGCTTTCGGCTCTGGACACGAACGCTTCACTTAACGCGCCACTTACCGGTCAATCGCCGGCGTACTACACGAACTATGTTGCGTATGCCAATGCATGGGACATGGACTATTCCACTTGGGGGTTGGCAGCGCTCCAGGGCCCGCATATATATGCGATCGCGCCGCTTGCCAAGCCCGCTGCCTTGCCGTCGTTGGCTGCAGCGGATGCCAATGCGGCTACTTATTACGGACCAACCACTACTGCTGGGAGCTATTTGAGTTGGTTGCATACCATGACACGACTCAATGTGCCCACCTTCGGTACGCCTCCGCCATTGGCGTTTCCCAGTCTGACTGCGGATTACCCAAGCTACATCGTCGCGTATACCGGTTATATAGCCTGGACGCAAATCTCTAAAAGTTTGCCGAACAAGGGCGCTTCAACTAATTTCTTCTATGCGCCGGCGGCACCGGCTGCTATTCCGTTCACCGGCTACAGCATTGGTGTCCTACCGGGGAATGCGCCGGCCAATGTGCCGACGCCGAATAACCCTTTGCCGCTTGCCTTTGCCACCTTGCTAGGTGGGCAGAGCACGTCTTACCGGATTGTCGCGGGTGCCGATTTTTCGAGCGTCGACCCGCTGGGTCTACAGCCCTTAT
>Ga0302226_10002388_pt1 | contig 13419 bp, 10 predicted proteins | sample II_Palsa_E3_3_FD_193524 | JGI IMG/M metagenome (GOLD analysis project Ga0302226, IMG submission 193524) | Peat permafrost microbial communities from Stordalen Mire near Abisko, Sweden - II_Palsa_E3_3 | ecosystem: Environmental > Terrestrial > Soil > Palsa > Peat permafrost | place: Sweden...
GCCACCGAAACGTTCTGCACCGACTTTCGTCAGCGCCGCCGTCAGCGTCGTCTTGCCGTGATCCACGTGACCAATCGTGCCGACGTTGACGTGCGGCTTGGTGCGTTCGAATTTACCCTTTGCCATGCGCGCTAAACCCCGATGGAGTCAATCAATTGAAGGAAAAAACCGTCCGTATATGGCCGAAGCTTCTACGGTCGCAGTGAAATGGTGCTCATAACAGGAATCGAACCTGTGACCTCTTCCTTACCAAGGAAGTGCTCTACCGACTGAGCTACATGAGCGTTTTTTAACGCAGCGCGAGAGCCAATGGAGCGGAAGGCGGGAATCGAACCCGCGTAATCAGTTTGGAAAACTGATGTTCTACCATTGAACTACTCCCGCCCTGCGCGGAACTCGCTTGATAAAAAAGATCGATCGCCTGGTCCGCCACGAACCAACCAACCCAGCTCCTTCATCCGGGCCGCGCCGCTTTCGCGTCGCGATCAAGATTGCTTCCATGCAACCCTGTTGAATCTTTTCTCTTCATCGCGACCAAGGCCGCTTTGTCGAAAACTTTAACTTTTCGCCACTCTCGAACTTTCAGAGTGGTATCCAAGCTGGTGGAGGGAGGTGGATTCGAACCACCGAAGGCGTAAGCCAGCAGATTTACAGTCTGCCCCCGTTGGCCGCTTGGGTATCCCTCCAACAAAGAACGCGTATTGTGTGGATCGGGCCTTGAGCTGTCAACACCTTGCGCACTCGGATACGCATGATTGGCGCACTATTTCAGCCCAGCCGACGCAGAAATCAGCCTGCTGACGACGCCTGGATATCGATCAGCTGCTCCATTCCCTTGGACAATTCCAGCAGCTGTTTTGCCTGCAGCTGCAGGCGGCGCTCGTTGTCGTCGCGCGGTTCCCAGCGCGGCACAGCCGTGGGCTTGCCATCGGGACTATCCAGCGCCACGAATACCATCACGCAGCTGGTCGCCAGACGCTGCTCGTCCTTGCGCAGATCGCGCGCCAGCACGTCCACCGCCATGTGCATGCTCGATGTGCCGGTATGAATCAATCGCGCCCGCACGGTCACCAGGTCGCCAATCAGGATCGGCGCCACAAACTGGATGCCGCTGACCGACGCGGTGACGCAGTACGCCCCGCTCCAGCCTACCGCGCAGGCGTAGCCAGCCTGGTCGATCCATTTCATCGCCATACCGCCATGCACCTTGCCGCCGAAATTCACGTCGGTGGGTTGGGCGAGAAAACGGAACGTTACTTCGTGCTGCTGGCCTGACATGAAAACTCCGGCAGATGATCGAAAAGAATTTACCTATGACTGAAGCAGATCAAACGTTGAACAGGAAGTTCAGCACATCGCCATCCTTGACGACATAGTCCTTGCCCTCGGCGCGCATCTTGCCCGCTTCCTTGGCGCCCTGCTCACCGCGATAGCGAATGAAATCGTCGAAGCCGATCGTCTGCGCACGAATGAATCCGCGCTCGAAATCGGTATGGATCACACCAGCCGCCTGCGGCGCGGTATCGCCGATATGGATGGTCCAGGCACGTACTTCCTTGACGCCAGCGGTGAAGTACGTCTGCAGTCCGAGCAGCCCGAATGCGGCGCGCGCCAGCCGATTGAGGCCCGGCTCCTGCAAACCCATTTCAGCGAGAAATTCCGCCTTGTCGGCATCATCCAGCTCGGCCATGTCCGACTCGATCGCCGCACAGACAGCGACCACTGGCGCACCCTCGATCGCCGCGTGTTCGCGTACCTTGTCGAGTAGCGGGTTGTTCTCGAAGCCGTCTTCGGCCACGTTGGCCACATACATCGCCGGCTTGATGGTCAACAGCGACAGCGGCTTGAGCGCCAGCCGTTCTTCATCCGACAGCGGTGCGGAGCGCGCCGGATTGCCCTGATCCAGATGCGGCACCACCTTTTCCAGCGCGGCGACCATCAGCTTGGCATCTTTGTCGCCAGCTCTGGCCTTTTTCTGTTCCCGCTGCAGCGCCTTGTCAGCCGTGGCGAGATCGGCCAGCGCCAGCTCGGTGCCGATCACGATGATGTCGTCGAGCGGATCGATGCGACCGGCAACATGCACGATGTTGTCGTCGTTGAAGCAACGCACCACATTGACGATGGCATCGGTCTCACGAATGTTGGCCAGGAACTGGTTGCCAAGCCCCTCGCCTTTCGACGCACCCGCCACCAGTCCGGCGATATCGACGAACTCGACGATGGCCGAGACGATCTTTTGCGGCTTGACGATCTCGGAAAGCTGAGCCAGTCGCGCATCCGGCACCTCCACGATGCCCACGTTGGGCTCGATGGTGCAGAACGGATAGTTCGCCGCCTCGATACCTGCCTTGGTCAGCGCATTGAACAGGGTGGATTTGCCAACGTTAGGTAGGCCGACGATGCCGCATTTGATGCCCATGATGATTCCGTACCGTGAAACGTGAGGCGCAAATCGATCCGGTGGCTCGGCTTGCGTATCGCGTCTGCTATTGAGTGAAGCCTATTTTTTCGACTCGACGTTTTCTGCACTGTGCAGCTGATGCATCGCCCTCTCGAACTCACCGCTGACCGCCAGCGGCAACACATCCAGCGCACGGCCAATACCGACAAGCATCGCATCTTCATCCGCCGCCGATGGCCGGCCCAGCACCCAAGGCGTGACTTGATCCCGATGTCCGGGATGACCGATACCCACGCGCAGGCGATGAAATTTGCCGTGTCCGAGATGCGCCATGATGTCGCGCAAACCATTCTGGCCGCCGTGACCACCGTCGAACTTGAGCCGCACGATGCCAGGAGGCAGATCCAGATCGTCATGCGCCACCAGACACTGCTCCGGCTCGATCTTGTAGTAGCGCAGCGCCGAGATCACCGCGATGCCGCTTTTATTCATGAACGTCGCCGGCTTCAACAACCAGACCGACTCGTTGCCAATGCTCACCTTGCAGGCTTCGCCATGCAGCTTGCCGTCGAAACCGAACCGCTGGCCCTGAGCATTCGCCAGGGCATCAACAAGCCAGAACCCGGCGTTGTGCCGGGTTCGGAGGTATTCGGCACCGGGATTGCCCAGCCCGACAATGAGTCGCAGACCCGCCATAACGGAAGGCAAGCAGTGCAGCCCGCACCAGCGAAGGTGCGGGCTGCAACGGCTTACTTCTTGTCGTCCTTCTTGGCGTCGCCAGCAGGCTTGGCGGCGGCCGGCTTGGCAGCAGCAGCGTCGCCTTCAGCGGCTTCCGGCGTTTCGTCCACTTCTTCCTGCACGAACATCACGGTGACCACGGCGATATCGTGATCTTCGCCCAGCGCCAACGCCGGAATCTCGACGTTCGCCGGCAGCGTCAGCTGCGACAGATGGATGATGTCGCCTTCCTTCAGCTTGCCCAGATCGAGCTCGATGAACTCCGGCAGATCCTTCGGCAGGCAGGAGACTTCGACTTCCGTCAGGTTGTGCGAAATAACCACACCGGAGGTCTTGCCGGCGGGCGAGGATTCCTGATTGAGGAAGTGCAGCGGAACGTTGACGCGAATGACTTCGTTCTCGTTGATGCGCAGGAAATCCATATGCATCATCAGCTGCTTGAACGGGTGCTTCTGCCAGTCACGCACCAGCACCTTCTGCACCTTGCCATCGACGTTGAGATCGAGCACCGAGGAGAAGAACCACTCGTGCTTGGCGGCAAGCAGAATGGTGTTGTGTTCGATCTGGATGCTCTCCGGATCCTTGCCAGCGCCGTAAACGACGGCAGGCACAAAGCTCGCATGACGCAGGCGGCGGCTCGCACCTTTCCCCTCGTCCTTGCGGCTCTGCGCCTTGATTTCGTGTGTCTTAGCCATGTTGGTATTGCCTTAGTTGGGTAATGACCGCTTCGCAGCGGCCGATTGACTTTCCCGCGACCAGAAAAGTCGATGGTGCGGTGACCGATGCCATCGCGTTTGAAGCCGGATAGTGTGAATCAACTCGTGTGAATCAATCCACGTACAACGAACTCACCGACTCGCCAAAGGCGATTCGGCGAATGGTTTCTGCCAGGAGTTCGGCAACCGAGAGCTGGCGAATCTTGGCGCAGGCCTGCACTTGCGGGCTCAGCGGCAACGTATTGGTGACAATCAGCTGATCGAGCTGGGAGCCTTCGATATTGCTGACTGCCGCGCCCGAAAGCACCGGATGCACGCAATAGGCAACCACCTTGCGGGCACCGCGCTCCTTCAGCGCAGCGGCTGCCGCGCACAGCGTACCGGCGGTGTCGACGATGTCGTCGATCAACACACAAGTCTTGCCGTTCACGTCACCGATGATGTTCATCACCGTCGCCACATTGGCCTTCGGCCGACGCTTGTCGATGATGGCCAGGTCCGCATCATCCAGCCGCTTGGCCAGTGCGCGAGCGCGCACCACACCGCCCACGTCCGGACTGACCACGATCACGTCGTCCATGCTGTGGTGGCGCCAGATATCCGCCAATAGCACCGGTGAGGCATACACATTGTCGACCGGAATATCGAAAAAACCCTGAATCTGGTCGGCGTGCAGATCCACCGTCAGTACCCGATCGATACCTGCGGCGCCAATCATCCGGGCGGCCAGCTTGGCGGTAATCGGCACGCGCGCCGAGCGGGGCCGACGATCCTGCCGCGCATAGCCGAAATACGGAATCACCGCCGTCACGCTCATGGCGGAAGCGCGCTTCAGCGCATCGGCCAACGCCAGCAACTCGAACAGATTCTCCGCACTCGGTGCACCGGTGGGCTGGATCACGAACACTTCCTGCCGCCGAACGTTTTCCTCGATTTCGATCTGCACTTCGCCGTCGCTGAACGTGCTGACCAGTGCCTTGCCCAGCGGTACGCCGAGGCGATGGGCAACATCCTCCGACAGCGCGCGGTGCGCATTGCCGGTAAACAGCATCATCGGGGTGGACGTGTCCACAGTATTACCTCAGAACTCAAGCCATCAGGAATGGCTGGGGCGGCAGGATTCGAACCTGCGTATGCGGGAATCAAAATCCCGTGCCTTAACCAGCTTGGCGACGCCCCAGTATTAGGTGTGTTCGATTGTGCTTTTGTTCGTACTCGTTTGGCTTCGCCATGCCGCCAGCGATTGCCGAATTATTGATTTCACCCGGTACGCGCCCGATGGCGCGCCAGAGCTTGCTGCAATGGGGAAACATCGACACCTGACGCCACATGGGCCGTGAAGGCTGCCGGACATTGCCCGGCGATCGATACCGCCCGCTCGAATGATTTCACTTCCAGAAACACGCAACCACCGCTACCGGAGAGTCGCGCTTGACCAAAACTGCCCAGCCAGTCGAGCGCTGCGGCCACCCGCGGATGACGCGCGCGTACTACCGGTGCAAAGGCATTTTCCGTCGTTTCGCCAGAAGCAAAGGATGAAATTGTCGCCCGCGGTGCATTTCGTGTCAATTCAGATGCCTGGAAAAGTGCGGCGGTTGGCACCGATTCGTGCGGATCCAGCACCACATACGTTCGTCGAGGCAAGGGCAGAGGCGTGAGCCGCTCACCGATGCCTTCCGCCCAGGCCGAACGCCCGCGTACGAATACCGGTACGTCGGCACCCAGCTGGCGACCCAGTTCAGCCAAGGTGTCCTCATCCAGATCCAGCCCCCACAACCAGTTCAGCGCAACCAGCACGGTCGCCGCGTCGGAACTGCCACCACCCAAGCCACCACCCATCGGAACGCGTTTTTCCACGTCGATATCGACGCCAACCTCGATGCCTGCGTAACTTTGCAAAAGCAGTGCCGCACGTATCGCCAGATCGGTATCTTCAGGCACTCCGAGCACGTCATGCAGTCGACGAATGTCACCGTCGTCGCGCAGGCGCAGGCGAATCTCGTCGCCCCAGTCGAGAAGTCGAAATACCGTCTGCAACTCGTGATAGCCATCAGGGCGGTGCCCAGTGATGCGCAAAAACAGATTCAACTTGGCCGGTGCGGGCCAAGCCGTCCAGTCAACGTGCGCGGGCGCAGGCAAAGACCGGCTCATGAATACCCGCAAGTGATCAGGAAAACCGTTTTCGCGGTCGCGCTGGCGAGCATACGCAAACATCGGATCGTTCTTGTCGACCACTGCAAACCCATGTTTGGCATAGAACGGGGCATTCCACGGCACATCGACCAGCGTACCCAGATCGATCCGACGGTAGCCTGCAGCACGCGCCCACTCACAGGCATGCTCAAGTAGGGCCGCACCGATACCGCGTTGGCCGTAGTCAGGCAATACGTCGATTTCAGCGATGCCGATCGCATCGCCGCCCACATCCAGGTCCAACCAGACAAAACCGATGGGTTTCACCGACAGGTTCAGCGCCACCCACACCAAACCGCGACCGATCGCCTGCTGCAGCAGCTCTGGCGGAATCGACACCGCCACATACGCTGACCACGCCGGATGGCCACGAAAGAGCTGCACTGCCTTACGCTCGATCGTACAGAGCGCGACAACCTGATCTGGCCGGGCGCGCTCAATGGAAAAGGACGTTGCGATTGAATGATCAGCCATGACAGATCGCACGCTTCAGCGCAGGAGCGCAGCATGCAAGTCGACGCTGGCTGGCCGATCTTGCAACGTCACTGGAACTGCCACGACTCGATCGACAGCTTGACCTTGTATGGCGATTTCGAGGCGTACACCTTGGTTGGCAGCGCGGGCTGCCGGCTCGTATCCCATTCACGGTATTCGACCGCCCAACCGTCCTGCAGCAGCAGCGAGGGCAGCTTGTTGTCACCAAAGCTCACGTCGGCCGGGCCACTGTCCGCCCTCAAGCCAAGCACCCAGGCGCGCAGGTCGCGTAGTGGCACTTCCCAGCCCAGCGCCTTGCGCATCAGCGCCTCGGCGTCGGGGCCACGAATCGGGCCGGACTTGAGACCTTCCAGCAGCGCACCATCTGGCCCACCGCTCAAGCGAAAATCCGCACCACTGATCGCCGGCCCACGCAGCACAAATTCATACTGATCGCCGTTCTGCGTCCAGCTGAAGCTGCCACTGCCACCATCCTTGCCACTGGAAACGCCGAGCCGACCTTGCATCACCCAATGGTCGGCCTGCGCCAGCGACTGTTCACGCGACTGCTGCGCCGCAAGCTGTCCGGCGTCACCTTTCATGCGCACCGCTGGCGCCGGCGCGCAGGCTGCGAGCAAGAGCGGCAACGCGACAGTCAGGAATCGAAGACCCTTTTTCATCAGTACCGGTTTCATGCGTGCAGACGCTTCAGCGTGTCTTGCAAGCTTTTATTCGTTGGATCGAGCTTGCGCACGTCGTCGAAAACGCGCTGCGCCTCCTGCTGACGACCTTGTTTCCACAACACTTCGCCCAGATGCACGCCAACATCGGCATCCTTCTGCGCCTGCCAGGCACTGCTCAAGACCTGCGCGGCCTGGTCCAGATGACCCAGCCGGTATTGCAACCACCCCCACGAATCGGCGATTGCCGGATCATTCGGCTTGGCGGTGCGGGCGGTCTGGATCAGTTGCTCAGCCTCGGGCAGATCGCGATCGGCATCGGCCAGGGTAAAGCCGAGCGCATTGCTGGCATCGACATCGCCGGGCTTGAGCTTCAGCAGGCGATGAAAATCCTTGACGGCCAGATCGACGTTACCCGCTTCAGCGTAGGCAAGCCCGCGCCCATACAGCAGATCCGGATCATCCGGCACCACCTGCAGCGCCCGGCTAAAAGCCGTCACCGCCTGCGGGTATTTCTGGTCCCGCATGTACAGTTCGGCGTCGACCTGATAGGCCTGACGCAGCTGCGCGGGTTGATCGAGGTAGTCGATCTGCATCTGTTCCAGCGCCTGATGCGCCTCGTTTTCCTTGCCCTGCGACTGCAAGATCACGGCGCTGCGCAAATCCGCTTCAAACGCGTGCGCGTCGTCATCGTCGACTTGGCCGTACCACGCCAGCGCCTCGTCGTTGAGATGCTGCGCCTCAGCCAGTTGCCCAAGCAGATAGGCGCTGTGTTCGCGCACACCAGGCGGTGCTTTCTGCAACTCCCGGTAAAGCGTCGCCAGACCGGTGCCGTTGCCGCTCTGGGCCGCCAGCGCAACACGCAGCGCATAGGTATCGGCATTCTGCGGGCCGTGGTCGAGTACTTTGGACGCGCCCGTGTAGTCGCCGGCCTGGCTCAGCATGCCCGCATAGGCCAACCGAAGCTGGATGTTGTCAGGCGCCTTGGCAATGGCTTTCTGCAGCAGAGTGCGGGCACCGTCGTGATCGCCATCCTTGAACTTCATCTGTGCCAGCCAGGCGTAGGTTTCGGCGCTCTTGAAACGCTGCATCGCGCCTTCGGCGATCTGCAGTGCGTAAGCGTGCCGGCCAAATTTGTCGCCCAGCTCGCTCATTGCCAACCAGGCATGTGCATCGGCCGGCAGTCGCTGCGGCGTGGCCAGTTCGACCAGCAGATTGGCCGCCTGCGCCTGATCGCGTGCACCAAGCATCACGCGTCCGAACTGACGCCAGGCATCTTTGTCGCCGCTGCTGACCAGAATGTTCAGCTGGCGCCTTGCTTCGTCCCCATCGCCGCGATCCAGCGCCAACTCGGCACGCGCTTCGGCCATGCCCACCGGCGAGGCACCGAGCACTTGCCAGCGATCCAGCGCGCGTTGGGCTGCGGCATTGTCATGCACGGCAATCGCCAGCCGGGCAGCGCGCTCGGCCACTTCGGGGTCTTGGCTGAGCGCCGCCGCATAGCTATAGGCGACCGAAGCCGAATTGAGGTCATTACGACTTAGCGCCATTTCCCCAGCCAACAGCTGGGCCAGCAAGTCGTGTTCGGCGTCCGGCGTAGCAACCACCAGGTGAGCCAACGGCTGCGCGTCCGCGGAAGCCTGCCGCGACGAACGCTGCGACATCTGGGCGCAGCCGCACAAAACCAGCACCGACGCCGTCAGTACCGTAAAATGACGCAGTTGCTTGAACTTGGTCAACCTACTCCGCACATCACTCTCCAAACATTTGCCTGTCGTTGGCCCGTTTCAGCCATAGCCCGTAAGCTATTGCTGGCAACGGCACCGTACGCACACTGCAGCAAGCTTAGCCTACGCCGCTGAAGACGACGTGCTGATACCCACTGTCGAGATCTTGTCACCCTCATGCCGCTGATCGCCCTCGGACTCAACCATCTCACCGCGCCGGTCAGCCTGCGCGAGCAGGTGGCGTTCGATCCCGACGACGCCAACGAGGCGCTGCTCGAGCTGACGCGTGAACCCGGCGTGGAAGAAGCCATGATTCTTTCCACCTGCAACCGCACCGAGCTTTACGTCGGCGTGGCGGCAGGTGCAGAAAGCATTCCGCAAGCGTGGTTGAGTCGTCATCATCATCTGACTCCCGGCAAGCTGGACGAGTTCCTCTATCGGCACGATGAACAGGATGCCGTGCGTCACATGTTCCGCGTCGCCACCGGACTGGACTCGATGGTGCTCGGCGAACCGCAGATCCTTGGTCAGGTGAAGGATGCCTACCAGCAGGCCCGCGAAGCACAGTCACTGCGTGCACCACTGGATCGATTGCTGCAGCACACGTTCGCGGTCGCCAAGCGGGTGCGCACGGACACGCGCATCGGCGCGTTCACGGTGTCGGTTGCGTTTACCGCGGTACGGCTGGCCGAGCAGGTGTTTTCGGATCTGTCCGATGCCTGCGTGCTGCTGATCGGTGCCGGCGACACCATTGAGCTGGCCGCCAAGCATCTTGCCGAGAAAAAGGCCCGTCGGCTGATCGTCGCCAACCGTACGCTGGAAGCCGCGCAAGAGCTGGCCGGCCGCTATGGTGGCTATGCGATCGCACTGGCCGATCTGCCGCAACACCTGGCCGAGGTCGACATCGTGATCTCCTCCACCGCCGCACGGCAGCCGATACTGACCCGCGCCATGGTCGAGAAGGCGATGGCCACGCGCCGGCGCAAGCCGATGTTCATGGTGGATATCGCGGTACCACGCGATATCGAAGCCGGTGTCGGCGAACTGCCAGACGTCTATCTTTATGGCATCGATGACCTGCGACAGGTGATCGACGACAACCGCCGCTCGCGCGAAGCCGCCGCGCACGAAGCCGCCACGATCATTGATCTGCAGGTCGATCGCTACATGGCCTGGCGCCGCGCGCTGACCCTGAAGAATCCCGCACTCGACATGCGCCAGCACGCCGAGGTCTACCGCGATGAAGTGCTGGACAAGGCCCGCACCATGCTTGCGCGAGGCAAGTCGGCTGATGAAGCGCTGGCATTCCTTGCCAACACGCTGACCAACAAGCTGCTGCACCACCCCAGCGCCCGCCTGCGCGAAGCGGCCCTGAGTGGCGATCTCGATCTGCTGCATGCGGCCGGCCGACTTTACGGGCTCGATGAGACACAGACGAGAGACAGCTCCCAAGAGCTGGATAAGTCCCTGGAAGGGGATAAATCCCTAAAAAGGGATAAATAGCGAGGGCGGCTTGCTGCCGCTTGTCGAATGATTCTCCACGCAGTACTGGCGCTCACGCCCCTACTCGCCTCTCGTCTCTCGCCATTTGTCCCTCTTAGGGATTTATTCCTCATCGGGATCCGTTCACGCTCATGACTCCATCGATCCGCCGCAAGCTCGAAGCACTGGCCGAGCGCCATGAGGAAATTGGACTGCTGCTCAGCCAGCCCGATGTGCTGGCCGACAACACGCGTTTCCGCACACTGTCGCAGGAATATGCCCAGCTCGAACCGGTCGCCACCTCACTGCGTGAGCACGACCAGGCCGAGCATGAACTGACCGAAACGCGCGGGATGCTCGATGATCCCGAACTGCGCGACATGGCCGCCGACGACATGCAGCGGCTGGAGCAGCGGCTGCTCGATCTGGACAGCGAACTGCAGTTGCTTTTGCTGCCGAAAGATCCGCGCGACGAAGCCAACCTCTATCTCGAAGTACGCGCTGGCGCCGGCGGCGACGAGGCCGCGATCTTCGCCGGCGACCTGTTGCGCATGTATCTGCGCTACGCCGAGAGCCGACGCTGGCATGTGGAAATTCTCAACGAACACGCCGGCGAGCATGGCGGCTACAAGGAAGTCGTTGCCCGCGTCGAAGGCGCTGGCGCGTATTCAAAACTGAAATTCGAATCCGGTACGCACTGCGTCAAGCGCGTGCCGACGACGGAATCGCAGGGTCGAGTACATACCTCCACCGCCACCGTGGCCGTGCTGCCCGAGCTGGATGAGATCGACGACATCGTCATCAACCCGGCCGATCTGAAAACCGACACCTTCCGCGCTTCCGGTGCCGGTGGCCAGCACGTCAACAAGACCGACTCCGCCATCCGCATCACGCACATCCCCACGGGCACCGTCGTGGAATGCCAGGAAGAGCGCAGCCAGCACAAAAACCGCGCCCGCGCGATGAGCCTTTTGAAGGCGCGTCTGCTCGATGCCGAGCGCAGCAAGCAGAGCGCCGCTCAGGCCGAGTCACGGCGATTGCAGGTGGGTACGGGTGACCGCAGCCAGCGTATTCGCACCTACCGCTACAAGGACAATCTGGTGACCGATCACCGGATCGGACTCAATCTTTATCGCCTCACCGAAATCATGCAGGGCGACCTGGCCGAACTGGTCGACAGCCTGACCCGAGAGCACCAGGCCGACGAATTGAAATCGCTGAGCGGCGGCTGATGCAGACCCTCGTGAAACCCGTGCTTGGCGTCCCTACGACCATACGTTAGCGTGAGCAAATGACTGATCTCTTTCAATCCGAACTCGACGGCTACCTGGCGCGTCTGACCTCGCTACTCGAAGCTCGTGCGTTTACCGACGCCGTGCCGCTGGCCGAAGAAGCCTTGAAGCGCTTCTCGGACTCGGCCGAACTGCTGCGCATCTACGCCATCACGCTGCATCAGCTCGATCGACGCGACGAAGCATTGCGCCTCCTATACAAGGCCGAAAAGCTCACCCCCGACAGCCTTGAGGTGCAGTGCAATCTGGCCAGCCTGGAAGTTGCCGACGGTCGTGCCGATGAGGCGATCGAACGCATGCGCGCAGCGCTGCGCCTTAGGCCAGGTCACCCGATCATCCTGCTGACGCTCGGCAACGCGCTGATGGCCGCCGCAAGGTACGCACAGGCACGCGATTCCTACGCCATGGCGACCTATGGCGCACCCAGTCACCCGGGTCTGCGCCTCAACGTCGCTGCCGCCGAACTGGCGATCGATCACCCCGAACAATCCGCCATTCATGCCCAGGAGGCGCTGCAGATCGCGCCGGGAATGGGACCCGCGTACGCCATGTTGGGGCATACCCATCGCGTACGCGGCCAGTCTGCCGAAGCACTGCAGGCCTACCTGCGCGCTGAAGAACTGGAATCGGCACAAAGCGAGCATCCCTATCACGCCGGCATGATGCTGGATGACCTCGCGCGCTTCGATGAGGCCCAGATGGCCTATGCGCGTGCGCTGGAACGCAATGCCGGTCACGGCGCCGCGCTCAGCCAGCGCGTATTTACCCTGCGCCGGCTCTGCCAGTGGAGCGAGCTTGAAACCCTAAGCGCGCAACTGCGTGTGGCCGTGGCCGAAGGCATGGCAGGCATCACGCCCTTCGGTTTTCTGGCAGAAGATGCTTCGGCCGGTGAGCAGCGCCACTGCGCTGAAACGTTCGCCGCGGCCATCGACACGCAGATGGCGCCGCTCCGTCGGCAGCTCGCCTTTGCGCACTCGATGCCGGCACCCAAAACGCCGATAAGGGTTGGCTTCGTCTCCAACGGATTCGGCGAACACGCCACTGGGTTGCTGATCGTCGCGATGCTGGAAGCACTCGCGGGTAGCGAATTGGAGCTGCACCTTTATGCCACCGCGCCCAACGATGGCGGTGCCATCCGCGCTCGGCTTGAAGCGGTCTGTCATGTGGATGACGTCAGCGGCCTCAGCGAGGCACCGCTAGCCCAGCGCATCCATGCCGATCGAATCGAACTGCTGATCGACTTGACTGTTTTCTCCAGCGGCTCCAACGCCAAGCTGTTTGCGTTGCGTCCGGCACCGATACAAGTTAATTGGCTGGGCTATCCCGGCACGTCCGGTGCGCCATGGATGGACTATATGCTGGCCGATGCCGTTGTACAGCCGGATAGTCTGCGCGCCACTGTCAGTGAAAAGGTGGTTCGCCTGCCGCGCTGTTTTCAACCCAACGACCCCAGTCGGAAAATTCCAAAGGCACCGTCGCGGGAGAAGTGCGGCCTGCCGGCACGAGGCACAGTGTTCGCCTGCTTCAACGCCAGCTACAAAATCAACCCGCAGGCGTTCAATCGTTTTCTCGGCATTCTGGATCAGACGCCCGACAGCGTGCTGTGGTTGTTGAGCGGCCCGGAAAATGCCGATCAGCGCCTGCGCGAGCACGCCGTGCAGGCCGGTATCGCCGCCGAACGGCTGATCTTCATGGCCAAGCTCCCGCATGCGGAAT
>Ga0302226_10002390_pt1 | contig 13412 bp, 11 predicted proteins | sample II_Palsa_E3_3_FD_193524 | JGI IMG/M metagenome (GOLD analysis project Ga0302226, IMG submission 193524) | Peat permafrost microbial communities from Stordalen Mire near Abisko, Sweden - II_Palsa_E3_3 | ecosystem: Environmental > Terrestrial > Soil > Palsa > Peat permafrost | place: Sweden...
ACCGACGTGACCCTGGTGACCTGGGGCGCGCAGGTGAAGGAAGCGCTGGAAGCTGCCGATGAACTCGCTGCGCAAGGCATCAGCGCCGAAGTGATCGACGTCGCCACGTTGACCCCGCTGGACTTCGACACGATTGCTGAATCCGTACAGAAAACGGGCCGCTGCGTGATCGTGCATGAAGCACCGAAGACGGCTGGCTTCGGCGCCGAGATCGCCGCTCGCCTGGCCGAGGAGTGCATGTACGACCTGCTCGCGCCGGTCGAGCGCGTCACCGGTTTCGACACGCACATCCCGCTGTTCCGCCTGGAAATGAAATACATGCCGAGCGTGGAGCGCGTCGTCGACGCCGCCAAGCGCACCCTGGCCGCCAGCTAACCTTCAACGGACCCGATCCCATGGCTGATATCAAGACGTTCTACCTGCCCGACCTTGGCGAAGGCCTGCCCGACGCCACCATCGTCGAGTGGCACGTGAAGGTTGGCGACAGCATCAAGCTCGACGCGCCGCTGTGCTCGATGGAGACCGCCAAGGCGGTCGTCGACGTGCCCTCGCCGTACACCGGTAAAGTGACCAAGTTGCACGGCGCCACTGGCGACATCATCGAGACCGGCTCCGCGCTGGCCGAGTTCGAACCGGATGCGAATGCCAAGCAGCGCGCCGAATCGCAGGATACAGGCCACCAGCATGGCCCGAAGAAAAGTGTCGGCAGCCCGGCCGCGGACGACAGTCACAAGGTGGTCGCTTCGGATGAAGGTGGCGAAGTCGAAGAGACTGTCGCGGCGCGCGAGGACGAAGGCACCGTGGTCGGCGCGATGGTCAGCGGCAGTCATGTGCACGTCGAACAGGCCGCCAGCATCGGCGGCGTGAAGGCCGTGCCTGCCGTACGCGCGCTGGCGAAGAAGCTCAAGGTCGACCTGACCCGCGTGCATCCGAGTGGCGCCGATGGCGTGGTGACCATGAAGGACGTCAAGGACGCCGCCGCCAACGGTTCGGCCGCGCTCGGGGCCGCTCCGGCGCGTGGCGTGCCCGCCTCCGCCGGCCGTCATCTGGCGCCCGAGCTGCCGCAGCCTGGCCATGCTCCACAAGAGCAGGCGCGCACCACCACTTCGCTCGCTGGCAAGCCGGTGCGTACTGCGCCGCCATCGCAGCAGGCCAGTGGCCAACCGGAACAGTTGAAAGGTGTACGTCGCAACATGGCCCGCGTGATGGCCGACGCCCACGCCCAGGTCGTGCCGACCACCCTGGTCGACGACGCCGACCTGCACGCCTGGATCGGCAAGCAGGACATCACCGCCCGCCTGATCCGCGCGATCGTGTTTGCCTGCAAGACAGTGCCGGGCTTGAACGCCTGGTTCGACGGCAAGAACCTCACTCGCACCCTGCATCCGCATGTCGACATCGGCATCGCGGTGGATACCGACGACGGCCTGTTCGTGCCGGCGCTGCGCAACGCCGACGTGCTCGACGGCGCCGGCATCCGCGCCGCGATCAAGCGCCTGCGTATGCAGGTCGAGGATCGTTCGATCCCGGCGTCGGAGCTGTCCGGCTACACCATCAGCCTGTCCAACTTCGGCATGTTCGCCGGTAGGTACGCGACCCCAGTCGTGGTGCCGCCGACCGTCGCCATCGTCGGCGCCGGCAAGCTCAGCCACGACGTGGTCGCCGTGATCGGCGGCATCGAAGTACATCGCCGCATGCCGCTGTCGCTGACCTTCGACCACCGCGCCGCCACCGGCGGTGAAGCTGCGCGCTTCCTCAAGGCGATGCTTGACGATCTGGCGCTGCCGAACTGAACCGAGTTGTCATGCATCAACAAACAGGGCGCCTTCGGGCGCCCTGTTTGTTTTCAGTCGCAGCTCAGTAGTCGCGCACGTCCAGCAGCATGAAACAACGGGCGCTGTAGTCGCGCACGCTCAGCGGCCACGCGACGGAATCGAGCGCAAGCGTTCCCGCGGTCCAGGGTTCGTTGTCCAGCAGCGCTTCGCAACGCGCATTGCCGTCCGTCCCGTGCTGGTGCACCAGCCGTAGCCAATGCAGCTCCGGTGCCAGCACTTCACGCTTCAATGCAGCCTCGATGGCTTCCAGCGCCTCCGATGAAATGGCCGCGATGCTTTCGTCGGCACCACGCAACGTGAACGGGCCGATGAATACGTCCCACGTGCGTACGCCGATCTCCCATGCGGCGATCCGCATCTTGCGGTCGTCGGTGACGTACCAGCAGGCGGCCAGCAGCAGATGGAAGGCATTCTGCTCGAACGTATGCAAGGCATCGCGACAACCGGCATCACCGTTGCCGATACCGGCGAAACTCTCCTCAATGCGGCGCTCCTCGCTCAGCACCACGTCGACATCGAGGCGACCCGGCTCACCCGCACTGCCCTCATGCCACTCGGCACGAATCGCGGGGAAATCGTCATCGGTGACTAGCCAGCCATCCTCGTCTGCTTCGAGCTCGACATCGTGCCGCTCGAACAATCGCAACAGGTATTTCTGCAGCGCTGCACTATCCATTGTCACTCCGGTTGTCTGCGTTGACCGTTGCTGGAAGCTCACGCCAGGTCAGGTACATGCGCAGGTCGAATTCTCGCTGGTGGTAATCCGGCAACATGTACGTGCACAGCTGGTAGAACGCCTTGTTGTGATCCTGTTCTTTCAGATGCGCCAGTTCGTGCGCCACGATCATCTGCAGGAATTCCGGTGCGGCGGCCTTGAAAAGTGCGGCCACACGGATTTCCTTCTTCGCCTTGAGCTTGCTGCCCTGCACGCGCGAGATCGCGGTATGCAGACCCAGCGCGCGCTGCACCACGTCGAGCTTGCTGTCGTAGAGCACCTTGTCGATGCCCGGCGCGTTTTTAAGGTATTGCTGCTTCAGATCCATCGTGTAGGTGTAGAGCGCCTTGTCGCTCTGTACCGCATGGCGATCCGGATAGTGCTTGGCCAGATGCTCGCCAAGGCGCTGCTGCGCGATCAACTGACGCACCTTGTCCTGCAAGGCAACGGGGTACGCCTGGAGGTATTTGAGCGGCATCATGGATGGCATTCTCGCACCCCATCGAGTTCACGCGTGATGGTGGCATCGCCACAACCGTGCCCACAGGTCGACGCATTCAAAGGAACTGGCAGCAGCCGACAGCCATCAGAATCAGCTGCGCCGCCCCCAGCAGGCATGACGCAGCAGCATCGCCAGCACCAGCACCACGGTAAACGCACCGTAGCCATACAACGCGGGCAGCACCTGTTGCCAGATGCCGCCACTGGCGCGACCAAACTGGTCGACCACCGGCAGTTTGACCAAATCGAAACCGAGCAAGGCACTCTGCACCGCCGTGATCGCTGCCAGCAGCAACACCACAAAATCGAAAACACGCCGACTTGAGGTCCGCGGCAGGCTCTTCGGATAGGCCCAGTAGGCCCAGCACAGGATCAGCAACCACGGCGCAAGCAGCAGGATGGCCAGGTAACGCATCGATCAATCACTCCGTCGGTTTGAACCGCCGCGCATCAATCCTGCGCAGCGAGCCGATCCAGCGCTTCGCGCAGCCTCAGCAGGGCTTCGTCACGTGACTGCTCATCGCGGTAGCCGGGTGTGCTGGCGACCTGCTCGCCATCCAGCTCCAAGGTCATGCCCTGCGGCTGGATCTGCAGCACGGTACCGGCCGCACCCAGCGTCTTGAGGCGCTTCTGCAGCGCGCCAGCCGCCTTCGGATCGGCGAACGAGATCGACAGCAGCAACTCCTCGCCTTCCGCGGAGAACAGGCGAAAACGGAAGTTACCATCGGCATCGCGGAAACTGGCGAAGCGCGGCATTTTGTCCTGCTTCGTGACCGTCTTCGGCGAGGCCGTGATGGCCGCCGACGTACTGGCCGAACGCAGCCCCAGCGCATCGCGCAAGGCGGCGATCTTGGGCGTGGCGATCGCACGCGCCTTCTGCGCACCCTGCTGCAGGATCGTCTCGATCGCTGCCGGATCAGCCATGAACACCTCGTAGCGCTCACGCATCGGCGCCACATCGGTCTCGATGCGTTCGTACAGCACCTGTTTCGCATCGCCCCAGCCGAGGCCATCCAGCAGGGCCTGATGGAATGCCGCCGTCTCGGCCTCACTGGCAAACGCACGGAAGATGGTGAACAGCGCAGAGCTGTCCGGGTCCTTCGGGTCACCAGGCAGGCGCGAATCGGTGACGATGCGCATGATCGCCTCGCGCAGTTGCTTCTTGCCACCAGCGAACAATGGAATCGTGTTGTCGTAGCTCTTGGACATCTTGCGGCCGTCCAGGCCCGGCAGGGTAGCCACCTGCTCCTCGATCAGCGCTTCAGGCAACACGAAAAACTCTCGACCATGGATATGGTTGAAACGCTGACCGAGGTCGCGTGCCATCTCGATATGCTGGATCTGGTCGCGCCCCACCGGCACCTTGTGCGCGTCGAAGGCAAGGATATCGGCCGCCATCAGCACCGGATACATGTACAGGCCGGCGGTGATGCCCGCATCGGCGTCCTCGCCCGTCTCCGTATTCCGATCCACCGCCGCCTTGTAGGCGTGCGCACGGTTCAGCATGCCTTTGGCGGCGACGCAGGTGAGGAACCAGGTCAACTCGGGAATTTCTGGGATGTCCGACTGGCGATAGAACGTGACCCGCTGCGGATCGAGGCCGGCGGCGAGCCAGGTCGCGGCGATCTCCAGGCGCGAGCGCTCGATCCGCGCTGCATCGTCACTCTTGATCAGCGCGTGATAGTCGGCCATGAAGTAGAACGCATCGACGTCAGCGCGCCGGCTGGCTTCGACGGCCGGGCGGATCGCACCCACGTAATTGCCCAGGTGCGGGGTACCGGTGGTGGTGATGCCGGTGAGGACTCGAGTCTGCATTAGGGTTCGCTTGTGATGTCTTCGGGCAGCGCAATCAGCGCAGCAGCGTGGATTTGCCAAACAGCGATTCGACCAGGTCCACCGCCAGCTTGGCGGTCTGGTTGCGCTTGTCGTACGCCGGGTTCAGCTCGACGATGTCCAGCGATGCCATGCAACCGGTGTCGGCGATCATCTCCATGCACAGCTGCGCCTCGCGGTAATCCGGACCACCACGCACGGTGGTGCCGACGCCAGGTGCAATGCTGGGATCGAGGAAATCCACGTCGAAGCTCACGTGCAGATGGGTATTTCCATCGACGCCGGCCAACGCCTCTTCCATGACGCCCTTCATGCCAATCTCGTCGATGCGGCGCATGTCGAACACACTCATGCGCGCCTCGCGCACCAGTTGCTTTTCGCCTTCGTCGACCGAGCGGATGCCGATATAGCGGAAAACGTCAGGCGTGGTTGCCGGCGTATTGCCAGTGAGACCGGTGAGCTCGGCCGGCCCGGTGCCGCACAGGCAGGCCACCGGCATGCCATGGATGTTGCCCGACGGTGTGGCCTGCGCGGTATTGAAATCGGTATGCGCATCCAGCCACAGCACGCGCAGTTGCTTGCCTTCGTCGTGGCAATGGCGCGCCACGGCCGAAATCGAACCAATCGCCAGGCAATGATCCCCGCCCAGCATGATCGGCAGGCGACCTGCCTGAAGCTCCTGGTGTACAGCCGTATAGACGGCCGTATTCCAGGCCACCACCTCGTCCAGATGACGGTAACCGTGCGTGGGCGGCTGCCATGGATTGAGCGGCCCCTGCAGGTTGCCGCGGTCGATCACCTGTAGCCCACGGCGTTCCAGCCTGGCCGCCAGGTTGGCTACCCGCAGTGCTTCCGGCCCCATCGCGGCACCGCGATGTCCGGCGCCGATGTCGGTCGGCACACCAATCAGTGAAACGATCCGCTTGTTCATGAGCTTTCTACCTGCGTGTGGCATCTGATCGGCGCAGGCCAGAGCCATCGCGCATCACCAGCGTCGGTGTAGCGGCAGCGACCCGCGAAACACGGCTTCGCGCCGTTACTTCCGGGTGTACTGCCGCCGCCCCCGTGAAAAGGTGCTCGCAACATGCCTCATGTGCGAACCCGCCGAAGTTTACCGGAACGGGATCACCCACGCCGTGCGGGCCGTGCCAGGGCCGTCCTGCATGTCGGACGTCAAGCATGCGAGCACGACGAACCCCCGTTCGGCACCAACAGTACATGCAGGAATACTGCGACGGCATGCCACAGCCCCGACAGGAGGCCGCCTACCGGATCGCGCCAGCCAGTCGACCCATCATCGAATCGCGGACAAGCAGCGCAGCGTATTTCAGCAGCATGATTCAGCCGGATTCAATCTGGCGACTTCGCGCCAACTCATCCTCACGGCGCGATCGCGCCCCGGGATACCAAGACACTAACTCGTCGCAGATAGCCACGCCTTCTGGCCGCGTATCCCGTACGACCTTCCCCATCCGCATCCCTGCAAACAACGCCACAGCACGCCGGAAGGCGGAGTGCGCAATAAACGTTTGCATGCCATTGATCCCCGGCTGCCCCTGTGCAACCGCCGACCGAGCATAGCAAGTTCTTACGTTACGTGCGTCACCTCATTTCCCATAGGAAATCGCCGATGCGGACGCTGCAGATACCGCGCCTTTCGCTCTAGCGATAGCAATACAGACTCTCTGCCTGCGGATCCGGCACATGGCCGTATTTCGCCAGAATGACCGGATCCGAATACTCGCCACGGTCCGTGTCTGCGGCCTGCGCATACACCAGTACGCCTTCGCACTCCCTGGCAAGCTGCTCGCCGCGGCGACGCGCAAACTCCTCCATGCCATGAAGCACCGGCTTCTCGGGCAAGACCGCTCCATCCACTTCGTGAAAGCTCTGCACCACGTAGAGTGTTTCCATGATCTGCCCTCGTGTCTTATCCGCATAACCCCCGCATAAGCCTGCAGATGTGTAAGTACACGATTCGCGACGAAGCCGTTAAGTGTTTGTCGAGTGTTCAGCCAAAACGGCCCAAAGCTTGATAGCCCGTCACATGCCCTTTTCAGTCCGTCGGGTCTCATCGGTTTCCAGCTATCAACGGAGAGGATCGACATGACCACACAACACGTTTGCCAGGTGCTCGGCAGTGCATTGCTTCTGAGTCTGGCTTGCGCAGCGATGGCCCAGTCCGACGGGTCGGTAGATGCAAAGAGTTCGACCAACGCCACGGACAGCACGTTCATGCAGCATGCCGCCGCCGATGGTCTGGCTGAAGTGCAATTGGGCCAGATGGCGCTGGAAAAGTCTTCCGATGCGCAAGTCAAGCAGCTCGCGCAGGGCATCGTCGATGACCACACCAAGGCCAACGACCAGCTGAAAGCACTGGCCCAGAGCAAACAGGTGACGCTCCCCACCGCGCCCACCTCGGACGCACTGAAAGAGAGCAAGGATCTGCAAGCGAAGAACGGCGATGCCTTTGATCAGGCGTGGTTGAAGGACATGGTCAAGGACCACCAGGCCGCCGTGAAAATGTTCACTCAGGAAAACAAGCAGACGAAAGACCCGGATGTGCATCAGTTCGCGCAGACCACGCTGCCAACATTGAATACCCATCTACAGATGGCCAAGAAACTGGCGGCCATACCCGATGCGCGCGACAAGGCAATGGACCAAGCCACCAAATCGATGGCAGGCAATCCGATGAGCAGCATGCCCACAACCGCCGCGCCAACGGCCACACCACCAGCCAGCGATGCGCCATCGCCAGCCATCAAGCATTGACCATGCATGATGTCCCAGACGGCTGATCAACTTGGTCCGGACCGACGGAGTTGGGGACTGGCTGTCGAATCAATCGGAAATTTTCAAAACAAAAAAGGGCCCGCATCACTGCGGGCCCTTCGCTGTAACTGGTGCCGGCACCCGGATTCGAACTGGGGACCTACTGATTACAAATCAGTTGCTCTACCAACTGAGCTATGCCGGCGAAGGTCGGTATTCTACGGGGTTCCGTCAGCGTTGTCCGCCACCTAGCAGGGGTAGGGGTGCCGGAAATGCAGCTACTCCTACCGTCCGGTCATCAACGGTCCGGTGGTCAACCCTAACCATCCAGACCACGGCAGGCTGACCACGGATTCCGGCGACGACCAGCGTCAGTTCCTGCTGCACCCGATGGGTCGGACCCGCCGCAGATGCCGTCGGAATAAGGGATGCAGCACCCTAGAGCAACGGCTTTCCTAGCTTCCGACCCATGAAAATTGGGGTCGGGATCGGCTTGGCTTAGCTGGTCAAGAGAACGAAGCAAAAAGCGATGCAGGAGGATAAGTGAATGCATCTCTATATAAAGCAAAGCCGATCACTTATCCCTGCTGCACCCTAAGGGGTGCAGGCATCATCGGCTACCTCTGCGAGGTAGCCTGCTTCGCTTTGGTTTCTGTCTCTTCGGTTTCGGACTCAGATTCGCGTTGTCGCCGGCTAGCCCGTTCACGCAGTATGGTCACGATGGGGTCTGGTTCTGGGTTGCTTTGCTTTTGGTGAAGATCCTCGATTTCCATCGCAATCTTCATCGAATTCAAGCCTGCGACCTGCTGCCACCGTTCACTGTCAAGCTTGTAAACGTAGGTTTTTTTGCCTGCTGAACGTGTTGACCTCGATGGTGTAACGCCTAGGCCAACCTCCTGAAGAATCGCTTTCAGTTGCAACATGGGTTTGGATTCAAGGTCGCTTCGTACTCTCAATCCAAACAACGCCTTCAGCTCTGAGACCGCAGCGGACACGGTTGATGCAAACGTACCTAACGACTCCGCCGTGATTTCAGCTCCGAAATCGAAGCGAGCTGCCGTTGAGTAGATGCCGGCAGCCGACAGTACTGACCTGAGAAGCCTCCTTTTCTGGACGCGTTTTTTCCAATCAAGGGATGACCAGCCAGACTGAATTTCCCGTTGGTCCTGCTTCATCAACGCATCTTCGATGCCGAACATTATCTGCAGATTTGCAAATCTGCAGCGAAACTTACCCCGGTCATCAAGGTCGACCAACTCCGGTGTAATACTTTCACCGTAAAACGTCTCAATCTCGTAGCGTTGCTTTTGGTGAAGCTCTATCTCCGACAGACCAATACCTCGAGCCTTGCCCACTATCCAACGGTATCCATCGGGATCGAGTACGTGGGCGTTGCACACATTAGTGGCCCAATCCTCGTCACGTCCTTCGTTTCGCGCCAGCGAATGCTTCTGACCTGAAGTTGCACCTTCGTGTTCAACAACCCAGCCAGCTGTCTCGCGCAATTCGATGAAGTTCTTCTTCAGATCGTTGATCGATGCCCGTCGCACCGCTGTAATCCATGAAACTAGGTCGAACAGTGATTCGTCCTCGCTGTATATCGGGACGCCATTCCCCGTGAGACCGATGATGGCTTCAGCAACCGTGCGGTTTTGAATCAGCTCCGCCTTGACTGCGGTCGGGTCGGTTTCGGCCCAACTCTTTCGGCCGCTCACCCATACGTGGATTGCTTCCGGGTTACGTACCCTTGATAGTTGTTGATCAATATCGAAGTGGGTCGTGATGCCTGCCTCGAACAGACCAAACACTGAATGTACTTCCCGGGCATCATCGGGAAAGGTGATATCCACACCTGTCGATAGCGCAGGCGAGTAGATCACCAAATCGTACTTCAGAGCTTGCACAGAAGGCTCTCGGATAAAGTCCCTCACCTCTTTCAAATCCGATGTGTCGGCTGTGATAACCAGCATCCGGATACTCGGAATTTTTGCTTGTACTGTTGATCCCAGTAGGTCAGCTAGCGCCTTCGAATTCGTCGCAACGAAGCATCCCCGCCTCCGATTGAGTTCTTCGAAAAGCTGGCCAATCAAGGTCGTCTGGTTGCGGTGAATAGTGACCGTAGCGGAATCGACGGTACTCATCTCGCTAGTTATGGGTTCCGGCGAGGCTTGCTCGATCAGCGCCCTAAGCTCGGCCTGTTCTCTTTGGGGCCTAGGATTGGTGTAGGCGTTCACGATCAAGTGGCATGGGGTGCCGCCTCCCAAGACGATGTCGATGAACCCCTTCGTCAAAATTCCGAGGTCGGCATCCAAGAAAATCAGGTGATCGGCATGCTTGATGAAGAAGGCCAGATACATGAGCGCAAGGTTTCTGCGCTCTCTCAGAGTGTCGCTCAGGAAATGCGCTACCACTTGCTCGGATTCGTCGATGATGATCGCATCGAATCGGTGAACTACCGGATCCAGCAGCGTGGTCAAGCTGTCCACCGTTACGGCCAGGTTTCCCGTTGCCGTGAACTCATCCCTGCCAGCAGTGGTGTCGTAGTAGGGGAGCTTGAGTCTGTTAGCCAAGCTGGACAGCAGCAGCTTACGATGGCCAACGACCAGAACCTTTTTACCCTGAGCATGACATTCAGCAACGAGGTCTTCGAGTTGTTTAGTTTTCCCTGACCCCTTGTGGCTACGTATCAGGGTCACTCCCTGTCGTAGCGTCAGAGGCGGTAGGAATCTGTGGTTGAAAAGCTGCACAGTGATAGCATTCTCCGCTTGGTAGGTGGGCGGATTCTCGTGATTGAAGTCGTGTTCAGAATCGTGACCGGCACTGAAGAAGCCTTGATCTTGGTAGTAGCGCCTTGTTTCATCCTCGTACTTCTTAGTCCAGTAGAAGTCCGGCTGCCAATGATCCGATGACTGCCAGAAGGTCGCGGCGCACGAATAGCAACGTATTACGGTGCGTCCCGCAGATGTGCGAAACAACACCGCACTGGGATTGCTGTCAATGTGAAAGGGGCAGTGAATGCTGCAACGGCCGGATGGCATGTCACGAACAGCGTACAGAGTTCCCCGCGCATCAGTTACCGGTAGGTCCATGTCGAAAGCATTCGTGCGCATGCGATTAGATCGCGAAGCGTCGGTGGATTCGAACTCCGACTCGGGCAGGCCATATTGCGTGGCTGAGGCAGCTGCCTCACGACCTGTCTCCACGAGTGCTTGAACGTCTGCGTCGCCCAATATTTTATCGATACGGTGAACTACTGCGGTGGTAGACCCATAGAAGATTCGAGCAGCGTCACGACAAGATTTGTCAGAGCCGAAGTGTTCGATCAATCCGGTAAGCGCATGCTGGTAATCATCGGCATCCATGATTGGCGTCTGCAGGTTGAAGACGATCCGGAATCGATGGTTGGAATCGGCATGACTTGGTGTGGTGTAAACAAGAGCGGCGTTGTTTTTCACCATTGGCATCTGTAATGCCTGTTGCAACGTTAAGCCGTCATCGATATCGACTGCTAGGAACCCTGATGCTACGAAATTATCGCCACGTCGCTGCTCCTGCTTGAACTGTGCTGAGATGGCATAGCCATCTTTCACGGCTCGCGTCAGCTCATCTACATTTAGGTCACACGGCTTCCAGCCAACACTAAATGGATTGCTTTTGTGGATCGGATGTTTGTCACGAAAGCCTTTGTTTACTGATAACAGCATGGTTGCACCCCCCAAGGAATCCCGACTGCGCTTACTGAGGGGCGCAAGACATCAGCCGGGTTCCACGGATATTTAGAAAAATGGAGTAGTTGTCTGGGGTGCCGTACTCCACGGATCGTCCCATCCCGCAACAACTGGGGGCTGCTTTATGGGACTTCAATCCCGTCCGAACACGATCAACTGGTACTACTGTTTTCAGCTGAAAGGCACTCGCTACTTCGGGAGTACCGGTACACCGAACAAGACCATTGCGGCGCAGGTCGAACGCGAGGTTCGCACCAAAGCTCATGCATCTAGCTACCTGTCCGCAGCCGAGGAAATTTCGCTAGGTGATGCGTTGAATCGCTATAGCCAAAGCCGAAAATCGAAACGTGGCTGGAAAGGAATCGAATCCCTACGGCGCAAGCTGGTCGGTGTCAGCTACGACAACCGACAGCATGAATCCATTAGCTGCTTTGGCTTGAATCCCAGCCAAAAGCTGCACGATCTCACCACCCGAACTGCCGAGAGGCTTGTCGCCGCGAGGCGCAGCGAAGGTCTGTCTGAAGCATCGATCAAGCATGAAATTGGTTTACTGCGAGCTACCAGCAACGAAATGCGTCGGCTCGGATATCGGACGAACGCGGACGTCGCTTGGCCCCGCCTTAAAACGAATTCTAGGCTCCGCTACCTCGATCCTATAGAGGAGATGCGTCTCGTCATCGAACTCAAACCGACCACGCTTAAAAACGCTTCTACTTCGTCTCAGGCGTGGTCAGCCCATCAGCGTGAGATTCATGCGATGAGTCAAGACAACTACGACTTGGTCGTTTTCTTGCTTGATACCGGCTGTCGCTATTCCGAAGCAACAACCATGTCATGGACCAGCGTTGATCTTGTACTCAAAACGGTGAACGTATTCAGGAGCAAGGTACAAAATGAGGGGTTCATCCATATGACGGATCGCTTGTTCGATGTGCTTGCTAGGCGTTTTTCAGATCGAAGGCCGAACCAAAAGTACATTTTCGAAAGTAAGGTTGGTGGACACCGAGGGTATGCAACAAATGCGATACGAAAAGCTATCGTTCGAGCCGGCCTGAACGATCCCGATGTTGTCCGGACAAAAGGCGGGAAGGTCACGCTTCATACCTTACGGCATACGTTCGCTAGCAAGCTTGTACGCGAGGGGCTCAGCCTCTACGACGTGTCGTCCTTGCTTGGTCACAGTGATTCAAAGATGACCCAGCGATATGCCCATCTTGCACCTAACCACGCATCGATGCGAGCCGTAGCCGTTCTGAATCGTCTCGGCGAAAGCTAAGATTGGTGTTTGTCGTCGTACGTTTGTGTATCGACAGTGAGAAGCTATGAAACCAGGGCTCAGTCACCCACGCCGCGTCCCTTTCAATAAGGGATGGCGTGATGCGGCGCTGGAGTTCACCCCTTGGTTAACTGAACAACGTAACCTCGATCGCTTGGCCTATACGCTTGGCATTAACGAACTGAAGTTGGTGCAAGACGAGTACCCGGCACATGCCTTCAAGCTCGGAATCCTGTGCTTCGATGATGTTGGTCTGTTCATCATCGTGAACCAACTGCACAAGACCGACGATAGATATCTAGGCCAGATCATTACCTCTGCAGCAAGAGTAGGCGCGATGAGGGTGATCTGGATTGCCAAGTCGTTCCGGCCTGAGCACTTGGCGACGTTTGAATTTCTCAATCGGAACACCACGGACGACCTTAAATTCTTTGCCGTCGAGATTGAGCTGTGGCGTATTGCGGACTTGCCGGTGACACGACTTTTCAATGTGGCGTGTAAGCCCACCAACTGGGCTATGGTTGACTGATAAATCCTGGAACCAACTGTATGGCCACTCGACGTATTGTTTACCCCGGAAGATCCTTGATGAATGTTCCGACCGGCTCAGCGTTAACTAGGTAATCCAGACCCTCACGATCGTATAGCCACCCCTCAAGTGCTCGATTCCTCGCGATGAACTTCGACAGTACTGGTCGAATCGAGGGTGTCTCATCTTCGCCTCGGGACAGATACCTGTATGTCTCGTA
>Ga0302226_10002391_pt1 | contig 13410 bp, 7 predicted proteins | sample II_Palsa_E3_3_FD_193524 | JGI IMG/M metagenome (GOLD analysis project Ga0302226, IMG submission 193524) | Peat permafrost microbial communities from Stordalen Mire near Abisko, Sweden - II_Palsa_E3_3 | ecosystem: Environmental > Terrestrial > Soil > Palsa > Peat permafrost | place: Sweden...
CAGCGCCATGAACACAGACTTGGCGTGGAGGTCGCCGTGGTCCCTGACCAGGCAGAAGCCCTCGGGCACGTCCTGAGCAGCGGCGGCGGGTTCGGCCATACTGTGGTCTGTGGAGATAAGAGCCAAAAAGTGGTCCGAAGTGGCTCCCCTATGTCTAAAAAAGAATCCCACATTTCACATCTCCAACGACGTCATTCGCAGATGCTCGCCAAAGTCCTCACAACAAGAAAGCCCGCGCTGCTCGACCCCACCACGACGACGGTGCGCACCTTTGCCATCACGCTCGGCAAAGACCGCAACAAGATCAACACGATCGAGACAACGGTGATCGAGCCCAAGACAACAGCAACTCCGAACAAGCCTTGGCTACTCTGTCTCTCGGGCATGGGCGACAACAGCGCCGCGTACCGCCACATTGCACCCAAGCTCGCTGCCGCCGGCTACGTATGCATCGTGCCAGACTACCGTGGGACGGGTTTATCGTCGGCGCACTTCCAAACGAGCGACTATGCACCCGAGCTGATCGCACAGGAGGACGCCGAGGCCGTGCTCATCTACGAGGCCAAGACCAAGGAGGCACTGGAGCAGCGCGGCGTCGTCATCATCGCACACTCGTTCAGCCCGGCATCGGCAACGTGGATGGCTGCTGATCGCGCATCACAAGACTATGTGCGTGGCCTCGTCATGATTGGTGCGTTTGCGCGCGCGCCACCGATGAACTTTGCAATGCGCCTGCTGATCAGGTCGCTCTTTGCGTGGCCGTGGGGCGCAAGCGCCTGGGGCGCCTTCTACAAGGGCCTGTACAAGAGCCCCAAGACGGACGCGGCCGATCTCGCCGAGCACGTCGCCGATCTCGTCGCATCACTCGACTTTGAGCACCTCAAGGCCCTTCGCGCCATGGCCTTTGCGAGCAAGGACGCCTGCAACAACCGCCTGGGCGAGGTCAAGTGCCCCGTCCTCGTCATCTATGGCTCGGCCGATCCCGACTTTGCAAATCCCGCGGACGAGGCCGCCTTTGTCGCCAGCAAGCTCACCAGCAGCAGTACCACCATCAAGATGGTCCAGGGCGCAGGCCACTACCCGCACGTCGAGGACCCTGCCGAGTGCCTCGATGCCATTTATGCCTTTATTGAGAGTCGGTTGTAAAAAGAGAAATCAAATTAAAAAAAATTATTGTAAACAAGGAAAGGAAGAGAAGAGGAAGGAAGAAAGGGAAGGTATGATCAACCAGAATACTACCAGTTGCTTCTAGATGTGGACGAGGTTCAGTTCGGAGCCCGAGGGGCCATCGTATGCATCGATGGTTCGTCGGACGTTCTTTTGATCGTGACGCCTGCGCAAAGCCAGGGGCACCAGGAAGTAGGCCAGACACACGCAGAGGGCGATCGCCGCAAGCGCTCCAATGACAGAGCCCGCAATGACACCCGCCGAGTTGCTTTCGTCACCAGCGGGCACGGGAATGGTTGTCGGCGAGGCCGTTGCAGTGGCCGTTGGGATCGCGGAAGCTGTCTCCACTGTAGCTGAGCGGGTGCTGGATGCCGTAGCTGAGTGGGTGCTGGATACGGTGGACGAAGCTGTTGACGAGGCTGTTGACGAGGCTGTTGATGAAGCTGTTGACGAGGGTGTTGACGAGGGTGTTGACGAGGGTGTTGACGAGGCCGTTGATGAAGCTGTGCCGGAAGCCGTTGACGAGGCTGTGCTGGATTCCGTGGAGGTTGCCGTGCTGGACTCCGTGGGTGAGGCCGTTGATGAAGCTGTGCCGGATGCCGTTGACGAGGCTGTGCCGGAAGCCGTCAAGGATTCCGTGCTGGACGCTGTGGATGAGGCCGTGCTCGAGGCCGTCCCTGATGGCGTGGCCGACTCGGTGAAGGAGACCGGCGGCGGCGGCGGGGTGGGCGGCGGAGTGGAGGGCGGCGGCGGAGTGTAGGGTGAGCAAGACCAGTAGGAGGTCCCGTAGCAGCCGAGCGCGATGTTGGTTGCATCACACTGGGCTGTGCTGGTGGGGCAGTTGGGAACGACGCACAGCGTCTGTTCGAGGTACGTGGAGCCGCACGACGTGTACAGCACCGATTCTTTACCATTGTAAGTGGACGTGCACACACCGACCGTGTACGTCGTCAGAGTGCTTGAGCCGGTACAGCCGCTTTCCGAAAACTCGTAGTTGTAGACAGTGTTCCCTGCGGCCACATGATGAGGGAGCGCGAAGAAGCACATTAGCGCAGCTAGCGCTAGGCCAGTGGCTGGAGCGGTTGTACGTGGCATTGTCGGTCCACCTGACCTTTTGACTTTTGGATCTGACCACCGCTTACTCACGCGTTGATCTCTTCAGTTAGCCCCGCGAGCCAGGCCGCAATCTGCACGACCACGTGGTCTTACGAACTTGACGCTGTGCGACATATTTTTGCCTGAAAATAGTTTAAATATACCTATCGCTTTCTGTTGTCACTGTCGTTGGTGTCTGTGCTTTCCTTCGAGTTCCACCGCGAATTCGTCCGCCCAGCAAACGGATGTGGAAGTTTGAGGAGCTCTTTTTAATTCATTTCTTTGCCGAAATCTGGCAAAACCAGCTCCTTCCTAATTAGGCAGGTGGCTCGAGGAGTTCCAGGCCATAAACAAAATCCCACCCACGTGGCCGCATGACGTTATCGGCCTGGGCTAAATAAACCCGTGAGAAGGGTCCCCACGTGTCACGGAACGGAACGAAAAAACTTTGCCAAATTTGGCGAGTGCAAAAATTTTCTCAGTTGAAGGGGGGGCAGCAAGCGCAGCGACGAGAGCAACAAGCACAGCGACGACAGCAGCGGCGAGAGAGCAAGCAGCTTCAAAAAAGGGACGACCAGCGATTTGGTAAGAGTGGTTGGAATAATTTTGACTCTGTCTGAACCAAAAAAAAAATAGACCCTAAAATAGGTCGAGGGGCTACGACACCCAACTACAGACCAGGCTCAAATGTCGACCAAGCCTCCAGGCGGAGGCGGCGGCAGCAACAACAACAGCAGCAAAAAAAGTAGCAGCGGCGGCAGCAGCAGCAACAGCCGAGGCGGCGGCGGCGGCAACGACATCAGCAGCAAAAAAAGTGGCAGCAGCGGCGGCAGCAGCGGCGACGGCGGCAACAGCAGCGGCAGTCCCAAGGAACCTACGTCCGGGATAGTCGTTCAGCCCGTCCTCGCAAGGACAGCGGCCATTGCAGCCGCTTTGCACCAGCTCCAAGCTCGCGAGAAAAACGACAAGATGGTCATCAAAGGCGTGACGGAAAAATGGAGGACGGCTGTTCTGTTGGCGGAGTCCGACAAGGGCCTGTACAAGACGATGCTCTCGCTTCTTGAGCAGGTCCACAATATCGACGAGCGACAACTTTGGTGCGAGCTCTTCACTTTCATTGTGCGCTCCAACAGCGAGTCATTTTTGACCGAGGTGACGACAGTTCGGAAGAAGAAGGCTCTGGTGTTCATCGTGGAGCAGACCAAGAAGGCGCTTGACAATGAAGCGTACCGCCTCGCGCTCGCTGCTGGCCGTGCTGTTCTCAATTATGTGAATGCTTTCTTTGTGGTCGTCAACTCCGACTCCATCACACATGCCACAGCGAGCAAGCTGTGGAGCAACTTCATGCCATGGGTCGGAAACCGAGACATTATGACTCTCTGGTGCAAAGCGGCGAACTTCATCCTTGCCAAGGAGGGCAGCTGGGATCACGTCTTCCTCGTACTAGTGAATCTTCCGTACATCGTGATCAAAAATTCAATTGCTGTGAGTGGCGACTTCAACAACCGTGATTTGGTTGCCCTGATCTCAGCTGATGATATTGGGCTTCTCAAGAAAGTCCTCCAGTCCGGCAAGGATAACCGGATCATCGCAGCAGCTCGTCAACTCCTGTCTGCGATGGCTTTCAACTCTGCGGCCGTTCGCAAAATCGTCGAAAGCGACAACGACCTCACCGAGTCTGCCCTCGTAGAACAGCAGAAATTCGGACAAGCGCTCAAGGAGGACACTGGCCGGGGAGCGGAGCGCAGTGATGGTGGCGAGGCGGAAGCGGACTACGTCGAACTCGCCAATGTCTCCACCGATGATATGCAGCCTCGCTTGACCGTCGACGTACCCGCTGACAAGCCAACCGAAGAGGACGGTGTCGCGCCCAGTCAAGTGTCCCCTGTTTCCTCAAGCGCAACTCCTGACAGTCCAATCTCGTTTGCTTCCTCGAGCGCTCTTCCCTCCCCAACCGGATCTGGAACGGCCACTCAAGTGCCCCGAACCTCTCGATTGCCACAAAAGTTCATGCCCAAGATGCCACTCATGCAGTCGTTTCCAGCCGCCAACACTCGCCACTCGGTTCTGAATTCGTTGCGACTTACAGAGTACATGCTCTACATTCCCGACACTCAACAAGGGTCTCAAGACAAGTCCACCGATGGTTCCTTCCGAATGAAGTACATCACGAGCGACAGTGTTCTCTTTCCTCTGCAGATCCTGTCCAGTATCGAGAGCATGCGCTGGGAGGACTCCGAGTCAATCGCATCTCTCAACTTCGAGATTGTTCGCTCGTGCATGCAGTCGCTTTCCAACCTGGCCTACACAAAGCAAGGGGTCCGAGCCATCGTTTCTCACTCTGAGGCGATCGGTGTCATCGTTGGGGCTGTGAAGTTCCTCATTCGAAAGAGCCAGACGGGCCAGATCGACCCCAAGTTCGTCGTTCCAGGCGTCCTTGCACTCAGCAACATCTGCTTCCAGCTGCCAGAGTACAAGAAGGTCGTGAGTAGCGTGGGTGGTGTCGTCGCGGCCTGCACGACTGTCCGTGTTTTCCAATTGAACGGCTCGCATCTTAACCAAGTGATGCTCTCCATCTCCGTCATCACATTCCAGCTGGACATGGAAACTGACGGTGACGACGTCCAGTCTGTCCTCGAATGTGCTCGGTACCACTTCGCTGTCTACAGAATGAAGCAGCGGAAGCGTGTGTCGGACGCCATCGTGGCACAAAACACCAGGGTTACGTACGAACTTCTCGGCAACATCCTGCAGTTCATCCTCACGCTCAAGACTACCTGGATCGACCAATTCATCGACCTGCTCGGTGTGATGTCGCCTGACTCGGTGAACCGTCTCCCCAACCTTCCAACATGGCTTCGACAAGCACCCAATTTGTTTGGAGACTCGCTGAGCGAGAAACTGTTTTGTGCCGTCATTGACAAACTGTACGGCAACGGATCCGACAGCGATTTCAGCCACGAGGCCATCCAGCTCACGGGTTCACAAGAGCAGCTGCCAAAGGAAAACCTCCATGTCCTCGAGATGTGCCACGCGGGCATCGAGCCCAAGCAAGCGCGCAAGTTTGTACGCCAGGCCATCTCCATGAATTTCATGGGCACGCGTACCGCAGTCGACAACAGCCTGGAGCTTCTGACCGACTTCTGCCACCACCACGCCATCGGAGAATTCGCGGCTCTCAACGAGAACGAGCTGCACGAGATCCTCAACCCGATCGCCATCGCAGCACTGCAAACTGCTTCGACATCGTCATCGTTCAAGGCTGTGGGCATCCTCTATGCCTTCAATCTGCAGAGTATCGATCGCTGTGGGTACTGGTCGTGTGTTGGCGGCAAGGAGGAGTTCTTTCAGCAGTACGATCAGGCCAACATGCAGTTCAACAAGTGGCTGCTGCAGCCTTCGCAGACGAGTTCGAGGTGGTCCTACGACTCCAACAGAGCAGCAGTCAACACCAACGAGTTCAGCCCCAACGACCCGACCGCCGTCATTGAGCTCGCTGGGCTCGCACAGGTGACCGCAGACCCCAAGTCGTTCCTGTACCATGCCACCACCGTCGCAGCCGCCAAGTCGATCATGCGGAAAATCGTGCTGACCCAGAACAAACCCAACCTCGACTTCAGTACATCCTCAGCCTTCTACTTGAACCCTTCGCTCAAGGACGCCATGGACTGGAGGAACCTGTACTTTCCGAGATCGGGCGCTCTTGTTGTATACAAGAAACCAGACGTCAACTCCGACGAGTTTGCCGACGTGGTTCGTCTAAGGGACTTTGGTCGTCCAACTGTGGACCAGAACGGGAAAGCGGACAACGCCGCTTGGGCACAGTATGACGACTGGAAAGCCCACGTTTCTCAGTGTCGCGACCGTGACGATGGTGACGAGCCCGACGAAACTCTGCAGTTGATCATTGGCCCTCAATGTTCTTTTGACGATCAATCGTGGGAGCCTCGGATCATGGTCGAGGGAGGAGTCGCACTGCAGTGGTGTGTTCGCTCAAGGGATTTGGCCAAACAGTTTGACCGCCTTCTGGTCGGCCTTGCCTCGTTCCGGGGCGATGGAACGTTTCAGGCTTCTGCAATGCACATCTGACAAAAAAAAAATTTTTTTTTTCTTCTCTTTCTCGCTTCCATCAGTCAGATCAATAGTCCTATTTTCATCGGCTTTTATCGTACTCTGCAGAATAAAATAAAATAAAATAAAAAATATCAATGCATTTCTCGACTCGCCTGGCTGGACATTGTGCTGTCGTACCGTCATCGAATCCAAGCGCGTCCAAGATAGGCACCAATGAACGATCGTTGTTCTCGAAGGTCATCATGGCCACGCCGATGCCGCTCTTGGGTGACTCGGCATCCGCAGCGATGTTATGAGCGGACGGTGTCGGGTCGATAACCGTCCGCATGTGCGACGCCATCGCGGCATGCACGAGCGCCTTGAACCCTTGGTCCGCCTTTACGGGGTTGTAGCGATTGCCTCGTTTCGTTGCCGTTGCCGTCACGGCCACGGTGGTTGCGGTCGTGGTGGTCGTGGTCGCAGTCAGGGTTATTGTGGTCGTGCGGTGGGGCCTTGCAGTCGCAACAAACCGTCTGAAATCAGTCGACGAAGTACTGGTAGGGTCGCCCGAACGTCAGGGTCAACGTAGGGCTGCCGAGGCCCGTGGTCTTCGCGGTCTGCAGAAGGTGCACACAATTGGTGTTAGCTGGTGCATACACTTGCGTACCGTGGGCGTGACTTTTGCGCTGGCGCCGGCACTGGACGAGCGCAGCGGCTCCTTCTCTTCGTCCGCGAACTCATCAGCGATAATCGGCAAGGCAGCGGCGCTTTGCCTTGCCTTTGGTCGTCTTGGCCTTAGGCTCCTATTTGGCATTGTGTGTTGGGTTTAGTTGTCCTTCTAACTGCCTTTTAGAAGCGTGCTTAGTGGGTGAGGGAAGAGAAGCGAGGGGCTGAAGGAGGGATTGCGATCCGTCTTCTCAGTTCGTTTTTTTTGGGGGAAGTAAAAAAAAGTTAAAAAAAGTTGTATCAGGCTCCGAATGTCACTCGGAACCAGAGATAGAGAGATGTCGTTCTTTTAATTTTCTTTACATTGGTGAGGTGCACAATCAAAATCATGGACGGACGACGACAAAACCAAACACATCCTCTTTGCGGACGATGCGACCCTCCATGCTGCTTTTGGTGGCTTCGTCACGGTGCACCGCGTTTTCTGAAGATTTCTGAACGGAGACCTCGTTTGTTGTTAGACATCCCCTCCAGAAAACATTTTTTCAGAGAGAAAGGATCAGTATGTCCTTGTTGTTGTCGGTGAGGAGCAGCGCCAGCACTTGACGAAAGTTGTTGAGCACGACGACATCACAGAGCGAGCCACCCAGGTGCGTGCGCTTCTTATTTCAGAAGAGAATTGGAGGGAAAGTGCGTATTTCGAACGAGATACGGAAGTATGGTGCGTAAATCGAAATAGTTGCAGAAGTAAAGTGCGTATTTCTTCTGAGTTGCGGAGGGAGAGTGCATATTTCAAAAGTCCGTTATTTTTGGTGGGTAAGGCATAAAATGGTTAGCCCGTGATAGTGTGGAGTGGATTTGTCATCCGCCTCTTTTTCGTCTTCGGCCTCCATCGCAGCCTCGTCGTCTACTCTCACGCTCAATCCTCCGATCCTCTCGCTGCCTCCGCTTTGGGAGCAAGTTCTTCATCCTCACACTCTTCGTTTACCCTACCACCATCCCCTTTCTCCACCAACTCAGGATCAAGTTTATTTTATTTTATTTATTTTACCATGCTCCTTTTCGTCTCTTTCTACTTAATGCTATTTTCTATTTAATGCATTGTTTTTGTATCTGTCTGTCTGCGCGGAGGGCAACAAGAGACCCAGCAAGATCCCCCCGCGCCGACCAATAAAGAACTCCACACCCAAAATTTCGCGACTCCGACAAACACATTGGGCATGATGGGGAACGCATTTCACTTTATTATTCTATATTTTCTCATGACATGCCTGTTCCTCCTATCGAAACAAAAAAAATTTTCAACTGATGAAAGTTACAGGCAGGGTCAAATATTGGGAGGGATAGTGCAGTGTTGTGAAAATTGTGGTGGGTGGGTGCCGAATAGAGGGGATCATTTGTAGGGAGATATGGCTGGAGAAAGAATTTACGCAGGGACGATGCCACCGATGCCGAAGGAGCACTCTCGGGCAAGGCGCAACATCTCGCGAAGCTTGTCGGAGCTGTCGATCTCGCCGGCCTCGATCGCTGCGCAATACTCGTGCGCGACGGATATGTGACTGTAATGCGCAGAGCACTTGCGGATGGACCAGATGCCATCATCGTCGGTGCACAGAACGACCGGCAGATTCAGTTCAAAGAAGCGTGCCAGCGTGCGCTTGTTACCGATGAGGAGCATATGGTTGCTAGTTGGATTGAGCTCGGATACGATCTTGTTGTCGCGGCAGAACGTGCGGAACGCATCGAGTGTGTCCTGGTAGTTATGTTCCCCATTGTGGTCGCGCAAGAACTCGACACCATGGCCGATGCGCACGCCAGGAGCCTTCTGCTTCTTGGCATTGGTCGACGTCTCATGGATGGCGTCATGGATGCTCTTGATGCTCTTCATAAGCACGAACATGTGTGCCTCATAAGCCTTGGTGATTGTTGAGGTGACAGCAGCATCGGAAGACACATACGGGACCGACTCGCCCGCATGAATGCGGATGCCAAAGTTCGGGCGGCCGTTGTCGCGGTACCACTTGACAATTTTGATGAAAGACGGGTGTGCCAATGGGTTGCACGGGAAGCCGCTTTCATCGCCGACAAGGTCAAAACCGATAAACATGCCCGAGGTGAAGTACCGAATAAGCGCCTTCTCCGAATCTTTGCCGCCGCTCTGCAGAATTCGGAGCATGCTGTCCGCCTTCAAAATTGCTTTCCGAAACATTTTTTTCAGAGAAGCTGGCTTGCACAGCTCGTCGGCAATCCTCTCAGGAGTCCAGCCTTGAGGAGCGTCCTGAACCAGCTCAGCAAGCCAGTCAGCACTCTTTTTTACAGAAAAAAATCCGATCTCCTGCTTATCTGCCGTCCAGCGTGGGAATCGCTGCAGACCGGTGCGGTTGACTGCCATCAGGAAGCCGACCTTCTGGTTCTCAGGCTTCTCGTTGTAGAGACCAAAGTCGCCACGCCACGTAGGTTTGAAGCTTTTGTCATCGGCATCATCGAGTTGGTAGAGCTTGTTATTGCTAGACCAATACTTGTTCTGGAGGATGGCTGGCCGGGTGATCAGCGTCGGAACCGGTGAGGTGGCGTCGGGATGCAAGGTCTGGATCTGGGTCGCTTCGCCGGAGCCAATGATGCTGTTGTCGACCAGAGCATCAGCGACGTCTGCGTCAGGCTTGGATTCCGAGGCTTCTTCACCATCGATCGTCCCGCCTGGGTGGCTCGGCTCGCCCATAATACTGGCGTCCTCGGAAGGGGCCATGTTGCCATGGTTGAGAGCATTGAGAGACTCAGTGCTGGCAAAAGAAGAGTCGCCTCCGGTCGACGCGGCAGAAGGAGCGGACTGCTGCAACTGAAGAGTACGCTTGGGGCGAGAGACCTTTGGCGCGGGCGCAAGGGATAGTGCGTCCCAAATCGGAGTGTAGAAGGTAGACTCGTCGAGCTTGCGCAAAATGGTCATGTTGTTGGCGTCGCCGAAGCTGAGAGACAGCTCCACAACATTGACACCAGCTTTTGCGTAGCGGCTGAGAACAGAGTTGAACAGGATGGACAGCACCTCGGGGCGTTGTTGAACGATGCGATCCTTTGCAAGGAAGCGTTGCGGATAAAACCGGGGAGTGAAGTTACCGCGGAAGATATGTGCGATGTCGAACTGCTGCGGTGCCTTCCCATCGTGTCCCAGAAACTCGAACCAGTTGCGGACGAGAATTTTGACACTGTCTTTCAGGTCTCCTTCCTTCATGAGTTTGGCCAAATCGTTGTTGCAGATGCCCTTCACGCATCGCAGCTTGCGGTCGAGCGCGTTGAACACGACGTACTCCTTATACCAGCTGGGACCAAAGTAGCCGTTGAGGCGGTACAGAGCGTTGTCGTCCGTTGAGTTTCCGATCCCACACAGAGTGCGGAGGTCATCCAGAGAGTAGACGACATCGTCAGTGAAACAGTCGACGACGTAGCGGAGACGTTCGGCCTCTGTCTCCAGGCTGTTGAGGTTCTTGACGAGGTCGGCGTCCAGAGTAACCGAGAGATCTTGCAAAGCCACAGTCGCCAATGCATTTTCGATAGCATTCTTGACAGCGTTGAACACCGTCAAGCTGCCCAGCTGCTTGGCCGTCCGTATGGCACCGTAGACAGAAGCCAAGACTCCTCTGAAAGCAATTTCCCACGCCTTTTCCTTATCTGAGTAAGTGCGGCTGTCTTCGCTGTTGACGCCAGTAAAAGATGCCACACGCGGCAGGTACACGGTCATGACGCGTGGCACCCAAAAATCTGCCGAGCCCATGCCCATAATGTGTGAGTGCAACTCCGTCAGGCCTCCGACAGCTGCGAAGTTGTCCAGCGTGTGCACGACGTCTTCTTTGTCTTCCTTGACGTCGTTCTTCTTGCGTTTTTTGGAATCGCGTTGCTCTTCCGCTGAAGCGTCCATAGAGGAGGAAGGACGCCTACTGCGTCCTGTGTCGCTTGAAGACGCTGACACCGAAGACGAGTCCGGGGACAATCCAGCAACAGCCGCTTTTCCCTTGGGTGACGCTGCTGTTGAGGTCCGGCCTGCAGCAGCAGCAGCAGCCCGAGACGACGACACTGACGACATTGGTATAGAAATGACGTTGCCGTCGCGGATTTCCCAAGCGCGATTCGGCCAGCCAATCAGCAGAGGTCTATTTTCAGGTCATTTTTTCGAACTGAAAAAAAAGAAAGGGAAGTGCGTATTTCAGAAGAGATATGGAGGCCAAGTGCGCATTTCTTTTGAGTTGTGGAGGGCGAGGGCGTATTTCTTTTGAGTTGCGGAGGGCGGGTGCGTATTTTCAAGGAGTTGTAGTCCCGTATTTTCCTTCAGACAATGAGGAGCAAGAAGAAAAAGACACCTGCAGGCGGGGCGTCCTCGTCCTCGTCCTCGTCCTCGGTGTCCTCTTCTGCTGCTTTACCGTCAGCCTCGTCTTCGTCCACTGCAGCTTTGCCGCCGTAAGTCGAGGACACCGAGGCTAACAACCTTCGCCTGCGGAAGCTGCTCGAGTACGCGCGCGACTGCCTGCAGAGCCACTTGCAGGCGTGGTGGTCGCAGCAATACGCGTCATCGTGGGCAGACTCACCAGAGTGCGGCCAAAAACTGCTGGACGCGGTCAACGGCTCCGGCGGCCTGTTTGGCGACCAAGAGAGACTGCTGCGCTCTGGGCAGATGCACAAGCTTGACCTCTCGCTGCTCGTGCTGCTGCTTTTGCATGTGGGCACACCCTCTGCGACGACCAAGAAGCACCTCCATGAGATCCGGGCCGCTCGCAATGGGACGTCGCACCTGCCGAACGACCGTTTGGACGACAAGACCTTTAACGACCTTTGTGGCCGCGTGTCCTCTGCGCTGGCAACCTCCTTTGGTGCCGACCCCGTCAGGCTGAAGCAAATCGCGATTGCTGACGCGGACGCCGACATCACCAAAGTCCTCGAGTCTGACGAGACCACCCGCAAGCGCGCCGTGGAGTGCAAGGAGGCGGGCAATCGCCTCTTTCTCAGTGCCAACTACGAGGAGGCGATCAAGTTTTACACGGAAGGTTTGCAATTGAGTGGTGCCCTGAGCACCGAGCGCCAGGCGGACTTCTGGGCCAACCGCTCCGTCTCGTATGGCAAGCTGGGCAAGTGGCAAGACGCCCTCGACGACGCCACACAGGCCACGCGCTTGAACCCGGTCGGCATGCGAGGCCACCAGCGCATGGGCGATGCGCAAAAGGCACTGGGACAATACGCGGAGGCGGCTGTCTCATACGAACGTGCCCTGGTCTATTAAGGCGCCCAAGATGTCATCACTCGGCAGGCCATTCAAATTGCGCTCGATGAAGCAAAGGTTGCCGCCGAGAAGCGTTCGCGTGGTGAAGAATTGAATTTAGCGTATGCACCTGGCGGATTTTCACGAGGCAGATACGCCGATGCCCTACGCGCCCGAGCAGGAAAGGACTCGAAGAGCGTGTTGGAATTGAAACAAATGATGGAAGAAATGCTCGCAAATCTACCAGCGGATCCGAAAACACCAAGCGAGCGATTCATGGTCAGTTCCGCTCACGTAAGCATTGCGCATAGTCATACGAATGCCGGCCGACTGGAGTCGGCTGTTCAAGAACATACGGTAGCAGCGAATTTGGGTAACGCAGAAGGAATGCACAATCTGGGCATTTGTTTATTGGAAGGCCAGGGCACCACAAAGAATATCGAAATTGGAAAGTATTGGATTCTCAAGGCAAGCGATCAGCCAATTGACGACAGTAAGGACCTTTTTCAAGGAGCCAATCCCATCATGGCTTTCAAAGGCCAAGCGGCCGCTTGGAATGCGATTGGTAATTTCCATGTAAGTGGCCTTTATGGTTTTCGAAAGGACGAGACTGCGGCAAAAGAGGACGAAGAATTTTTTCTTCTCAATACCCTGAGGGCTCCGAGGCAGGATCGGATGCAAGGAGGCCATGAAGGCTGGCGGCGAGGTCACCGTCATCGGCTTCCGATGAGAACGCGCAAAACGTGAGCGCAATGCCATCGTCCATGTTACGCACGTTCACCGTAGTGTTATCAGTACGTCATTGTTTGTTATTTATTATTAGTGTTCTTTCTGTGTTTTTGTACTGTCAGTTTTGGTTGTCTCTCTCGAAAGTCAATAGTAGCCTTCAGCGCCTTTGCGTGAAGTCTCGTGCCGATCTTGCCTTTGCGTTTGAGATCGGAGAGCTTCACGATGCGCGACGTCTTCCATGCGGTCAAGCTTGACACTATGGCACACAGAGTCGAAAACGATTTAAAAAAACTCGTGAGTATACCTGAGCCCCAGTTTTCATTGCCAGGGTCGTTGATCATTGATGCCGCGACGACGCTCTTTGAAGGCGGTGAGCCATTCGCAAAAGCATTCTGTATCGCTGCTAGGGCGAGGCGTTGCACGGCCTCATTTGGCTCAGCGGCAGACGAGTGAGCCTT
>Ga0302226_10002399_pt1 | contig 13382 bp, 18 predicted proteins | sample II_Palsa_E3_3_FD_193524 | JGI IMG/M metagenome (GOLD analysis project Ga0302226, IMG submission 193524) | Peat permafrost microbial communities from Stordalen Mire near Abisko, Sweden - II_Palsa_E3_3 | ecosystem: Environmental > Terrestrial > Soil > Palsa > Peat permafrost | place: Sweden...
GATTTTAATTAATACCCCCCCCCCCCCCAAAAAAAAAAGGCCACTATTAAAGCATACCCAAAACAGGTCTTCATGGGCTTCACCCTCGACCTCGGCTTTGACCACGACGCCACCTTTTACTTTGGTCAGATCCTCGTCATTATCAGCTCTGTGGGCACGATGATTGTGCTCCTGCCGCAGATCTACTCGACCTACAAGCTCAAGCACATTGGCTCGCTCTCGATGGAGACGCTCTTCATGCAGGGCTTTGGCACGTTCCTCCTCGCCTACTTTTCCCTGTCGCAAAACAGCTGGTACATCACCATGCCCTACTTTGTCTCGGCTACCTTCACAACCATCCTATTCTTCGAGGCCCTCTATTATGTCCGCCAGGACAAGAAGACCGGCCACGACCCCACGGCCACCGCGAACCACCGCCAGACAGAAAAGCACGAACACGAGAGCATTAACGCCGAATAGACGCTTCTTCTGCTAAACTTGCCGAATACAATACCGGTCTTAAAAAAAAATATGCTCCCAGGTTTCGTTTTATTTTTTTTGTTGTTTGAGTGGAACTGAAAATACATTTATGCAATGATTACTATCAATTGTTATCGCTTGGATGCAGAAATTGCGCCGTTTGCACCCGGGCTAGTTGGAGGAACCACCGAGCTCGCCGTGGAGATGGTCCGTGCCACACGCGGCAAGACGGCCGATGGGACGATCCCACCATCGCCATTGACCATGGCCTCAAAACTCGCGGAGAGGCCGTGGTTGGACGTGGCCAGGGCATTCTCGTACTTTTCCATGGAAGGCGCCGGTTGGATCTGCTGTGCTGGCGTCTTGGATGGCGGGATGCGCGGCGTAGTGGGCACTTGAGATGCTGCGGCCACCGCCGCTTCGTTTTCGTACTCGTCGTCTTGGTAGGGCGCGTAGCCTGCGAGGAAGGCATCCGTCGACGTGTGCGGGTACGACGCTTGGTGCTTGAGGGGGAAGCAAAACAGTCTCCGCCACATGTCGGTGTAGTTTTGCCTGAACGTCCTTGATTGCACCATGAATGCCTTTTTGAGTATTTTTTTTTGAAAGAAAAAAAAACACATTAGCACGAGAAACCCCCGTCTTCGATAGTATACCAAGAAATTTAAAAAGCCCTGCAGGGGAGCGAAAATGACGAAAAGCACGGCCACGGGGAAGGTTGCGTGCGGATCGAGGTAGGTCTCAAAGTCTCGCATGATTGCAAAAATGGCAAGCAGCTGCGAGTTGCGATTTTCCATCAGAGACTAATTTAGTCCAAATAAAATATAAAAAAAAATTCAGTACCAGGCTCCAAAACCAGCAAAGGATAAACGACAGGACAATGCTGATGAAGATTCGCCTCTTGTCCTCCGTCGTCTCGGACGACATTGGCGTCAGCTTGAGGTAGTTGGCAACCTTTTTGAACTCGCGCTGCAGTACGACCAGCAAGAGGACGTTGGTGCACCAAGAGAAGAAGATCCATCCGTCAAAAAATACAATGCGCGCCCACGACTCTGTAAACCAGCACCTGCGTAAATCAGATTATGCATTAGAAGTAAACAAACAAGGAAAGAGGCTCGTACCCGACTTCAAACTCGACTATTTCAATCGAGTACAGGCCGAGGATCAGTGGGATCATCGTGCAGGCCAGCGGGACGAGGATGCAGACGGCCAAGTAAGCTTTCTCAAAGGCCTTCCCGCTCGCCTCGTTACCCCTTGTCTCTTGGATCATCGCGATGCCACTACCGAGAACACATTATACCAGAATCATCACAAAGGGGAGCGCGTACATGCAGCAGGACCACAGAAATGTCGAGACGTAGAAAAAGGTCTTTGTTTTATTTTTTTTGAACGAGTGGTGGTCAAAAAACAAAAGGAACGTGAAAATCTAAACAAACGACGGCGTACCGAGAGGACGGCGCCAGAGATGCACAGCTCTTGTGAGGGGTCTGGCATGTTGGTGAACCACGTCGCCGAGCCTCCGAGCATGATGAGCGACATGTACATGACCAACTATGCGCCAATAAAAACAGAACCTAAATCAGGAGGGACGCACATGGTCGCGTTACCTTCATGAAAAACGACCTGTCGCCCGGGACAAAGCAGTAGTACGCCACCAGGCTCAGCTCGCCCACGATCGACAGGCTCGCCGACGTCCACATTAGCGGGAGGAACGTGTCCCAGGCCCCCCAGCCAGCCCCCGCCGAAGACTCCGAGGCAGACCCACCTAGCAACAGCGAGTCCATATTTTCCGCGAGCACGGCTCCCTGACAATGAAACTGTTGCGCGTTCTCGTCGCCGTCGTGCTCGTGCTCGTGCTGGCCGCAACGATGTCGAGCGCGCAGTTTGACTTCTTCCAGCAGATGTTCAACGGTGGCCAGCAACAGCAGGGGGGTCAACAGCAGCAGCAGCAACAGCAGCAGCAGCAGCAACAGCAGCAGTCTTCCGAGCTGGACGACCGAGTGTGCACGGGAAGCCAGTATAAGTGCAAGAGCAAGGCGTGTGTGGACAAGCCGATCGACTGTCCCTGTCCTGTTCCTCACGAGATCAAGTGTCTTGTTGCAGACTGGTACGACGGCGCCTCACTTGCTCTTCAGCTAATTGGTTCTGGCAGGTACATTTGCACTCGCCCACCCACGACCTGCGATGACATAGTCAAACTAGCAGAACCGCTCTCCTGAATAATCGCATCGATGTCCGATGCTATCAGATGCTTCTATAATAACATGCGTATCTATCTAATTGGACTTGGCCCAGGTGTAGAGGCTGGAGCCTGCGAGGATGAGGACGATGCCGACAATGTTGGCAGTCGTGACCACGTTGTTGAAGATTGCAACGGCGATGAGCGTCTGCAAGACGCCGCGGACGGCCGAGGAGATCATGTGCGTAACCGGGCTCGTGACTTGGATCTGCAGGAAGCCGGCGATGTTGATCAGGAAGCCAAAGACGCCCGTTACGATCGTGCCAACGATCATGTGGCTAATGGCACTAGACGCAGACGCTGAGTGGTCTGCCCAGAGGCCGACAAGGGTCGGTAGCTCGCGCGACAAGAGGACCGGAGGCAGGAGCGCGATGGCCGAGAGCACATTATTATAAAACACCAGGGCCATCGTGTCCTCCTTGACAATGTCAAGCGAGTGCTTGATAGCGACTGCGTGCAGAGCCCTACGTGACGACGTTTTTAAAAAAAAATACTGGTCACGGAAAAAGGCAAACAAAACGTACGTCGTCACGGACGAGGCAACACCAAACGCAACTCCCACCCACGACAACTCGACCTCGCCCCACACACCCACGACAAAGCCCAGGAACACGACGCCACAGGCCATCAGCACGGCCGGTGTCTGCGTCTTCTTGAGCACAAGCCAGGACAAGAGCACGGTGAACGGCAAAATCAGCGAGCGAGCGACCTGGTAAAACGATGCGGCGACGTACTGGAGACACAGTGTGTTGACCGACAGACCGATGACGTTGATGGCAATCATCGGCGCGAGCGCCCTCACAGCACTGCTGTCAAACACAGGCGCCTGCGCCACAGGTGACTTGGGACCATGAGGAGCTTGCAAAGTGAGCGTACCTTGAGCCAGCCGACAAAGACACAGCCATAGAGCAGACCAACGGCGATCATGACTGTTGTTGTTGTTGTGGTGGTGGTGGTTGTTAGCGATAAGCGCTCTCTTCCCTGGTTTGTTACTCTGAAGCCACAGGAAGGTCAGGGGCGCGTCCACCTTGTTGAGCACGAGCTGTCTTTCACGTGTCAAGGGGGAACCCGTCACCTTTCGGCTTACCTTGTTGACCATGACCATTGTGATGGACGTCACCATGTAAAAGCTCACAGACGCGGTGACCTTGAGCGTCGAGGCCGGCTGCTGCTGCTGCTGCTGCTGCTGGTGGTGTGCGTGGTGGTGGCCCTGCACAGGCGTTTTCTTGCCGTTCTCCAAGTCGCTCATCCTGCCTGGGAAACTCACTCGTCAGCCATATTTTCGTAATCTAAACTCGTGCGAGTCAGGCATGTCGTCCAGGCTGAGGATCGGGCACGTCCCAGAGCACTTTTGCGCGCCCCTGCACATTGGCGCCAAGCGCGGCGTCTTCAAAAAGCACCTGGTACGTGTGGCTCTCTATTTTTTTGTTCTTTTTTTTGGGGGGGGTGTTTTCCTCGTGGATGACCTAACCGTCGGGGCAACAACAAAAAAAAAATACCATGCAGGTCGACGTTGAGCTGGTGACATGTCCTGGCGGCACCGGCGAGGTACGTGAGATATCTTGGCCGAGGGCTCGACTAACGGGCGCTTTTTAATAAAACGAAAACCAAAACAAAAAAAAACACGCAGATGACGACAAAGTTGAGGAACAACGAGATCGACATTGCCATTGCCCTGACCGAGGGGCTTATTGCCAGTACGCACCGTGCCGTGTGTACCGTGGGCGTTGTCTTACCTCTTTTTTGTCCCGCTCCATAGACATTGCAAATGTGGGCGACGAGTACCGTATCATCGGCACGTACGTCGACGCACCTCTGACCTGGGCCGTGTCTGCTGGCAAGGGCTCGGTGCATTCGTCACTAGACACGCTACAAGGCAGCACGGTGGGCGTGAGCCGACTCGGCAGCGGCAGCCACATCATGGCCATCGTCATGGGCGAAGAGCGAGGCTGGCTCAGTGGCGAGCAGGCGGTGCCATTCTCGTTCGCGCCCCTCAAGGACTTTAAGGGTCTTCGCGATGGCGTCAACAGCGGCGCAGCCGACGTATTTATGTGGGAGACGTTCATGTCCAAGGTACTTTTTTCTGACTTGGAAAAAAAAAATTTTTTTTTTTAATATATCAACTATCAGCCATACCACGACTCTCAAGAGATCAAGCGCATTGGCGAGGTGGTGACGCCGTGGCCCGCGTTCCTCATTGCCGTCCGAGTGGACGTGCTCAACCGGGAGGCCGAGGTGATCCAGCGCCTGATGGCAGGGATCAGCGAGGCATGTGCCCAGTTCATCAGCGACCAAGCAAAGCATCTAGACTACATTTCGTCCAACTTTCACCTCACGCGGGAGGACGCTGCCAAGTGGTTTTCCACCGTGCACTACCCGGCCGACTGCACCTACGTCTCACAGGCCGTCATCGACCACTGTCTCGACACTCTCAAAAAGGCGCAGGTCGTCCAGAGTGTGCCGGAGAGCACACTTTTTGTCGATCCGCGAACAGCCAGCATCCACCTTTGAAAAAGCTTTCTGCAATTAGTCAAGCCCCTGCAGTCTTATTCAAAAAAAAAAAAAAAAAAAGAAGAAGGAAAAAAAAAGAATTTATAAAATACTACAGAAAAGCTACGACAATCACAAGGGCACGACAAGGCCGAGGTAGGCAGCCGACCCGAGGACGGAAAGCACGATCTGAAGCGGCACGTTGTCCATGTGGTCATACACACCCGTGAGGAACGACGCGTAGATGGAGGTGAGGGCGAGCACGCCGACAAACCGATGCAGCTTGATTGCGTAGGTGGCGATGAAGCGCGGCATGCAGAGGTACGACAGCCCGAGCACCCACTGGATCTCGGTGAGCACGATGAAGGCAAGCCCGGCCTGCCCGTGGGTCGTGTCAAAGTGGCTTTCGCCCCACTCCTCCTTGAGCGTGAAGATGACGTACACGCCGCCCAGGAACGCTGCGAACGAGACGGTCTGGAGCGCCCAGTGCGTCCTGTACACGCCCTTCTTCTGCGCGAGTGTCGCCACCTTGACCTGCACGAGGGCCTCGCTGCACAGCCACAGCGCCGCGGCCATCAGGGCCGGGTGCAGCAGGAAGCTGTCGAGCTTGGACGACAAGTACAGCAGCCCGAGGGTGGTCGCGGCCAGTGTGCCGGCGGCGGCGTAGCGGGCTGTGAGCGCGCCTTTTTTGGCGCCGTTGGCGGTCATTTTGCACGCGCAGATCTTGAAAACTCCTTTCTGTTGTTTGACTCATCTGTTTCAAACACGCGACGGATGTACAAGGACCCCAAGGTGAGCGAGCCCCTACCTTTGTGCTGGGCTTGTCCTCCCCACCTCCTAACCAATTACTGTTGTAGGTGCTCCGACACGAGCACCAGGCGCTGTACCGCCTGTCGCTCAAGGTCGAGCACGACAAGAAGGACGCCGACAACGTGGCCGAGTACAACTCGGCCTTTGAAAAGGCGCTCGTGGGCAACCCGGACGACCTGGCCGAGCAGAAGCGCAACTTTGACCTGCCGCTGTGGAAGTCGGCCAGCTCGGGAGATCTCGCGCTGTTCCAGGACTGCGAGCAAAAGGGCATCGACGTCGAGGCCCGCGGCAAGTTTGGTGAAACAGCGATGCACGCGTGCCTGTTGTTTTGGCCGCGCGACGAAAAGGTCAGGCCCAAGTACCGCAAGTTCCTGCGCTACCTCATTGAAAAGCACCCCACGCTCGTCAACGTGCAGTACTCCAAGGAGCCCTACGTCGGTAAACAAGAAATGAGAGACGCATTATTTTGTGTGTTTTAGGGTCCTAAATAGGGCTAATTATAGGCGAACACATCCTCCACTTTGCCATTGTCAACAATGATATCAACGCCATCAAGATGATTGTGGATGCCGGTGGCGACATCCACGCCAAAGCCGTCGGCACGTTCTTCAAGCCCTACGGCAACTGGTTCCACGGATCGTACCCGCTCTCGTTCGCGGCCGTCAGCGGCAACAAGGCGATCGTAAAGTACCTGCTCGACAAGGGCGCAGATCCGTTCCGCCAGGACGACGTCCTCGGCATGAACGTCATGCACATGACGGTCGTCTACAACCTCATCGAGATGTACGACTTTATTCTCGAGTGGATGCGCGAGTTTGGTACGTACACTGCCTGTTTTCAACACCTGATGTTTTTGTTGTTTTTTTTGCAGAAAAAAAGCCGGGTGTCGACATCTCGCGCTTTGAGATTGCCGAGCCCAAGTCCAACGAGGGATTCTTCGAGCACCTGATCCACCCGCACGCCAAGGAGGATAGCGTCGAGCTCGAGCCCGCAGCCGCCAACAAAAAGTATGGCAAGCTGCCCTCGCAGCACCTCGTCCAGTCCACAACCAATTTCCGTCGCACCCCGCTCACCCTCGCCGCAGAGCTCGGCAAGAACGAAATGTTTGTGCACATCATTGGCCAGGAGAAGGAGACGATGTGGAGGTACGGCACGGTCCAGGCATCTGCCTACCCTCTCTACGAGCTGGACACGTACCCGTCGGATGAGCTGGCCGGCCGCCCGTCGGCCCTCGAGCTCATCGTCAACATCAGCACAAATTCGGACGAGGACATGGAGCGCGCAAAGATCCTCGACGCGACGCCCATTAACCAGCTCATCCAGCAAAAGTGGGACGAGTTTGGCTTCTACTGGTAAATAATAATAATAATAATAAAAAACACCACCAAAACAAAAGGCAAATAAATAAAATTTTCGTAGGTACTATGGATGGTTCCTCCTCTACTTTGGCTGGCTCATCATCTTTACCCTCGTTGCCGTCAACGCCCCTGAGCTCTACTTTTTGCCCGTCAACCGTGCTGCCCTCCAGCTCGTGGTACTCATCGGGGCCCTCTTGTTTATGGCCGTGGAAGCGCGCGACATTTACGTCATGAAGCTAAAGTACTTTCGCGATCGTGGCTCGTGGGTCTTCTTTTTCCTCATCTGGCTGTACGTTTTCTTTCATCAAAAAAGAAAAAATTTTTTTTCATTTAAAAAACATCCGATAGGTTTTCAATTCTGATTGTTATTCTGACGATTCTCGAGTATGGCGTAACGGCGACACCAAACGTCAACCAGGGCAAGGCCGTCCTTACTGCTATCGCCATTATCTCTGCCTGGACCTACATGGTATGCGCTGAAGACCGTCAAGCTCGATAAATAAAATGCCCCCTCCATTCAGCTCTTTTTCCTGCGCGGACAAAAAACGGTCGGTGTGCTCGTCGTGATGCTCATAGAGATGCTCTTTGGCGACATCATGCGATGGGTCGTGGTCTACATTATCCTCATGTTTGGCTTTGCGGCCGGCTTTGTCGCTATTTTCAATATTGCTCCTCCCGGCGATCCCCTCGGTGCCCACTCTGGCTCCGCCTCGCTCAGTTCTCAGTATGATCCCAACACGACGCCCAACTTTCGCACGTTCTCGTCTAGTGTTGTACGTGCATCGGCGAATCCAGTATGTGCCAACTTATTTTGTGCTCAATAGGAATCCCTGTACAAGAGTCTGTACGGTGACTTTAGCTCTCTAGGCAGCTACGATGGCAACTACAGCACAGGCATGACGATTGCCATGTTTGTCGGCTACTCTGTATCGTTGTTTTTTTAATTATTTTTTTAACCGTTCTTTCGTTGATTTTGTTTTTTTCCCATTTGTCAAGATCCTCGCGAACATCCTCCTTGTGAACGTGCTCATTGCCATGCTCAACTTTACGTTTAGCAAGATCCAGGAGCGGGCTCGTCTCCAGTGGAAGCGCGAGTGGGCCTCGATCATCCTCCTGATTGAGCGCCGCATGCCATTTTTCCTTCGCAAGTTCAACCGCTCGGGCAAACTCGGCCAGACGTTGAGCGTCAGCCGTCCCACGGCCTACTACATCATTCTCGAAGAGCGCATCGAGCGTCCTGAGGCGTCCGATCCCACCGAAGATGCCGCCGAAGAAGAGGAGGAGGTCGACGTTGGCAGCTCGTAAACGATTTTTAGGAAATTTTTTTGAGTAAAAAGATACATTGAGTACTCGTGCAGTTTCAAATAAACATGCAGTAACGCTATGAAGAAATGAGCTCAAAGATGGTCGGGGCAACCGAGCTGGCCTTGAGGATCATCTCCTCGTACTCCTCGAGTGGATCGGATAGTGCCACGACGGCCCCTCCCGCGCCTACGGTGATCGTGTTGCCCTGCAAGACGGCAGTGCGGATGACCACCGAGAGATCGGACGCACCGTTGAAGCTGAAGAAACCGAGGGCACCGGAGTAAACGCCGCGCGGCTGGTGCTGCTCCAGGCGATCAAGGATCTCCATCGTCCGCCTCTTGGGCGCGCCGGTCATCGATCCGGGCGGGAAGCACTTTTGCACGCAGTCCATCGCCGTCACGCCCTCGCGCAACGAGCCACACACTGTCGACACAAGTGTGTGCAGCGACGTGTACGACTCGATCGCCATCAACTTGGGCACCTTGACCGACCCAACTTGACAAATCTTGCCGAGGTCGTTGCGGAGCAGGTCGACAATCTTGCAGGGGGGGAGGGGGGGTTAGGAGTGAAATAAACGCGAAATAGTACCATCAAGTTTTCGGCAAAGTCCTTTTCGCTGCCTTGCAGACGGGCTTGGAGCAGGGCGTCCTCCTCGTCGGTTGCCCCCCGTCGGATCGTGCCCTTGATAGGCTTGGCTTCGACCGAGCCGTCAGGCCTGATCTTGACAAACCTGCAGGTAAAAAATCAATAAACAGAAACTGCTTTTAGCACAAAATTATTCATACCTCTCGGGCGAGGAGCCAGCAATGGCAAAGTCGTCCGAGAAACAGAGATAAGCGGCAAAGGGGGCGGCATTATCATGGCGGAGGCGACGGTAGAGGGCATACGGAGCGATCGGTGCTGGTGTCACCGCCCGAACCTTGGTGGTGAGGCAGATTTCGTACGACTCGCCGTCGCGAATGGCTTGCAGACACTCGCCGACGCCTGCGAGGTACCCTTCGCGATTGAGATCCAGTGTAAACAGAGATCGAGAACCGGAGGAAGACTCTTGCAAATGCGGCCTGAACGCGGTTCGATCGACCGGCTTGTGAGCGAGGGAGTCGGCCTCTGCGCTTGTGGTCGCGAGCAGGCGGCTGAGGGTGGACGTGCGCCAATCGGCATTAGCGACGACGATCTCCTCGACAGACAGCTTTGCAGCGACCGAGGCCAGAGCAGCCGGATCCTGGGGATCAACCGAGACAGTGTAGACCTCGCCAAGCTCGTGGTCGATGGCCACAAAGCGGTCAATGAGGAAGAAGCTCGCGGCGGGGGTATCCGAAGCGATTGGAGGAGATGCGTGCCCGAGCAGGTCCGCACACTCGTCCTTTAGCTCGTAGGCTAGGTAGCCGATCCAGCCGCCGACAAAATCAAATGGCAGTGCTGCGGCCGTGTGGAAGGGGGCTGTGCGGTCGCGCAGCCAGCCGAGGAAGAGCTCATCGCCGACATCCTCGGACCACGTGTGCGCGTCCGCCCCTCGCACGAGCGTGACTTGCTTGCTTGGCATGTCGTACGTCGCACGCAGACCGAGCGGGCTGTCCCAGCTGCCCATGTAGGAGAACCTGCTCCTGCCCTTCTCGACCTTGGCCGAGTCGAGCCAGACCGATCCCGGGCTGCCTCCGTCGTACAGGGCTGAGAACCAGGCCTCTGTGGACGACATGGCCGGCATTGCTGCCTTCTCAAAGCGCACAATGGCTTTTGGCGGGGGGAGGGGCGACAGGGCTGCGACAGGCGCAGCGCGGCGACTGATGATGGTCCACTCGGCCTTCAGGGCCTCATACTCGGCCCGTGTGGCCTCATTGGTGCGCTGGCCTGCGAGGCGCACAAAGTTTGCGACGATGCGGTGGCCGTGCTCTGTGCAGATCGACTCTGGGTGGAACTGCACGCCCCATTGCGGGCGGTGTTTGTGGCGCACGGCCATGATCGTGTGGTCGTCCTGGGCGGTGGCGATAACCTCGAGCGCGTCGTGCGGCAGGCTGTCGGGCGCAATACACAGCGAGTGGTACCTGACGACGTTGAAAGGCGAGGGCACGCCCTCAAACAGTCCACCCACGCCATTGTCACACAGGACCGGACTGAGTCGCCCGTGTCGTGCCTCGGGGGCGTGCTCGATGCGCGCGCCGCTGACCATCCCGATGCCCTGGTGGCCCAGGCACACGCCCAGCACCGGCAGCTGCCCATCCGCGCGCAGCACGTCCGCACACACGCCGAAATCGCCCGCCACGTCGGGTCTGCCCGGTCCAGGCGAGATCACGACGCTGTCAAACAGATGCAGCCGCGCGCGCACGTGCTCCCACGTGTACTGGTCGTTGCGGATCACCACGGGCTCGCATCCGGCCCCACAGATCTCGGCCAGCTGCTGCCACAGGTTGAACGTGTACGAGTCGTAGTTGTCCACGATCAAAACGCGGTGTTGAAGCGCCATACTAGGGGAGCGTCGGTTAGTAACCTCGCCAAATCCTAGTCGACTGCGCCAGTGATGAAGAACTGCAGAGAAAGAAAGAAATAAATGAAAGAAATCGGATTCAATTCGTCGGAGAGATTGGACGGGGAAGGCGACAGAACGATCCAGTGAAACCAAGAATTTCCAAACTGTTCCCCCCCTCAGGGCATTGCACTCAGCACATGGCTCCTGCCGAGGGATTCGACATTGAGCGCACGATCGCGGCCGTGCGCGAGCTCGGGGCCAAGCGGGTGGCGCTGCAGTTCCCCGATGAGCTGCTGGGGAGGAGCGCGGACGTGGTGGCGGCGCTGCGCGACAAGTGCGACGAGATGGGGGCACAAGTGTTTGTGCTCGCAGACACGACGTTTGGCAGCTACGATGTGGACGAGGTGGCGGCGCAGCACGTCAACGCGGACCTGATCGTGCACTATGGGCAGGCATCCTTGCTCAGGTATGTGCCCCACCACAAACAATCTGATTTAATAAGGAAAAAAAAATTTTTTTTTTGTGGTTGTTAGGACGGCCCGCTTGCCCACGCTGTTTGTGTTTGGAGAGGAGCCCATCGATGTGGACGACTGCCACGCCAAGTTTGTCGAGCTGTTGCTGGAAGATGGTAGCGATCGGCAGCAGCAGCAGCAGCAGCAGATTGTCGTTTTGTACGACGTTGTGTATGCGCATGCGATCGAAGCACTGCGACAGCGATTACACACATCAGTCGTCTTTTCAACCGTCGTGAGGGAATGGAACATAAAGGACAAGCTGCCCGCCGGCGCGTCCATCAGCGACATCGCCGAGTCTGGTCGTGGGATTGTCCTGCCCGAGGGAACAAGCATCGCCGACTGCCGCATGTTTTACATTGGCAGCGAGTCGCCCACGCTCACGCACCTCATGATGACCTACAACCGGAACCAGTTCTTCTCGTACGACCCCGTCGGGCACGTCGGTCGTCGCGAGACCCTCAACGTCAGCAAGGCGCTCATGCGGCGGTACTACCTTGTCCAGCGCGCCAAGGAGGCCGACGTCATCGGCATCATCGTCGCAACACTCGGCTCGGCGGGCTACCTTGCCATCGTCGAAAACCTGAAAAAGCTCATCCGCGCCAATGGCAAGCGCGTCTATACGTTTGTCATGGGAAAGCTCAACGTCGCAAAGATGGCCAATTTCATGGAGGTCGACGTGTACTGCATCGTTGCCTCGCCCGAAAACTCTCTAATTGATTCCAAGGTAAAGCAAAAATTTTGGGGGTGTGGGGTTTCTTAAAGCAAGCGAGAGCAGGACTATCCCAAGCCGATCGTAACACCGTTTGAACTGGAGGTCGCATTGTCGAGGTACAGAAAGTATATATATATATTTTTTTTTTAAAAAAAATTAATATCATCCAACATAAGATCGCGCGAATGGACTGGCGAGTTCCTGATTGACTTTGGGCACGTCCTCCCCGGACTGACGGCGGCCGTGACCGAGGAGGAAGAAAGGGATGAGCCCGACAGTGACGAAGAGCCCGCGTTTTCCTTGATCACTGGCAGCTACAAGGTGTCGTCAAAACTGGCAGCGGTCAACTTGTCAGAGGATTCGTCCTCGTCGGCTGGCACAGTGGCTGTTCGCAACCAGCACTCGGATGTCGTTCTCGCGTCTGGCAGCGGTGATTACCTGAGCCGGCGTTTGTTCAAGGGTCTGGAGCAACGGATCGGCGAAACGCCCGTCCAACTGGCGGTCGAGGGTCGTCGCGGGGTAGCCCGTGGCTACGAGCATGAAGGTGACAAGGGCTCTGATTCCCCTCTGCCCGATGCTACATAAACAAATATTGCTCTCGCGAAAAAAAAAATTTTTTTTTTCATGTAAAAAGCACGCATATTGTACAGAGACTCGAAGAAAATTATATGGTTACTTTAGTTCATCGAGAAAGTACGAGTAGGCAGTGGCAAGTGGGTGCTCCAGGAAGAGGTGCTCGTGAGCGACAATCCTCGTACGCTTGGCGGATTTGGATGGCGTGGCTGTCGTTGCCTCCTTGGACGAGGACGAATAGACAAACGCCACCTGCTGACCAGAGGCCAGCGGCGGCGGGGCAAGCTGCGAGTTTTGCAGGATCGTCACCCGTTTGGGGAGCGAGGAGCACAGGTCGTCGTAGACAAGGTAGATGGTATAAGTTTGGGAGCTGATCTGCACGTACGCGACAGCAGCATCGGAGGATACCGACAACTCCTCTTCGTGGGTCACCTCGAGCGTGAGGGCCTGTTCGCGTCGC
>Ga0302226_10002409_pt1 | contig 13342 bp, 24 predicted proteins | sample II_Palsa_E3_3_FD_193524 | JGI IMG/M metagenome (GOLD analysis project Ga0302226, IMG submission 193524) | Peat permafrost microbial communities from Stordalen Mire near Abisko, Sweden - II_Palsa_E3_3 | ecosystem: Environmental > Terrestrial > Soil > Palsa > Peat permafrost | place: Sweden...
TCTCACGGACAAAAACTATTTCTACCTGTGCGTCAACACGCAAAAAAAGAAAAAAGAAAGAAATTTTTTGGCTAAAGAAGAAATTCTCAACAGGTTTGACAATGCGTCGTTCTTCACTGCCAAGGCGCTGAACATGGCCATCCCTGGTGGTCCCAAGTTTGAGCCTCTGTTCCGCGACATTGATCGTATGCTTACTAATAAAGAGAATTTTTTTCTCCAACTGTACTTAATAAAAAACATTTTGCGTAGCGACCGAGGAGGATTGGAACGAGTTCAACGATATCAACAAGATTATCATCCGTAGCCCGATTCGCACCGAGTACCGCGTGGCTTTCCCGTACTTGTACAACGACCGACCCCGCTCGGTCCACCTGTCGTGGTACCACCACCCCGCCGTGACGTACATCAAGACCGAGGACCCTGACCTGCCGGCGTACTATTTCGACCCCCTCGTCAACCCTATCTCCTTCCGTCAGGGTGACAAGCAGCTGAACTCGGTATGTTTGCCAGGATGGGAGGTGGGACTGACTGCTTTGGTGTGAAAACAGACCGCGAACCAGTTCATCGACGAGCTGGACGACGACTTTGAGCTTCCCGAAGAGTGTGCCCCCTTCCTCGAGACCAGCAAGCTGTACACGGACAACACTGCCAACGGCATCGCCCTCTACTGGGCCCCGCACCCCTTCGACAAACGCTCGGGCAACACACGCCGTGCCGAGGATGTTCCACTGGTCAAAAACTGGTTCCTCGAGCACTGCCCACCAGGTCAGCCTGTCAAGGTCCGTGTCTCGTACCAAAAGCTCCTCAAGAACTATGTCCTCAATGAGCTCCACCATCGTCCGCCAAAGGGCATGACCAAGAGGTATATGACTGTGAAGTAAAAGTAATAATAATAATTTTTTTTTTCCCTTTCGCAAAGAAATCTCTTCCGTCAGCTCAAGACGACCAAGTTTTTCCAGTCGACGCAGTTGGACTGGGTTGAAGTCGGCTTGCAATTGGCGCGTCAGGGCCACAACATGCTCAACCTGCTCATCCACCGAAAGAACCTCGACTACTTGCATCTGGACTACAACTTTAACCTCAAGCCCGTCAAGACGCTCACTACCAAGGAGCGCAAGAAGAGTCGTTTCGGCAATGCCTGTGCGTTGGTTTCAAGTGTTTTTTTCAGCTGAAAATAATGCTTTTTTTTTTTTTTTTGGCAGTCCATTTGTGCCGCGAAATCCTTCGACTTACAAAGCTCATTGTCGACTCCCACGTCCAGTACCGCCTCGGCAACGTGGACGCCTACCAGCTTGCTGACGGTCTTCAGTACGCCTTTGCCCACGTTGGACAGCTCACGGGCATGTACCGCTACAAGTACAAGCTCATGCGACAGGTACAAGGGAAAACCTTTTTATAGTTTTTCAGGCTTACAAAAAAAAAATTTTTTTTTCTGTGCAGATCCGCATGTGCAAGGATCTCAAGCACTTGATCTACTACCGCTTTAACACTGGTGCGTTGTCAGTTCCGACGCGTTAGTAATAAAAAAAAAAATTATATTTCAGGTCCTGTTGGAAAGGGTCCCGGTGTGGGCTTCTGGGCGCCTGGCTGGCGTGTTTGGCTCTTTTTCCTGCGCGGCATCGTCCCTCTCCTGGAGCGATGGCTGGGCAACCTCCTCGCGCGCCACTTTGAGGGCCGTGCTTCCCGTGGAGCTGCCAAGACCGTGACCAAGCAACGCGGTGAGTCGCACTTTGATCTCGAGCTCCGAGCTGCCGTCATGCACGACATCCTCGACATGATGCCAGAGGGCATCCGTGCCAACAAAGCCCGCACAATTCTCCAGCATCTTTCGGAAAGTTGGAGATGCTGGAAGGCCAATATTCCGTGGAAGGTGCCCGGTCTTCCCACGCCGATCGAAAACATGATCCTGCGTTTCGTCAAGGCCAAGGCCGACTGGTGGACATCCGCAGCCCACTTCAACCGCGAGCGCATCCGCCGCGGTGCCACCGTCGACAAGACCGTCGCCCGCAAGAACCTTGGTCGTCTCACTCGCCTGTGGTTCAAGGCCGAGCAAGAGCGTCAGCACAACTACCTCAAGGATGGCCCCTACGTATCACCCGAGGAGGCCCTTGCCATCTACACGACCACTGTCCACTGGCTCGAAAGCCGTCGGTACGGCTTGCAATGCTAAGAAAGAACGAAATACTAATAAATGGATAATAAATTAAAAAGCTTTTCACCGATTCCTTTCCCGCCGCTTTCGTACAAGCACGACACCAAGCTCCTTATCCTCGCCCTCGAGCGCCTTCGTGAGGCTTACTCGGTCAAGTCGCGTCTGAACCAAGCGCAGCGCGAGGAGCTTGGCCTGATCGAGGCTGGTTACGACTCGCCCCACGAGTAAAATTGTTGCTTTTCTTTTTTTTTTTTTTTCTTTTTTTCCCCTTACTTTCCCCCTCCCCTCTGCCCAGGTGCCTTGCGCGCATCAAACGTCACCTGCTCTCGATGCGCTCTTTCAAGGAGGCTGCGGTCGAGTTTATGGATGTGTACTCGCACCTCATCCCAGTCTACGAGATCGAGCCCCTTGAAAAGATCACCGACGCCTACCTCGACCAGTACCTCTGGTACGAAGCCGACAAGCGTGGCCTCTTCCCCACCTGGATCAAGCCCGCTGACACCGAGCCTCCGCCACTTCTTGTCTACAAGTACTGGGGAAAGAAAATGTTTTTTTGTTTGTTTGTTTCTTAAACTCGTTCGACATTATCAGGTGGTGCCAGGGCATCAACAACCTCACGGGTGTGTGGGAGACCTCTGAGGGCGAGTGCGGCGTGATGATGGACGTGACGCTCAACAAGGTGTACGAGAAGATGGATCTGACCCTGCTCAATCGACTTCTTCGCCTGATCGTCGACCACAACATTGCCGACTACATGACGGGCAAGAACAACATTGTCATTACCTACAAGGACATGAACCACACCAACGCGTACGGTCTCATCCGTGGCCTTCAGTTTGCCTCGTTCATTTTCCAATACTATGGCCTGGTCCTCGATCTTCTCATCCTCGGTCTCAACCGCGCGTCCGAGCTGGCTGGCCCCCCGCAGATGCCCAACGAGTTCCTCCAGTTCCGCGACGTCACGACCGAAGGCAAGCATCCCATCCGTCTGTATTCGCGCAACACCGACCGAATCCACATCTTTTACAAGTTTACCAGCGACGAAGCGCGCGACCTCATCCAGCGCTTCTTGACAGAGAACCCTGACCCCGTAAGTGAAAAAATAAATGCATCTTCCAACCTTATGTTGTTGTTGTTTTTTCCTTTTAGAATAACGAAAACATCATCGGTTACAACAACAAAAAGTGCTGGCCTCGGGACTGCCGCATGCGTCTGATGAAGCACGACGTCAACCTGGGTCGTGCCGTGTTTTGGGAGATCAAGAACCGCCTGCCTCGTTCGCTCACGACAATTGTGTGGGAGGAAAGTATGGCGTCCGTCTACAGCAAGGACAACCCAAATCTGCTCTTCTCGATGTGTGGCTTCGAGGTCCGCATCCTGCCCAAGATCCGCTCGCAGAGCGAGGAGTTTAGCATCAAGGAGGGCGCATGGAGCCTCGTCAACGAGCAGTCCAAGGAGCGCACCGCACAAGCATTCCTTCGGGTGGACGAGAAGAACGTCTCGGCCTTCCACAACCGCATCCGCCAAATCCTCATGTCGTCCGGAGCCACCACCTTCTCAAAAATTATCAACAAGTGGAACACCTCGAGTGCGTTTTTTTCTTGTGGTCGTCAGTTGTGAACCAAATTTTTTCTTCTCTTTCAAAAATAGTCATCAGTCTTATGACCTACTACCGCGAGGCCGCCATCCAAACCAACGAGCTTCTCGATCTTCTCGTCAAGTGCGAAAACAAGGTGCAAACGCGTGTCAAGATTGGCCTGAACTCGAAGATGCCCACCCGTTTCCCGCCTGGTACCCTTGAACCAGAACGCGGCAACAGAATAGACTAAAATAAAACTTGCAGTGCTCTTCTACACTCCCAAGGAGATTGGTGGCCTCGGCATGCTCTCGATGGGCCATGTCCTCATCCCTCAGTCTGACTTGCGCTGGTCCAAGCAAACCGACTCGGGCATCACGCACTTCCGCTCGGGCATGAGCCACGACGAGGACACACTCATCCCCAACTTGTACCGCTACATCCAGCCCTGGGACTCGGAGTTTATCGACTCCCAGCGTGTCTGGGCCGAGTACTCGATGAAGCGCCAGGAGGCCAATGCCCAGAACCGCCGCCTCACCCTCGAGGACCTCGAGGACTCGTGGGATCGTGGTCTCCCCCGCATCTCGACACTCTTTGGTACGATGATTCCTTTTTTTTTTTTTTGCAAAACCTAAAAGTTATGCTGCAGCCAAGGACAGGCACACACTCGCGTACGACAAGGGCTGGCGCATCCGCCTCGAGTTCAAGCAGTACCAGATCCTCCGCCAAAACCCGTTCTGGTGGACTGACTTCAAGCAGGAGGGTAAGACGTGGTCGCTCAACAACTACCGCACCGACATGATCCAGGCCCTCGGTGGTGTCGAGGGCATCCTCGAGCACACCCTCTTCAAGGGCACCTACTTCCCCACATGGGAGGGTCTCTTCTGGGGTACGACATTGTGAAAAAGGGGTTAAATATTAAAACTGTCGACTTTTTCCCCCCAGAAAAATCGTCTGGCTTTGAGGAATCCATGAAGTTCAAGAAACTCACAAACGCACAACGCTCTGGTCTCAACCAGATCCCCAACCGTCGATTTACCCTCTGGTGGTCCACCACGATCAAGTACTCTCCGTAATTATATCAATTATTCTAACCCTTTCTTCCTCCCCTTCCCCCCATTTGCTACTTGCAGCCGAAGCAACGTGGTATGTTCAAAAAAAAAAAAACGTAAATCATTTTTTGTAGTTAAAATCACCGCCTTTTTTCCCCCCTTTTCCTTTGTGCAGTACGTCGGTTTCCAAGTGCAGCTCGACCTCACGGGCATCTTCATGCACGGCAAGATCCCCACACTCAAGATTTCGCTCATCCAGATCTTCCGTGCCCACTTGTGGCAAAAGGTGCACGAGTCTGTTGTCATGGTACATTTATTTTTTTTCTGCTGCTTTCCCAGTTTGCCTAACGGTCGAAACAATTGCAGGATTTGTGCCAAGTGTTTGACCAAGAGCTGGACGCACTGGACATTGAGACGGTGCAGAAAGAGTCGATTCACCCTCGCAAGTCGTACAAAATGAACAGCTCGTGCGCCGACTTGCTTCTGTTCGCCGCCTACAAGTGGAACGTGTCCAAGCCTTCGCTTCTCACCGACACTCGCGACACCTTTGACGGCGCCACCACGAGCAAAGTCTGGGTCGACGTGCAGCTTCGCTGGGGCGACTTTGATTGCGTCACCGAGGACCACGAGGTGCTCACGTCCCTGGGCTGGCTCTCTCTCGACCAGATTGTCAAGCACTACAATCTCCAGATCACCGAGGACCAGGGCGCGTACGATGTGACCACGCACGCGCAACCCCTCCTCGTCGCCTCGATGGACCCTGCGTGTCCAGGCAGCAAGATCGAGTACAAGCCCATCTCGACCGTCCTCGTGCATCACGGCTCTTTCCCCATGGTCGAGTGCACACAGAATACCGCGGCAGTCAAGGAACATTTCGAGTACATGGCGTTCAAGAAGACGAAGACCGGCTCGGAGACGGGAGCACTTTGGACCGACCACATCGAGCAAGTTGGCGGCAGGTTCCATTGTCGTTTCACCGCGGACTGCACGGTCTCACACAGCAAGCGCGGCAGCACGATGCGACACATTCGAGAAGTTCATCAGCATAGCGTTGGCGCTGGTTCCACCCACAACGTGTCGTTCTGCGTCACCGCCAATCACCGCATGTTGTATGCGATGGATGATCGCCGCCGCCCGGTCAAGAAGCCTGTCCTTCATCCGGCGTCGGATCTCACGGAGATTGCCAAACATCACTCGATTCGCTTCGTCGCCCGCACCGAAGACGGCTTCGATCCCAACGACGACATCATCCACGATCCCGATTTCCTCAAGACCCTCCCGTACCACGACGAGCGGCTCGACGCCGACCCCATCGCGCGACAGCAACGCCTGCTCGACTTCCTCTGGCTGATGGGCTTCTGGCTCGGTGACGGCTGCGTTGGAAGCAAGTGCTCGTTCGGCCAGGGCAAAGAAACCGGTCGACGTGACCTCGAGAAGCGCCTCCTTTCCCTGGGCCTGCAAGAGGATGTGTCGTGGACGCGTGACGAGACGGCCCTTTGGTTGATTGGCGAGGCCGGGCGCCGCTGGCGCACTTTCCTTTGGGACGAGTATGCCCAGCACTACATCGACCTCCGAGCAGCAAAGGCATCTCGCGCCGGTGACAAGTGGGCAATGAAGTGGATGCTTACACGTCTGAGCGCCGAGGCCAGCCGCTCTCTTCTCGAGGGTCTGCGAGTCGCCGCTGACGGCGACTACGCGAGCGTCGGCACCATTGTCACCTCGAGCACCCGTTTCCGTGACGAGATCTCGCAGATCGGCATCAACGCCGGCTACAGCGTCAGCTTTGCTGTCAACCGAGATCAACGGGACGTCAAGTGCCACAACACCACCTGGAGAGTGTTCCTCTCGTCGAAGAAGGCCACTGCCCTCGTGCCCAGCAGCGACGTCAAGGCGACCGTCCACCATGGCAAGGTCTGGTGTCTGACCATACCCCCCCACCACATCATGATGGTGCGCCGCCAGGTGGAGTCGACGTGCCCGGACACCGGCCGTGCTGTTACCATGCCGAGTCGCCCGATCTGGATGGGCAACAGCCATGACATCGAGCGATACACCCGCGCCAAGTTCCTCGACTACACGACCGACAACATGCCCATGTACCCGTCGCCCACGGGTGTGATGGTGGGCATCGACATGGCGTACAACTTGCACAGCGCCTACGGCAACTACTTCCCGGGTCTCAAGCCGCTGATGCAGCAGGCCATGGCCAAGATCATGAAGGCCAACCCCGCGCTGTACGTCCTGCGTGAGCGCGTGCGCAAGGCCCTCCAGCTCTACAGCTCTGAGCCCACGGAGCCGTACCTCAACTCGCAAAACTGTAAACGAATATTCTCTCTACTTTTTTACTTGATTTAAAAAAAAATTTTTTTTTCTCTTTCCCGCAAACACAGATGGAGAGCTCTTCTCCAACCAGACGATCTGGTTCGTGGACGACACCAACGTTTACCGTGTGACCATTCACAAGACCTTTAACGGCAACTTGGTGACCAAGCCCATCAACGGCGCCATCTTCATCTTCAATCCGCGCACGGGCCAGCTCTTCCTCAAGATCATCCACACGAGCGTCTGGGCTGGTCAGAAGCGTCTGGGCCAGCTTGCCAAGTGGAAGACAGCCGAAGAAGTTGCCGCGCTCATTCGCTCGCTCCCCGTCGAAGAGCAGCCCAAGCAGATCATCGTCTCGCGCAAGGGCATGCTCGATCCCCTCGAAGTGCATCTTCTTGGTAAAAACACAATGGCCTTTTTTCTTTTTCTTTTTTCTTTTTTCTTTTCTTTTTTTTTTTTACGAATGCTAATTGTCCTGGCCCCAATTAGACTTCCCCAACATCACCATCAAGGGTTCTGAGCTCCAGCTGCCCTACCAGGCAGTGCTAAAGATTGAGAAGTTTGGTGATCTGATCCTGCGTGCCACCGAGCCCCAGGTATGCTCTTGCTTTTACGTCTATTCGCTCAAATTCAGTTTCTTTTTTTTTTTATCTTTGTAGATGCTCCTGTTCAACTTGTATGACAACTGGATGCAGACGATCTCGTCGTACACGGCGTTCTCGCGTCTGATCCTGATCCTCCGTGCCCTGCACGTGAACAACGACAAGACCAAGGTCATCCTGCGCCCCGACAAGACAACGATTACACAGGACCACCACATCTGGCCGACGCTGACGGACGAGGAGTGGATCAAGGTTGAAGTCGCGCTCAAGGACCTGATCTTGGCCGACTACGCCAAGAAGAACAATGTCAACACGGCCGCGCTCACCCAGTCTGAGATCCGCGACATCATCCTCGGTATGGAGATCTCCGCGCCCTCGCAGCAGCGCCAGCAGATCCTGGAGATTGAGAAGCAGACTCGCGAACAGTCCCAGCTCACCGCCGTCACCACCAAGTCCACCAACATTCACGGTGACGAGATGCTCATCACGACCACGTCCAACTACGAAACGGCCGCGTTCGCGTCCAAGACCGAGTGGCGTGTCCGTGCCATCTCTGCGACCAACTTGCACCTGCGCACAAACCACATCTACGTCTCCTCGGACGACATCAAGGAGACTGGCTACACTGTGCGTTTTCTTTTTTGAAATTTTTTGTTCCTCATACAAAATAAAACCTGCAGTACGTGCTCCCGAAGAACGTGCTCAAGCGCTTCATCGTCGTGTCCGACTTGCGCACGCAGATCGCCGGCTACATGTACGGCATCTCGCCCCCCGACAACCCACAGGTCAAGGAGATCCGTGCGATCGTCCTCCCCCCGCAGTGGGGCACGCACCAGTCGGTCAACTTGCCGCAGGCCCTCCCCGATCACGAGTATCTGCAGGACCTCGAGCCGCTCGGATGGATCCACACGCAACCCAACGAGCTTCCTCAGTTGGCCCCTCAGGTACTACCACAATCAAAGTGCATGAAAAAAAATGTGATCCTAACCGTGATTTTTTTTTTTTTTTCAAAAAAATTACTGTCATTCAGGACGTGACAATGCACGCCAAGATCATGGCCGAAAACAAAAGCTGGGACGGCGAAAAGTCGATCATCATCACGTGCTCATTCACGCCCGGCTCGTGCTCGCTCGTGGCCTACAAGCTGACGCCATCGGGCTTCGAGTGGGGCCGCCAGAACAAGGACACGTCCGCCAACCCGCCCGGCTACCTCACGACGCACTTTGAAAAGGTCCAGATGCTCCTGTCGGACCGTTTCCTCGGCTTCTTCATGGTCCCCGAAGAAGGCTCGTGGAACTACAACTTTATGGGCCTCAAGCACTCGGCCAACATGAAGTACTCTATCAAGCTCGACATGCCCAAGGAGTTTTACAACGAGGCCCACCGTCCCACGCGTACGCTTTTTTTCTTGCATTGAACTTGTCGCTCACACCAAGCACATACTACAGACTTCCTCAACTTTAGCGCCGTCGAGGACACGTCGATCGAGACCGAGCGCGAAGATCTCTTCGAGTAGTAGTTGCGGTGGTGGTTGTTTTTTTTTTGTCGCCCCCCAAAAAAAAGAAAGATAGAAGATTGTACAGATTTGTTTACCCGTCGTTACCCTCCAAACCATAAAGTTTATTACATAAAATTGACTATTTCTAACCAACTCTCTCTTTCCGCCGCCAGGCCGACTCGATCTCGAGCGGGAGGGGGATCGCCAGATAGTAGTTGCCGCGGCGGTCGCGGATCAGCCTCGAGTCATACTTGAGCACTTCGGCGGGGATCGATTCGGCCGAAGGGATGTACATGTCTCCGGTCGACACGACGCATTGACACCACAATTCGCCCTGGGAGGAGAAGACAAGAAGTGTCTGCCGCGGACAAAGCGCATTCGCCCGTTCAAAAAGAAATCCAGAAATCCGCCAATTTTTGTTTTCCGATTCAACTCCTCAATGGCACCGTTGAGAGGACAACGCTCCGTGGGCCGATTCGGGCCACGATCGGGCCGCGTGTCTGCGGAGATCGTCGAGAATAAGCTGTTTGTGGGCAACCTGGACCTTCGCCTGACCGAGTACGTACGCACGAAAAGGGACGCACATGCTGACGCGCCAAAAACTGTGAAGACTGCAAATCATCAAGCTGTTTGAGCCGTTTGGCGAGCTGCACCACGTCGAGTACGTGTGGCACCTGGCGGGTCCCAAGAAGGGCGAGCCGCGCGGGTTCTGCTTCATCGAGTACAAGCATCACGAGGATGCAGTCAAGGCGATGGAGGGTATGAACGAGCGCGAGGTGCAGGGAAGGGCTCTCGTGGTCAACTTTGCGCATGAGCGCACAGCCGAGCAGCCCGAGCGCAAGCGCATCCGTCTGGCGGAGCAGGATCGCACGGTGCAGGAGCAGACGACATCACGCTCACTCGCGTCGATGGTCGTGCCAAGGACACTCGACACGGCCAGCAAGATTGCAATGCTCGAACGCAAGCTAAAGAAGGCAGGGGCCACTGTTCCTTCATCGTCGTCGTCGTCCTCCTCCTCTAAAGCGACTGAGTCCACGTCGGCATCGAACCAATCGTCCTCTTCGACGTCTCATTCCACCCTTAATGTATACGACTGATTCGATAAGGACATGTGGCTGCCCGTGCAAATTGGCGGTCGTTTTTAGTACCCTCTGCGCCTGATTACTGAATTAGTTACACATGATAGGGGAAACTAGGAGGACGGGAGCGCAGATCGTAGCTGGGACAGCGTTTGTGCCATCTGAGAATGCAAAATCATGCAATCATTACGTTCAACTCGTTCAGGATTGGAGGGCATTGAGCGCACCGTGTATATTTGTTGCTGCAGCTGGGTCGCCTCCTCGTTGAGCGCGCCCAGCCGTGTTGTGAGCGCCTTGTCCCTCGCGGCGATCCAGCGATGTGCCTCGTCCAGGCCCATGTCGAGGTAGTAGTCCTTGCCGATGTTGACCAGCACAGTCCGCGCGTCCGGCACACGCGCCTCAACATAAAAGTGGGCGCCCATGTTGACCAGCGTCTTGAAGGGCGCGCCCTTGGTCGCCTTGAGCGCATCGATTTGCTGGGCCAGTGACCGTCTGCAGTTTGTCCTTCAGGTTGGTCACGAGGTTTTTAACGGAAGCGTACAGGTCGTTGAGCTCGCTGTCGATCCGCCCGGCCTGCGATACGACACGGCTCAGGTCCATCCGCAGCTGCAGGTCGATCACCTCTCTTAGCGAGTCGAGTTTTGCTGTGGCGTCTTGCATCCACTGAGTTCCGTTTGTTTTTTTTTGAAAAATTATTTTATTTTTATTTTTTTATTTTTTTTCAATTGACCAGATTTCTGAAAAAAAAAAAAAATACACAGAGTTCTCTTTAATCGTCGGCCATGAGCAAGACGTCGTTGTTGGTCTTGTGGCGCAGCTCGTTGATCCACTCGACCGCATCCTCCTTCGAGGCAGCCTGTAATTGCCAGTCCGTGTTGGCGCTTTGGACGTGCAGCAGCGTCGGGTTGCTGGGATCATAGTCAAACACGTCCACCATCGACAGGTTCCACATCGCAGCCTTGGCCTTTTCCGCATTGCGATCGGCCGGTTTCTAACAAAAATATACATTAAATACAGTTACGAGGAAGGATTCGTACCCGCTCGTAAAAGGCAAAGTATTTCTCGGTCCCGTCCAGGACAAAGTAGTAGTTTGACCAGGAGCCCCACCCGGCCTTGAGCTTGAGGAATCCCTCTTTTACGGCCGGTGGGAGGCGCTTGATGTGGAACTCGGTCTTTTGCGAGGTCAGGTACACCTGCGTGTACTCGCCCATGGGCAGGTCTTCCGCCGCAAATCTCCTCTCCTCCTTGGTGCTCGGCAAAAGCTCACAAAAGTAGTAATGGGCCGGGTTCTTGTCCTCCAGACCGTTGATTTTACTCAAGGCGACTGAAATGATGGTCGAAGCGGTCGTTCGATCTGGACAGGCATCACCCGGTCAGAAACGAAAACAGAGGAAACAAGAAAAGAAATAGAACCTGAAATGAAAACTGTCTTAAAGGCACTCGCCTGATCAATCGTTGGAACAAAGACCTTGACCGTGATGCGCGACTCGGAAGGCTAAATAAAAGAAAAAAAAATTTTTTTTGTCCTCGGTTTTTGAGCGACATTTTTCTTGATCCTTACCAGAGGAGCCTCGCCACCGAGGTTTGGCGTCAGCGACATCCGTCTAAAATATTCGGCGTGCGGCTGAGCATCCTTATTGTCTTGAACGTGCGATTTGAGCATTTGAACAGTGTCCTAGTTGTCAACGTTAGAAAAAAGACAAAGTTATTGAAATTACAATGATTTCGACCGACGCATTGTGCTTTTGCAGCCAGGGGTGTTGGAGGAGGGTCTTTGGTGTGCCACGCTTGGACGGATCGCGGTCGAGGCAGAGTTTGAGGAAAGCCTGCATCTCTTCGGAGCAGTTTGTGGGCACCTCGACCCCGAGCTCGATGATCTTAAGAACCGCAGCCGAGGGCGCTAGTTGGAAGAACGGTGGCTGACCAGTGTACAGTTCAATGACAGTGCACCCCAGTGACCAGACGTCGCTCGGTGGCTCAGGAATGATTGTCTCGCTCGTGATAACCTCTGGCGCGATCCAGTATGGCGCCACGTCGGCCAAGTTGTTGCCCATCGCAGCCATGGCAGACTTGGACAGCCCAAAGTCGGTCAGTTTAACCTCGCCGTTCTTGGTGATGAGGACGTTTGCACCTGATTTTTTATTTTATTTTATTTAGAAAAAAGTGTCTAAAAATAACACACTCCCCCAAGCTACCTTTGATATCGCGATGCACAACACCAGCGTCGTGCAAGTAGGCGAGGCACTTGAGACACTGCGCAACATACAAACACGTAAGCTGCTCTGGGAAGCTTCCAAAATTGTCGACGATGGATGCGAGCGAGCCACTCTCGACGTCTGTTCCACATTATTTTTATTTTTTTTATTTAAATTTAAATAGACATCCAAAGGAAAGGACACGCACATTCGATAATCAAGCTGATCGACTGCTTGGTCGAAAACACATCCAGGAAGCGCACGAGGTTGGGATGGTCGAGACTCTTGAGCTTGTTGATCTCGTTCCTGAGCGTCACCAGCTGTGAAACCGTTGGTTTCGTTGCAGTCAGTTGGCCCAAGAAACCGAAAGATCTCGCTAGCTATTACCTTGGCCTCCTCGATCTTGGTCACCTCCATGTACTTGATGGCCACAAACTCGCCCGTCTCGGTGTTGATACCACGGTACACGGCACCGAACGAGCCCTTGCCGAGCACGTCGCCCATGATCTGCCCGGACCATAAAAAAATACGTGTAAGTCGTGCGCTATCACGTGTGCATATCCACTAGGTTCCACGTACGTAGCTTCCGAGCACGGGGTTCTCGGGCGTGCCTTGCGGCTCAACGCCGAGCTGGGTCTCTGACTGTTTTTTCGCGCGTGTTTTTTATTTTTTCCATGACACGTTAGGACGTACCATGTTTGCCGCGGTCAGCGTAAGCCGCCGCTTCTGCTGGCCGCTTCTGCTGCCTCCTCCTGCCAGTGAGCTAGCCATAGACGCCTTCTTCCTTCTTTTTTGCGTGCCAATGAGGTCTAAAATTAGATCGGGAAACCATCTTTACCGAGAATAGCAGGAACCTGGTGCCCAGG
>Ga0302226_10002417_pt1 | contig 13318 bp, 12 predicted proteins | sample II_Palsa_E3_3_FD_193524 | JGI IMG/M metagenome (GOLD analysis project Ga0302226, IMG submission 193524) | Peat permafrost microbial communities from Stordalen Mire near Abisko, Sweden - II_Palsa_E3_3 | ecosystem: Environmental > Terrestrial > Soil > Palsa > Peat permafrost | place: Sweden...
CATGTCGCGCCTTTTCACCGAGATTCGATGGATCTTGCAGGTCGCGCTCGGCGTGTTCCTGCTCATGGCGCTGGTGAGCTACAGCCGCCACGATCCAAGCTGGACCCACGCCGCTCAAGTCGACCAGATCGCCAACTGGGCCGGCCGCGTGGGCGCGTGGACAGCCGATATTCTGCTGCTTCTATTCGGGCTGTCGGCCTACTGGTGGGTCGTGCTGCTGGTTCGGCAGATCATCGCGAATTATCGGCGGATCACGAATCAGGATGCCGCTGATGAAGCGCCGTCGAAAGATCGCACGTGGCTGGCCGAGGCGTTCGCGTTTGTGTTGGTGCTGGCCGCAAGCGACGGTCTCGAAGCGTTGCGGATGTGGTCGCTCAAGGTGCAGATGCCGCGTCAATATGCATCGGGTGGCGTGATTGGCGAGGCGGTTGCGCACGGGGTTTCCCATGCGCTGGGTTTCACCGGCGCGACGTTATTCCTGCTGATCGCGTTGGCGATCGGTTTGTCGCTGTATTTCAACTTCTCCTGGCTGTCCGTTTGCGAAAAAACCGGCGACGGCATCATGGCTACCATCACCGGCGCGAGAATGCGTCGCGAGGCAGGCCGGGATCGCAAGCTGGGTGAAGTGGCGGCTGAGAAGCGCGAAGGTAAGGTCGTGCGCGGGCGAGTGAAGATCGAGGAGCAGGAGCCGGTGATGATCGTGCCTCCAGTCGCGCCGGCGAAATCGGCGCGTGTGGAGAAGGAAAAGCAGGTGCCGCTTTTCACGGATCTCCCCGGCGACTCTACGCTGCCGCCGCTCGCTCTGCTTGATGCTGCGCCGGAAGTGAAGGAAACCATTTCCGCCGATACGCTCGAATACACGTCGCGGCTGATCGAGAAAAAGCTGAAGGATTTCGGCGTGGAAGTGTCCGTGGTTGCCGCGTATCCGGGTCCGGTCGTGACGCGTTATGAAATCGAGCCGGCAACGGGCGTGAAGGGCTCGCAGATCGTCGGGCTGGCGAAGGATCTGGCGCGCTCGTTGTCGCTGGTCTCCATTCGCGTGGTCGAAACCATTCCGGGCAAGAATTTCATGGCGCTGGAATTGCCGAATCAGCGCCGCCAGACCGTGCGTCTGTCCGAGATCCTCGGTTCGCAGGTTTATGCCGATGCCGCTTCGCCCCTGACCATGGGGCTGGGCAAGGATATTGGCGGCAAGCCAATATGCGCCGATCTCGCGAAGATGCCGCACTTGCTGGTGGCGGGTACCACGGGCTCGGGCAAGTCGGTGGGGATCAACGCGATGATCTTGTCGCTGTTGTACAAAGCCACCGCCGACGAAGTGCGCATGATCCTTATCGACCCGAAGATGCTCGAAATGAGTGTCTACGAAGGCATTCCGCATTTGCTCTGTCCGGTCGTCACCGACATGCGGCAGGCCGGCAACGCGCTCAACTGGGCGGTGGCCGAGATGGAACGCCGCTACAAGCTGATGAGCAAGATGGGCGTGCGTAATCTCGCGGGCTTCAACAACAAGATCGACGAAGCCACCAAGCGCGAAGAGAAGATTCCCAATCCGTTTAGTCTCACGCCGGATGAGCCGGAACCGCTTAACCGCCTGCCAACCATCGTGGTCGTGATCGACGAACTCGCCGACCTGATGATGGTGGTCGGCAAGAAGGTGGAAGAGTTGATCGCGCGGATTGCGCAGAAAGCGCGCGCGGCCGGGATTCACCTGATTCTCGCCACGCAGCGGCCGTCGGTGGACGTGATCACCGGTTTGATCAAGGCCAACGTGCCGACGCGGATGGCGTTCCAGGTGTCGTCGAAGATCGATTCGCGGACCATCCTCGATCAACAGGGCGCGGAATCCTTGCTCGGCATGGGCGACATGCTTTATCTGCCGCCGGGCTCAGGGTTGCCCGTGCGTGTGCACGGCGCGTTTGTATCGGATGAAGAAGTGCATCGCGTGGTCGCGAAGCTGAAAGAGCAGGGCGAGCCGAACTACATTGAAGGCGTCCTTGAGGGCGGCGTGCTGGGCGATGGCGAGGACGGTGCGCCGGGCGGTGCCGGCGCGGGCGGAGAAGGCGAAGCCGATCCGCTCTACGACCAGGCCGTCGAAATCGTGATCAAGAACCGCCGCGCATCGATCTCGCTTGTGCAGCGGCATCTGCGGATCGGTTATAACCGGGCAGCACGGCTGCTCGAACAAATGGAAAATTCGGGGCTCGTTTCGTCGATGTCCTCGAACGGCAATCGCGAAATCCTCACGCCGGCGCGTGAAGCCGAATAAGGTTATCTGGAGAGTTTTTATATGCAGTCAGTTTTGAAATCGGCTTTGAGATCGGCCATGAAGTATCAAAGCCGGACGGTAAAAGCCGTTGTTTTTGGCGCATCCATGCTGCTGGCGTCGCAGGCTTTCGCAAGCGGTACCGAGCAATTGAAGGCGTTTATTGCGCAGGTTCACGCGGCGCATGGCAACTTCGTGCAGCGTGAGGTGAAGGCGCCGAGTAAAGCGGCGGCATCGGCTACGCAGGGCATGGCGTCGCGGCTTGGTGGCACGTCGAGCGGCACGTTCACGTTCGCGCGGCCGGGCAAGTTCATCTGGTCGTACGACAAACCCTACGCGCAAGTGTTGCAGGCTGACGGTGACAAGCTCTACGTCTACGACAAAGACCTGAACCAGGTCACGATCCGGCCGCTGGGCAACGCGCTGGGCGCGAGTCCGGCCGCGATTCTCTTCGGCAGCAATGACCTCGACAAGAATTTCACGTCGCGCGACGCGGGCGTGAAGGATGGCATCGACTGGCTGGAACTGACGCCGAAAGCGCAGGACACGCAATTCCAGCAGGTTGGTATCGGCTTCAAGAACGGCAATCTCGAAGCAATGGAATTGCACGACGTGTTCGGCAATGTCACCTTGCTGACGTTCTCGAATATCGAGAAGAATCCGCCGCTCAAAGCCGATCAGTTCAAGTTCATCGTGCCGAAGGGCGCGGACGTGATCAACGGCTGACCCAGCAGAGGCTGCTCAGTACAGGCTGCTCAATCAGACTTGGCAGTCGGGCTTAGCAGTAAGGCTTAGCAGTAAGGCTTAGCAGTAAGGCTTAGCAGTAAGGCTTAGCAGTAAGGCTTAGCAGGCAGGCGAGGGGATCTGACGGTCCTCTCGCCTGAATCGCTCGCCAAAGTCGCTTCTTAACTCACCGCCTCAGTCTCCATTCGACTCACCGCCTAAGTCGCCGACGACTCCCGTTGCTCCCGGCGGCCGCCCACCAACGCCAGATACGCCAGCGCGCCCACCACAAGCGCAGGCAGCGTCGCGCCAAGATTCGGCAGCCACTGATTGATCGCGTGATACGCCGCGATTCCCAACGCCCACGCAATAAACCCGCTTACGTGCCAACCGCCCGAGAACCCGTAAGGTCCGCGCGGATCGGTGAGCGCGGCGACGTCAACGCGACGTTTTCTCACGATAAAGTGATCCACCAGCACCACCCCAAATAACGGTGCGAACACCGAGCCGATCAACAGCAAGAAGTTCTGATACTTGCCCATCTGCACGAGCAGCGCGATCAGCGTGCACAACGCGCCGAACGCCGCCGACAGCAACGGCACGCTGGCCTTCGCCCAGAACGTGCCGGTGGAAACGGCGGCCGAATGGATATCTGCGAAAGCGTTGTCGATTTCATCGATGAGAATCAGCAGCAACGCAATCCCGCCCGCCGCCTGGGCCAGCGCGACGGTCAGCAGCGCATCGCCGCCGCCGGCCGCGAGACCGTAGAACGCGCCGAGCGCATAAAACCAGATGTTCGCAATTCCATAACCGAACAGCGTGCCGCGGAACGTGCCGCCCGCGCTGTTCCCGAAACGCGTGTAATCCGCGATCAGCGGCAACCACGACAGCGGCATGGCGACTACCAGGTCGATACCCGCGCCGAATGGCATGTCACCCGTTCCGGGGCGGTTCATCAGCGCACCAAAATCTTGTTTCGACAGCAGATTCCACGTCAGCCAGCCCGCGCCCCCGAGCAGCAGCCAGATTCCCCACGTGCGCAAGAAGCGCCGGACGAAGGACAACGGTCCGGTGATCGCGAGCGTTGTCGCCAGCACGCCGAAGATCAAGGTCCAGATCAGCGGCATGGAGAGGCCGAATGATTGTTTGGCGAGGGCATCGGCGGAATCGCGCATCACGATGATTTCGAACGAGCCCCATCCAACCAGTTGTACCGCGTTGATTACCGCAGGCACGGACGCACCGCGCAGTCCCAGTGTGGGCCGCAGCGACGACATGGCGGCCAGGCCCGTGTCCGTGCCGACCACGCCCGCGAGCGCCAGCAAGATCACGCCGATCACCGTGCCGATCACAATGGCCGCGAGCGCATGCGGCAGCGACATGCCCGGCACGAGCAGCGCGCCGGCCTGCGCCACCAGCAAGCCGATGCCGAGTGAAAACCACAACGCGAAGGCGTCCGATGTGCCGAATGCGCGGCGCGCGGCGGGCACGGGCAGAAGCGGCGCGTAAGTCGATGCGCCGGTTTCGCCATTAGTACCCGTTGTGTTCTCCGTCGTGTTCCCTTGTCCCATTCGTGTTTTGTCCTTATCTGTAGGGCTTGGCCCGGTTCATGCGCGTTTCTTCGGTTCGTCCGCGGCTGTCATAATCACCCGTTGCGGCTCGATTCGCGTTTTTTCGAGGTTAAACGCCCATTTTGAAGCAGCGGCGGCGTCCGTCTCGAAAAGCGCACGATTATCGCTGTCTTTGCCCAAATTGCACCACCCGACCTATTCGGAAACCCTCCAGAGCGCCATGTTCGAAGAAAACCGTGCCAATGTTCCGCTTGCCGAGCGTCTGCGTCCTCGCACTATCGACGAGGTCATCGGCCAGAAACACCTGCTCGGCGCCAGCAAGCCGCTGCGTGTCGCGTTCGAGTCTGGCGAAGCGCATTCCATGATCCTCTGGGGGCCGCCGGGCGTGGGCAAGACCACGCTCGCGCGCTTGATGGCGGCGGCGTTTCACGCTGAATTCATCTCGCTGTCGGCGGTGCTGTCGGGCGTGAAGGACATTCGCGAGGCGGTCGAACTGGCGCAGATTCATCGGGCGAACGGGCATCAGACGCTGGTGTTTGTCGACGAAGTGCATCGCTTCAACAAGAGTCAGCAAGACGCGTTCTTGCCGCACGTGGAGTCGGGCCTGTTCGTGTTCGTTGGTGCGACGACCGAGAATCCATCGTTCGAGGTGAACAGTGCTTTGCTGTCGCGGGCAGCTGTTTACGTGCTGAAAAGCCTCGAAGCGAGCGAGCTCACGGAGTTGCTGGACCGGGCGCAAGGCGAACTGGGCGGCCTCACGTTTACCGATGAAGCCCGCGACGCGCTGATCGGTTCCGCCGATGGCGACGGCCGCAAGCTGCTCAACAATCTTGAGATCGTCGCGCGGGCGGCGGCGCAGCAAAAGTCGACGCATATCGACGGGACCTTGCTGGGCAGCGCGCTTGCCGAGAATTTGCGTCGTTTCGACAAAGGTGGCGACGCGTTCTACGACCAGATCAGCGCGCTGCATAAGTCGGTGCGCGGGAGTAATCCGGACGCGACGCTTTACTGGTTTTGTCGAATGCTGGATGGCGGCGCTGATCCGCGTTATCTGGCGCGGCGCATCGTGCGCATGGCGTGGGAAGACATCGGTCTCGCCGATCCGCGCGCGGGGCGAATCGCGCTCGATGCCGCCGAGACCTATGAACGGCTGGGCACGCCGGAAGGTGAGCTGGCGTTGGCGCAGGCGCTGATTTATCTGGCGGTCGCGCCGAAATCGAATGCGGGCTACAAAGCCTATAACGAGGCGCGGCGGTTTGTCGGCAAGGACCAGTCGCGCGGGGTGCCAGTGCACTTGCGCAATGCACCGACGAAGCTGATGAAGGAGTTGGGCTACGGGCATGAATACCGTTATGCCCACGATGAACCCGACGCGTTCGCGGCGGGGGAAACGTATCTGCCGGACGGCATGCGCGATCCGCATTGGTATGAGCCAACGCCGCGCGGGTTGGAAGGCAAGATCGGCGAGAAGATGGCGAGGCTGGCCGAGATGGACGCGCAATGGCGGCGCGAGAACAAGACCGAGAAGAAGTGATCGCGGCCGCGTGCGGCGGCATTACTGATGAATAGCGTAACGACCAATTTCAAGACGGGTTTTTCTGGAACGCAAAACGCCCGGAACGTCAGGCCGAACGGCTAACCCGTCCAAAGCGCGTCAATAACCCTTCGGCGCTGAGCTAAAATCGCGGATTCGTACTTACTAAGAACCGGCCCTGCCATGCTCGACATTCAACTTCTGCGCAAAGACCCCGACGCTGTCGCCCAGCGCCTGGCCCAACGCGGCTACACCCTCGACGTCGCCGCGTTCGCGGCACTGGAAACCGAACGTCGCGAGATCCAGACGCGGACAGAAGAACTGCAGATGCGGCGCAATACGCTGTCGAAGCAGATCGGTGCGATGAAGGGCCGTGGCGAAGACACTGCTGCGGTGATGGCGGAAGTGGGCGGTATCGGCGACACCATGAAAGTGTCGTCGGCGCAACTCGACGACATCCAGAAACGCCTCGCTGACCTGATGCTCGGCGTACCAAATCTGCCGCACGAAAGCGTGCCGGTTGGCCGCGACGAGACGGAAAACGTAGAGCTTCGCCGCTGGGGCACGCCGCGTTCGTTCGATTTCGAAGTGAAGGATCACGTCGATGTAGGCGCTCCGCTCGGGCTCGACTTCGAGACTGGCGCCAAGCTCTCCGGCGCGCGTTTCACGATGTTGCGCGGCCAGATCGCACGGCTGCATCGTGCGCTTGCGCAGTTCATGATCGACACCCACACCGAGCAGCACGGCTACACGGAGGCGTACACGCCGTATATCGTGAATCCGGAGATCCTGGTCGGCACGGGGCAGTTGCCCAAATTCGCGGACGACATGTTTCGGGTGGAGAAGGGTGGCGAAGAAAATACGGTCACGCAATATCTGATTTCGACCTCTGAGATTTCGCTGACGAACACGGTGCGCGAAAGTATTCTCGACGCCGCTGCGTTGCCGGTGAAGCTCACCGCGCATTCCCCCTGCTTCCGCTCCGAAGCGGGCTCGTATGGCCGCGATACGCGTGGCCTGATCCGCCAGCATCAGTTCGATAAAGTGGAAATGGTGCAGGTCGTATCGCCGGAAAAATCGTATGACACGCTCGACGAAATGGTCGGACACGCCGAAGCAATCCTGCAGAAGCTCGAATTGCCGTATCGCGTGATGACGCTGTGCACTGGCGACATGGGGTTTTCGGCGTCGAAGACATTCGACCTGGAAGTCTGGCTACCGGCGCAGAACACCTATCGCGAGATCTCGAGCTGCTCGAACACTGAAGCATTCCAGGCTCGCCGGATGCAGGCGCGGTTCCGGAACGCGCAGGGCAAGCCCGAATTTGTTCATACGTTGAACGGGTCGGGACTGGCGGTCGGGCGCACGCTTGTTGCGGTGCTTGAGAACTTCCAGAATGCGGATGGATCGGTGACGGTGCCAGCGGCCTTGCGGCCGTACATGCGTGGTGTCGAAAAGCTGGAAGTGCCGAAAGCGGAATAAGCGGCGGATTGAGCCGGCGTGTTGTAACCGGCTCACAAAAAGGGGGTTGGAAATCGATTCCGAGTCGTCTATAATCTTTCTCTTCGCTGAGCATCGACCCGCTCAGCGAAGGCCGCAAAGAGCAGTAGCAAGCACTAAAGCGGTTGCAGTAAATGGAAAGGTGGCAGAGTGGTCGAATGCGCTGGACTCGAAATCCAGTGTACGTTTAGGCGTACCGTGAGTTCGAATCTCACCCTTTCCGCCAGAATATCGAAAAACCCCTGTGAGTTTAACGACTTACGGGGTTTTTGTTTTTTTGGCCCATCAATCAGCCCATCAGCTAGCAGAAGTCAGAAGTCTGTTCAATTGAGCCGTGGACTATTGCCAATCGATTGAAGCATCGGCCCGCATGCTTGCGGGTCTTACTTCATCGGCTGCAGCGTGGCGAAGCGATGCGGCGTTATGGGCACTTCATATTAATGGTCGTAGGGCTCTTTCAAATTAGTGTTCTACCGGTTATCAAGGTTTGTGCGTGCCCGCGCATAGTTTGACCGGCGCACGATCCGTAATTGACTGGACCGAGCGGCGCAATGTTGTCTACGCTCAATAAAAACTTTTGGGGTGTGGTCCCGAAATACGTTGGTCAAGCGCCAATCTGATCCGACGAGCGACGGATCAAGCCGACCACTTATAAGCACAGCAGGCCGCCCTTGCCAAATGACACGCCGTACCAACGTCTCGGGACACCCATCGCGACGTGCAAATTCTCGCCGAGAAATTCCGCTTATAGATGTCATTGCGAACACCTTTTCAAAAATTTTAGCCGGAGGGAAAATGAGCCTTTGCCCCGTATAATAGTTAAATACGCTGGGGAACACCTCAATCTTAGAATTATCTACATTGGTCAAATTTTATTAAAATTTAATAGTCGTTTCAGTTATTTGCGCCGATTAACAAAATGTCCTGCATTTCCCACATACCGGTCGGAGCGCTGAATGGCTTCGAAAGGCAAGTAGACGTGAAACGCGCTGGCCGGTAAAGCCAGCGTCTTTTATTAACGTGAAGTTAGAAGGAGATTTAAACCGTGAAATTTCCAGTTGCGATTCACAAAGACCCCGGCAGCAGCTACGGGGTCAGCGTGCCTGATTTTCCGGGTTGCCACTCAAGCGGTGACACCATCGAAAACGCCCTTGAAAGCACGCTTGAAGCAATAGAAGGCTGGGTTGAAACGTCCATCAAGGCGGGCGATACAGTAAAGTTCGAGCCGAGCGATATTGAAGCCCTTCGTCAAGACCCTGATTATGCAGGCGCATTTTGGGCGTTCGTAGATGTGAATCCGGCAAGGTTCGACACGAAATAAGAGCGCCAACATAAGCTTGCTGCACTTCGTGCTTTCCCAAATTGACGAACACGCGGGGTAGCGCCAAGCGATGAGGGTCGGATTTTTGCGCGTGCCGTGCTGGATTCACGACGTTACGTCTGCCTTAACGTTTGGCCGATAGCGCGCGGTTTTATCGTCATCGACCTGCGCGCCGATATCGCGCATTTTGGCTTTCACGCGCACCAGTTCTTCAGCGGTTAAAACAAGATGCGCGGCGGCATAAAACAAACGGTCTTCACCCATGACGCGGGGCGATTCGCCGCCCGTGTATTTGCGCCAATGTTGACCACCCGCGAGCGTGAACAATGTCGCCATGCCGTCACTTGTCTTTTTTAATGCCTCTTTAAGCCGTCTTAAATCGGCGGCGCTTGGAGGGCTATATGACATATGCAAAACCCGCCTTACGGCGGGTTGGTCGTTTAATTGGTCGCGAAGTATTTAGCGGCTGCAATAAACACCGCCATTAACCCTGACGCCCAAACAAAAGGCATCCAACGCAATTCGAGATTCAGCTTGGCCGTTTCCGCCATCAACTTGGCAATCTCAGCTTCGGTTTTGATAAGGTCCATGTTTCTTTTCTATTATTTTGCATTCGTTCGGGCTTCGGGTTACGCGACGTGCGTCGTCCGCAACAAAATAATAGCCCCTTCGGGATCGGTCAAATAGTCTTTCGAAGTTAGATTTAACTTCGTTTGCGCCAACCATTAATGTTCCGCATCCTTCGCCTCGCAAATCACTTGTTTCATTGCAACAAATGAACGAACCGATGCTCCAAGTGGGCTGGAGAAGCCATCACGACGACCAAATGCTCAAGGGCTTCCGCCGTCAAAGACCACGAACATGCTTCGCCCACGCTTCCATCAGCGGCCTTCGTTGCTCAAGCAAATCCGTGCGGTGATAAGCGGCTTCTACTTTGTTGGCGACGGTATGCGCAAGCGCCCGCTCTGCCAAGTCGCGCGCATATCCTTGTTCGCTGGCCCAATCATGAAAGCTTGAACGAAAGCCGTGCGCAGTTGCCACCCGTCGGGGCGTGTCGCTGTGTGCTTTCACGCGCCGCAAGAAAGACGTGAGCACCATGTCACTTAGGCGTTCGCCGGGAATGGTCCATATGCCCGCCTCAAGGTCGAACTCGTCCCATATCGCGCCGCGCACTTCGCCACTACGCGCCGCCGTCAGTATCAGAAACAATAAGGCGGCGCGGGTGGCTTCGCCCTGCTTGAACTCGACTACGTGTTTTTTCACAAACGCGGGCACATCGCGCCAAGGCATCGCGGGCTGATGATCTCTCTTCCCTGACTGCTTCGGCAGGATGTGATCGATCAGCGGGGGTTTTGCCGTTTTGCGCCACGAATTCCGGCGCGTGCCTCTCTGCCGCCGCGCGTTTTTTCGTCAGCACTTCGGCAGCAAGCGTTCTATATCGAAGGTCGACTTGCCGTCGGGATTTTTGCCGGCCGAACTTCGCGACAGATTGTTCGACGTCCTGCAGGCCCAGTTGTCCGGTTTCTCAATACTGGGTGTCGGCCGGCTTGACCAATCTTCGGTGCCGGATGCGGATGTCGGCTCGGATGCCGCCTCCGACGTCCCGACAATGGAGGGCGGCCGATACACATGCACAGGCGCCACAGACAGCGAGACTGGCTTGTCAGCGGCCGGGGCGACCGGGTCAGTGGCCTGGGCATCTGCGATGAAGCAAAGCGATCCAGCGGCCACGGCTGTCGCCAGCAAGCATTTGCGGACATTGAGAGCGAGGTTGTTCATACATGCACTTCCGTTGTGAGAGTCCGGTGTCTGTGGGGGCAGCGGCGGGCAGGTCAGGGCAAAGGCCAAACGTTTTGCGAAATGCAAACGTGAATTCACTGATTTGGCCTGATTAATTTCGTCATTATTTCAATATTCGTTCCAAATCGCTAACTCATTGCATTTAAGTAAGTTAATCGTTAGGCATACTGTTGTTGATGTTGTTGCAAATAACAACAAGCCAATCGCAACACCCTTCTTCCTGGCTAGTTTTGACATAGAAATTTATAAATAATAATGCCAAAAAGCGAATTAGGATCGTTCCGATTGGTCACGTACATCCTCGCAATTTAATATTTCGCTCTGTTGCGCGATTCAGATCAATGTAAATTCCGCGAATGGTATTGCAATGAATGTGCACGAATGTGGCAATTAACGTTGCTGTTCGATTTAATGTTACGTACCAATCCCCATGTCCAACTTAAAGAAAGTTTTTGCCGCACTAGTCATCGCACTGACCGGCATTTCGTGTTCTCAAGCAAGCGAGTTCGCCGGCCCCTACGCCGGTGTCAAACTTGGAGAGAACTGGTCTGACGCGTCTGGCGTTCTCAACAAGCCATCCCATGCCACGTTCTTCCCCGGCCTGACCGCAGGCTACGGGTTCGATGTGCAGCAGTTCATGATCGGCGCAGAAGCGTTCGCGGATTTCCACCATGGTTCGACCACCTACAAGGATGGTGGTGTCGATCTCAAGGTCGGAATGCCATTCAACACGGTCATGCCCTATGCGCGTTTAGGCCTGACGGGAACATGGCCGAATGCACGTCTTCACGGCGGCGTCGGCGTTGAATACAAATTCATGAAGAAAGTTAGCGTCGCGGCTGAGTGGACTGCTGATTCAAGTAGCCATGACGGAACCAAACGCAGTAACAACAGCGTCACGGTCGGAGTTCACTACTACTTCTGATTGGTTTAATAATTAATTGAGCCAATATTAAAAAATCCCCGGCGAGTTATTGATTCGCCGGGGATTTTATTTGACTGATACGAATCGATTCAGGTTGTGCAACGTGCAATATCGAAGCGCATTTCCGGCTCTGGTAATCCGCCATAATCTTCTGAAGATTTCTGCACCTTCACCGTCGACCCATTTTGCGATGGTGTGAGCGTAACCAGCCATGCGTTCGGCCCAACCAGCAATTCCGAGGCGCTACCCAGCTTCGATGTCGACACCGAAGGCAGTTTGTCTTCAAGGCAATTCAGCACGTCACTGGTCTGGCGGTGCGACGACACGTAGATCACCGGACTCGAAGCGCGAAGTTCAGGGACGCTTGCGGAACTGCACGCAGCAAGCGCAAGCACAAACACAAACGCAAACAAGGATGTGAACGGTACAACTCGGCGTGAGGGCATAAGCAATGGCGTCAGTAGAACTGGGCAACAAACTAGGCAACATCAGGACAGAAACAGCCGCAAATCAGGGGCCAAAACAACCGGCGCAACCCGCGCAAGCAAAACTGAATCAAGCTGGATCAGAGCCTAAAGCATGACGTCGCGCGACCGCAAGGCAATCGAACACGCCATCGAAAAAAGAACGGAAAAGCGTGCGATGCTATCATCGCCGGCATCCTGAATTAATGCGTCAGCGATACATCGATATCGCGCGCCGACACACCAACGCTCCATGGCCATTACACTCAAGTCGCCTGCCGACATAGAAAAACTGCGTATTTCCGGGCGCTTGGCCGCAGAAGTCCTCGCGATGATCGGCGAGCATGTGCAGCCGGGCATCACCACCGAAGAGCTGGATGCGATCTGCAACCGGTTTATTGTCGAAGAACTGAAGGCGATTCCGGCGAACGTGGGCTACATGGGTTTTACCAAGACCATTTGCACGTCGGTGAATCACGTGGTCTGTCACGGTATTCCCAGCCCCCGTGCGCTGAAGGACGGCGACATCATCAACATCGACGTCGCGATCATCAAGGACGGTTATTTCGGCGATACCAGCCGCATGTACTACGCAGGCACGCCGAGCCGCGAGGCTAAACGGCTGTGCGACACGACGTACGAGGCAATGGTCGCCGGCATTCGGGCGGTGCGTCCGGGCGCGACGCTGGGGGACGTGGGTTTTGCGATCCAGACCGTGTCGAACCGTGAAGGCTATTCGATCGTGCGCGAGTATTGCGGACACGGCATTGGTCGCGTGTATCACGAGGATCCACAGGTGCTGCATTACGGACAACCGGGGGCCGGATTGCGTTTGAAGCCCGGACTGGTTTTCACCATTGAGCCAATGGTCAATGCGGGCCGTGCTGCAACGCAGCAATCGCGTGACGGCTGGACCGTCACGACGAAGGACCGGTCGCTGTCGGCGCAATGGGAGCATATGGTCGTGGTGACCGACGATGGCTTCGAATTGCTGACACCCTGGCCCGACGGCACGGGCGAATACGCAGCACCCTAATGCACCCAGCAGCACCGTAAAGCACCATGAACGAGCGGGTGGTGGGCTGGAAGACCCATGGTGAGGGCACTTCGTGCATCGACTGCAATAATGATTTGACTCGTTCGCCTGTTCGGTTGAAGCTATTAAACAGACCAAGCCGGCTTAAGAAAGCTTAAGAAGCTTGTGAAAGCTTGAG
>Ga0302226_10002419_pt1 | contig 13306 bp, 10 predicted proteins | sample II_Palsa_E3_3_FD_193524 | JGI IMG/M metagenome (GOLD analysis project Ga0302226, IMG submission 193524) | Peat permafrost microbial communities from Stordalen Mire near Abisko, Sweden - II_Palsa_E3_3 | ecosystem: Environmental > Terrestrial > Soil > Palsa > Peat permafrost | place: Sweden...
CGACGTAGACGTCGACATTGGGCGCATCAGGCGAGGCGTGCAAAATTCTCAGGCGGGCATTTCCGGGACCGTCGTCACCGCCGCATCCTGCGAAAAAAACGACCATGCAAGTCATTGCAACGACTAACAGCGTTTTTAGCGTCTTCATCATTCCATCCTCCAGAGCTGTTTTGGTTTATTGCGAGAAGACAACAATCTCGCGTGTGTGCGGCAACAGTCGGTCCAAGAAGATTGTCACCTTAACCATAATTATATGAATGACAGTGGAGTCCGTAAGACTTTTAGTATTCCGAATTACCCTGTGATGAACAATTGTTAGACGCAGTTTAAAGTTCGGATAATCTACAGTTACATTGCGACGCATTAAAAATCGAGTTTTTGTTCAACCGGTCGGACGCAATCGTTGGGATGCTTTCAATCATGAAACCCGGCTCTATGCAGGAAGCTGCCTTGCTGCGTTTTGGTCGCCCTGATGTGGTCAAGCTATGTCGGACAGGTCGGTCGGTCTTTTACTATCGGTTTCGCCTCGTGGGCAGCGGGTGACAGATGATCCGAAGTCGAGCAGGCGCACGCGCTTGTAGAAACCGATAATGTACCGGTTGACGAGAAACGCAACTATCAATGCATCTGCAGTCTTGTCTTCCAGAAGTCAACCAATACTGACTTGATCGATGGTTCGCCCTAGCGCATGGCTACTTCCACTGGACCTGCCTCGGGCTCAAGTTATTGGATTTTGATTGAGTGCCGCGGCACCCGCGTTAGTCGATCTTTACGCCTTTCCAAAATGCGACAAAGCCAGCGATGTCTTTTGCTGCCTCCATGGGGGTCGGGTAATACCAGGCTGCCGCTTTATTTTCTTGGCCGTCCACTACAAGGTCATAATAATTCGCGACCCCTTTCCAGCCGCATGTGGTCGTATGGGTGCTGGACCGAACAAATTGCTTGTCAATTGCATCAGGGGGGAAATACACGTTTCCCTCGACGATCTTGATTTTTTCGGTCGGCGCTTCCGCGATTACGGCATTGTTCCATATGGCTCGTTTCATGATGTTTTCTCTCCGAAGGGTGTCAGTGATCCAGCGTTGCTCAGTGAGGGTGGGTTTCGCAAGTCCCTCTTCGGCCCTTTAATCCCGAAGGTCACCTATCCAAAATTGTTGTTTGAGGCCCCATCTTCGCGACAATTCAGACAGCGCGGCGCACCATCAATTCTTTGATCTTGCCGATAGCTTTCGTGGGATTCAGTCCCTTCGGGCACACATCGACGCAATTCATGATGGTATGGCAACGGAACAGACGGTACGGATCTTCCAGGTTGTCGAGACGTTCACCCGTCGCTTCATCACGGCTGTCTGCAATGAACCGATAGGCTTGCAACAAGCCCGCCGGACCCACGAACTTGTCCGGGTTCCACCAAAAGCTCGGGCATGAAGTCGAGCAGCTAGCACACAGGATGCACTCGTACAGGCCGTCGAGCTCGTCGCGCTCTTCAGGCGTTTGCAGACGCTCTTTTTCCGGCGGCGGCGTGTCGTTGATCAGGTACGGCTTGATCGAGTGATACTGGTTGAAAAACTGCGTGAAGTCGCAAATCAGGTCGCGCACGACGGGCAGGCCCGGCAGCGGACGCAACACGATCTTCTGCGGCAGGTCGTTCATGTTCTGCAAGCAGGCCAGACCGTTCTTGCCGTTGATGTTCATGGCGTCCGAACCGCACACGCCTTCACGGCAGGAACGGCGGAACGACAGTGTTTCGTCGACGGACTTCAGCTTCAGCAGTGCGTCCAGCAACATGCGCTCGTGCGAGTCGATCTCGATCTCATACGTCTGCATGCGGGGCGCTGCGTCCTTGTCCGGATCGTAGCGGTAGATTTCAAAAGTACGCTTTGCCATTTCGATTTCCTTGCCTTAGAAGGTACGCGCTTTCGGCGGCACCGATTCAACCGTGAGCGGCGTCATGTGTACCGGCTTGTAGTCGAGCTTGTCGCCTTCGCTGAACCACAGCGTGTGCTTCATCCAGTTCTCGTCGTCACGCGTTTCGAAGTTGCTGTGCGCATGCGCGCCGCGGCTTTCCTTGCGTGCTTCGGCCGAGATCATGGTCGCGCGCGCCACTTCGATCAGGTTCGCCAGCTCCAGTGCTTCCACCTTCGCCGTATTGAACACCTTCGACTTGTCCTTCAGGTGCACATGCTTCACGCGCTCGGACAATTCCTTGACCTTGTCCACGCCTTCCGCCAACAACGCGGACGTGCGGAACACGCCTGCGTGCGCCTGCATGGTCGCGCGGATGTCGTTGGCGATCGATTGCGTGTATTCACCCGACGACGAGTTCTCCAGCACGGCGAGGCGTTCAAGCGCGGCGTCGGCGGCATCGGCCGGCAGCGGCTTATGTTCCTTCATGTCCAGCGCATGCTTGATGATGTGGTTACCGGCCGCGCGGCCGAACACCACCAGGTCCAGCAGCGAGTTCGTGCCCAGGCGGTTCGCGCCGTGCACCGACACGCAAGAACATTCGCCGACCGCGTAGAAGCCATTGACCGGTTCTTCGTAGCCGCCCTTCAACGTACCCACGACCTGGCCGTGAATGTTCGTAGGAATGCCGCCCATCTGGTAATGGATGGTCGGCACGACCGGGATCGGCTCCTTGATGCAGTCCACGTTCGCGAACTTCATCGCGATCTCGCGAATCGACGGCAGACGCTTCATGATCGTCTCGGCGCCGATATGCGACAGATCCAGCAAGACGTGGTCCTTGTTCGGACCCACACCGCGACCTTCCTTGATTTCCTGGTCCATCGAACGCGAAACGAAGTCGCGCGGCGCCAGATCCTTCAGCGTCGGCGCGTAACGTTCCATGAAGCGTTCGCCATCCGAATTGCGCAGGATCCCGCCTTCGCCGCGCACGCCTTCGGTAATGAGCACGCCCGCGCCCGCAACACCGGTCGGGTGGAATTGCCAGAATTCCATGTCCTGCAAAGCGATGCCCGAGCGGGCGGCCATGCCAAGTCCATCGCCGGTATTGATGAACGCGTTGGTCGATGCCGCGAAGATCCGGCCCGCGCCGCCCGTGGCGAACAACGTGGTCTTGCCTTCGAGGATGTGGACGTCACCGGTTTCCATTTCCATGGCGGTCACGCCGAGCACGTCGCCATCGGCGTCGCGGATCAGGTCCAGCGCCATCCATTCAACGAAGAAGTGCGTCTTGGCTGCGACGTTCTGCTGATACAGCGTGTGGAGCAACGCGTGACCGGTACGGTCAGCCGCGGCGCAAGCGCGCTGTACCGGCTTTTCGCCGTAGTTCGCCGTGTGGCCGCCGAACGGGCGCTGATAGATCGTGCCGTCCGCGTTACGGTCGAACGGCATGCCCATGTGTTCGAGTTCGTAGACGGCGCCGGGCGCTTCACGGCACATGAATTCGATCGCATCCTGGTCGCCGAGCCAGTCGGAGCCCTTGATGGTGTCGTAGAAGTGATAATGCCAGTTGTCTTCGCTCATGTTGCCGAGCGACGCACCAATACCGCCTTGGGCCGCGACGGTATGCGAACGCGTCGGGAACACCTTCGAGAGCACTGCGACCGACAGACCCGCACGGGCGAGTTGCAGCGACGCGCGCATGCCCGAACCACCTGCACCCACGATAACTACGTCGAAACGGCGACGCGGCAGGGACGTTTTAATTGCAGCCATTCTTTACACTCTCCAGAGAATCTGTGCCGCGTAGCCGATACAACCGACCAGCGAGCAACCTCACTATCCAAGTCCGCCTCATAACATTCCGGCGATTAAGGAGAGTGCACCGATTGTGGTGAGTGCGATGCGCATTCGAAAATACCAACGTGGTAGCTCGCCCGCCTTGTAAAACTTCAAGTCTGCCGCGAGACACCCAACGAGTATGGCTGCCATCGCGACAAGCGATCCCGATTTGTCGATGCTCAGTGCGACCCACGCTGCTATCGAAGGCACAACGCTCCATCCAAGGCCAAGGTGGCTCTTGTTTAACGTCGAAATCCCGATTCCCCAGTGCACAGCGCCAACAAAAGAAACAATGCACGCCCCGTAGGCTAGTAATGCGTGCCTGAGAAAATCCTGATGTGAACCAGACGTATGCAGGAGCAGCGCCAAGCCAACGAACGGAATGAGCCCGGCATAGCCCAGTGATCTTGGGAGTGTGGTAGGGGCGGTCGGTAAAGGGGTCACGCTTTCACCGTATGTTGAAGCGCTCCGTGTCCACCGTCGACACCAATCTGTTGACCAGTGATCCATCCCGCGTCTTTACTGAGCAGGAATTCTATAAGCGCCGCCGTGTCGTCACCGGTGCCCAGGCGTCCCATCGGATTGAGCTTTGCCATGCGCTCAGCCGCCTCCGTCGACCGCGTGAATTTCGCCGACATGGCAGACGCGGTGAGACTAGGGTGCACGCAATTAATGCGGATGTTTCGTTCGGCATACGTCGCTGCTGCGGTTGCCGCGAGCGCCGCAACTGCTGCTTTTGCGCCTGCAATAGCCTCGTGATTGGCAAATCCGGATCTCGTCGCCACCGTACCAACAAGGACTGCACTCGCGTGTTCGCGATGTTTCAATTGTGCGATGACGAACGCGCGTAGCACATGCCACGCGCTCAAATAGTTCTGGGTCGTTGTGGTGTCGAGCTCTTCAGCAGTGGTGAGATGAAGCGGCTTGATCAGGATCGAACCCACGCAGTGCGCGAGCCCTGTTACGGGTCCAAAACGTTCTTCTGCGATCTTGAGAACGTTCGGGGATGAAGAGGCATCGGTCGCATCTGCGACTACGCTGAGTGCCCCGGGGCTAAGTTCAGCGGCAAGCGCTTCGAGCTTGCCTGAATCGCGTGCGCTCAGCACCACGTTGATGCCCCGCGCATCAAGACGACGCGCTAGCGCCGACCCTATTGCCCCTGTCGCGCCCGTGATCCAGACCGTTTCCATTAACTGCTCCTGGTTCCATATCGACAATCTGCACTGCGACGCCAGGGCCTAGTCGCGCTGGGGAAGCAAAGTCAGAAATTCATTCCTTAGCGCCGGGTCTCGACGAAAGGAGCCGCGCATGATGCTATTAACCATTTTCGATTGATCATCCTTGACCCCACGCCAATGCATGCAGAAGTGGTCTGCTTCAAGAACGACTGCGAGTCCGTCCGGCTTCAGCTTTTGTTCAAGAAGGTCGGCAATTTGCGAAACGGCTTCCTCCTGGATTTGCGGTCGCTTCATCACCCAGTCGATCAACCTCGCGTACTTTGATAAGCCGATTAGATTCGAATTTTCGTTTGGCATCACACCAATCCAGATCCGGCCCATGATCGGGCAGAGATGATGGGAACACGCACTCCTCACCCGAAGCGGACCTACGATCAGCAATTCATTTAGATGTTCGACGTTGGGGAATTCCGTCAGTGGCGGCGTAGCCTCGTAACGGCCCGCGAAGACTTCTCGAATAAACATTTTTGCGACTCGCTGGGCGGTGTCACGCGAATTGTGATCTGCCTCAAGATCTATGACCAACGAGCGCAACACATCCTTCATCTTGCTCGCTACTTCTTGCTGAAGAAGGTCGAGCTCGCCCTCTCTGAGGTAGGGCGCGATGTTGTCGTTTGCGTGATAACGCACGCCGGCGTCGGTCAACCGGCTCCTGATTCGCTGCGAAAGCGGTACGCCCTCATCCGGGTAGGCCGGCGCCGGGTTCTCAGGGTTCTCATCGAGTAGAGTATCGGAAAGATCGTGCACGAGTTGATCCATGTTATTAATTTCAGACCTGTTTGTTTGGCTGCCTTGTTTGCGGCTCGTCGCCGATTTCGAGTCCTTCTGCGCGGGACACGCGCTCAAGCGCGGTCTCGATCATTGAACGCGCTCTATTGGCGACATCGGCAAGATGGCGGTGCAGCGCGGCATCGGCCGGTGATCTGGAGACGCACTCGTCGCTGTAGGTTTCGAAATCTGACAGTTTCATCACGAGTTCAGCGAGATGGCGCGGACATTCACAGGCTATGGTGGGCGATAAGCTGGCGATCGCGAGCAAGGAGCGATCGGAGAAACGACGCGGCGCCCTTGTCCATTGGAAATCTGCAGTGGGTAGACGCTGAAACAAGTCGTCGACTATCTGGGGAATATCCAACATTCCTAACGATTCACGATGCAGCCGGACGCCCGCAAAACGAAGTGCTTCAATCGCTATGGTCGTTCCAAATCCGTATGCAACGGTGACTGCATCAACGTTGAGTGATTTAGCAAGATGCAGGATCGCTTGTGAGGTTTCCTCCTGCAGCGATGCTATGTGCACCAGCAACGCTTCGGCTTCCAAACTGGTGCGGGATCGGGCTTCCTCCAGTGTGTCGTAAATCACGATAGATGGATTGTTCAATCCGTTTCCGTTCAAACGTCCTACGGGCACGCCGCCAATGACGATCAAGTTCCACTTCCGGAGTCCGGGAGAGTTGCGCATCTCAGCTTCAGCGTGGCCGGCGATTTCCTTGAGCTGATCGATGTGCAGCTTGGCGATGGATCCGATTGCATGACCTAAGTTGACAAGTGCCTTCAGCAACACGATGCGCTTTACATCGTCTTCAGAATAGAGTCGGTGGCCTGTGTCGGTCTTAGCCGATGGCACAACTTCGTAGCGGCGTTCCCATATGCGAAGTGTTGCGACGGGCATCTTCGCTCTTCTTGCCACAGCTCCACTTCGAAATCGCGGCGCTCCCGATTCGTCTGCTTGATTCATCTCTCATCTCTCCGGCAAGTGAAACGATTCTATAGCTAAATTTGATCCAGACGAATCGATATTATCGTTTCAATATCGTTTCAATCTAACAGAGGGTTGTCGGGGGCGCCGCATGCGTAGTTTTCGTGATCCCGGACGCACGGGCGTCCCTGTCGGGCTCCGGACCAATCCGGCAATATTTCGCACTGAAGCGACATCTACCGCGTCCGGCTTTACCCAAAACAATTCGGGGTGCGCTTCGCGGCGCGGCATCGCTTCACGAAGCTTTCTCCAAAATCCGACCGGCTTTTGGAGAAAGATCGAGCCATAGAACTACTGCCAGTCGCCTATGAAAAGCCTTTTTCTACATCACGACGCGAAGATCAATGGTTGTTACGCGCCTTCTGGCGCTTGATAATCGGCTTTGAAGTTTGCCCGGTCGCATGCTGATGGTGTCCAATGTGAATCTTTTGAAGAAGGAGCAGAACGTGTCGCTACTACAGCTTCAGCGGCGGGCATGGGACTATCTTCGTGCGGGGGCCAGCAACGGGAGGGCGCCATTCACGGTCATGCAGGCAGCGACGATTGGCAGGCGCGGTGCTCCGTCGGTCAGGGCCGTTGTTTTGCGCCACGTTTTCGAGGCGGAGCACCTTATTGACTTCTATACGGACGTCCGATCTGAGAAGACTGCTGAAGTGCGCGCCGACCCGCGCATAGCCCTCGTTGGATATGACCCGGAGGGTATGGTGCAGCTTCGTCTGGAAGGCGTTGCATCCTTGGTAACCCAAGGGGCGGATAAAAAGCGGGCGTGGGACGCGAGCCGTCTGCACAGTCTTGTTCTCTACCGAACCCCACTTTCTCCCGGCACGTCTATCGACTGCCCTGATGATGCGTACCCCGCGCAAGCTGATGGGCACGGTACCGACGTGGCTGGCTATCAAAATTTCTGCATTGTTCGGGTCAGCTTGAAAACACTCGAGATGTTGGACTTGTCAGTGCCCGCTGCCCACAAGCGTGCACGTTACTCTCGCACAGGGGATGAATGGACCGGGCAGTGGATAGCGCCCTGAAGCGGGATCTGCTTTTCAAGTTGGCGACTCGACACTGCGTGAGGCGCTCAAGAGTAGTTTGCGTAGCTAAATAACTGTCTTGTCTGCGCCAGTCTTAATGGCTTGTAACCAAACGGTAGGGATGAATGCGCCTATGCGATGACTTGGTTGGCAAGCTGCGCATTGGCGGGGTCGTGCCTTGTCAGAACGCCACCGGATCTTTGCGAACAGTCGCCGGCGCTATGATGCGTTGCTCGCGTGTCTAGCCGCGTCTGTCGTGGCCGACGCGGTATGCCGTGGGGGCATTCACCACACCGTATACGCGATCCCGTTCGTGTCGGTTATTGAAGACTTGTTGCCACTGGCTGAGCAAAAGGGGGGGGATCTCGGCGTAGCGGGAGATCGCGATGCCTTCGTTTCAGTCGACGAGATGGACCTGGTGACGTTGGTCAGGAATCTTGTGAATAACGCGATCCGATACACACCATCCGGCGGACAGGTAGATTTGATGGTTATAACGGATCGAGGCGCGACGGCGATTCAGGTCGAGGATACAGGGCCTGGCATACCGGAAAGCGAACGAGGGCGCGTGTTCGACCGGTTTTATCGTGTGTTGGTACCGATCAAAGCGGATCTGGCCTTGGTTTGTCAATCGTGCAATCGATCGCAACGAAAGTAGGCGCGAGAATAGCACTGGCCACCGCCGGTCAAACCGGCCTGCGTGTAACTGTGACCTTTTGAATGGTCGCGCGGCGATTGGCGTCGGATCGACGAGTGCGAGTCCGAAAATAGCTCACGGAGCCTTCGATCGTTCAGGAAAGCGACACGCCCAGAACATGACCAACACCGAATGTGAAAGCTGCGGCGACTAGTCCGATTCCGACTTGGCGTGTTGCCGAAAACATGGCGCTTCGTCCGTTGAATACCGACGTGAAAATGCCGATAGCGGCAAGCCCAATCGCGCTGGCCACTACGCACTGAACCACTCCGCTGACGCCATGCGCCCACAAGAAAGGCATCGCCGGAAAGATGGCGCCGAGCGAAAACAGGCAAAAAGACACGCCCGCCGCCGACCACGGGTTTCCGCCCAGTTCGGCCGGGTCCAGACCAAGTTCTTCACGTGTCAACGTATCAAGCGCCTTGTCCTTGTCGCGCATCATCTGCGAAGCAACTCTTTTCGCTTCGTCTGCATCAAGTCCCTTCGATCGGTATATGAGTGACAGTTCGTGCTCTTCCGATTCGGGAGAATGCTCGAGTTCGTCGGCTTCCCTGGCAATCTGGGTAGTCGCCAATTCCCTCGCATTGGTCACGGACAGCCATTCGCCAAGCGCCATCGAACAAGCTCCCGCGACCAGCCCGGCAAAGGCGGTCAAAAGAATGGCCTTGTTGCCTGTGCCAGCGCCCGCCACACCCATGATCAGACAAAAATTCGAGACCAGTCCATCATTTGCACCGAGAACCGCAGCGCGTAAGTCGTTACCAGACGAAACGCCTTTGTGCCAGGATTCGGCCTCTGCGATCTGCGCTCCCTTCGACGTTTTGGCATCGTCTCCATGGGCCATTGCCTGAACGACACCCGCGTGACGATGTTCATCGGCCGACATCTGACCGGCATCCGGTTGACCGGAATATTTGTCGCGATCCGCGTACTCTGCTGCAGCAAGAGTGGGAAGAACGAAGGACACGCCGAACAGATGAATTGCACCTCGCATGATGCGAGTTTTAATGCTCAAGCTTGCCGACGAAACGCGAGCCCCATTCGCCTTCAGCTTGGCAGCCCATATCTTGGCGTGTTCGCGTTCTGATGCAGCGAGCTCAGCAAACACTTCTTTCCTGGTGCTGTCCTTTTCAACCTTCGTTAAGGTCTCGTAGAGCGCCGCACTGTGAAGTTCGTCCGCAAGGTTTGCCCGGAAGCGCTTTAGTTCTTGATGTGACGCCATTGCATGACTCCTCTGTGCGGGCATTGATTAGTTTTCGAGATTACCGCGCACAGTCAAGAATTGGCTTAATCCCACAAAGATTAGAGTAAGCACGAATACCAACCGTTCTCACCTAGTTTTCGAAGCGTTTTACGAAGAACAAAACGAAAGAACATTAGACGCGAAGCGCACGCCTAAGGTAGAAGTGGTAATGAAATCGCGTCTCATTTGGTGTTCCTATGCATCGCCATGCGCCTTATTTTCGCTCCTGGCGCTGACACTCATTTTCAATGTAATCGACGCTATTTAGGAGATCGTGGAAGGAAGTTGAGAGCCTGTTGACAACACACGCCGATATTTCCTGAGTTTGTCGAAATTCAGAGGCCGCGACACGTAGCAGTGAGAAGAAGGCTAACACGTGACGCCGTGCTTCAACGACCGCGCAGTGTGTTCGCTTCGACGTTAAGCCTAGCTCGAACTCTTCGATATTGCGAAGCGCATGCTCGATTTTCGACCAGTTGCAAACCTGTTCAAAATAGATCTTGGGCCCTTGGATACCACAGATTGCTGCGTTTGCCTCATCGGCTAGATCGCGGCTGACATTCTCAACATCTAATATTTCGCGCAGTCGAGAAAGTGCCATCAGGTTGAAGGCGCGTCTGACTCGAACCGCCTCCAACGCCAGTATCGATAAGCCGGTTCCTACGCCGATAATTGCGCCAATCGCTCTATACAAGGAAGCGCCCATTCCCATCTACAAGCACCAGTGGTAACGAGATTGGCGAAACAGGGTTTTCGCGAAGTGCAGATGCGGGCAGCAAGCGACACGGAACGAAGCTGTGGTCGCATGAGGCGGCCTGATGCTTAGTTTCATATAGAGACCCGCATAGTCTGTCAGTTGAATGCCGCGTTGATATTTAGGATCGCTTTAGCATTGTCGAATCGAGTCTCGACGCTAAATAAAATCGCACCTTCTGCCGGACGTTTATTCTTCGCTGACATGCATGCTAACGCGTCAAACTTACGGTGGCACAAAAAAGTAGTCCGCGACTGGCACCCCGATAGCCACCACCAGTATCGCCGGACCGATACCCATGAAAAATCCTACCAAGACGGCCGCAATTGTAAAAAAGAGCGCGGGCATGTGCGCTTCCAGGACGGGATGCATCAATTCCCGCGCGCCAAAAGCGGCGAGTGCGGCGACAAGCGCCACAGCGTAGCGCCACGGGCCGCGCGGTGCCCAACTCCTTGCGTTATTTAGCATTCGTACTCCGTTGACCCTCAATAAACATCGGTCCCGGCGAACGATGCGACCATAGACTAGACCACTAAGACTTAGGCTTCCCTTAGACTCGCGATAAATCAGTTTTCACCAGGCAGCCGTTGTCGATGGCGCGACCTCGTTGCGCCGCTGAGCACAAGGTGCGATCACGCTCAAACTTCTGGGCTCCTGGCAGAGTCGCTCGCGAGACACACTACTTTTTCGAGGAGGCCGCCGACCTATATAGGGATCGGTTAAATAAGGCTCGTGTCCCAATGGTGCTAATGCAAGAGCATCAAGAAATTCCAGTGCTCCAAAAGTGGCAAAACTAGCGTCGTATGGTTCTGGCGCAGTACACGAGTTGCTATTGCTGCGCCGGTGCGCACCAGTTTCTAGCCTCGCGACGCAGCATTTGGATGCGCTACTCCTGACCGGATAGCAGCCAGCCGGATGGACATAAATCCGCAAAGTCGGGCTGGTAGACCGCACCACCCTAAGCGTCAGCTAAGAAATGGACCTTATCGTCTACTTGCTTATTGCGTGTCTGGATCCTCACGAGTTTCTGGTTCGATCACCTCACCCCTGGGCACCGCCACTAAGTCGAATTCTCGCGGAACGCTTCTCCACTGAAGAACGGGAATTGTTCGAGACAATCTTTCGTCCAAGGGTGGAGGCCCGGCAGTTTGTTACTGCAGACCGGATCGCGTATCTCACGGCTCTGAAACCGCCTTCGTAATTGCAAGTCGTTGTGTCGATAGATTTTCAACTTGTGTACGTCAGCGTTCTTATCGCACGGGATCTGACATCCCAAGCAACATATTTGGCGTTCGACGCGTTCAGGTTATGCGAAATCCTCGAAAGATGCGTCGAATCGACGATCCAGACATTGCTGGTGAAGGCACCGATATTTCCGGGCATACAATAATCGACGGAAGCATCGGGTCGCGATAAGACACTTTGCGGCTGAAGGCTGAGGGCCTGGATGTCCCAAGGAATCCGGTCATTTCCGCGTTAGTGGTTCGCAATGAGCGCACTCTTTTCTTAGCGCTACGCACCGGTGCCGGCATGAAAGAAAGAAGATTGAAGCTTTGATTTGTTCTCCATGCCGATCATGGAGGGCCCCAATCATCCTATCTATTTATCCTGCTTGTCAGTGCGCACGCACGCACGAGCGCGCGCAAAACGTAAAGTTGTTTTCGGCTCAGCACTCGAGATACGCAAGTCTGGCTCTGTGACGAAAGAAGGTCGGCCTGTTAATTGCTATTCAGGCTCGGAGGATCGCCCGCTTTCTGTCGCCGTTGGCTTTGCCGACAAGCTTGCTAGCTCGTAAGCTTCCTGCAGATTTATCTCCCGACAACACTGCACGAACCGACAAACTGTCAATGATCGCGTTTGCCGCATCAGCATTGCCACGACGCTGCAATTCATTCACGAGCACGTTTTGTAGACTTGGCCACACTCCTTGCTCCTGCCACTCGGCCAGTCGCCGGCTGCACACTTGACCAGCACCGTAGCCGAGATTCCGAGGAAGCTGGGTCCACGAGATACCCGATCGCAGCACAAATACAATGCCGGAAAATACCGCACGGTCTGGTGCTCGGGGACGCCCGGCATTGCGGCGTGCGGGCAACGATCGCGTAGGGATCAATGGTTCAATAAGCGTCCAGAAGTCGTCGTCTATCGGACCTTCAAGCATGGTTTCCCCGGAAAAAATCAAGAACTCCGTCTCTCTATGTATCGATTCTGATTTGAGCGACTCAACAGAACGCTTAGTTATCGTCGTCACCAAGGCACCGTTTTATTGGGCGACACTTGGTTGATAACCGCGACCGCCGTTCGCATACGGTGAGGCCCGCGAGAGCGGGCAGGACCTGCACGGCTTATCAATAGAACAAAAAACTTAGCGCAGACTTAGGCAGCGCCGGCCCCGGGCTCCCTTGCGCTGCCAACGGCGACATCACCCGCTAAAGCAAATGATAATAAATCGCATGAAAACCATCGCTGGCGTTCTGCAGCTCCAAGCGTCCGCCGTTGCGGCGAGATCTCGGACACGATCGAAAGACCGAGCCCGCTTCCGCTGGACACCGTCCCCGGCACGCGATAAAACCGCTCGGTCACGCGGACAAGCTGGTCATCGGGAACGCCTCGTCCCGAGTCCTTGACGCTGCAAACGAGATAGCCTTCTCGGTTCACGACAGCAACGTCAACCTGGTCAGCGCCTGCCTTCGAAATCAACGTTCTGGAACCCGTCAGGAAGGGTTTCGAGGGGCGGCAGAGGCACATTGATACCGGTTTCGGGCGCACCCGGACTCACGCGTGAAATGATCATCGACATACCGTTGCCATGCGCATCGGGCCACGTCACAGTGGGGGCC
>Ga0302226_10002432_pt1 | contig 13271 bp, 7 predicted proteins | sample II_Palsa_E3_3_FD_193524 | JGI IMG/M metagenome (GOLD analysis project Ga0302226, IMG submission 193524) | Peat permafrost microbial communities from Stordalen Mire near Abisko, Sweden - II_Palsa_E3_3 | ecosystem: Environmental > Terrestrial > Soil > Palsa > Peat permafrost | place: Sweden...
CCCCGAAGCCTGGCAAGCCCTTTCGGAGCAGGTTCTGCCCGCTCTGCTTGAAGAGCCGACCGGCGATCAGCCGCTGAGGGTTTGGGTCCCTGGGTGCGCGACGGGTGAAGAAGCCTATTCGATGGCCATGCTGCTGACGGAAGAGATCGAGCGGCGGGGGATGCCGAGGAAATTCATGATCCTCGCGTCCGACGTGAACCGGGCGGCACTGGCGCGCGCACGTGTGGGCATTTATTCGCCGAGCGTCGCCTTGCCGGTCGGCGAGGCACGGCTTGAGCGATTCTTTCATCAACATGATGACGGATACCAGATCCGGCAGGACCTTCGCGAAGCCATCCTGTTCACGCCGCAGAATCTGATCGCCGACCCGCCGTTTTCGCGCGTCGACCTGATCAGTTGTCGCAATCTGCTGATTTACCTTGAACCCGAGGCTCAGCAACGTGTTTTCGAGTTGTTTCATTTCTCGCTGAATCCAAAGCGATATCTGTTTCTTGGTCGCTCCGAAAGCACCGATCCCAATTCCGCCCAGTTTCAAGAGACATCGAAAGCCTGGCGCATTTACCAGCGTAGCCCGGTGGTCGCTTTGGGCGTTGCCGGCTACAACTTTTCGGCGCGGGCGGTCCGTCGTGAAGAGCTCCCGCCAACAAGTCGCGTGGGCGCTCGTGGTAAGGGGTATGCGGAGCTGGTGAACGCGACGCTTCTAGCTGAAACTCACGCCGCATCGGTGCTGGTCAACAGCGCTTATCAGGTCTTGTACCTGAGCGGAGCCACGGACGAATATCTGGCGCAGCCCACGGGTGAACCGACCGGCAATATTCTCGACATGGCTCGGGAAATCCTCAGACTGAAACTGCGCATCGTACTGCGCCGGGCGGCCCAAGATCAGTCGCGTACGCCCGTCAGCGAAGTCGTCTCGAACGGTGAGGCACCGGCTGTAAAAATCACCGTGACCCGACCTCTCGACGCGGTGGAATCCGGCAAGGTACTACTCGTCATCTTTGCCCAGTTGCCCGTCGTTGACCGGCCTGCGTCCTCCATCCCGTCTGGTGTCGATTCGGATCTATGGCATCTCGAGAGTGAGCTTCGTACTACACAGGCAGAACTCGGCATCACAATCCAGGAGCTGGAAGAAAGCAATAGCGATCTGAGGGTCTCGAACGAAGAGATCCTGTCGATGAATGAGGAGTTGCGATCATCCAATGAAGAGCTCGAAACATCGAAGGAAGAGCTGCAAGCGGTGAATGAGCAACTGAACCTGGTGAATTCGCAACTTGAACACAAGATCCACCAGATGGAGGCGCTTAATGAGGATCTGACGAATCTTCTAGCGGGAACGGAGATCGCAACGCTTCTTCTTGACCGGCACGGTCTGATAAAACGATTTACGCCGAGTGCCACGACGATGTTTGACCTTACGTCGTCCGACACCGGTCAAGCGATCAAGGATCTGCCTGAATCGCCGCTCGTCGATGCTTTGACTGTGGATATCGAACAGGTGCTTTCGAGTGCGACGGAGCACGCCGAACGGGAGGTTGAGTCGGCTGGAGACTGGTACGTCCGACGAGTAACGCCTTACATTGCGGTTCGCGGCAAGCCGCCTGTCGGGGTCGTTGTCACCTGGACGGATATCACCGAGGTCAAACGGTCGGACGAACGGGCGCGTCGACTTGCCGCAGTCGTGCAGGACTCAAACGACGCGATAACGGTATTCGATCTGACCGGCCGTTTCCTTGCATGGAACAATGCCGCGACCGCCATGTATGGCTATAGCGAAGCCGAGGCACTGCGGATGTCAGTTTCCGACATGGTCCCGACGGGTGCGAGGCAGGACCATCTCGATTTCATCCGGCAAGCCTTTCAAGGTGAGGCCTTGCATTCCTACGAGACCAGACGGGTCGGGAAAGATGGTCGCATATTCGATATCTGGCTGACGCTGTCTGTGCTGTCGAACGATGCGGGCAACGCGGTTGCCGTTGCGTCAACCGAGCGCGACTTGGTCGACCGCAATGTCAGTCATGCGCGTTTGCACGAACGGGCCGAACAACTTGCGCTGGCTGACCAGAGGAAAAATGAATTCCTCGCGATGCTCGGTCATGAGCTACGCAATCCGCTTGCCGCCTTGTGTTCTGCCGGCAATCTGCTCGCATCGGAAACAGTCGGAGACTCAGAGAAGGTTTGGGCGGTCGGCATCATACAACGGCAGGGTCACGCGATGATGCATCTGGTGAATGACATGCTGGATCTGACGCGGATAACAAGCGGCAGTATCGAGTTGAATCGTCAGACAGTGCGGCTGAGAACGATTGTTCAGAGTGCCATAGAGGTATGCCAGCCCATCGTCGATGAACGCCGACATATGTTGTCCGTCTCCCTGCCGGAAGAGCCCATATGGCTGAATGCAGATCCTACTCGACTTTCTCAGGTGATCGAGAACATCGTGATCAATGCCGCCAAGTACACCGCACCTGGCGGCCAGATAAAATTACAAGCCACCCAAACGGGGCATCGGCTTTTACTCAGTGTGAAGGATAACGGCAGAGGAATTCCGCCCGCGATGCTGGAGCGCATTTTTGACATGTTCGTTCATGGTCAGTCGCCTGAAAACCATGTCTATAACGGGCTAGGCGTTGGCCTGTCCGTGGTCCGGCGTCTGGTGGAGTTGCATGGAGGTTCAGTCAGAGTGGTCAGTGACGGCAAGACGGGTAGCGAGTTCATCGTCGATCTGCCTATCGACGTAAAACCCGATGTCGTCGAACTGTTCGATGCGCAACCGACACTCGCCGCTGTACCGTCTAAACGGATCCTGATCATTGATGACAACGCCGATGCGAGTCAGGCGCTGGCGATGCTTCTAGCCATTCAAGGTCACGAGGTCGAAACCCGTCTGGATGGCGTTTCGGGCATCGAGGCGGCAGCGACATTTAAGCCGGAATTCGTTCTTCTCGATATTGGACTTCCTGGGATGGACGGCTACCAGGTGGCAAGAATGCTGCGCGCGTCCGAGACCGATCGGAATCTGGTCTTGGTAGCCGTCACCGGATATGGCTTACCTGCGGACCGTGTCAGGTCTGCCGAAGCGGGATTTGACCACCATCTGACCAAACCAGTCGATATGAACACATTGACCCGCTTGCTTGAGCCGGGAGGTCCAGGCGTTTCAAGCATATAAAAGCGCGTCTATAGTTCACGTCAGCGGTAGGTTCGCGTTGATCTAATGCGCAGCCAAACCCTTGAATTGCAACCATATTTCGTATTTCATCGAGGGTTTGCGGTAGTTTAAATGGCCGTATACTGCAGGTTAATGGCGGCATTGCCGCCACGTAGCCCGTCTAGCGACAGGAGCCGTCGATCATGCAGATCAATAACCCCACGTCATCGTCCGTCAGCACACCCGGCACCTCTGCGTCGTCCGCCACGGGCTCCAGCACCAGCGGCACGCAGTCGTTCTCGCAGTTGCTGTCGCAGCTGTACACCTACGCCAAGGAAACACCGATGCAGCGCATGGAGGATTCCTTTCTCGCGCAGCTCGGCATCACGCGTCAGCAACTGAATGCGATGCCACCTGCCGAGCGTGAGGCGGTGCTCGATAAAGTGCGCGAAATGATGAAAAAGGAAATCGCCGCGCAACAGCAGCAGTTGCAGATCCAGCAAGCGCTACAGACGGCAGCCATTGCGTCGGGCGGCACGGCCACCACCGACTCTGCCAAGGACAAGTCGTCCAGCTCCGGCGGGCACTCGAACCTGCACACGCAAACGGCCGCGGCCCGCAAGGGTTCGGCAATCGATATCGCGATCTGAGCGCAGCTATTTGCACGGCTAACAACATGTCTTGGGCCAATCTCCCCTAGAGTCGCAGGACAGAGAGACGGCAGTGCCGGATTCAACTCCGATTCATGGCGCAGCTACTGTGCCGTTATTTGTACGGCTAACAACATGGGTCGCTGATCATTTCAAGTCAGCCGCAAAAATCCCTTGGGCACCGTGGACTTAGCATAGTGCTGCACGGCTTATCCACAGCTCTCTCAACATGGACGGTGGATAACTCTGGGCCACGGCGGAATACAGTGGCCCGTGTAGGTGAGCCCGTTCAGGCGCTGAATTCGGCGCTTGCTGTTTTTTATACGCCTCAATCGCAAGATCAAGCATTCCGGTGAAGTTGGTCGATGCCGACTCTTCGCAAGCAAGGATCTAAAAGCCTTCAAACGGTCGCTACGAGAAGTTAAGGGTGTCTGATCTTTTCAAACATGGGGTGCCCTGCCGCGATACGCACCAAGCGTCTTTTGTATTGCCGTCACCCCAACAATTCCCGGCGAACCGACTCCAACAACGCTTCCTTCTCGATAGGATAACTAACCTTAAAGCGCTGAAATTCATCACCGATTCGAACATCGGCGAAGAGGCCGGCAGGGTCGTCATGAAAGTGCAGGAACGATTTGGAGCGTCGGTAGAAGACGCCACGAGAGCGCTCCTTGATCCCAGGCAGCGTGCGAAGTTCTTGAAGCAGCGCCTCCAGCTGGTTGAGTGAAAATTCATCGGCATGTTTCATGGAATATCCTCACACATTCGCCCGCTCACGCACCCACCGCGTCGCGATCCACTTTTCTCCGCGGCGCACGGGCGCCCCCCCATGCAGGCTCAGCGGATCAAGCTGGCGCTGGTTGTTCATATAGCGGAAATAAACAGCCCCGCCCCGCTTGGCGGCTACCGAAATCCCCACCTCCGGAAAGATCGTTTCGCCGCCCTCCGCCACATCGTTCAGATAGATCACGAGCGTGGCGGCGCGCTGGCCGCCACGCTGCATAGCGGCGGCACTGCCCGGCTGATCCGGCGGGAAATAGTCGAAATGCGGTCGATACTCGGCGCCCGGGCCATAGTGCATGACCTGCAGGCCCTCGCCGTTTTCCAGGGGGCAGTTCATCAGGCTGGCTATGCGTTGATCGAGGCGCTGGATAAAGGCGTCATCGCCGCGCTGAAACCATGTGCCTTCGCTGGTACGCGCCCGTATCACGTCTTCTTGGCCGGTCCCGGGATCGATCGTGGTATTGCGTTTGAGGCGGTGTCGCGCGCGTTCGATCAATTCATCGCACTCGTCGCCCGACAACACCCCGCCGAAGACGATGATCTGCGGACGCTCGCAACGCATCAGCACGGGCACATCGCGATCGAACGCGCGCACCAGGTTGTCGCTCGATACCGGAGCAGGGTCATACTGGTATGGCGTGACGGCGCGCCAGCTCATACCGGCCGCCGCGCCCGCCGCTACCGTGCCTCCCATTGCCCGGCGTACCGCCGAATCGGCCAACGCGGGTTCAAAGCCTGCCTGCACCATGGCCAGGGTCATGGATTCCGGGGTACAGCCCCGCTCCACATTGGTGGCAAGCCAATCTTCCCAGGCAGCATCAACGGACTGCATCGATAGAATCTCCTTGCACTTCAAGCAGGATCGAACAGGATCAACCTCGCACAGGATAGCCGGTCTCAGCTCACGTCACTGACTACCTTCGCTTCATGTCTACGACTTGCCAACCATTCCTTACAAATCTTTATATTGAATGATTGCCATTTATGACAGACCAGCTAATAGGATGCCGATATTTTTCGGGATTTTATTGATGGAAAAATACCGAATCGAATTATTGTGGCGCAATTGAGTCATTCGATTCTCGGAAATTCTTGACCTGCGATTTTCACGTACTTATTCTCATCCTTGTTGTAAGGCATTGAAAAGATTCAGGGTGTATAAGTAGTTTGTGCGACTCGAGCGGATCGTCAAAAAACAATTGTTGCCTGGATGGCGGGTGACGCCGATGCATCCCGAGGCTACGGCCCGAGATCAACGATGACATCTCGCCGCGCACATCAGAATAAAAGCAAGCCGACATCTGCACCGAGGCGCCCATTGCGCGTCCTCAACCGGGAGACTGATTGTGAATCATGTCTATCGTCTGGTTTGGAACACCTCTCTCAATGCCTTTGTCGTCGCCGCGGAAAATGCCCGCGGCCGTGGCAAGTCAGGCAGCCGAGCATCCAGCGTGGGCTCATTGCTCGCCGCGGTGCTGCTCAGTACCGGTGCGGCGAACGTCTATGCGCTTGGGCCGACTGTGTTGCCCTCGGGCTATCAGGTCAGTGCCGGTTCGGCCAATATCAGTACTTCCGGCAACACCTTGACGGTGCTGCAGAGCACCCCGCGCGCGGCAATCAATTGGCAAAACTTCTCGATCGGCAGTAATGCGACGGTGGATTTCGTTCAGCCCAACAGCTCCTCGGTCATTCTGAACCGCGTGGTAGGCAACGACCGCTCGGTGATCGCGGGGGCGATGAACGCCAACGGTCAGGTGTTTCTACTGAATTCGAACGGTGTGTTGTTTACGCGCGGTGCCAGCGTCGATGTCAACGGGCTACTCGCTTCGACGCTGAATATTTCGGATGCCGATTTTATGGCCGGCAGGAGCACGCTGACCGGAACGGGCGGTACCGGCGCGGTGATCAATCTCGGGACGATCAAGACGGCTGACGCAGGCTATGTCGCGTTATTGGGCAGCAAGGTTGTCAACGATGGCGTGATCAGCGCGCGCCTGGGTACGGTCGCGATGGCGGGCGGTCAGCAGATCACGCTGAACTTCAACGGCAATTCCCTGCTCGGCGTGACCGTGAATCAAGGCACGCTCGACGCGCTTGTCGCCAATAAGCAAGCCATTTACGCCGAAGGCGGCCAGGTCATCCTGACCACGCAAGCGCTCGATACCGTGCTCGGCGGCGTGGTGAATAATACGGGCGAAATCCAGGCGCAGACGATCGCCAATCAAGGCGGGCACATCTATCTGCTCGGCGATATGCAGAACGGCACCGTCAATGTCGGCGGAACACTCGATGCGAGTGCATCCGATAGCGGCAACGGCGGTTTCATCGAAACCAGCGCGGCGCACGTGCAGGTTGCCAACGGCACCAAGGTTTCGACGGCCGCGACAATGGGTTTGTCCGGCACCTGGCTGATCGACCCTGACGGCTTCACGATTGCGCCAAGCGGCGGAGATATCAGCGGCGCGACGCTGGAGAGCGAGTTGGCCAGCGGCAACGTGGCGATTGCCAGCACGAGCGGCAGCGGCAGCGACGGCAATGTCGATGTCAACGACACGGTGACCTGGGCGGCCAACAAGCTGACGCTGACGGCCACCAATAGTGTCGACATCAATGCCGCGATGAACTGCAACAACACCGCGCAACTCGATCTCGAACCCGGTAACAGCCAGGTCAATGTCGGCATCAACGCAAGCGGAGCGTTCAGCGGGCAGGTGAATTTCTTCCAGGCGGATGGGGTGACGCCGCGCTTCGGCACGGGTTTCCTGACGATCAACGGCCATGGTTACACCGTCATCACCTCGCTGGGCGTCCAAGGCGACGCAACGTCGGCGCCGGGGACCATGACTTTGCAGGGCATCGCCGCCTTGTCGTCACTGGCGGGCTACTATGCGCTCGGCAGCAATATCGACGCTTCGGCGACGTCGGGCTGGAATAGTGGCGCGGGCTTCAGCGAAATCGGCAGCTATACGCCGCCGAGCACAAGCCACCCGTTTACCGGTATCTTCGACGGGCTGGGCCACACCATCAATAACCTGACGATCAACCTGCAAGCGACCAGTTCCTTAGGCACGTTCGATATCGGTATGTTCGGCTATACCAGCTCCAGCAACATCCGCAATGTCGGCTTGACCAACGAAAGCGTGAGCATAACCGGCGGCACCACCGATCCGATTACGAGCATCGGCGGCCTGGTCGGCGTCTCTCGATACTCGACCATCAGAAATGCCTATTCAACGGGCACGGTGACCGTGAACTCGACGGAAAGCGATCCGTTCGTGATCGGCCAGATGGGCGGCCTGGTCGGCTATCTGTTCGGCGGCACACTCGCCAACAGTTATTCCACCGCCACGGTCTCCGCACAGGACGCGCAATATGTGGGCGGACTGCTCGGCAATTCGATCCAGGGTGCGGCGATATCGAACGTTTATGCCACCGGCAACGTAACAGGCGGCTCTTACGTGGGCGGTTTGGCGGGCGGGCTGTCCGGCACGGTGACGGTAACCAATGCGTACGCGACCGGCAACGTGACCGCGCTCAACGATGCCGGCGGCTTAGCCGGCGACTCCAGCGCCGCGACACTCAATAACGTTTATGCAACCGGCTCGGTGACCGCGACCCCCGTCAGTTTTAGCGGTTACGAGGCGCTCGGCGGCCTGATCGGCGATTCCAACTACGGCACCTCGATCACCAATGCCTTTTCGACGGGCAGAGTGACGACGACGCGCAGCGTCGGCGGTAACAGCTATATCGGCGGGCTGGTGGGCTGGTCCTACCACAACACGATTACCAACAGCTATACGCTGAGCCCCATCACCGCGACCGGCTCCGTCAGTCATACCCGGAGTGTCGGGGCATTGGTCGGATACGGCTATGGTGCGCTCAACAGTATCTACAATACCTTCAACCACGACTTCTACAACTCGAGCATTGCTGGAGGCCTGAGCCCTGTCGGCGGCCCCAATCCGGTCGAGGCAGGTATCACAGGATTGACTCAAACTCAGTTGCAAACGCCGACGACGTTCAGCAACGCAGGATGGAGCATCGAAAGCAACTCATCGGTGCCGGTCGGCTATCCGACTTTGACGCTGGCAGCCAGCGGGGCGATCTGGACCATCGGTACGCAAGTGCCATCGCCATCGCCATCGCCATCGCCGTCGCCCAGCCCATCGCCTTCGCCCAGCCCGTCGCCTTCGCCCAGCCCGTCGCCTTCGCCCAGCCCGTCGCCTTCGCCCAGCCCGTCGCCTTCGCCTAGCCCGTCGCCTTCGCCTAGCCCGTCGCCTTCGCCTAGCCCGTCGCCTTCGCCCAGCCCGTCGCCATCTCCGACTCCCGCGGCGATGCCTGCGGATGTGACTAACACGATTGCCAATGCAATCACGGTAACGATTCCACCAACGTCGCCGAATTTTCCAAATACTTCGTCAAGCAACAATGGAACTTCGACCAACAATAACGGAAACGGAGCGGGCGCGAACCTGCTGGGCAATGTCGTGACGCCTTTGCCCAGCACCAGCACGTTTTTCGGCTCGGGTATAACGTTTCAGGTGGTTGCCGCACCGACGGAGAACCAACCGACCCAGGCCGTCACGCTTTCTCAAGCAAGCGCGATGCTGGGCATCGGCAACACGGGTGGTAGCAATACCACGGCAAGCAATACGAATCCGGCGGGAACCAGTACTACGGTCAATGTCAGTGTACCGGTCAGCCAAAATTCAATCGCACAGATCGTCAACGGCGGGGTGAAGTTGCCCGACGGGGTTGAGCAGGAGTTGTTCGTCGTATCTCCCAAATAACCGATACTCGATAAACAATCAGACCAACACATGAGATCGACCCGACTCGCGCTGGCCGTGGCCGCGCTGTGTTCTACGTGCGGCGCTGGTGCTGCACCCGTACCCGACATCGGCAATGCAATCCGTCAAACCCAGCCGCCGACTGTACCTCCAACTCCGGCGCCGGCATTACCTCAGATCGGTGGCGCGCCGCCGCTCGAGGCGCCGATGAAGGCGTTGACACAAGGTCCGAGCGTCGTCGTCAAAGCCATTGAAATCGTCGGCAATCGCGTGATTGCGACCCCTGTCCTGCTAGCGCTGGTGTCGGGCGATATCGGTAAGTCGCTCACGCTGGCACAGCTGCAGCAATTGGCCGAGCGCATCACGCTGTATTACCGTCAGCATGGCTATTTCGTGGCACGCGCCTATATCCCGGCACAGGAAGTCACGCAAGATACGATCAAGATCCGCGTGGTCGAAGGGGGCTACGGCGTGTTCCACCTAAGCAATACCTCGCTCGTGCGCGACAGCGTGGTGCAGGGCATGCTCGACGATATCAAGAGCGACAATATCGTCTCCACCGATACGCTCGAGCGCGCCATGCTGATCATCAATGACACGCCTGGCGTGAAAGTGACTCAGGCGGATGTTGCGCCCGGCACGCAAGTGGGCACATCCGACTTCACGGTTCGGACGGAAGCCACACCGCGCGTGGACGGCTATATCGCGGTGGATAACTACGGTTCGACCTATACCGGCAAGAATCGACTCAGCTTCGACGTCAACATTAATTCGCCCTTGGGCCTGGGCGATCAGCTCTCGCTGAGCGGATTGGCGTCCAATAACGGCAATCTGCTCGATGGGCGCATCGACTACTCGATACCGCTGGCCTCGAATGGTCTGCGTGGCGACGTCGCACTCAGCAAAACCCATTACGAGCTCGGTGACAGCTATGCCCACCTTGAAGCCATGGGCTTCGCCAAGACCGCCAGCATGGGACTGACCTATCCGCTACGGCGCACCGAACTGCAAACCATCAACGCGAGCGTAACCGCGAGCTACAGCGATTTGTACGATTCTTATGGCCAAAGCGACCAGGTGACGCCCAAGACAAGCACCTCGCTGACGGCCGGCCTTTCGCTGCGCGACGATAGCCCGCTATTTGGCTTGGGTGGAGAAACCCAGGCGAGCTTGAATGCCGAGATCGGCGAGCTGCGCTTCAAAAATCAGGCTGCCTTCGAGGCCGACGCCGCTGCCGGTGGAGCCGATAGCAATGGCGGTTACAGCAAGCTGGTGCTTGCCTTGAGTCGCAGCCTGACGCTGCCGTACCGCTTTACACTGACGGCAGCAATGAGCCTGCAGCACGTGCTGAACAACAAAGATCTCGACGGCAGCGAACGTATGGCTGTGTCGGGGTGGAATGCCGTCATGGCCTATCCGCCGGATGAACTGCTCGGCGACAATGCGCTCTTGCTGCATGCCCAACTGAGTCGTCCTCTGCCCACGCTTGGTTCTCTGCAAAGCAGTTGGTCGCTATTTTCCGATTACGGTCAGGCAAGCGATGTCAATGCAGCCGACGGCACGGGGCTGCGTCATCTATCGGACGTTGGTCTCGGTTTCACAGCGCAATACAAAAGCACGACGCTGACGGCCAACCTCGCACATCGGCTGGGCGGCGGCCTGCCGGAATCCGAATCCTATGCGCGCAACAAGCTGTTGGTGCAAGCGAGCTGGGCTTTTTAAGCGCAAACCGCTGGCCGAGCGAAGCCGTTCCTGGCACGACATGCGATCAATGTAGTCGTGCGGCCCGGCCTGCCGTTTTCCATTGACCCGGGTGGGCTGTGCGCGCCACAATCGCGGTGTGTCCGAAACCACACAGGATTTCAGCATGACGCCTCGCTTCGTCAGTATCGCCGGCCTGCCACGCGCGGGTTCGACTGTGCTCGGTCAGTTGCTTGCCGAACATCCCGATATCGCCTGCGAAGGGCACAGCTCCCCGTTATGCAATGCGCTTCTGATGTTGCGCCGCTTTATCAGCGACGACTCGTTCATGCTGTCGCAACTCGATACCCAGTTCGATCGCAGCTACGGCAATCTGCAGTCGGCCATGCAGGGTTTCCTGCGCGGCTGGCATGCCGAAGGCGGAGCGGGCAAAGCCGTCGTCGTCGATAAAAATCGCGCCTGGCTGCATTGCATCGAGTTTTTGCTGCGACTGGCGCCCGAAGCGCGCGTGCTCGTGCCGATCCGGGAACTCGGCCAGATTTACGGTTCCATCGAAAGCCAGCATCAGAAGACCATCTTGCTCGACTATACGGATCATCTGGGAGACTACGATCGTTTTGGCCGAGCCGATCAGCTGTTTGCGGCCGACAAGACAATCGGCGCGCCGTTGTCGTCGATACATGCGGTGCAGGACTTCACCCCCGACATCAAGCAACGTCTTTATTTCATCAAGTTTGAAGACCTGATGGCGCGCCCCGTGGACACGATGTCTGCCATCTATGCCTGGCTAGGCCTGGCGCCGCACCTTATCGACGTGCAGCACTTGACGGTGCACGCGCATGAGAGCGATAGCCACTACCGCTACAAGTTCCGCCACCAGCAACAAGCGACGATTGCACCACCGGTCGTGCACGCGATTCCACCGCGCATCCAGGCGCAAATCGAAAAAGTCTGTGCTTGGTACTACGAATGGTTCTATCCGAACACGCGGCGTGAATAGCACGCGGCTTGCGCCGCAAGCTAATTCCCCCACACAACATCAGCCAGCGCCCGAATGCACTCCGCAGCATCGCCTTCAACAATACGCACACTGGCCCCGAGCATAAGATTTAAAGGGAGGTCGAAATTTTCGATGATGAATCCGTTTTCGTCGACATGGCTTTCGTCTAATCCCGCTTCAACTCCTGTCAAGCGCTCAATCAGCGTTCTCTCGTCGTCGATGTAAGCCCAGACGCTTTTCCCAAGCGCAATCGCATAGCCCACTTCAAAAGCCGTTCCCGAGTCCGGCTCGGAACCTCGGAAGGGATTCAGGTTGGCCACGACAAAATCGGCTTCTTTGATTAAGGCTATATTGGCTTGGTAGATCCATTGAGCCAGCGCGCGCCCCTGCAAAGCGGACGGCAGTTTGTTATCCATGGGGTACAGACCGACAAATCCATGACGTCGGCATGCCTCGCGCAAGCGCTCTCCGTGAGCAATGGCATCCGGGCGGAATACGTCGAAACCGGCTAAGTAAATTTTCATTTTCTTGTCCTGTGGGAAGGTTTGTTAGATCTTACACACTCGGTGTGCGGCACAGCGTATTAGGTGTTGGGCTTAGCTGGCGCCTTGAGTACGTCAAGCCTTACTATCGCCCCGATTGGGATAATTGCGTTGATCGATCAAGGCTCAAACCCTAAACTGAGTCACGTAGTCAGTTGCATACAACCAAAGGAGCGAACCTTGTCAACAGAACAAAAGTGCCCATTCTCGGGCGGTGCCGCCAAACAGGCAACGTCAGGCGCCTCAGCAAACGCAGGCTGGTGGCCCAATCAACTGAATCTGAAAATGTTGCACCAGCACTCCCCGAAATCCGCCCCCGTGGGCGAGGCGTTCAACTACGCCGAGGAGTTCAAAAGCCTGGACCTCGATGCCGTAATCAAGGATCTCCATGTGCTGATGACCACGTCGCAGGCGTGGTGGCCGGCGGACTACGGTCATTATGGACCGCTCTTCATCCGTATGGCGTGGCATAGCGCAGGCACCTACCGTATCGCCGATGGTCGCGGCGGCGCCGGTGGCGGAGCGCAACGATTTGCCCCTCTGAACAGCTGGCCGGATAACGTCAACCTCGACAAGGCGCGCCGCTTGCTCTGGCCGATCAAGCAGAAGTACGGCCGGAAAATTTCCTGGGCCGACCTGATGGTACTCACCGGTACC
>Ga0302226_10002437_pt1 | contig 13262 bp, 17 predicted proteins | sample II_Palsa_E3_3_FD_193524 | JGI IMG/M metagenome (GOLD analysis project Ga0302226, IMG submission 193524) | Peat permafrost microbial communities from Stordalen Mire near Abisko, Sweden - II_Palsa_E3_3 | ecosystem: Environmental > Terrestrial > Soil > Palsa > Peat permafrost | place: Sweden...
ATGGTCGGGTCGGAAGGAAGTTTCGGCTATCACAAAAGGACCGAAAAAACTGAGCACGTGAAAGTTTCACTACTTTTTGTACGGCCGGGGAGGTGTGCTTTGGCAGTGGAGCGTCCGTCCACTCGTCTACGACGCTGGCAACGTCTGCTTTTTTATTTTTTTTTTTTTTAAAAAAAAAATCAAGCCTGAATTAGAATGTACTTTCGATAGGGTCAGCCTGAGGGTCACGGATCTGCCGATCTGGTCATGGATTGCGTTTTTTTTGTGGTGCTGACTGCTGAGATGGCAGTGAGTCCCGAGGATTGTGATGGACTGATGGTGACGGTTGTTTCGGGCTTGCGAAAATCTTTGCCGGCATCCCGGGAAGGAATCGGACCTACGAAAAGGAATTGCATTACGAAACACATTTGGACTCGGAAACGGAGAAGCCCAGCACCGATGGCTTGCGAGCTACATAGCACGGCTGATTGTCTTCAGTTCGGTCAGTTCGGTGGGTCACCTTGTACTCATGTGGCCAGACGAGCTCACGAACAGCACAACAAGTTATTGACTTTGATTAGAGGTCCAACGCGGGGGGTGACAGTCCAGAAAGATTAAAAAAATACCGCTCCGTAAAGCCAGAACACCAGAACAAACAGAAAAATATCACAAACTTTATTCCACGTTCTACGCAGGTGTCGGGGCAATTGACGGTGACGAGGGAGAGGGTGCCGTAGTGCCAAGGCTGATGATGGTCGGGGTCGGGGTGACAGTTGAGGATGAGGACTGGTCGTGCACAATGGCGACGATGATCGCGGCAATGAGGCCACACACGACGAGGCACACAAAGGTCATGATGATCTTGTCGGTGGCTATCCGTCTCAGAAACACGCGCAGCTGTTTGCGCGCCTGCTTGAGGTTGTCGTCCACAATCTCAATCTGCTTGTCGATGCGCCCGAGCTGTTCTGTCTGTGCCTTGAGCGTTTTCGATGTCTCGTTTGCAATCTACAAAAGTTAATTTTTTATGTTTTAAAAACTTATTCCCCCCGTCCCGTCCACATTACATCAATAGTCTCGTCCACAATCTGCTTGGATCGCTCTGTTGCCGCCTTGCTCTCCTCCTGTATCCCCTTTGCGACCATGATCATGTCCCCTGTCGACATTTGCTCCACCGCTTAAAATTATATTATTATTAGTTTTACTTGCTATAATGATATTGTAAGGCACCTTTGCCACCAGATATCGAATCGGTAATCTCTGCTTGCTCCTTGGTCCGTTCCAGGTCGGACTGCAGCTCTGCGATTTCTCGCTCGTACGCTTTTGCTTTCTGTCCATCAGGTTTGTTCAAAAATCAGTCCGATGGCTGTACGCAGCACTAGCGCACCTCTTCAAACGGCCGCGCGTCGCTCTTTGACAGCTCGCGCATCTCAGTCTTAAAGCTGTGGAAGAGCTGCTTGATGCGCTCGACACGGCCCTTCAAGTAGTTGATTTTCTGACCAGGCGACAAACGGGTTGGTTTTGTTGACCTATTAAAAAACAAACAAGCTGCTGTACCTCCATTTTGGCACCACCAGACAGCTTGGGCACGTCCGTGGTCATGCTCGAGCGCACCTTTTGCAGCAGCTCCTGCAGCTGGTCGTCATAGTCTTGAATCTCTGTTTTGTGTTGTCGTCAGTCGCTCCCGAAAAAACAAGCCCGATAAAAAAAAACCAAACTAAAACAATGCAACTGGGTGGACAGTGGTCGTGGTGGTCGCGGTGGTGTGTGCGTGTGTGCGTGTCGTACCGTCGGTCATTGTGGTCTCGTTTAGAAAGCTGGCTTGACGTCTGCGCAGCAAAACGCGAACTGGCCTTTTTAAAAATGGGGTTATCACTCTCAAAATGGCCGTCGCTATTTTTTTTTTTGTATTCTTGTCTTCCAGTGTCCGAAAATTCTCAAGAAACTCACATGTATGTCTTCTGGCTCTCTTTCTTTCTACCCCGAGCTTTTATTATTTATTATTTTTTTCAATTGCTCTTATGTAGAAAGTATGGTAAAGGATCATTGAAGGAGGCAGGGAGATTATCGTTCGTGCTGGTTGCAATCTGCTTGTTTGCTCCTTAGTCTGAATCGGGGTCTTCAGATGGGCCATAGTTATCCTCGGCATCTGCAAAATAAATATTTTTCAACTTTACATTATGCAAATCCAAGATTCGTACAGAGGACTTGGAGGAGAGCCGCGGCCTCGGTGGTTTTGGCCAGCATGTAGGGCGTCTGGCCCTCCTTGTTGGTGATGGAGGCATCGATGCCCTTGGCCAGGAGGAGCTTGATCACCTCGACGTGGCCACCCCAGGCGGCGCCGTGCAGGGGAGTGTCGCCCAGCTTATTCTGCTTGTCAAGCACGGGGTTCTTTGTGAGGATCATCTTGACAGCCTCTGTGTGTCCGCCACTAAAAGGCAATAGCAATTCAGGTTAATTTTTTTTTTTTTTTTTGGGGGGGTCAATTTGATCTTTGTGACCGAGCAGCCCAGTGCATGGGCGTGTTGCCGGCAGCGTCCAGACCGTTGACCGAGATGCCCGCAGCGAGAAGCTCCGTCAAGAACGGCACGTTTCCTGCGCCACATCAGCCCGACGCATAAGAGAAAATAAGTAAACAGAGTCGTACCGCGCTTGGCAGCCTCGTGCATCGGATTGTCGATGGACTCGGTGTTCTCGCCAACTGTAACAAAAAAGGGGGCGCGGGCCCATTAGTTCACTACCTTGACATATCAGCAGCAGCAGGGTCCTTACTGTAGTTCTCTGTAGGACCAATTACCACGGTGAGTTATAAATAGACACGACTGGTTTCACGCATACCGGGGATGAAGCCCTCCTTGTTGTTGGACCGTGCCTTGAGCCACCCTTTCTCGGTGGAGGCGTTGAGGATATACAGGATGTCGCCCTCCTCGAACGAGAGCTCGTCCGAGCGTTGCGCCTTTTCGTACGCGCGTCAACAAGGAGGATTGATTGGACGACATACCTTGTAAGCATACAGCGCACGGACAACCTGCGTGCCCTGGCCGGCGCGCTTGGTGGTCGGCGGTGGCGGTGCGGCCATGGTCGAGTGGTTTCCTAGGCAGGGGCGTCGTGGTCAGTTGGGCGGTCCGAAGAAGGTAATAGTTGCTGGGTCTATGCCCAGGTAAGGAAAATGGGATGACATCATGTATAGAGCATTCATTCAGAATATACAATGGGTCCTTTTTATTTTTTTATTTTTTCTTTGCCCGTGTCTATATTGTCGATAACAAATCTCACATTGGTGATGAACATCGTCCACGCGATACCAGTGACCCTTATTGTGAGAAGATTGACAAAAGAAGCAAGTTGTTCCCTGTTCGTTGTGCAAAATCCTCCGACGCCAAATGCGGGAGGAAGACGCCACACGTGCCTGCAGAGCAGCCAAACGAGGAAGAAGACGACAAGTCGCGCACCAAGGTCGAAACGATCATGCAGGTCAACGATGTCGGCCTTCAGCTGTCGACCAAGTGCAACGCCTTCATCGAGGCCGTCGAAACAGAGCTGGGCTTCCGCCACTACATGTCCTAGACAGGCCCCGAGGCTGCCATTAGCCTGATGGAGACGCTGGCCCATCTCAATGTCATCTACGAAGAGCAGCAAGTGGCCCACATGCACCCCGCAATGACAGAGGAGGAAGAGGCGGAGTACCACGACGCCACCACGTGCCATCTGTGCGGCCAAGATCTCCTGCCAGAAAACACCATGTTCCACAACGGATCGAAGGTGCCTAGCGACAACTTCAAGGTGTGCGACCACGACCACTTCACCGGTGCGTACCTCGGAGCAGCCCACGCTGGGTGCAACCTTCAAGTGGACACCGTGATTTCCGCATCGCCCATCCTGAGAATGGCCTTGGCCTCTTCAAGTCGGAGATGCAGGGAACCCCAATCAGGGAAATCATCGCGCTCAGGGCCAAGGTCTATTACCAGGGCATCGATGCTGCAGACGCGAGCGACAAGATCAAGTCCAAACTCAAGTGCAAGGGCGTCAACGAAACGGCGTCCAAGCGACTCACCCGCGACAACTTCTATCACGCGCTCTACAATGAGGAGATCGTCAAGGCCACCACGACCAACTTTGGCGTCCTACGCAACACCGACTGGCAAGCGCACCAGGCGATCGCCAAGAAGTCGGTCACCAAGAACGCCCTCTGGTCCGCCGACGACAAGCGCTTCATCCTCCCAAACAAGATCAGCACTACAGCGCATGGCCACTACAAGAACGAGATCCCTGCATATTCGCCGAGTTCAACGACTGAGGCGGCTGGACATCGCAAGAAACGGAACCGATCTGAAGAGGAGATCCCCGCGAAGCGACAGAAGAAGAAGAAGGCTGCTTTCCAGTCAGATCCGAAAGCTAAGTAAACAGGGGTCAGAATTCGTTCTGCTGTGAAAAAATAAATTTTTTTTTTTTTGAGAGGTCTGTGAAAAACATTTCATGAGAGGAATAAAGAAAAAAAAATGGGGCTCTTAATTTTTTTTTTATGAGGGTCTGATTTTCAGTCGAAAAAAAACTTTTTTGTTCTTTCGCAGAGAGTAGAATAAAGTAGGGAAAATGCTTTCAGTTGTCGTCGGGGTTGGCGTTGGCGTGCTCGATTTGGTCGACAATACGAGCGAGGACGCCGTTGTCAGGATCAGGCGCGTCAGGGGATCCTTGAACGTAGTTCATGAGCAGGTCATGCGTGAACTGGTCGATCCACTTGGCTTCCAGTGCGATCTGGGCAGCCCCGCGCGCATGAACGCGAAGGATGCGGCGGAAGGGGAAGCGAGGAGAACCCCCGACGACTGGGACTTGGAGTGTGCGGTAGTTGATGTCCGCAAATGTGACGTTGGGATGGCCGGCGTAGTAGTTCTGGGTGCCATGCGTGCCACGAGGAGGATCGACGAGCTTATTGAGGAGCGAAGGATCCAGGACAAAGAGGCTGAGCTCGGGGTGAGGCTGCGTGTTCTCGTCGTAGATGAAGCAGACACGGAAGTGATCGAAGGCCTTCTCGATGGCGTCGCAGAGGAGAAGGCCATTGCGAGCGCTGTTGAGGTCGGTGATGGGGTTGAGATCAAAGTACGTGTCCAGATCCTCTCCGTGCGTTGCGTGGGGCCAGATGTGGGACGCCGTGCACCAGTCGCGACGCACTGGCTGGTCGAGGATCATGCAACGAAGGTCGTTCGAGCCCTGAACAGCGCGGTCGTAGTAGGCAACAAGCGTGTTCTTGAAGTCGGCGCTCTCGGCAGGCGTGCGCGATGGGCGAGGCCAGGGGAGCTTGTTCCGCGCCAGCAGACGCTCCATGATCTGCATCATGCCTCGCATCAGCCTGGCGTGCTCGCGATCTAGAATAAAAATCAGAAAATCCCCCCAATTAAGAACCACAAACCTTGCTGGGGCATCTGAATGACCTGCTGCTGCGGCGGGAAGGTGAAGAGGAGCATGTGGGTGGGCTTGGTCGTGCCAGCGTGGCGCGAGAACAGGCGCTGGCGGGCGATCGCATCCCCCGTGACCCACGCCTTGATGTCCTCCGATGTGATGCCCTCGACGAGCGCCTTGTTTCCGTCCGCGTCGACGCCCACGAGGCGGATGGGCTGGCGGCCGGCGAGGGTGGGCGTGCTGTTGTGGTCGGTGGAGAGGTGCTTCGCGAACTTGGCGATCGTGCCGTTTTGCCACTCCTCGGGGATTGGCGGCTCCCACGTGGCGGGGTCGTCGTTGTTGGCGTCCGTGCGCCAAACGTACCAGACGACGCGCTACCGTGGATAATTTGCATGAGCAATAATAAGGAAAGAACGGAGAGGCTGTGGTACCGTCGCAGGCTCGCGGGAGAAGAACCCACCTATCGTGATGACGTTGTATGAGAGAAGTGTGCTTACCATGCTTTGCTTGGCCAATAAATTTTTTTCCATGCATGCATGTTCTTTTCTAACCGGGAGAGCAGAACAAGTGAGGAACAAACATGCAAAAAAGACAAACATTCACGCATTTTTGCAAAGAACAAGGCCCTTTCATGCATATTTTCAAGCTTCAAACAAGCCTCGGACAAGCAAATAAACAAGAGAAAAAACATTTTTGACATGCACATGTGCAAGAAACAAAAGAGAACTGACAAGAAAGACAGTGAAAATGGAAAACTTGAAGGGGATTGGGTGCGGGTCATCAGACCAATTTTTTTGTTTGTTGTTGCACGGGTTATGGCGCTTTCTCGCATTGCAACTGACGTGGGCCATTGCCTCAAGCGCATTGTGGCCGACCAAGGCTACAAGGGTGACGAATTGCTTTTGCGCACTATGAAGCTGCTTTACTACGCCAACGGCATCCATTTCAGCCTTCGTGGCTCGTTGCTCTTTAAGGACGAGTTCGAGCACGCCCCGAAAGGACCCAAGCTTTGTGCTACTGACCTGCCAACCTACGACCACACAACGTTCAACTTTGAGGGCTTCACACCGGCCTTCGTCGCGTTCATCTCGAGCGTGGCCAACCAGTACAAAGACCTCACGACGGAAGAGCTTGTCGACCAAACGCACAACGAGCGCCCGTGGATGGACACAAAGGATGGTGAGCTCATCGACAACGGCCGCTTGGAGAGCTTTTTCGCGAGCTTCAAAGCTAATGTCTGTGAGCGCGTCTGGGACGACGAGAAAGCCAGCATGCGCACTGAGCTGGAACAAAGCCTCGAGAACCTCGACTTTTAGGCATTACGTTTTTTTACAAAGGAAAGTATGTAATACTTTGTAATCCCCGTTCTACCAAGCCTACGTATTCTCAATTTTGTTGCATTTAATGGCATGGCCCGAGAGCGTGGTAGTCACAACTCACGTGCATCTCCGACTTGAAGAGGCCAAGGCCATTCTCAGGATGGGCGATGCGGAAATCACGGTGTCCAGTTGAAGGTTGCACCCAGCGTGGGCTGCTCCGAGGTACGCACCAGTGAAGTGGTCGTGGTCGCACACCTTGAAGTTGTCGCTAGGCACCTTTGATCCGTTGTGGAACATGGTGTTTTCTGGCAGGAGATCTTGGCCGCACAGACTATACATGATGTCATCCCATTTTCCTTACCTGGGCATAGACCCAGCAACTATTACCTTCTGTCCGAGACCGACCGGAGGTGAGGTCAGACACGTCGCCTCATTGCAAAAAAGAAAAAAGGGAAGACTGACAAACCAAGGGAAGTTTGCCACAGAAGGGATCAGCACCCTCCCCTTCCCCCCAAAAAAACAGCAGCAGCACCAAAGCCATCGGCAAGCGCCCCACAGAGCACAACAGGAAAAAGACACCGGCCATTCGACGGAGCGCGGCCACATTTGCCAGAGTGTGGACCCCGGGATGTGGTTCAACACGGCCGTGACGCCTCCACTGTCGCCTCGTGCTGGCGCTGGCGGCGACACCAACGCAAGCGTGGGCACGACGGCGACCATTTCGGCGCACGTGCTGCAGATCCGTGTGCTGTACAAGCTGCCGTCGCAGGATGTGTTTAAAAAGCACCTGACAGAGGTAGTGTCGCTGCTCGTTCAAGCATAATAACAATTATAATTATTGTCAAATGAACGACGGAGCACAGGTGTACTTGCCACGTTGGAACGTGGTCGAGCAACAGCAGCCGCAGCCGCAACCGCCGCAGGCCCGATCCAAGGTCGTCGTCACGGCCGAGTCCGACCCGTGTCTGTGGAAGACCTGTGTCCTGACCGAGATCGTCATGGACACACACAACCGCAAGCTCATCTGCCACTTTGTCGACGGCGAGGCTGCCGTCCTGGACATGACCGCGTCCTGCTGCGACCGTCTGCTGCACGTGATGGAGCTGCATGCTGCCACCATCGCCGCGACCACCGCAACTGGCCCTGGCGGGACAAGAGACGCCGCCGACGCTGAGGCCGCCATGTCGACGGCACGGCTGGGCTCGGAGCTGCTGGACCTGTACCAGCGCTTTGTCCTGGGCAGCAACGTGCTCAAGCTGCCCGAGACCTACGGGCTGTGGCTGGCCGAGAGCTCGCTGGCCAAGCAGGAGAAGCGCGTCAAGGCCATCGACGAGAACCTGGACACGCAGGCCAAGCTCGTGCAGGACATCAAGGAGCGCCTGCGGCGGATGCGTGAGCGCTTTGCCCGTGCGCTCTCCACGGGGGAGGAGTCGGCTGCCACGTCGCTGGCGGCACCACCGCCGTCCTCGTCCATCCTGAGGCGGTGCGGACCCGTGTTCATCGAGTCGTTCCTCGAGGGCGTCGAGACCGACATTGTCGACTACAACAAGGCCCTTGCTGCCGCCCAGTCGCGCGTCGACCAGCTCAAGGACGACATCGTGGGCTTGGAAGCACAGGCGCAGGAGGCGGCGACGGCAGGGCAGCAGCAACTGGGTGCGGTCCGCATTACCCCGCCTGTGTCGCCGTCGCAGCATCGCCGCCCAGGCTTGGCTGACGAGCCTGATTTCAGCGCAGAGCAGCCCCCACCGCTGCCCCTTTCGACCACGTCGTTGACGGCGCTCTCTACTGTCAACGCGACCACGTCCAGACTGCGCGAGTCCAGCGTGGAAGACGTTGACGACGACGACGACGACGACGACGACGACGACGACGACGAGGACAGCGTTGTTGCCCAAGAGCCCGTGCTGCTGCCGCCGCCGCCGCCGCCAGCAGTAGCAGGGCCGCCCAAGAACAAGATGCCGCTCTCGCCCGTGTTCATCAGCCTCGAACAGGCCCGCGAGCACCTCGCGCGCAAACGCAGGGACCGCGACACGGCGTTTGAGCTGGTCAACATCCACATCGAAACGCGCGAAAAGTTCAAGATGGAGCAGCGGATGCGCAAGGCGGACGACGACCGGGCCGTGTTTGCCCTCGTGTCCTCGCGCGACAACGGCGAGAACGAGTACGTGCGCCTGTGGCAGCAGCTGCAGGAGATGCGGGCGCAGCGACAGTACCTCATCCAGGACAAGCTGCTGGCCATCAACGCTCGCGAGGTCTCCAAGGCAGAGATCCGCCAGCTGCGCGACGCCTTTGTGGCCTACCAGAAGCGGATGCAGATCGAGGTGTCCAGGAAGAGGCGCAACAAGAAGCAAGTCTGGCAAGCGGGTCGTTTCATCGAATAATTATGCACTTTTTAAAAGTAATTTTGTTCAGAGCATGTTCTGCTACGTATCTTCCTTCCGTGTCCCCGTTGAAACATTAGAACTCGTGTCGTGATGTCAATCTGACCGCTACTCAGTTTCAAAGTGTTGAACCCATGTCCAAGGTCGCTAACGTAAAAAAAACAAACACTCGCTGAACGCACCTCAAATAGGCGGCCTATGTCTCGCAGCTGTACGCTGTTTATGGCGCTCTTTTGATCGTGGCCGGCTTCACGGCTTTCTGGATGGCCGGGTTCCAGGAAAAGGCGAAGACGGCAATCGTCATGGGGTACTGTTTTATCATCCGTCGGTGACGAGGCTGACCGTTGTGTTGTCCCTCGCAGAGCTGGAAGCGGAGTCGTGATGCTCGTGCTCGCGTTCCTAACGAGCGGCATTGTCCTCAAGGCGTTTCAAGGAGTTGTGCGCGTCATCGGGCAATGTATAGTTGCCAAGTAACGTCGTAAAACTAAAGCGACGACTGCAGTGCTCATCGCCGTCTACATTGGTGTGTTTTCATGGCGTGCACTCGCGATCCTGCACGTTCACGAGAAGGAGTACCTGCGCAACACGCTCGCGATCCTGAGCGTTCTCAGTGCCTTCTTCCTCCTGGCAATCATTACGGCATCTTTCGAGGCCTCCAAGGAAGAAGCGGACGATGCCGCCGTCGCCGCTGCAGAGGCGCGCGAGTCCAAGAAGAAGAAATAGCTTTATAGTTTGTGCGATCTTTTTGTAAACAAGGACGACGGTATCGGCCTCATCTTGTCGGGTCATCCAGAGTCCACTTTCTTGGCACCTCTACGGCCAGTCAGGTTCATCCCAGTATCATTCGCACTTTGTTTTGTTTGGGATTTTAAATTTTTTTTATGTGCCGTGGCTCGACAACTGCGATATTTTTTTTTGTATCTGTAAGGGAGGCGAGTTTAAACGCTGTCAGAGGGGACGGGCTCCTTGAAGTCGCGGGCAACGGGGGCACCGACGATCTCCTCGACACCGGTGCTGGCAGAGTCGCTGTGGAGCTCGAGCAGCTTGGAGACTGCAGTGACAATGTAGAGTAAGTAAATGACGCGTGCAAACAAAAAAAATCGCGTACCATCGAACTTGGGCGACTTCATGATCTTGACCTTGCGGATGGCAACGCTGTGGACGGGGAAGATGGCCGAGGCGGCCTTCTCGATGGCCTTGCCAATCGACTCGGGGACGAACTTGAGGACGACGTCCTTGAGCTCCGAGTTGACGACCTCCTTGGTCATGATCTCAGTCATCTTCTTGCGGATCTCGCGGATCTGCGAGGTCTGTGCGTAGGTGGTCTTCTTGAGCTGGTTCTGGCGCTTCTTGGTGAACGCGACGCAGAAGAGGCGGAGCACGTAGCCGTCGGTGGTCTTGGCATCGACGTGGGCCTCGATCAGGGTTTGCCACTTCTTCACGAGCGAGCGGATCTTGTCCGAGGTGAAGTCAAGGCCGTGGAAGTTGGTGAGGACGTTCTTGCCCTGTTTTACTGTCGGTCAGGACGAGCGTCCGGCTGCTGGCAGCAAGAGAGAAAAGAAAACACCGTACCTGGACCTCATCAACGCGCAGCTTGATCTTGCGGTGGATCTGCTCGTCGTCCTTGTTCAGGTCGGCGAGGGAGACCTCGATGACACGGCCCTTAAGACCCTCCGACGAGAGCTCTGCGCAGTCGGTTGGTTTAGTACACTTGCGCCCAACCCAGAGAGAGAGAAACCACGTACTGGTGCCAGCGGTGCGGTTGACAATGACCTTGCCGACGTTGCGGACCTTGAAGATGGAGGGGGCCTTGACGTCGTACCAGTCCTTGCGGGTGAAGGGGTCAATCCTGTAGGAAAAAACGAGCCGAGGGTAAATTAGTAAATTAGACACGAGCGTCCGATCCAAAGACCAATCCTCTCAATCCGCGTCCCAATCCATCCTCAATCCACACGCAATCAGCCACTCTGACCCTTCCACACTCGCCCTCCTCCCCCCCCCAGAGCGATCGAGCAGTGCAGGGTGTGCCCAGAGGGCGTCTTCACAGCGGGGATGGGTTGTGCGCATGTCCCAAGTCACCCTCGCCGGCGTCCTTGTAAAAAACCTCCAAGTGGCCCGCTTTTCCGCTGCTTTTTTTTGCAGTAGTCTTTCACAAAGCTGCCATGCACACAAACCATGCACACAAAGCCGCCCAGAAAACCACCCCAAGCAAGCACAAAAAGAAAGGACCCACGACCGACCAAAATCCTCAATTTCACCCCCCTCCTTGTGATTTTCAAGCCGCTTACTTCTTCTGGCCGGTCTTTCCCTTCTTGCCCTTTGAAAGGCGCTTGTTCTTGCCCATAGCCATTTTGTGTTCGAGTTGCCTTGATTGGAGGGGGACCTACAGTTTGAACGAGACGGGAGGGAAGGAACGAGTTTTCGATAGGGTTAGTCTTTGCAGAAGAAAATACAACATAAACTCGTGTCGGTCCCTTCCCCTTCCACTCCCCCTACCCGCCGCCCGCTGCCAGCCCTGCCCACCACCGCTGGGGGGTCCAGCACCGAAAAACGTACCTCACGTACTCGCCAACTATTTCGAAAAAGAGACCGAACCTGATGCCAGATTCTGGCATTTGTTCTGGGCGCGACATACCTTTTTTGCCAGACCATGGATCCCTTGGACAGCGGACCGAGCGACGGGCTCAACGGCAGCAGCACAGCCGGCGGCCTGCGCAGGTCGTCGTCGATGGTGACGGTGCAGCAAGACACGTCCTCTCCCCTTCCGCATCTGCCGTCCGCCGAGCAGCAAGAGGGCGTGTCATCGACGTCGTCAACAGCATCACCCCACGCGCAACGCCAAGTGGGCGCCGACCTGCCATCGTCGTTGTCGTCACAGGCACAGGCACAGGCACAGGCACAGGCACAACCACGTCCAGTGACACGGATCAGCACGCTGACCAACGTTGTGTCGAGCATCAGCGGTGGCGGGAGCAGCGGCAGCCTGGCCAAGCCGCAGCAACAACACCAGGCGAGGAGAGAGAGCAGCGCGAGCAGCAACAACAGCAGCAGTAGCAACAACAACAGCAGCAGCAGGGCAACGGGGTCGCCGGCGCCAGGGGATTTGACGTTGACGCCGTCCATGTCGACGCTGCGGATGCTCAAGAGCCCGGCGGCCAGTGCCGTGCTTGATCCCAGCGAGCTCAAGCAGGTCATGGTGACATGTACGCTTTGTTTTTTTAACAAAAGTTCTTTGTGCTAATGTTCCTTTTCCTGTGACAGACAAGGAGGACTCCAACAACGGCGTCCTTGGGGCCATTGTCAAGGGGCTCAGCAGCCATTTCCCACTGAAAAATATGTCGTGGCTGCACCCTGACGGGCACCAGCTCATCGGCGTCGAGGAGATCAACGTGGATCTGCAGCCGTTTGGTGCTGAGGCGACCCGAGCCAAGGCGACAAGTATCGCCCTCTAAGTTCAAAAATCTTTATTGATAAAAAATAATCTCAAGAGGGAATGCCCAATGTCGTTCGCGCTGGGCCCTTTTTGCACCTGTACTTTGTGCTGGGCGACGACGGCGAAGAGTACAAGCGCACGATCAAGAAGCGGATCAAGGACTGGGTCACGCCCGTGTCTGAGCGGCGCTTCCAGGAGTGGCTGATCGTGCACGTCTCCGACTCGGCCTCGTCCAAGACCAAGCCAAAGTTCAACCTCAACCTGTTCTCGGTCTTTGACAAGATCAAGTCCGACTTTAACACGGGCAAGAAGGACCGCTGCGTCCAGATGCGCCTGGGCGACCCCGAGTCGGTGGCCGAGTCGTGGGACCTGCTCGTGGCCAAGCTCAAGGAGAGCATCCTCTCGTCCCTGTCCCAGCACGTCAGCTGCCTCGACGAGGACCTGCGCAAGTTTGACAGCCAGCGCCACTACGTCGGCTGGAACTATTTCCAGCTGTTTGCTGTCAAGGTAATTTAACAAACTAAACTAGGAGCCTGTTGACACGACGGTAGGAAAACCTGGCCGAGTGCTACGAAATGGTCAACATGATTGACCTGTCGTTGCGAGCGTACGACGAGCTGGACGCGCTGTTTGAGTCGGAGACGTCCTCGTCTCCACAAGGCAAGGGCCGATGGATGGACAAGTTTGGCGGCGACGATCCCGCCGACGAGACGTCCAACATCTTTGACCTGACCCGCAAGGCAAGTTTATTTAACA
>Ga0302226_10002439_pt1 | contig 13256 bp, 12 predicted proteins | sample II_Palsa_E3_3_FD_193524 | JGI IMG/M metagenome (GOLD analysis project Ga0302226, IMG submission 193524) | Peat permafrost microbial communities from Stordalen Mire near Abisko, Sweden - II_Palsa_E3_3 | ecosystem: Environmental > Terrestrial > Soil > Palsa > Peat permafrost | place: Sweden...
CGCCTAAATCCGCTGCGAAGGAAAACTTCAAAGAGGAGACTGCCTGATCGATCACCCTTCCTCATTCCTATGCGCTTCGGTATCAGTTCGTTCGCTTCTTCTTATGCCTCAAGAACGCTGCGCCACCAACACACCACAACACAGTAGTGGCAGAAACCATGCCAAGCCATCCCGTGCTAAGCGATGCTTGCGCGAAGTTCCGTGCCTCAAACACGCGCCACCACAGAAGCAAAATCATAAGGCACCAGAAGCAGCTGCCCACAATCCACAAAAGCTGAATCGTCTTATCTGCGCCAGTCTTGGACATCGAATTAGCTCCTGTCAGGGCTCTCGTCGTAGTTGAAGTCTAGCACACCCACGGTAAGGATTCGTGTTGGTTTGTCACACTCGTGTCTTGTCCGAAATAGACGGTCGATAGTCATACTGCGACCTGGGCGGGCCGGGCGTCTGTCTCTCCGCGTGGCGGCATTCTGAATTCACGGATGCTTTCGAGTGGTTCCGGCACCCTTTCCCGGTTGAGCTCGTAGCGCCCGAAGCGGTTGAGATGCCCGGTCAGGTATGGGCTGGAGCAAGCGATTAGATCCAAGTCAACCGCATACCCCTCCGCGATCAGTCGTTCCAGGGCTTTGCTCATGGTCACGACGTTGTGAAAGATCAAGAGGTTGGCTACAAGATGGTTGTATTTAATGAACTTGCGCTGCTCGTCGCGAACGCCTTCGGCGGCCAGCGCGCCGCCGCCGAATGAGACCCACTGTAGAAACTGATTGAACCTTTCGCTCTTGTTGGTCGCTGCCTGGATCAGACGGCGCAACTCGATGTCTGAGAGGTAGTGGAGCAGGAAGCCCGTACGGACTGCATGCCCCAGTTCCCGGAAAGCGAAATAAAGCTTGCTCTTTCGCGAGTACGTTGCCAGCCGGCGCAGGATGGTTGAGGGTTTGATTCTGCCGGCACCGATCGAAACCGCCACGCGCAGCATCTCCGGCAGCATAGCCTCAATAAGATTCCAATCGATCGTCTTCGAGAAGAGGAGATCGATATGTTCGTAGCGCAGTTCGGGTCTGGAGCGGAAGAAGTGAAGGCCTTTCCAATTGCGAATTCGCGGCTGGAGTTGGATACCAAGCAAATGCGCGAGCCCGAAGATGGCCGCGCTCTGGCCCTGAGTGTCGGCGTGGATAGTGTCCGGCTGCACATCCGACTCGTTTTCGACGAGATAGTCCAGGATGTTGTGGCCTTCCCAAGAGCCGCAAGTGGTGAACCGGGAGAAGAGAGCGATGTACATATCCGAGACCATGTAATAGCCGATCCCGCCATAACCGCCGTAGCGAAGGTGGTATTCGGACATGAGATTCTGGGCGTGGAGGTCCCACTTAGTTCCGTCGGCAGAGGCATGTTTACCAAGGCCCCAGATTTTCGGCAAAGAAAACTGGTTGTACCCATTGATGACGGTCGTGATCGCTTCGTTCAGCTTATCTTCGGTGACGTGCCGCTGGTTGACGAAGGCCACTTGGCGCCGGTCGAGACCACGGATGGATCGCGATGTTTGTGTCGGACCGAAGTCGAACCCATAGCAGAAGGCGGTCACAAGATAGCGCTCGGTCGGATTGGCCAGTTTGCTGTCATGGCCTGATATCGGACCGAAATGCCTCGTCCAGTTCAGCCATTGCTCTGTATCCGAAAGGGCATCCAGAATGCCGACTGGGGTCATCCTCTCCTTCAGTACGCGCTCGAACGAGCTAAGGCCCGCCGGGTCTGGATTACGCCGCAGACGCTTCAGGACCGCTTCCCCTTTGTCGATCTGCAGATACTCATTCTTCGGATATCCTTCATCTGCTTTGCGTGACCCTTCCTCAAGGCTGCCTTGCAGCGCGGCGACAAAGGCTTTCGGCTCCGTGGGGATGCCGGAGCGTTCAGCATAGGATTCGAGACTCTGACGGCATTCCTCTTCGCTCACGAACTGCTCTCGGAAATCGCTGTAACGATCACTGCCGGAGATACAAAGATCGCCGGACTTCAACTCGCGCATCACCTCCGTGAAGACGCAAATTTCAAGCCAGCGGCGCGAAACCTGTGCCGATTCCTGCTTGGGCGTCGCATCCATCACCACAAGGGGCCGCCAAAGCTCACCCACAAAAGAGAGATCGAGAGTCAGCGCCTCATCGTTTTCGCCGGAACCATCAGCTCTAACAGGTAGCCTGTCCAACCGTGTCTTCCTGTACGTGATCAAAAATCGGATGGCGTCTGTCATGCTTCTGTCCGAGGACGTTGAGAGCAGCTCCACACTCTCGATAAAGTTGAAGAGGGCCGCGCGGTGATGAGAGTAAAACCGCGTGAGAAAGGGAAGGTAATTTCTTCCCGCCGTCGCTTGGTGGGCCTCGCACTGCTCCAAGATACGGTCCGCTTCGGGTTCAATCAGCTCGCCGATGGCGGACAGACGCTGTTCTGCCGATCCTTCGGATCGGTAAGCCAACGTCACGCCGTGCAGAGTAGCGATCAGACTATCGGTCCGCTCCACATGTTCGGCTTGATACTCCAGCAGGGCGGTGCGGGCCTGATTGTGAAGTCTCTGCACGAGACGCACATACATATCCGCGACGTCGTCCATGGCTTGTCCGGTCTGCGCAAATACCAGGGCAGCGGCAAGAGTGAGGCGTTTTGGCTCTGTCAGATCGTTCATCGATGCGACATCGAGCGATCGTGCTTCCGCCGCAAATTGCTTCAGCTTTACCTCGGGAATATCGCGAAAGGTGGACGGCCCGATGGCCTGCTCCCTCAGCCAGCCCAAATGACCGAGAAACTCTCGATTGTTCTGGGCCGTTGGCTGCTTCGGCTCTTCCTTCAACCGGTGCCATGGGCTCTTGGTGTCATCATCGACGCGAGTGAGCAGGATGGCCAACCGCTCCCGTGCAGCCGCATCAAGCCGGCCGCAAACCAGTGCTTGGTATTCCCGGTTGGCCACGGCACGAGCGTGCTGTGCGGCTCGCTGCAGAACCGAAAACGCCGGCAGTTCAAACCGTTGCCGAACCAATTGCTCGAGGATCACATTGATGATGTCGGCAATATCTTCGAGCGTACGTCCTGCTTCTTCACTTGCTTTCTCCATCGCTTCCTGGGCATCTTCTCCCCAAGCCTTGACGCCGGCGTAATCCCGGATCAAGAGCATGTGCCGGCGACGGACCGAACCCGCGTCGTATCGAAAGATTCCGGATGGAACTGAATCGTAGCCAGCGGATCGGGCTATGTGTTCGAGCAAGGAGGCGGGTACGTCCGACAACGACACGAAGTATCCGAGCCGTTGGAAGATCTTGAGCAATGCCAAAAGGCCCACGCGCGGTGCGGGTTCCCGCGTTCTCTTTTCGGCCCACACCAATTCAACGAAGTTCGGCGTATACACCTCGGCAAGTTCTTTAGCGGAGAGAGCCGACTTCAGTTCGGGATAGGCAGTATCGCGGATGCCCGGCATCTCAGGGGGCGCTCCTATTGATACGGTCGCGCAGTCGATAGGCCGTGCGACGGCTGATATGGAGCTTAGTGGCAACCTGAGACATGGGCGTCCCTTTTGCCAGCAGTCGGCACACCTGCTCACCGGTAGCCTCGATCGGTTTGCGGCCCAGGCGCTTGCCCTCACCACGAGCGCGCTCCAGACCGGCCTTCGTTCTGCGAGAGATCTTCTGCCGCTCAAGCGCGGCCCAGGTCAGAGCGACCGCTGTCTGGATGTTTCGCATTTCGCGCAGTTCAGGGTCTTCATCGATCCGCGGATCGTAGTCGAGCCAGCCTTGCCCGAGGCTGACGACCCGTACTCCATAGCGGTCCAGCTCGGCCAGGTGAGCGAAGCCGGCTGCAGCTCCCTCTCGCGTCAGACGGTCCAGGTCGGTTATCAGAAGAACCCGGAACCGCCTTAATCTCGCATCACGCAACAATGCGAGGAAGGAGGCCCGGTTTGCGCTGGCGCCCGTTTCTTCATCCGTGTATTCGCGAAAGATCTCGAAGTCCCGCGATACCGCCAGTTCACGCAGCTGCCGCACCTGGTTGGCTACCGTCTGACGGCCATCGTCGGTCGAAACCCGCGCGTACAGCGCTGCCTTCACCGAAGCGGCGCTCAACGAGGTGCGGCGAGAGGTCATGCCAGAGTGTGCCACAAACGGTCGTTTTTGCCCACACGATTTGAGGCTCTCAATTCTACAAAATCATTGGGATTCTCAAGATGCCATGAAGAACCCCTTTCTGGCACACTGGCTCCGCGATGATCGCAACACCTCCACAGCCGACCCCGGTATTCCGATGACGACGCGGAATAGGAGACCGCTTTATGGCTGCAACGCAATCACAACCGTATTAATCGAAGGGGTCGAAAGGGACCATTTCGACGAACCGAAAGTCGCCGTCAGCCTCGATGGTCATCCCAGTCCCGGAGAACAGTAGGTCCCGGCCATGGTCACGCATCGTCAGAGTGAGCCTGACCTCTCCTTCGAAGCGCATCGGTAACGGTACTAGACCGTTGTGCTCAGTTCCTCCGAGCACGAGTGCCCCGCCATAGATGTCTGTAGGCATTTCGGGGACGAGATCCTCAAAGCGCATGGAAGGCACGCTGATTCTGACTCGCTGATTACCGCCTTCGACCGCAGTGTCACCGGCTTTTTCCACTTTTCGGTGCACGTATGCGTCGAGCAAGATCTCGCCCTCAGTCGCTGACGCGGCATCTATAGCAACAAGCTCAGAATCATGCCATCCCATCGATGAGTTCATCGGGACCGAGTCTACAGCACCTGTTCCGGGCATGTCACAGCTGATGGAGAAGTTTCGAGAATTGGGCTTGCTCTGCCGATGCCCCTGATTACGCGAAACTTCCTCATTGTCCACAACTCGACCGGAACCCCAAGAAGGCAATTCCTTCCGCCTCAATGAGCGGGTTACTCTGTTAACCGGCCTACGTGGGCTCTTCGACGCCTACCGCATGTTAGGCTTTGCCCAAGCGAGCGCTCTTCCCTTCCTGAGCGTTTGCACTACTCAGGAGGCGCTGATGACCCCGCGTCTTGGCAGGCAGGCTGTCGTTATCGGTGCAGGCATGGCAGGGATGCCGTCGGCCCGCGTGCTCGCAGACTATTTCGATCAAGTCATCGTTCTCGAGAGCGACACGCTTCCGGCGGACGCATCGCCACGTCAGGGAACGCCTCAGTCGAAACACCTGCACGTGCTCCTCGCCGGCGGCCAACAGGCATTGTCTAGGCTTTTCCCGGGTTTTGAGCAGAGTCTCGCTGCTGCCGGGGCTCAACCTCTTTCGGTGACCACAGACTACTGGGTGGAACTGCCTCGATTCGATGTCTTCCCGCAACGAGATCTCGGCTTTCGGACCTACAGTTTGACGCGTCCGCTGGTTGAACGGGTGGTGCGAGAAAAAGTGACCGCCATCGGCAACATCGAGATCCGAGAGCGCTGTCGCGCGCAAAAGTTGGTGACCACGGACGATGGTGCGGCAGTGAAGGGAGTGGTGTCTACCCACTCCACCGGCGAAACTGAGGAAATCCCCGCAGATCTGGTGATCGATGCCAGCGGCACCGGCCAATTGACGTTGAATCTGCTTGCAGCGCTGGGGTTGCAGCCTCCGGAAGAGTCCACGGTCCGCGTGGAGGTTGGCTACTCCACGACCATATTCGAGATTCCTGACGACGCCCCCTCGGACTGGAAGTTCTTGATGACCATGGCTGACCCTCCAGCAAACCGGCGTGGCGCCGTTTTGACGACGATCGAGGGGAACTGCTGGCTCCTGGGTCTGTTGGGGAGCCATGACACAAAACCGCCGGAAGATGAAGCCGGCTTTCTTGAATACGCAAAACAATTGCGCACGCCGACGGTCTACAACGCCATCAAGGGCGCCAAGCGGCAATCTGATATCGCTCGAAACGGATTCAAGGCCAGCCGTTGGCGGCACTTCGAGAAGCTGGATAGGTTTCCGAAAGGACTGATACCCTTCGGCGACACGATCTGCCGGTTTAATCCGACCTATGGCCAGGGAATGAGCGTTGCTGCCAAGGAGGCATGTCTGCTGCTTGATTTGCTGCAAGCTGCCGCGCAGGAGGGTAAAGAGCTCTGCTCAGTGTCACGCGACTTTTTGATCCAAGCTCAACCCATCATCGATGCACCGTGGGCGACAGCGGTCATTCCCGACTTTCTCGATCCACTGACCGAGGGAGAGCGGCCCCCGGATCTTGGCAACGCGCTGAAATTTACAGGAGCCCTGACCAAGATTGCCTACGAGGACCCGGCGATCCACAAACTGATGTATGAAGTCCGGCACATGCTGAAACCGCGCAGCGTTCTTCGGGAACCGGAGATTGCGGAGCGGGTGAGGGCGGTGATGGCCGAGGCTTAGAGGTTCTCTTACTTCGTTGGGTGATCAAGATGAGCCAGCATCCGATCCTTGAAGCAGATCGCATTCTCATGCACGTGGCTGAGTGCGGCAAAAATCGGTTGATCTTGGAATGTCTTGTTCTCGACGAGCGCTCCGCCAATGCACTCGGCCAGCGATGCAGCAGATGCTCTCTCGGTTTGAGGTCGCGGCAGGATGACCGCGTATGCGGAACTTTGCCAGATTTTCGCCCAGCGAGAGCTTTGGCAGTTCGATCCGGGCTGGCCGGCCGCAACGATGTCGGGGTCACTACACCAAACGTCCAAAATCGTACGCCAAGGAACCGGAGTGGTCTCTCAATCCATATTTCCGCGTTGGCACGATTCAATGAGCGCATTCGGCTGTTGGCAACGGTTTAACGAAGGCACGTATCCAGGAAGGCGACTATACAGACAAGTGACGTGAAGGGCCGTTGGCGATACCCCTCGTCCTAATAGTCTGGCATTGGGCGCGAATATCGTTCCGGGAGTGTCTTGTGCACAAAATGAGGAGCTTCGTTTCTTAGCACCTATTTGTAGAGGATCGGTATCGCAAATTCGGCTTCATTTTCCGATTCACTCTGGCTTACGTGGGCAAAAACCGGCATCTCGGCAGAGAATCACGACGAACCCGATATCTGTTGAACAGCACCATTCCGCCTTACAGCCAGTACCTACTTCACCTCCTCAAGCCGAAGCCGTGTCGATTCCAAGATCGCCGCATGCGACGCCGGATTTTCTTTTCTACTCAGTCTCTAATGAAGGTGAAGCACCCGTGTAGTGTCCGATGGCGAAGTAGTTCACGCAGCCCCGAAGTACCGGATTGATCAGTTTTGCGGCCTGATCAGCGATTGTGACCGGTATCAAAATCGGCTGTACTTGCGGGCCGACAGAGTTCGCACTTAAACCGTACCTGACTTGCAGATCCGTTTTATTTCAGGCTCGCGTACTCGATTTTGGCCTGGAGCAGGATCGGAATATCGGGGTCGGCGTCTTTCCAGAGTGCGAAGAAGTCCTGGAACGCCTTTTTTGCTTTCGCTGAGTCGCCCGCAAGCGCGTAGCCGCGCGCCATTCCCAGATAGGAGAGCGAATAGTACTGCCCCCAATTTGGATGGTCCCAGTCGCTGGCCCAATTGATTCCTTTGTGGTCCGCGATCTTCCGGAACTCGGCCGCGGCCTCCGCTCCTCTGCGCATGGTCAGGTACGCGCGACCCCCCAAATAAACTGCCTCCAGAAAGGCACGCTCGTATGGTGAGGCGGATTCCAGCAACTCCACGCCCTCCTCGGGTCGATTGCGATTCAGCGCAATCGCGGCTTGAATCGCGGGGAGTTGCACTGCGTTCCAAATGGTTCCGCTGGGGAACAGCCTCGAATTCGCGGTGGCCAGTTTTTCCGCAGGCGCCGCTTCTCCGCAGATCGCCAAGGCCAAGGCCGGACGCCCGAGGCGGCGCACAGTTTGGCATTTGCCGGATAGCGCGTCGGCCCGCGCATCAGCTTCTTCAAAGTCGGAGGCGACGTTTGGTAGCCCAACGCGCCGCGCCATATCTGCGGCCCGTTGGTAGAGATCGTGCGAAGCCCGCCGCCGGCCATGGACATTCAGGTAAGCCGCCTGCAAGCCGAGGCTGAGGTATTCTTCCGGCTTGCCTGCGAACCATTGAATCTCCATAGCAATCGCCGCCTGGTCGTTCTCGACGTAGGCGAGCTCGAGAAAGCGCTGGTGGATTCTCGCTCCGCCGAGCCCCATTTTTCGCAGCTTGTCCGCTAGCTGCTTGCCCTCGGAAATCCGATCAAGGCAAATATAGGCATCCAATTGACGGCGGTAAGGTGGTTCAACCTTGGGCTCCAGGTCGGCCGCTTCCAGACCTTCGCGCAACCCTTCCTCGTATTGCCCCAGGTAGATTAGGTTTTCACTTAAGTCGTTATGGAATACCCAGAAGCGGGGATAGTTGCGGATACCCGATCGGTAGAAATCATTCTCTTTCTCTGACTCGCCGGTGTTTGCGTAGTAGACAGCCGCGATACCATCTCGCTCCCGCTCGGAAACATGGTCGATCAGTGCGAAGGCCTTCTTTGCGTATTCCCGCGTCTTGGCTTCATCCCCCGCCTGGTAGTATGCGGTCGCCAAGTATTCGTAAGCTGCGGCGAATTTCGGGTCGAGGTTGACCGAGCGCTCGAGAAAGGGCACTGCGTTGAGAAAATGCCCTTGTTCCATGACCGACATTGCCTCACCAAAGCTCTGAAGGGCCTCGAGCGATGGTGTCGTGACTTGATCTTCGACGGGACGGCTGAATTTCTGAATCGAATCGTGGGATTCTCCCAGCTTGCTGCGAAGAGCCGTTGCGGCGGTTCCCAGTGCGCTCAGCACATGCTCTTTATCCTCGGCCTGCACCTGCTCCCTCGCAAGCGTCCTCCCGTTCTGGCACGAAAGCCCCTGAAGCGTGATGACATAGTTTCTTCCTAAGCTGGCAATCGCGCCATCGATGATGGCTGCGGCTCCTTCGCGGACGCAAATCTCATGCGCAATTGCATTCGTAATACGGGCATCGTCCGGACGGCTCATCAGGCGAAGAACGCGCTGCACCTCCTCGTCATCCATGATCACAAGGAAGGGCGATTGCTCGAGTTGAATTGCCAGCCCCTGCCGAAGCGTGCCGTCAAAGATCGGATCGCCGGTCGAGTTGGCAAAGTCGGCGAGCACGACGGTGTCTCTTTCACCGAGAATAGGCGCATGCTTGTTGAACAGTCTGAAGCTGACAACGCCAATGGCGACCACGAGGACCGCCGCGAGCACAATCCAAGGCCAGGACTTGGTCTCTTCCACCTGCACCTGGACCTTGGCATGGCTCGCTGCAACGATGTTGAGTTCGCGCTCTGGAACCAACTGTACGTCTTCCGCAAAGCGATAACCACGTCCAGGGACGGTGACGACGTACTGGTGATCCTGAGGAGTTTCGCCCAGCGCCTTGCGCAGAAGGAAAATGTTGCGGCTCAGGTTGGCATCTTCAACAAACGTGTCAGGCCAGATCGTCTTCATCAGATCGTCTTTGCTGACGACCTGTTTGCTGTGGCGGATCAGAACGAGAAGAACCTGGAAAGCCTTGGGCGCGATGGGAACGGCTTCGTCTTCGCGCAGCAGCAGTTCCTTTTCGGGGTCAACACGAAAAGGGCCGAACCCATACAGTTGCCTGGTTTTCTGATCTGAGCTGGAATCCATGGGGAAGCACGCTGCTCTCTCGATCGAAAAGGGGAACCGGCAAAACCAGCGTCAGTGCGACCTGATCAGCCCTAAGACTGATCCCCCTCCGGCGGGTCACGTCAGCAGAACCGGCTCTGAAAAGCAAACCTGGTTTGCATCAGGAATCGGATTCTAGCACGGTTTTGCTCAGATTCCTAAGCTGACCACACGACCTCGCGTGGCTCGAAGAGCGCTGTATTCAGTCGCTTAGGCGAAAAGCGAGAAATCATCAGAAATAATCACGAGCTTCGTCAAGACTTCTCACCGCAGTGCAAGCAAACTGTAACCCTGCTTGAGAACGACGTGCTCTCGGAGAGCGGTCTTGCAGGCAGGTGAGGGTGATGGGCATGGCAAAGCGCACGACGATCACAGTCGAAACCGATTCGCTTCTTGTTCTTCGGGGTCGAATGTTGCTGCGTGCTTGGTGTCCGGAGTGCGGCGCTGAGGTCGAGATGATCCCCCTGAATGAGGTCGGGGTGATCTCGAACCTGACGCCGCCGGAGGTTGAGGCCTGGATTCAGTCCGAAGACCTGCATCATACGATGGCCACCGACGGACATCCCCTGATCTGCCTGAACTCGATGCTCAAACGTGTGCATAAAGCAAAGTGGACCAGTTGAAACCCAAAACGAAGGAGAGCTTATGAAAACCACAATGAAATCGACCATTCTTCTGCCTATAGTGGCTGTACTCACTCTTGGTGTCGCAGCCGTCTCCGCCCAGCAGCCCGTAAAGATGACGTTTTCGGGAACTGCGGCGAACAGCATCATGAATCTCCAACAACCCAACACAAACAATGACGAAGACAACTTCGCCGGGACAGGTACGCTGGGCTCATTTACCCTTCGGAATGTGCGCGCGATCTCGAACTCTCCCACGTCGTCCAGCACTTGCTCGGGCCCAAATGATCTCTATTTCTTGGAATCGGCCGGCGCGGGCGTCTTTCGCTTCCAGGATGGCAGTCTGTTGTATGTCCAACTCACCCAAGGAAGCGATTGCATCGATGTGGTGACGGATGAGGCACATTGCACTCTGAGTTTTGAAATCACAGGGGGAACCGACCGTTTCAAGAATGCGTCCGGTACCCTCCTGTTTACCGAGACAGTGGTGACAGTGATCTCCGACGCCTTGAACAACCCCGTCTACTTTGCTGCCACCGGTGAGTTTACGGGTGCGGTTTCCGGAGTTAGACATGGGGAAGACCACGACGAATGACACTAGGTACAAATGCTATTCGGTCGGTACCCTGCTCTTTAAAACCACAGATGCCAGTCTGACCCGATTCGGTCGGTGCGAGACTCAGAGTTGCAACACCAATTGAGCCTAAGCGACGCCCAATTAAGCCCAATTTATAAGGCCGGATCACTAAGGTCCGGTCTTCAATCTTGTAACCGGTTATCAGTCAGCTGACATGGAACAGGTAACAGCAGACACAGATTTCACTAATCAGTTAATCTCATGATCCGCGGCACTCCAGGCCTTGGCGCTCGTTGACCCCTATTCAGATCAATGTATGTCTTCGCCCAGTTGCTGTAACGACTTTATGTTCCAGGCAAGGAGCGCGACCATCCAACGCTCGCTCCGCTGATCGGCGGCAAGCTCAATCTGAAGCTGGTCCGAACGCAATGGGAAGAGATTTTGCGATTGGCTGCGTCCATACGGCACGGCACAGTCACGGCCTCTCTCATCATCCGCAAGCTCGCCAGCTATCCCCGCCAGAACAGTCTCCACACGGCGCTGCGCGAAATCGGGCGAATAGAACGCTCTCTTTTCATGCTGGAGTGGATGAAAGACCCCGAGCTCCGCAGGCGTGTCCAGGTTGGCCTCAACAAAGGCGAAGCCAGAAATGCTCTCGCGCGTGCCGTCTTCTTCAACCGCCAAGGCGACCTCCGCGACCGCAGCTTCGAGAACCAGCGATATCGCGCCAGCGGCCTGAACCTGATTGTCGCAGCCATCGTTCTTTGGAACACCGTATATCTTGAACGCGCCGTTGCTGCCTTGCGCGGCCACGGCATCACCGTAGATGACGAGTCCTTGGCTCACCTGTCGCCCATCGGCTGGGAACACATCAACCTGACCGGCGACTATACCTGGCAGGCCGCAGGACGCCTCCGCAAAGGTGCCTTAAGGCCTCTACGGCCCTTCGCAGCCTCAAACGAGTGATCCAAATTCCTTAGCGTACGATTTTTGACGTTTGGTGTAATGACCCCATGTCCAGCGTGTGGCAGCAAACCACCTTCGCCCCCGGTCATGACACGAGTGTGACAATCCAACACGAATCCTTACCGTGGGTGAGCCTCAAGGGTTGGCGCAATTCGAACAGGAGATCCGTGCAAGGATGCCAGAGCGGCATCTGCTCGATATTCTCAAGCATACTGAGCACTGGTCCGGCTACACTCGCCATTTCGGCCCACCCTCCGGTGCCGACCCCAAGCTTGCCAATGCCACCCAGCGATATATCTTCGCCGTGTTTGGCTACGGCTGCAATCTCGGACCCGCCCAGACGGCACGTCATGGCCCTGAAATCGCGACGGCGCAAGTGCTGCGTCGAATCAACGCTCAGCACGTCAATGCGGATAAGCTGGAGGCGGCAATGGTCGATGTGATCAACCAATACGTCCGCTTCACATTACCTCGCCACTGGGGTAGCGACAAAACGGCGATCGCCGACGGCACGCACGTCAAGCTACGCGAGAACAACCTCATGGGGTCTACGCACATCCGCTACGGCGGTTATGGCGGCATCGCTTACCATCACATCGCAGGCACCTACATTGCCCTGTTTACCAGCTTCATCTCTTGTGGCGTGTGGGAAGGCGTTCATATTCTGGATGCGCTCACAAAGAACAGGTCGAAGATCCAGCCCGATACGCTTCACGCAGATACCCAGGGACAAAGTGAGCCGATCTTCGGCCTGTGCCGGGTTCTCGGAATCAAATTGATGCCGCGCATGCGTGGCTTGAGCGACGCAGTCTTCTATCGTCCAGGCAAGGCTATTCGCTACAAGCATATTGACGCACTGTTCGGAGACGAAATCGATTGGGACCTGATTGCCACTCATGCACACGACATGATCCAGGTGGCACTGTCTATCCAAGCCGGGCGTGTCATGCCGTCGATGCTGCTGCGAAAGCTTGGTTCATACAGCCGCAAAAGCCTGCTCTATCGAGCCTTCCGCGAACTCGGCCGGGTGGAGCGCACGCTGTTTCTGCTGCGCTACATCTCCAACACCGAAGTCCGTCACGTCATCAGAGCCGAGACCACCAAGATCGAGGCCTACAATGATTTCCTGGACTGGGTCTGCTTCGGCGGCCCCGTGGTTAAGAGTGGCGATCCGGTGGAACAGGAAAAGCAACTCAAATACGCTAGCCTGGTCGCGAATGCGGTTATGCTCTCAAACGTCGCAGACTTAACCGAAGTGCTGTCCGCCATGGCCAAGGATGGTCATCCCGTCACTCCAGAGCTGGTCGCATGTACCAGCCCTCATATCCGAGAACATATTCGCCGCTTCGGCCGGTTCGCTCTGGACATGCGCGACCTGCCCAATCCACTGAATCCGCAGCCTCTTCCTTTCGAGGCCGCCCTGTGACCACTTTTTACACGTATCCCGAACTTACCCCTGCCAGGCCAATAAAAAATC
>Ga0302226_10002447_pt1 | contig 13238 bp, 8 predicted proteins | sample II_Palsa_E3_3_FD_193524 | JGI IMG/M metagenome (GOLD analysis project Ga0302226, IMG submission 193524) | Peat permafrost microbial communities from Stordalen Mire near Abisko, Sweden - II_Palsa_E3_3 | ecosystem: Environmental > Terrestrial > Soil > Palsa > Peat permafrost | place: Sweden...
GCGGACTTTGTGAATCATCGGCTGCACTGCCTTGAAGGCGGCGCGGCCTACGGGGGTTGAGACGAGACTTTCAATGGCCCTGGAAGGAAAACTCATTGCGTCCTCTCTGCTGCGCAGCTTTGTTTCGATGCAGCCATACTACCGCAGGCTATCCGGTCAGGGCTCGGACAAATCGTAAAATTCTGAGCATCAGTACCGTGAGGCGGCAGCAGGCAGAATCGTACGTCTTTTGAGTGGGCGGGAGGAGATCCGGAAGCTAGATTCCGAGGCCGACCTCGACGTCCTGCTCGTCGCCGGAGTGCGAGTAGAAGTCGTAGGGGGTGCGGCGGTTGAACTTGTAGCGCTGACGCATCTCGCGACCGATGAAGAGGCCAAGAGCTACCGCGCCAAGGCCGGCAGAGACCCAGCCGATGGCCTTGATGAGAGTCGATTCGTCATCGTCCTCAGCCTGTTCCTTATGGGGGAAGGGGAGGGGGGCGGTGACGGGAACATCTTCGGGTTTGGTGTCGAAGATGCGGGATTTGGTGCGGAACTTCATGCTATGGATGATAGCGCAGGTTGGGGGGCGGATGGGAGGGGGTGTTGATGGGAGGGGTGCGTCTTAAGTGTTAAGTGACGTCGACCTGTTGGAAGCCGAGGCTGTAAAGGAGAGTCGTGACGGTGGCGCGGGCGTTTTTGCGGGCGGTGTCGAGGATGCCGTCGGCGAGGGCGGCCTGCTGGAGCTGCTGCTCGGCTTTGGCGCGGGTGTCGGTTTCGAGGTTCTGGTCGGCGGGGACCAGAAGACCGGTGGAGCGGGCGTAGACGCGGGTGTGCTGGTTATCGAGCGTGGTGATGAAGAGCTGGGAGGCGGGGAGAGTGACGTGGATCGACTGCCCATCGATGCGGACGTCTTCGGGTTTGAGCTGGGCGAGGTCGATACCGGCGATGGATTGGCCGTGGACGACGAGCAGGAGGCGATCACCGGCGAGGAGATCGGGCAGGACAGGACTGGAATGGGAGCCTTCGACGACGGTATCGATGGAATAGACGACGGTTTCAAGGCGGCTAAGTCGCTGAATTCGATGGACGACGGCGGGAACCGAGGTGTCGAAGGTGGTGGTGCGGCCGGTGATGGCGGTGGCGAAGCGGGCAAGAATGCCGGTTGTCGCGTGGCGGATGAAGACTGCCAGAGCAGCGGCGCCCAGGATCAGCGAGAGCAGAACGACGAGGAGGGTTCCGGAGGAGCTGCGGCCTGAGCTGTATTGGGTCGTCATAAGAGTGATTTGATGCGAACTCTATCAGAGTAGCGGAGATAGAGCCACCTGAGGGATGGAATGATCTCAGGTGGCTCCGGGACGCTGCATGACTTTTGGGACGATCTAAATGGCTTCCATGCTGGATTCGGCTGTTGTCTCCTGGCGGATGGCAAGCCGGTTCTGGTAGCTGGCGGCGATGAAGTCGCGGAAGAGCGGATGCGGCTCCAGAGGCTTGGATTTGAACTCGGGGTGGAACTGGCAGCCGAGGAAGAAGGGGTGGGTGGGGATCTCGACGATCTCGACGTAGGTCGCGTCGGGGGTCGTGCCGGTGAGGCGGAGACCGGCGCCGGTGAGGATGGCCTCGTACTCGCGGTTGAATTCGTAGCGGTGACGGTGGCGCTCGCTGATCTCGGTGGTGCCGTAGGCCTGAGCGGCAAGGGAGTCGGGCTCCATGACGCAGTCCCAGGCTCCGAGACGCATGGTGCCGCCCATCTCTTCGACGCCGGTGAGTTCGCGGAGCTTGTAGATGATGCGGTAGGGAGTCGCGGGGTCGAACTCGCCGGAGTTGGCTCCCTTGAGACCGCAGACGTTGCGGGCGTACTCGATGCAGGCGGTCTGCATGCCGAGGCAGATGCCGAAGTAGGGGATGGCCTCTTCGCGGGCGTAGCGGATGGCGTTGAGCATGCCCTCGATGCCGCGTTTGCCGAAGCCGCCGGGGACGAGGATGCCGTCGAAGCCCTGAAGCTGGGAGGCGTAGTCCGGGGTTTCAAGACCTTCGGCTTCGAGCCAGGTGACCCGGAGCTTGAGGTTGTGGGCGAGGGCACCGTGGACGAGAGCTTCCTTGAGGGACTTGTAGGAGTCTTCGTACTCCACGTACTTGCCGACGATGGCGATGGAGACCTCGTCCCTGGGGTTGTAGGCGCGGCGAACGATGTCCTGCCAGCGGGAGAGGTCGGGGGCTTTGGCTTCGATGCGGAGGTATTTGAGGGCGAGGGCGTCGACGCCTTCGGCTGCGAAGGTCAGGGGGACCTCGTAGATGCTGGCGACATCGCGAGCGGCGATGACGGCAGGCTCCTCGACGTTGCAGAAGAGAGCGATCTTGTTGCGCATCTCGCGGGGAACGGGGCGGTCGGAGCGGCAGAGGAGGATGTCGGGCTGGATGCCAATGGAGAGCATCTCCTTGACGGAGTGCTGGGTGGGCTTGGTCTTGAGCTCCTGCGCGGCGGCGATCCAGGGGATGAGGGTGACGTGGACGAAGCAGGTGTTATCCCGGCCCAGATCCTGGCGCATCTGACGAATGGCTTCGAGGAAGGGGAGGGATTCGATGTCGCCTACCGTGCCGCCGATTTCCACGATGGCTACGTCGCAGTCTGCGGCGACCTTGCGCATGGCGTTTTTGATCTCGTTGGTGACGTGCGGGATAACCTGGACGGTTTTGCCGAGATAGTCGCCGCGGCGCTCCTTGGTGATGATCTGCTCGTAGATGCGGCCGGTGGTGAGGTTGTTGTCGCGGGTAAGCTTCGCGTGGGTGAAGCGCTCGTAGTGGCCGAGGTCGAGGTCGGTTTCGGCGCCGTCGTCGGTAACGAAGACCTCGCCGTGCTGGAAGGGCGACATGGTGCCGGGGTCGACGTTGAGGTAGGGGTCGAACTTCATGAGATTGACCTTGATACCCCGTGCCTCAAGCAGGCAGCCAATGGAGGCTGCGGCGAGACCCTTGCCGAGTGAAGACACAACTCCGCCCGTTACGAAGATGTACTTTGCAGACATGTCCGCGACCTCTTTATAAGTTTTTTAATTTTGTGCGGTGTGTGCACGATTAAGTATCGCAGGGTAAGCGGCCCGAAGCAATGGGGTGCTTTTGGAGGAGCGGGATCGCAGGTCGGAAAACGGCAGATGAGCCGATGCCATCTATGGATAGGGCTGGAGAACAGGATGAGGGGGAGAAGCGCGCGAGAGGCCCGGGACTCGACGCATGGAGGAACAACGCTGCCTGGAACCTCAGGTACACTACCGATGGTAGAGTGTGATCGATCCTCCTGGTTGACTGCAGTTTCACCACCTTCTGTGCCGGGCCTGTAGCTCAACGGTTAGAGCAGGGGACTCATAATCCCTTGGTTGGGGGTTCAAATCCCTCCGGGCCCACCAGCAATCCGTACGGGGGGGCGCTTGGTTCTCTTCGCAGGAGATTTCGGAATAGTCAACGCGGGAAAGGCCACACTGTCTGGACGGTGCTGTAGAGGATCTGCTCGCGATCTTCGGGTGGAAGGAAGCTGAGGCGATCGCGGAACAGGTCGACTGCTTTTTGATAGGAGAGATCTTTCAGGCAGATGGGCCAATCGGTTCCCCACATCAGTCGCTTTGAGCCGAAGCCGGTGTAAAGACGTTTTACCTGTGCGGCTGCGTCGGGATAGGGGTACGGCTGCTTTGAGAGCGACCACATGTGAGAGATCTTGACGAAGACCTTTGGGTAACGTGCGAGTGCTGTCAACAGCTCCAGTTTGTCGGGGTGGTCCAGGGGAGAGTCGGCCATGTGGTCGATGACGACAACTAACTCCGGGTTCTGCTCGATCAGGGGTACCAGGTCGGGAAGGCGGGTCACGGGCGTCAGTATTGTCATCGGAATTTTGAGATGGGCGCATTGTCTCCATAGCGGCGGCATGAGTGGGCCGCGAATCCAGTCGCCGTCCGCTGTGGCGGCGGGGCTGAGGCGTACACCGTGAAATCCCTGCTGTTCCGTGAGGCGGCTGAGCTGATCGGGGGCGCGTGGATCCTCGGGATTGACGCGGCAAACACCGTGGAAATATCGGGGATAGCGTTTCAGTACGTCGGCGAGATAGCTATTGTCCCAGCGATAATGAATGACCTGAATCAGGACCGTGCGAGAGACATCATTTGCGCGCATGAGATCGAGCAGCATTTCGGCGGAGGCGTCCTCGGCTGGAGGATGTGCGCCCTGAGCAAACGGAAACGCGGGATCATGTTTCCAGACGTGGACGTGGGAGTCGATCAGCAGAGATTTTTTGTCAGTGAGTGGTAAGGCGAGGGCGTTTGCGAGTGGCTGGCGGAGTGAGGTGGCTATTGAGGCGGCCAGAAAGTGGCGGCGGTTCATCATCGTGATCTCCCGTAGGCCTTGTGGCTTGAGACCACGAAGCACCTAGGTGATGGGGGCAGGATTGAAGAGCGCAAATTCATTATGCAGACCCCAGTGATCGGCCCATGTCTGTTTGCGACCGCTTGCGACTTCGAGGATGAGGTGGAAGATCTGCTCTCCGACTTCGCCGATTGTCGCTTCGCCGGTGGCGATGCGGCCGGCATCAATGTCGATAAGATCGGACCAGCGATTTGCGAGCGCGCTGCGTGAGGCTACTTTAATGACAGGAGCCATGGCGAGACCATAGGGCGTGCCGCGTCCGGTGGTAAAGATGTGCATGTTCATCGACGCGGCAAGCTGCAGGGTTCCGCAGACAAAGTCGCTTGCCGGAGTAGCGGCAAAGATGAGGCCTTTTTGGGTGACGCGCTCCCCGGGGCCGAATACGCCGGCGAGTGCGCTGGTGCCAGCCTTCGCGGTCGAACCAAGCGCTTTTTCCACGATATTTGTCAGACCGCCCTTTTTATTTCCGGGCGTTGGGTTGGCACTTCGATCGACGCTGCCACGTTGGAGGTAGGCGTCGTACCAGGCAATCTCGCGAATAAGATCGCGTGCCACGGTCTCGTTGGCTGCGCGGGCGGTGAGGAGGTGGATGGCGTCGCGGACTTCGGTGACCTCGGAGAACATGACAGTTGCGCCAGCGCGGACAAGGAGGTCTGCTGCATAGCCGACTGCGGGGTTTGCGGTGACGCCGGAGAAGGCATCGCTGCCTCCGCACTGCAGACCAACCACAAGATCGGACGCTGGTCGGGTAACGCGTTTTCTTGCATTCAACCGGATGAGCCGCTCTTCGGCCATTTGCATGATGGCGGCCACCATGTCGCCGAAGCTCTGATGTTGCTCGTCCTGCAGGCGGACGACGTAGGGTGCGTTGGACAGGATAGGTAGTGTGCCTGAGGGAAGCATCTGCGACGGCTGCAGCTTTTCGCAGCCCAGGCTGACGACCATTGGGGCTCCACCGAGGTTGGGGTTGAGGCTTAGATTGCGCAGGGTGCGAATCGGAATCTCGGAGCCAGGAGCGTTGATCGCAACGCCGCAACCGTAAGCATGAGTGATTGCGATGACATCATCGACGTTCGGATAGTTGGGAAGAAGCTCGGATTTGATGCGCCTGACCGCGAAATCCACGGTGGCCGAGACGCACTGCACTGTAGTCGAGATGCCGAGGATGTTTTTTGTGCCGACTGAGCCGTCGTCGTTCAGGAAACCTTCGAAGGTATATCCCTCAAGAGGCGGTAGCGGGTTCGGGACGGCGGTGGAGATGGGCAGCGAGTCGAGCGCGGGCGGTTCAGGCAGACTCATCACTCCTTCATGGACCCAACAGCCTTTGGCGATAGGGATTTCTGCAGTGCCGATGACGACGCCATAGCGAAGGATCGGTGCACCCTGCTCGATATCGACCAGAGCGACCTTATGGGCCTCTGGTATTGCCTCTGTGAGCATCAGGCCGGAGTCGAACTGCGTTCCCTTTGGGAGACCACCTTCGTTGACGATGATGGCCACGTTGTCCTGTGGGTGAACCTGAATGTACAGCGGCCGGATTGTTGGTGTGCCCGACATGAGTGGTACCTCTTCGTGCGCTCTCCGGATCATATGGCGACTTCGGCCTTAATGAAATCGCTCGGGTCCAGACGTCGAATCGTACCAACGATTGGAACATAGCTGACGATCGCCAGCACGGCAACGACTCCTGCATAGATGAGCACATCGTGAAAGGAGCCGCTCTTCTGAACCAGATAGCCGATGCCTCATCGGTAATCTCGCCGGCATCGCCACTCTCACTCCATCTTCAGGCTCACCCAATCAGGAGCGTGATCCAATAAGCCGGGTCAGAGCATCGAGTTCACTCTGGTCGAAATCGGTTAAAGGTGTGCGAACAGGTCCTGCGGGTCGTCCTATAGCGCGCAGGCCCGCTTTGACGATGGAGACGGCGTAACCTTTGCGGCGGTTGCGGATATCGATATAGGGCAGAACGAACTCGCGAAGCTGTTTGAAGACCTCTTCATGATCTCGTCTACGCACCGACGCGTAGAAGCTCTGGGCAAACTGAGGGAGAAAGTTGAAGATCGCCGAAGAGTAGGTGGTGACGCCCATCTCCAGATACGGCAAAGCAAAGACTTCGGCGGTTGGAAGGCCTCCCACGTAGATAAGGCGATCGCCGAGCCGGGCGTAGATACGCGTCATCAGTTCAATGTCTCCATACCCGTCTTTAAAGCCAATCAGGTTGGGGCATCGATCACAAAGCTGCTCAAGTGTTCCTTCGTCGATAATGGCGTTATCGCGGTTGTAGAAGATCACGCCAAGGCTGGTTGAGGAGCATACCGCTTCAACGTGGGCGAGCAGACCAGCGCGCTCGGCGTTCAGGAGATAGGGCGGGAAGAGAAGCAGGCCATCCGCGCCAGCCTCTTCCGCTGCAACGGCAAACTGCTTCGCCATCGCCGTCCCGTATCCGCAGCCGGCGATCACCGGGACTCGTCCATTTGTCTGCTGTACGGCCGCAGCAACTACCGACGAAAACTCCGGCAACGTCAGAGAGAAAAATTCACCTGTCCCGCCAGCCGCGAACAGGGCGGCCGGTTTGTGCAGCAGCAGCCATTCGAGATGGTCGCGGTAGGGTTTTTCGTCAAAGCAGTATTGTTCCGTGAAATGCGTGACAGGGAAGGAGAGGAGGCCGGTTCCAACCTGCTCTGCGACCTCCCGGGGCTCTTTTGGGCTCATCTGTAGGTCCTCTGGCTGGCCTGGGTTGCGAGTGCTCAGTGAGGATAGCGAAAGACCATGATGATTCACAAACTCATAATCGGTATGGATCAGTACCTTATTTGTATGGTCCCCGTCCGCGCTTGTCGCAGCAACGCTGTTCTCCGTGTCAGAACAGGACGAATCCTCCGGGTCAGGTCGTCTTCGCCGGAGGTATCGCGAAGTTTTTGATGGCGAGCTTACAAAAATGCGGCAGCGCGGGGTTTTCACTGTCGGTTCTCCACGCGAGAAACAGCTCTGCGAAGACCGATCGCATCTTCATTTTTCTGATGAACGTCCCATCAAAACGAAGCGCTCGCGCGCTTTCAGGGACTAAGGCAATTCCCTGATTTGCGCTCACCAATGCCAGAATTGAATGGATCTGGCTGACTCTCTGTACGTAGTGGGTTGGAACGGCGGCGTTGCTGAAAAGTCCGTCGACCAGCTCATAAAAATACTGGCCATCACGAGGATCGTAGGTAATGAAGGGCTCACCCTGCAGATCCTTTATAGATGGCATTGAACCTGTCGCCAGGCGATGTCCGCGTGGGACGGCGAGCATCATGGACTCGCGTGCGACACAAATACTTTCGACGTTATCTTTCTCGCGAGGCATGCGCATCAGACCGGCGTCGATGACGTGGGCATGGAGAGCTTCCACCTGCTGCCTCGTCACCATCTCGTGGAGGACGATGTCCACCTCTTTTAAGGACGTGTTGATCCTGGCAAGTATCTTCGGCAGGAAACTGTAACTCGATCCTGCAGTGAATCCGAGATGCAGCAGCCCCGCCTCTCCGCGGGCGACCCGCTGGGCGGCTGCGGCTGCATTGCCGGCGAGCGCGACCAATCTTCGCGCCTCCCGCAGAAACACCGCTCCAGCCGGGGTAAGTGTTACGGAGCGGCTGGTGCGGACAAAGAGCTGGATCTGCAACTCGTGTTCGAGAAGGCGGATCTGACGGCTGAGTGGGGGCTGCGTCATGAACATACGCCTGGCCGCATGCCCAAAATGCAACTCTTCACCGACCGCGATAAAACACTGTAGTTGCTTCAGATCGAACATCGATACAAATAAAGTATCACTTCATCTTAAACATGACTTATTCGGATCGTTAAAAGCTTGACTGTATAGGTCCAACCTCTGTAGGTTTCGCACCGACAGATAAGAGCAGGTATTCAGGTGCTCGAAGGTCAGGCCAGTTGTCAGGGATAACTCTGCTTTCCGGCGTCGAATTGTATCGAGTTGTTTCCAATCCACGCAGGGAGCAAGGACGTGACGGATGCTCGTGATCGCAAAGCGAACGCCGTTTTTGCTCATCATCATTTTGGAGGCTCTAAATGCATGCACGGATCATGAAACATAGATGGATGGGAAACATTCGGTTCACTCTCCTCTGTATTGCCACGCTTTTGTTTGTTGCAACGGGGTATTCCCAGCTTGCAGGAAACGGAAGCATACAGGGTTCGGTTGCTGACTCCACCGGCGCGGTTATTCAGAACGCCACAGTCACCGCTACCAGTAACACGACACAGGTAAAACACACAGCAGTGACCGGCACAAACGGCCTCTTTAGCTTTCCGAATCTTGACATCGGCACTTATGTCATCGACGTCACAGCGCAGGGGTTCGAACACTACAGCCAGTCGAACGTCGTTCTCGAGGTTGGCAGCAGCATCGCAGTCAACGTCAATATGACGGTGGGTTCAGCAGACCAAAAGGTTGAAGTGCAGGCCAATGGTCTGGCCTTGCAAACGGAAGACAGTTCGTTCAAGCAGACCATCGATCAAAAGACGCTCACCGAGCTCCCTCTCAACGGACGACAGGTCACGTCGCTCATTACGCTATCGGGCGGGTCGGTGAACGCCAATGAGAACAGCGATCTTCAGGGGAGTAAGAGTTTTTACAGCTCGGTTGTCATCTCGGTAGGCGGCGGACAGGGAAGTGGAACCGAGTACAAACTCGATGGTGGCGACCATAACGACTACATGACCAACATCAATCTCCCGTTTCCTTTCCCGGATGCCGTAGCCCAGTTCAGCGTGGAGAGCACGGCGCTCGGAGCGCAGAGTGGTTTGCATCCCGGCGGTCTGGTCAATGTTGTTACCCGGTCAGGATCGAATCAGTGGCATGGGTCGGCTTTTGAATTTCTCCGCAACAACTACATCGACGCGACCAACTTCTTTTCCACCTCGAAGGACACGCTCCATCAGAATCAGTATGGCGGAACCTTTGGCGGAAGAATCATCCGGGATAAGCTGTTCGCCTTCGCCGGCTACCAGCGCACCAAAGCAGATCAGAGCCAGGCTTTGACCAAGTCGTACGTACCCACGGCAGCGAATCTGGCCGGAGACTTCTCCGTCACCGATGGAGCTGGCTGCACAACGAATGGCAAACCGATTCAGCTGTTGAACCCTCAGACCGGCGCCGTATTGCCCAACAACCACATCAATCCGGCCACGTTCATTGCGCAGTCACTCGCATTGCAGAAGTTGTTCCCTGCGACGTCCGACCCCTGCGGAGCTGTCAACTACTCGATCCCATCGCAGACGGCAGAAAACCAGTTCGTCACCCGCGTCGACTGGACCATCAACTCGAAGAACAGCATGTATGGCCGCTATATGCTCGATGGCTACGGAGCTCCAGCGTTCTATTCTCCAACCAATGTGCTCATCACGACGCAGCCTGGCAACGAGCAGCGTGTTCAGAGTCTCACCCTGGGCGAGAGCTACGTCATTACCTCAAAGATGGTTAACTCGTTCAATGCCACAGCGACAAGGCGGCGTAACGACCGCGGCGCTGCCGCAACGGGCGTCAATCCTTCTTCGATCGGCCTCAACGTCTATGATCCTGTTGCTATCGGTCTGCAGATCACAGCGACCAATAAATGGTCCACCTACTGCGGTACATGCGCTGTAGGCGCCTTCAACGTAAATGCCTTCTCTTTCGGAGACCAGATCGACTGGGTCCGTGGCAAACATCAGATCGCGTTCGGAGGCGAGTACGCGCGGCTTCAGGTCAACAGCAATAACGTGTACGAGTCGAACGGCACCTATACCTTCAGCGGTGTCTACGGTCAAAAGGGACCGGCCGTTGCAAGTGCCGGAGGCACCGGTACAGATGCGAACCTGGACTTCCTGACCGGCGCCATGAGCGCATTCTCGCAGAGCAAGGCTCAGCAATTCGCACTGCGCGGGTCAGTTCCGGTTCTCTACATTGCAGACACTTATCACGTAACCAATAAAGTCGTCATCTCCGCAGGCGTTCGCTGGAATCCTGAATTCTTCCCCACGGACTACTTCCACCGCGGCTCTATCTTCAACTACAGCGATTTTCTGAGTAACAAGGTCAGCACAGTGTTTCCCAATGCGCCCGCTGGAAGCTTCTTCTATGGCGACCCTGGGGTCTCGAAGGCATTTACCAAGAGCTCGCCGTGGCAGTTCTCCCCGCGCCTCGGCATAACCTACGATCCCTTTGGATCAGGCAAAACCGTCTTCCGCCTGGGCAGTGCGTTCGTCTATGACGAGCCGAACTACTACACCGGGCAGCGCGTTATGCAGAACGCTCCCTTCGGCCTGACAATTGCGAACACGCCTGTGAATGTCCCACTGAGCTTCGCGAGCCCATGGTCGAATGGTTCGGTACCCAGCAATCCGTTCCCGCTGCCATTCAAGCCCACAGCCTCTCAAACCTTTGCGAACGGCGCTCAGTACATTGTGCTGCCAACCCAGTTCCACCCGCCCTATGTTCTGCAATACACCGCAAGCGTACAGCAGGAGTTCGGACGCGGCTGGCAGTTTCAGCTCGACTACATCGGCAACAAGACCAGCTTCAATCCCTATGGCGTTCCTCTCGATCCTGCGGTCTACATTCCCGGACAGTGCGGGGCGGCGGCTTGTTCCACAACGGGTAACTCCGCATCGCGTTACGCTCTGACCCTCGCCAATCCGGCGCAGGGACCAAAGTACGGCGGCGGCGGAACTGGTTCCATTCAGATCAGCAGCGGTGCGAACGCAACTTATAACGGGATGGTCGTCTCCATCCAGCATCGTTTGTCGGCAAACTTCGTGTTCCTTGCAAACTACACCTGGTCGCACTGCATCGACATCGAGGACAACCCCGGCGATATCGCCGGCACAACCGTGCAGAATCCCGCCAACATCAAGGGAGATAAAGCAGCCTGTGGCTTTGACTTCAGAGATGTCTTCAACGCCACCCTTGTCGCATCAAGTCATCTTCCACTGGAAGGCTGGAAGGCTCAGCTGCTCAATCACTGGGAGATCTCCCCGCTCGTCCATGCCACCGATGGCGCACCATTCACGGTCACGACCGGCGTGGACAACTCTCTTACGGCGCAGGGGAACGATCGCCCTAACCTGACCAATCCCGTTGGCGTTTACACGAACAAGGCAATCCGGAGTGGAGCGTCAACCAATGCGCAGTTCATCAACCTCGCTAACTTCACTGCGAATCCATTGGGTACATTTGGAGACTCCGGCAGAAACGCCTTCCGCGGCCCCAAACTGCTGCAGGTAGACAGCGCTTTGACCCGTACCTTCCCACTGCACGAGGCTCTGGCTCTGAACCTTCGTTTTGAGGCATTCAACGTTCTGAATCACCCGAACTTCGCCGCTCCTGGCAGCTCCGGATATCTGGGATCCAGTTCGGCGATCAATTCTTCTACATTCGGTCAGGTGACCACTACGGTAAACGGCACTGCAGGGGGAGCCAGAATCTTCCAGGCTGCCGCGAAGATCACTTTCTAACGGTCGCCTCGTCCGCTCGCAACCACGGCGGACGAGGCGTATTGATAACCAACGAATCCACAGAAAACACAGCAGGAAGATAACTGACATCTTCCGTGTCCATATAGACGATCGGGCAACACAACCAGATGGAGGGACGGCATGGCATTGCAGGATAACAATCGTAGAGAGTTTCTGAAGCTTGGCGGAACCGCGCTGGCGGCAACAGCCGTCTCGTGGAATGCAAAGAGCTATGCCGCCATCCCGGGTGCCAACGACCGTGTGAAGGTAGGTATCGTGGGATGCGGCGACCGTATGAGAGGCGGGGATATTCCTGCGTTTCAGCAGCATGCCAAAGATATGAACTTCGAGATCGTCGCGGTGTCGGACATCTGGAGCCGGCGACGTGAGGAAGGAGCAGCTTATATCCAGAAGCTGAATGACGGTTCCGTCACGCCGGTGCGCAACAACGACGAGCTTTACGCACGCAAAGACGTCGACGCGGTCATCATCGCGACAGCTGACTTTCAGCATGCGCGCCACGGTGTCGAGGCGGTCAACGCAGGGCGCGACGCCTACGTGGAGAAGCCCACCGCGCACACGATGGAGGATGCGCGGCTGTTTCGTGCTGCAGTGCATAAAACCGGAAAAATTGTGCAGGTCGGCACGCAGCGTCGCAGCACACCGGCATATCAGAAGGCAGCCGAATACATCCAGTCAGGAAAGTTCGGCGACATCGTCATGGTTGAGATGAGCTGGAATGTGAACCAGCCCGGCCGTTGGCGGCGTCCCGACGTCGTGCCTCTACTGAAGGAAGAGGACACCGACTGGAAGCGCTATCTGATGAACCGTCCGTACGAGGCCTTCGATGCGCGCAAGTATCTTGAGTTCCGCCTCTTCTGGCCTTACTCCTCCGGCATTCCCGATCAGTGGCTCGTCCACCAGATCGACACCGTTCACTGGTTCACCGGACTCCCGCACCCCCGCAGCGTCGTCGCCAACGGCGGAATTTATCTCTGGAAAGATGGCCGCAAGAACTGGGACACGATGACTGCGGTCTTTGATTACGGCCCGCTCGACGATCTCAGCAAAGGCTTCCAGGTGCAGTACACCTCACGCTTCACAAACTCCGCTGGCGGCGTGAAGGAGCTTTACTACTCGAACGGCGGCATGATCGACATGGATAAGCAGACCGTCACGCCGACCGGTGGTCTTACCGCCAAATTCGGTGCGGAGATGAAGATGCCGGCGAATCTTCTGACCGGTTTCTCGCTTGTCGAGAAAGCTGAACACATGGCCACAGATGCCGACACCCACGCCGATCCGCAGACCGCAGCCAATATGCGGAACTGGATGGAGTGTGTGCGCTCGCGCAAGAC
>Ga0302226_10002453_pt1 | contig 13227 bp, 15 predicted proteins | sample II_Palsa_E3_3_FD_193524 | JGI IMG/M metagenome (GOLD analysis project Ga0302226, IMG submission 193524) | Peat permafrost microbial communities from Stordalen Mire near Abisko, Sweden - II_Palsa_E3_3 | ecosystem: Environmental > Terrestrial > Soil > Palsa > Peat permafrost | place: Sweden...
GCGGCAGGATGAAGATTTCCACCGCATTGCGAAAGCGTTTCTTGACCTGTTGCGCGCCTTGCCAATCGATTTCGAGCAGCACGTCGTGGCCGCTTTTCATCTGCTCTTCAATCCACACGCGCGACGTTGCGTAGTAGTTGCCGTGCACTTCCGCGCTTTCGAGGAACTCGCCGGCAGCGTGTCGCGCCATGAAGTCATCGACGGAAGCGAAATGGTATTGAACGCCGTTTTGTTCACCCGGACGCGGTTCGCGCGTGGTGTACGACACGGACAGGCGGATCGCTTCGTCCTGCGCGAGCAGCGCGTTGACCAGCGTCGACTTGCCCGCGCCCGACGGCGCCACGACCATGAACAGGTTGCCCGGATAGACCCCGGCGTAGGTGTTGCGTTGTGCGTCGTTCATAGCGGCGTTACTCCAGGTTTTGCACTTGCTCGCGCATCTGTTCGATGAGCAATTTGAGCGTCATCGACGAATCCGCGAGTTCTTTCGCCGCCGCCTTCGACCCGAGCGTGTTCGCTTCGCGATTCAGCTCCTGCATCATGAAGTCGAGCCGCTTGCCCACTTTGCCGCCCTTTAGCAGCACGTGGCGCGTTTCTGCCAGATGCGCGGAGAGACGCTGCAATTCCTCGGTGATGTCGATACGGATACCGTAAATGGTCACTTCCTGACGAATCCGTTCCGCGATTTCTTCGCGCGGAATACTGGTTTGCGTGCCTTCCGGCGACGCAATCCCCAGCGCGTCCTGCAAACGCTCGACAATCTTCTGCTGATGCTTCGTGATCAGTTCCGGCACGAGCGGCGTGACTTTGGCCACGATCGCTTCCATTTCCGTCACGTTCGCGATCAGCACGGCGGCGAGCGCGGCGCCTTCACGGGCGCGGACATCGATGAGTTCAGCAATGGCCTGCTTGCCGCATGCCAGCACCGCGTCGCGCAGCGTTTCCGCCGACACCCCGCTCTCCGACAAAATGCCCGGCCAGCGCAGGATTTCACCGGTACGCATGCGTTCGGCATCGGGGAAAATATCCAGCACCGAGCGCTCGAGCGCGGCGAGTTGCGACAGCGCATCGCGATTGAGCACGCCGGCAATGGTGGTCTGCTCTGCGCGATTCAGGTTGATGCGAATATCGACCTTGCCGCGCGAGAGCTTGTTCATCAGCATTTCGCGCAATTGCGGCTCGCAGACGCGCACGTCTTCGGGCATGCGGAAATTCATGTCGAGGAAGCGCGAATTCACCGTGCGCAATTCAACCGATACCCCCACGCCCGAGCCATTGGAGCCCGCGCCGTCCGACGCTACTTCGCGCGTTGCGCTGGCGTAGCCTGTCATGCTGTAGATCATTGTCGCGTCCGTGATTGAAGGCCGTGGCGGCGTTGCTGCTTGCTTTGTTGCTTATCGCTTGCTGCTCGCCCGGCACGGCCAGTTCGCTTCGAAACGCCCGGCGTGAAGCTGCGCGAAATGGCAGGCAATGTTGGCCGGGCGAGGAAGCTGGCATTATCCCATTTTTGCCGATCGCGCCCGGGGAAACGCGATGCCGCAACGCGGCGCGCGCAGATCAACGGGGGATGAACCCGGAAAGCCGCGACGGACGCTCACTCCGATTGCGGATAAAATTCGAACCTGGGCGCGATTTTTACGCTTTTATTACCGTGCGCCCACGCTCCTTTCACTGCGTTTCTTTCACTTTGCCTCCTCCATGACCGACTCCACGCTGAACCCGTCCGCCCCGTTCAACCGCCCGAGCGGCCGTACCCCGGGCCAATTGCGCGATGTGCGCATCACGCGGCACTACACGAAGCATGCGGAAGGGTCGGTTCTCGTCGAATTCGGCGATACCAAAGTGATCTGCACCGCGAGCATTTCCGAGCGCGTGCCCGAATTCCTGCGCGGCCGTGATCAGGGCTGGCTGACCGCCGAATACGGCATGCTGCCCCGCGCCACCAACACCCGTAACGACCGTGAAGCCGCGCGTGGCAAGCAAACCGGGCGCACGCAAGAGATCCAGCGCCTGATCGGGCGCGCGCTGCGTTCCGTGTTCGATCTGAACAAGCTGGGCGCGCGCACGCTGCATATCGACTGCGATGTGATCCAGGCCGATGGCGGCACGCGTACGGCAAGCATTACGGGCGCGTTTGTCGCGGCCCACGACGCAGTAACCAAGCTGCTGGCCGCCGGCAAGATCGCTGAATCGCCGATCAATCAATTTGTCGCGGCGATCTCGGTTGGCGTGTACAACGGCCAGCCGGTGCTCGATCTCGACTACGACGAAGACTCGCAGTGCGACACCGACATGAACGTCGTGATGACCGGCGCAGGCGGTTTCGTAGAAGTACAGGGAACGGCCGAAGGCGTGCCGTTCACGCGCGCCGAAATGAACGCGCTGATGGATCTGGCGCAAAGCGGTATCGAAACATTGATCGCGAAGCAGAAGGTCGCGCTGGAGCTGCTCAGTGTCTGATTCTGCTTCCGCTCACGCCTTGAAACGCGTCGTACTCGCGTCCAATAACCCCGGCAAATTGCGCGAGTTCGCAGCACTGCTGAGCACCGCCGGCATCGATCTCGTGACGCAAGGCGAGCTGGGCGTGTCCGAGGCCGAGGAACCCCATGTGACGTTCGTCGAGAACGCGCTGGCGAAGGCGCGGCATGCATCGGCGGCGACCGGACTGCCTGCTCTTGCCGACGACTCCGGCCTCTGCGTGCATGCGTTACGCGGTGCGCCGGGCGTGTATTCGGCCCGCTATGCGCAATTGCTCAACGGCGGCGAGAAAAGCGACGCCGCGAACAACGCGCGGCTCGTGAAGGATCTGGCTAGTGAATCAGATCGACGCGCGTATTTCTTCTCCGTCCTCGTGCTGGTGCGTCACGCCGCCGATCCCGAACCGCTGATTGCGGAAGGCCGCTGGCACGGCGAGGTCATCGATACCCCGCGCGGGGCGAACGGTTTTGGCTACGACGCGCATTTCCTTGTGCCATCGCTCGGACAAACCGCCGCCGAACTCGATCCCGCCGTGAAAAACACCAACAGCCATCGGGCGATTGCACTTCGCCACTTGCTGGCACGGTTGAAGGAAATATCGTGACGGCCAGCTCAAGCGGTCCTCAGGCGATCAACGTGATCAAGGCGTTCACGTCGCCGGGGAGTATCCGGCTGACGTCGCTACCGCCGTTGTCGTTGTACGTGCATTTCCCGTGGTGCGTGCGCAAATGCCCGTATTGCGATTTCAACTCGCACGAGTGGAAGGGCGAGGCGTTTCCCGAGGATCGTTATCTCGATGCATTGCGTGCGGACCTCGAACGCGCGTTGCCGATGGTCTGGGGCCGCCAGGTGCACACTATTTTTATCGGCGGCGGGACGCCCAGTTTGCTGTCGGCGAAAGGGCTGGACCGCCTGCTGTCCGATGCCCGCGCGCTGCTGCCGCTCGACGCCGACGCCGAAATCACGCTAGAAGCCAACCCCGGAACGTTCGAAGCCGCGAAGTTCGCGCAGTTTCGGGCGAGCGGCGTGAACCGTTTATCGATAGGTATTCAAAGTTTCAACGAGCAGCACCTGAAGGCGCTCGGTCGGATTCACGATGCAACGCAAGCGCGTCAGGCCGTGGAAATAGCGGCAAAGAACTTCGATAACTTCAATCTCGACCTGATGTTCGCGCTGCCAAAGCAGACACTGGATGAATGCCGGGCGGATATCGAAACGGCTATCAGTTTCGCGCCGCCGCATTTGTCGCTGTATCACCTGACGCTTGAACCGAACACGATGTTCGCCAAGTATCCGCCGCCCGTTCCGGACGACGACGCATCCGCCGACATGCAGGACTGGATTCACGAGCGCACGGCTTCAGCGGGTTATGAGCGCTACGAGGTGTCGGCCTATGCGAAGCCGCACAGGAAGAGCCAGCACAACCTGAACTACTGGCGCTTCGGCGACTATCTCGGCATTGGTGCGGGCGCGCATACCAAGCTGTCGTTTCCGCAGAAAGTCGTTCGCCAGGTGCGTTACAAACATCCGGGAACGTACATGGATGAAGCGCTCGGTGGCGCGGCGGTGCAGGAAGAGCACGAGGTCGGGCCGCGCGACCTGCCATTCGAATTCATGCTGAACACGCTGCGGCTGGTGGAAGGGTTTCCGGTGCATTCGTTCAACGAACGAACCGGACTTGCGATGTCCGCGATCGAACCGGGACTGGTGGAAGCGGAACGCCGCGGCTTGATCACGCGCGACATCGATCGCATCGCGCCGACGCAACGCGGGCAGGATTTTCTCAACGACCTGCAGGCGCTCTTTCTCAGGGACACGCCGTCGATAAGAATCAAGGAAGAACGTTAAATTGGACGCGTCCGCCCCTAGTCTGACCACCGGCTCCGTGATGCGCCACCGGCCCTTTGCGCTGTTCTGGAGCGCGCGGGTGATGTCATCGGTTGCGTTCCAGATGATGTCAGTAGCAATCGGCTGGCAGATCTACTCGATCACGCACAGCGCGTTCGCACTCGGCCTCGTCGGCCTCTCGCAATTCTTGCCGATGTTCATGCTCACGCTGGTGGTGGGCCATGTCGCGGACCGCTACGACCGCCGCACGATCGCGTTCATCTGTCAGGCAATCCAGGGCGTGGCCGCGTTGACGCTGTGCGTGGCGACGTGGCACGGGATCACTAGCCAGGGGCTGATCTATTTGATCGCGGCAATTGCCGGGTCGGCACGCGCGTTCGAGTCGCCATCAATGGCCGCACTCCTGCCCAACCTGATTCCTCGCGCACAGTTGCAGTACGCGACCGCGTGGTCGACGTCGGCGAACCAGACAGCGCAGATCCTCGGACCGGCAATGGGTGGTCTGCTCTACGGCCTCGGGGCGCTTACGGTATATGGCGCGGTCGCGGTTGCGTTCATTGGGGCGTCGGTGGTGTTGTCATCGATCAAGATCGAACAAGTGGTGAGAACGCGCACGCCGCTGACGCTCGAGTCGCTCTTTTCAGGCATCGCTTTCATTCGACGCAAGCCCGTGATCCTGGGGGCGTTATCGCTGGATCTGTTCGCGGTATTGCTTGGCGGCGCGACGGCGTTGCTGCCCGTTTTCGCCCGCGATATCTTGAACGCCGGGCCATGGGCGCTCGGCGTCCTGCGCGCGGCACCCGCGGTTGGCGCGCTCGCCGGATCGATTTATCTCGCGCATTTTCCTCTGCGGCGTCGGGCCGGGACGGCGCTGTTCGGCGGCGTGATTGCGTTTGGCATCGCGACGATCGTGTTCGGGTTATCGCGGAACCTGTACGTTTCGCTGATCGCACTGGCCGCGCTAGGCGCCTCCGATGTGATCAGCGTCGTCGTGCGCATGTCGCTCGTTCAGCTTCAAACGCCGGACGATATGCGAGGACGCGTGGGCGCCATCAATTCGCTGTTTATCGGGACGTCGAATCAGTTGGGCGAGTTCGAGTCGGGGATGACGGCGGGATTGTTCGGCGCGGTGCCGGCGGTGCTGATTGGCGGCGTGGGTACGATCGCCGTTGCGTTGCTATGGATGCGATTGTTTCCCGGTTTGCGGGCAACCCGGTCGCTGGAAGGGTGAGTCGGTTTTGCGTGCTGGACGCCAGGGAAAGTTGCGCTACAATACGCGCCTTGCCGGAAACGTGCGACGCGGTTTGAGCGCACTTTTCTCGTAGTTGCTGTGTGTGAAACGTGGAAGCGTGGCCGAGCGGTTTAAGGCACTAGTCTTGAAAACTAGCGACGGGGTGACTCGTCCGTGAGTTCGAATCTCACCGCTTCCGCCAAAAACAGCACCCCGGCTTGTCTGCAACCCTCTGCTTCAAATTCCCCGCCCCCGCACCAAGCCATTCACACCGCCAGTTCGTCCGGCGAATGGGTCTTGAGCCAGTCGGCCAGAACCACGTCGATTCGCGTCTGCCACCCCTCACCCGACGCGCGAAACGCCTCCACGACCTGCGGCGAAAGTCGAAGCGATAGCGGAATCTTCGTTGGCGCCTTTTGAGGACCGCGAACGCCCGTCTTCGCCCGCAGCGATGCGGGTAATGTAGCGCCTCCGCGCTTGAACGTTTTGACGTCCGCGGCCGTCAGTTCGCGTACTTCTCCACTCTCATCAATCATGGGCTTACGTGCTCGCATAGTGATTCACCTCTCTCGAATTAGCCTTCCGAAAACTGATTACACGGATTCCATCATGGGTTTCAGTGAAACAGAGAACATGCAAGCGTTCGTCGAGATAACCCAAAGCGACGTACCGTACTTCGCTATAAACACGCCGGTCGTCAGTGCCGATCAACGCTGTCTCGAAATTGAATTCTGCAGCCCGTTCGAACGATAAACTGCGTTCAGCGATGTTACGGGCGCTCTTATTCACATCGAAGGAGACTTGCATCGATCAAATTGTATATACAAAATTCGCTCTGGACTAGGCTTTTTGTATATACAAAGATCGGAGTGAGGCGCATCACACCGCCAGTTCCTCCGGCGAGTGAGTCTTGAGCGCCTCAGCGATAAAAAACCCGCATCGTCCCCGATGCGGGTTTCAACGTGCCGGGCGCACCCTACCAAACCTCACCCCACGTCCGGTTCGCCCTCTCCCGGCTTCTTTCCGGGCTTATCGCTTGGGGCCTGCTTACGGTCGTCATCGGCACGATCCGGCATCTTGCTTGCCTCGTTATCGCTATGCTCGGCGGGCTTCGGCTTTTTCAGATCAGTAGAATCGCTGCTCATGGTTCTCTACTTGCGCATCAAAATGCTGTGGACATGCAAAATGGGGCAGCAAGACCCGGACCAGCCGCGTATTGTTAAGTATGAGTGCAACGAATTCGTGGAGCCTCGCCTGCCATGACCTCATGTTTGAAAATCGCGCGCATCGCGCTGACCTTATCGATTGCGGCAGCCATCGCCGCCTGCACGATTACCCCGCCGCCCAGCGCCCTCGAATCCAAACCCGCCGCCGCCGTGAGCGGCGCGACGCTCGATCAGTACAAGGTACGCGTCGCGCAACACATCTTCGATCACAATCCTTCGCTGATACTCAAAGGCACGCCGCAAGCGATGCTGCGCTCGCTCGTCGTGGTCGCGTTCACCGTGGACCGCAACGGCCGCGTGATCCGGTCGTCGGTCTACCGGACCAATGGCGACGACGAAGCCGAAGCCACCGCCCTCGCGTCGCTACGACGCTCATCGCCATTGCCCACCCCACCCACACGTCTGCTCGACGGCAACGGCCACCTCGATTTGTTCGAAGACTGGCTCTTCAACGATAACGGCCAGTTCCAGCTGCGCAGCGTCCATTCACCGCAGGCGACAACCATCGATTGAGTGGAACGAGCGGAACTATTGGTGCATTCATCAATACGGTTTCCTTGCCGGCTGCGGCGCACGGTCGTTATAATTTTCGATACCCCACGCCGGCCATGCCGGCAAAGCCGTCGTCGTCGCCCATCCAGCGCTTGATCGACGCGCCTGACCGGCCGACTCCGCGACACACTGCGCGCAGTCCAACGCCGTTTGTTTTATCGCCCTACACCGCCTCGAGCGCCCGACGCCCGTTGCAACGCTGCGCATTCAATACAAAGTGTCCCGACGCGCGTTCCCATTCGTGGGCGCGACACGAAGGGCGAACCGGAGACACCATGTCATCAGCCTCACCCTCGGGCTCGTTACCCGCATCGCCCGCAAGCGACGCGAAAATGAGCAGTTCCCGCGTGATCTTCGCGAGTTTTATCGGCACGGCGATCGAGTTCTACGATTTCTATGTCTACGCGACCGCCGCTGCGCTGGTTATCGGCCCAGTCTTTTTCCCGCACAGTTCGCCGGCCGCTCAAGCGTTGTCGGCGTTCGTCACGTTTGGTATCGCGTTCATCGCGCGGCCGATCGGCTCGTTTATCTTCGGCCATTTCGGTGACCGCATCGGGCGAAAATCAACGCTCGTCGCCTCGCTGCTCGTGATGGGCGTGTCGACCACGCTGATCGGCTTCGTTCCGGGCTACGCGTCCATTGGCAGCCTCGCGCCGGTGCTGCTGTGCATCTTGCGCTTCGGCCAAGGCATCGGGCTGGGCGGCGAATGGGGCGGTGCAGCGCTCCTCGCCACTGAATACGCGCCGCCAAACAAGCGCGGCTGGTTCGGCATGTTCCCGCAACTCGGGCCGTCGGTGGGTTTCCTGGCATCGAATGGATTGTTCTTCGGTCTGGCGCTCTCGCTCACCGACGAACAATTCCGTAGCTGGGGCTGGCGCGTGCCGTTTCTCGTCAGCGCGGTGCTGGTGGGGCTCGGACTTTATGTGCGCCTGAAAATCGCGGAAACGCCGGCGTTCCGCGAGGCTATCGAGAAAAAGGAACGCGTGCGCATGCCTATCGCGACGCTGTTCAGCCAATACCTGAAACCGACGCTGCTCGGCGCGATCGCGATGATCGTCTGCTACACGCTCTTCTACATCTCGACGGTTTTTTCGCTCTCATACGGCGTCTCGACGCTGCATTTCACGCGCGAGAAATTCCTCGGTCTACTGTGTTTCGCGGTGATTTTCATGGCTATCGCGACACCGCTTTCCGCCTTGGCCAGCGATAAATTCGGCCGCCGGCCGGTGCTGATCGTGGGGTGTATCGCGGCTATTCTGTCCGGCTTCACCATGGCCCCGCTGCTCGGCAGCGGCGACACCTACGCGGTCGCGCTGTTTCTCACCATCGAACTGTTCCTGATGGGCGTGACTTTCGCCCCGATGGGCGCGCTGCTGCCCGAGTTGTTCCCGACCAACGTGCGCTACACCGGCGCGGGTGTCGCGTATAACGTGGGCGGGATCCTGGGGGCGTCGGTGGCGCCGTACATCGCGCAGTTGCTGGCGAATCGCGGCGGGTTGGCGTGGGTCGGCGGGTATGTGTCGGTCGCGGCAGCGATCAGCCTGATTGGGGTGCTGTGCATGCGGGAAACGCGCGACATCAAGCTTTCGTAGCGCTCAGTGCGTGCCGGCGAGGCTTTGTAAAGCTCACCGGCACGCGTTGTTCAAACTCCCTCTCTCATCTATCACGCCGATGGGTCGCATGGGCCGGCACCGTCGGGCGTTTCGGCAGCCGCGCCCGCTGCGCCTCCTTACGGTCGCGCCAGAACGCCGCCAGCCAGATCAGGCTACCAATTGCGATGGCATCGCCGCTCAGCCCCGCTATCCACTGATATTGCCCGAGCGATACGAGCCGCAAGGCGGTGTCGATGACCAGCGACATGCACGCGCCCGCAATAAAACACACCAGCCCCTGCTTGCCGATGTTAACCACGCTCGGCAGGCTCTTCGCCAGCGCGTTGATCCACCCCGCGTGCACCGCCTGAGCGAACAGCCACGCGATCACCACAAAACTCACAATGCGCAGGCTCGCCAGGTTCTGCTTCATATATCCGGGCGGCGCCTGCGTCTCCAGAAACAGCTTCGCGAACGCAAACGTCAGGAACACGAGAATTGCCGCGCGGGTCATCCAGCGAGCGGTGTTCGAATCGTGGAATTCGGTGGAGATCGGCTGCACACGCGCCAAAATGCCGAGCGCGAACATCAATTGCCATGCGAACGGATTGAAGGACCACCCTTCCGCGTATGCCGATGGCAGCCATTGCGCGAGCGATGACGCAAAAAGCCATACGCCGAGACTGCCGAACAGCACGACCACCGGCTTACGTTCGGCCAACGGCACCACGAACGGCACGGCGAGCGCAAACATGGCGTACATGGGCAATACCGCCGATAAATACGGCTGATGCCGCAACGTCGCGACATCAGCCGTAAGCCCCAGCGGCCGCGCCAGGAACGACGGCCATTCAGTGATCTGCATCATCGGAGTGTCGATGCGCAGCCACATCAGCAGCGCGCCGCCCAACAGCATCATCACGGCCGTGAAGAGGTATGCGCGATAGATTTCCCAGCTGCGCTTCAGGAAGCGGCGGCGCGCGGCCCCGTGACTCCGGTTCGCTGCCAGCGTTGTATAAGCAGCAGCCGATGCATATCCCCCTAGGAACACGAAAACCTCTGCGGAATCGCAGAACGCGTAGCTATGGAGTGTAAATCTGGATAAGACGCTTCCCGAAATGTGATCGACGGCAATCACCAGTAGCACGACTCCCCGGAAAAAATCCACTTCGAGAGAACGGCGATTCGGGGAATTCATAAATGCAGCTCCGTCGATAAGGCTTGCCCTGCGCGGGAAAACGCCAACTCGGGTTAGTACGGACAGCGCCCGGAAAATTCCCATCAGATCATTAGATAAATGCAACGCTCGGGCCATTGCCTATTTTTGTGCAACTTGCGTACCGGCACACGCTGCCTATACTCAACAAACGCTCAACAAAGACTGAACACTCGTGAGGCTGGCGTCATGCGCATTCATCTTCAAAGTGCTGATGTTGTTGCAATAATCGCCATTGCGCTGTTCACGGCACTCATGCTGGCCGTGCGTTTCCGGACAACGAGCTGGCGCGGGATCGTGCTCCAGGCGCTGATTGCAAATGCCGGCGCCATTGCTGCCGTAGTCGCTTTCGAAGTAATGACAACCTGATCTTCAGTAAGCACTCCACGTCCCGCCTAATACAGTAATCGATAAAACTTTCAAACTCCCTGGGCTATTGTTGAAACGTTTGCGTGGCATTCAAAAACCTGAATAAAACATTACTTGTTAATTACATTCTTCTCTCCGCTCTCGCCACCCCGACGAGAGTGTTTTGGGGCGTCAGCTCATAGCTGCGCCCCATTTTCTTTTTCAAAACGCGTTAACAGGCGCCAATCGGCTGGATTATTGAGGCAGATCGGTATAATCACCGCTTTGCCGACAGCCGGTCGCATGGCTCACTGCATATGATTCGCGCATTACGCTCTCTCCCCCGATTTACGCTTCGACGTGCGCGCAGCCTTTGGTACCGCTACGGCATTTTTTGGGTTGGTGCAATCGCGGTCGGACTGGTCGCGGTGTTGTACGCGAAGCTCATCGACTGGGGCTATAACGCGTTTCGCGCCGTTCAGCACGACCATGTCTGGTTGCCGCTGATCCTGACGCCGGCGGTGGCCGCGTTATCCGTCTGGCTCACGCGAAAGTTCTTCCGCGGCTCGGAAGGCAGCGGCATTCCACAGGTCATTGCCGTGTTGCACAGCCCACCGGGATTGGGGACGCGGCTGTTGTCGCCAGCCATCCTGATCGCCAAGATGGGCATCTCGTTTATCGCGATCCTCGGTGGATTCACCATCGGCCGCGAAGGTCCGACCGTCCAGGTCGGCGCAGCACTGATGTACAACCTGCGACGATTGTTTCCCCGCTCAAACGCCCGTATCGAACGGCAACTCGTGCTGGCCGGCGCGGCGGCGGGCTTATCGGCGGCGTTCAACACACCGCTTGCCGGCATTGTGTTCGCGATCGAAGAACTGACGCGCAGCTTCGAAGCGCGTACGAGCGGCGTGCTGATCACGGGCATCATCCTCGCGGGTATCGTCGCGCTTGGCCTGAACGGCAACTACACCTATTTCGGCACCATTGAGGTCAGCGCGCATTTCCCCAGCTTGCTGGCGGTCGCGGTGCTGCTCACAGCCATCGTGACGGGCATCGCGGGCGGCGTGTTTTGCTGGCTGCTGCTCAATACGTCCAAATGGATTCCGGCGCGGCTGCGCGAGATGCACGCAACACGCCCGGTTGTGTTCGCCACGCTCTGCGGGTTGATCATCGCCGTGGTCGGGCTTGTGTCGGGCGGCACGACCTTCGGCAGCGGTTACGCCGAGGCGCGTGGCCTGCTGGAAGGCCACGAGCAGCTCTCGCCGCTGTATCCGCTGCTCAAGATGGTTTCGATGATCGGCTCGTATCTGCCCGGGATCCCAGGCGGCATCTTCGCGCCGTCGTTATCGATTGGTGCCGGCTTCGGCAACGTGCTCCATATGGTCTTCAGCCACATGCAGTTGTCGATGCTGATTGCGCTCGGCATGGTGGGTTATCTGGCGGCGGTCACGCAGTCGCCGATCATGTCGTTCGTGATCGTGATGGAAATGATCAACGGTCATGCGCTGGTGATTTCGCTCATGGCAACGGCGCTGATTGCGAGCCGGGTGTCGCGCTTCTTCTCGCCGCCGCTGTACGAAGCGTTAGCTGAGCGCTACATGACCCCACTGCCCTTGCCCGTGCCCCGGGCATCGCCCGAAGTGCCGGAAACAGCCGTCGAGGACGAAGAGCCGGTCACCAAATAAAGCTCGGGCAAACTTAATCGACGTTTAATAAACGTAGACGCGTGGCACCGGATGGTAAGCATACGGATGCGCCGGCACGACAATACAACCAGCCAGCAAGGTTGCGAGGAAGCCAATAATCAATAGTCTGGTTTTCATGTGGAACTCCGGAACGGGTTCATCGGATTCGGGCGGCGCTTAAGCAGCCGCCCGTAAGGCTAACGACGTATCGCAGGCAGGCAGGTCAGGCGTCAGGCCCAATGCCCGGGCATCCAGCGCCACGCACCGCCACGCGCGATCCAGTGTCCCGGCACCCAGTGATACCCCACGCGCTCGACTTGCCAATGCCCCGGATTCCACACGTACTGGCCGTGTTCCCAGCGCCAGTGGCCGTTGTCCCACACATAACCCACGCGAGCCGGCGGAACGGATTCCACGCGCACGGGCGGCGGCGCGTTCGGCGCCACGATAATCACTTCAGCCGACGCGCTTCCAGCGACAGCCGCAACACCGGCCAGAACAATCGCCGCCTGGACAACGAACAAACGTATTTTCATGATCGGCCTCTTGAGTTGGTCACCGCGTATCGCGGCGATACACACTCAATGCGCGAGGACACGGTTTAGCCGACAGCGCCCTTGTAACGGCGATGGCTAAACTGCAACCGAATATTGATGTAAGTCACTTATGCGACTTAAAGGTGCAGGCGCACCATGTGAAAAGGCCGGAATCGAATGATTCCGGCCTTTGGATGTTGCGCGCCAAGGAAATAGCTCAGCGCTGGTTCAAACCGTCATCCACCTTCAAACCGATGGAATTTCGATCTTCACTTCGAGTACTTCGAGATCGTCCTGACGTTCGAGACTCACCCGGATATCGTCGCTCGAAATCTTCACGTACTTGGAAATCACGGCAACGAGTTCTCGTTGCAACGCCGGCAGGTAATCGGCGGGTGCATGTCCGCCCGCTCGCTCGTGCGCGATGATCAACTGCAAGCGTTCCTTCGCGACCGAAGCGGACTTCTTTTTCTCGCCCAGCAAAAACGAAAGAATCGACATTGCGTCCCCTT
>Ga0302226_10002460_pt1 | contig 13210 bp, 10 predicted proteins | sample II_Palsa_E3_3_FD_193524 | JGI IMG/M metagenome (GOLD analysis project Ga0302226, IMG submission 193524) | Peat permafrost microbial communities from Stordalen Mire near Abisko, Sweden - II_Palsa_E3_3 | ecosystem: Environmental > Terrestrial > Soil > Palsa > Peat permafrost | place: Sweden...
TGGGCAGCTCGTGTCTGCCCCGGCGTACACGCCCCCGCCACAGTCGGTAAGCACAGGCGCAGGCGCAGGCGCGGCTGCGGGTGCCTGCACGTACACGGTCTTGACCGGTGCGGGCTGTGCCGGTGCGGTCGTGGCTGCGGGCGTGGTCGGCGCGGATGACGCGGTGACGGTCACGGCAGGTGTCGGGGTGCTTGACCCGCAGGCAGCGAGGCCGAGTCCTACGGTAAGCCCGATGACCGGAATTGCGGCGAGCTTGATGAGTTTCATTGTGATCATCAACTTGTCTGGACGATGGTCGCGGCGACGATAACGCCACCCGAAACGGTGTAGGTGCCTTCGTAGGTGTTCGAGGTGCCGTCACTCTGCAATGCTGAGAGGCTGGCCTGGACCTGATCTGAGCCGAATGCACTGAAGGTGCCGAGATAGACGCTCACCGTGCTGTCATAGCCAGCCATCCAGCTTGCGTAATCGCTGCCGCCGATGTTGTCGCCACCGAGCGCCCATGCGTCCGAATAATCTCCGTCGTTGATGTCCTGGTAGAACTGCTGCACGACAGCCGTGCTATTGGTGAAGTACGCGGGCTCAGGCGCTGGCGCTGGCGCGGCGGGAGCCTGCACGTAGTCGGTCTTGGCCGGGGCCGGTGCCGGCGTAGTGGGTGCGGGCGTGGTGGGCTTCGGCGCAGCAGCCGGTGCGGTCACCGTATGGGTGACGGCCGGTGCTGCGGCAGGGGCCTTTGACGAGCCGCATGCTGCGAGGCTGAGACCGGCTGTGAGTGCGATGGCCGGGATCGCGATGACCTTGCTGGGTTTCATTGTCTTGCCCCCCCACAGGGCAGAAAAGCCTCATTTCACTCTCTGTCAAAAAAATCTTACGGAGCGTACATTCTGGTCCCTAGAGGAGAATGCCTGAGAAGTCAGAGGTAAACGTCACCTAACGTGATAACTGCCGGACGGGCGGCAACTGTTGGCTTCCTGAGGGCAGCGCGGCCCCGGCGCTAAGAGGCTGTCAATCCGCATGACTGTCGTACTGCACGGCCATAATGGGCGCCGTGGACAGCAGCCACTACAGCCTGGTCATCGCGGCCGCCCACGCCGCGGGACCGTGTGCTCCCGGTGAAGAGGCGGCCTGGGGCCGCCGGGTGCACGGCCTGACCGTGGACCTCCACCTGATCGCCCAGCAGGCCAGGCAGGACATCGAGCGGCTGGAGTCAGCACGGACCTTCATCGCGTTCCTGGAGAAGGTTGAGATTGAGGGATCGAGCCGCCGCGGCCTGCTCACGTTGCGCCTGCCATCGGGCGAGAGCGAGCCGATCCGTACCGAGCAGGAGAACACCGACCGCGGGCGGGCGCTGATCGAGCGGGCCCGGTCCCTGGAAGGGCGCTGGGTACTGGTCTACCGGTACAACGAGCGGAAGACGGGCCAGCGGACCCAGTCGGTCCGGATGCTGGCGCACCTGATGGATCTCGGCGGTGACGGGGCCGTGCCCAACACCACGGCGAAGAAGATAGTGCTCCAGGAAGCGGGTGGCGACACGGCCCGTGCGCAGGAGGCGTGGGCGGCCGCGGGCCTGCCGGGGACCGGGCCGATCAGCGTCGACCAGATGGAGCAGGGCCGCGCTGCCGCGCGGAAGGCCAGGTAAAGACGGGGGAGCGCAGTCACTTACCGCCCTAAAGCTGATAACAGCAAGAAGCACGCATGGACAACCGTCTTGCTCACCGCTGCTGAGAGAGGAGTCCGGGACGAATCGATTCGGCACATGCCGAATCGAGCCGATCCGACACGGGCCACGCATCTCCGAGAACCTTCGGCGCGGACCTTCTTTTGCTGAACGCTTCTTGCTGTTATCACGCTGGGCAGATAGCTTGGGTGCATGCCCGTTCTGGACCTGCGCACACCGGCCAGCGAGGCGGCCGACGACTTCATCCGCCATCTGGCCCGCCGCCAGTTCAGCAGCACCACCCAGCGGATCCGCCGTCATTTCGTCGACGAGTACCTCCAGCATGCCCAGCAGGCGACCGGCACCATTCAGATCACGGTCGGCGAGCTCATGGACCCCGCACGCGCCGACGAATGGCTCTCCGATGCGGCTGCGGGCAAGATCCGCGCCCGCAACACCCTCTACGGTTGCGATGCCGCCGCCTATCCCAACTCGATGCGCGTGCGCATCGACTCCTACAACGCCTTCACGGAGTTCCTCGGCCTGCCTGGCCGCCGTGACAGTCCACCGCCCGCCCGCGGCTTCTACCTGACCCCCGCCGATACCGGGCGAGTCCTGCACGACCTGACCGTACGCAGGCCCATCCACGCCAACGCCGCGACATCGCTGCGTACCGCCGCTCTGGCCGCGCTCGTCGCTGACACCGGCCGGGGCGTCCCCGAGCTCGCCCACCTCAGCGTCAGCGCCCTGCACCTGGACGGCGAAGCACGCGTCGAACTCGCCGACGGCCCGTGCCCGCTCGGCGGGCCGACCGTGCAGATCCTCTCCCGGTGGCTCGGCGCCCGGGCGACGATCATCGCCGAACTCCAGGGCAGCGACCCTGGCTACCTGTGGATCCCGACCAAGCCCGGGCGGCCTCGCCACGGCCGCCCGCCCGTCAAGCCGGGCCTGGCCCGCGCGGCCGTCCGCACCCTCCATGCCGCCCACCGCACCCTCGTCAGCCAGCTGCTGGGCACCCCGCTTCGCCCAGGAGCCCTCCGCGACTACGGTGCCGCCGGGGGAGCGCGCGCCGCGAATGACCGCTCGCACGACACAGCACCGGCGCAGGGAGAAGGCCATGTCTGATCCGGGCGGCCCCTCGGCAGTCGTTCCTGACGCGGGAAAGGATCTCACTACAAGCAGTAGTAAAGAGGGATCCAGAAGGCGCCGAAACTGCTTGCTGAACAGCACGCCGTGGAAGGTATCGCTGCTGCGGAAATGGCAGCACCCCCGGCGATGAGCTGGAGCGTTCTGCCAAGAATGCGCCCCGTCGCGGCGAGCTGAAAGGCCCTTAGTCCTTATCGGATTGCCCTAACGCCGGTAGTGCGGACAGAGCCGAAAAGCTAGCGTCAAGGGGTGTTGACAGCGGCTTCCAGCTGGGTAGCCGCGGCGTTTGTTCTAGGAGGGGGAGCTGATGGTTACCCAGATGCGGGAAACGCGCCGGGACCTTGGTGATGCGCCGTCCGACGATTCCTGGCGGAGTTTCCGCGGCCAGGTCTGGCGGGATTCGATCGACACTCGCCGTTTCATTCAGGACAACTACACGCCATACGAGGGGGGCGCTGATTTCCTGGCTGGCCCGACCGAGCGCACGAAGGGCATCTGGGCCCGGTTGACGGCGATGTTCCCCGCCGAGCGGGAGCGTGGCGTGTACGACGTGGACGCCCGCACCCCCGCGTCGATCACCGCGCACGCTCCGGGTTATATCGACCGGGACGCGGAGCTTATCGTCGGCCTGCAGACCGATGCGCCGCTGAAGCGGGCCATCATGCCCAACGGCGGGTGGCGCGTGGTCGAGACCAGCCTGCGCACCTATGGCTACGAGGTGGACCCGCGGGTCCAGGAGATCTTCACCAAATACCGCAAGACGCACAACGACGGTGTCTTCGACGCCTACACCGCGGAGATACTCGCGGCCCGCCGGGCGCACGTCATCACCGGCCTGCCCGATGCCTACGGACGCGGCCGGATCATCGGTGACTACCGCCGGGTCGCCCTCTACGGGGTGGACCGCCTGATCGCGGACAAGCTGCAGGTCAAGTCCTCGATGGACGCGCTGCCGTCCGATGAGCACGTCATCCGGGACCGGGAGGAAATCGCCGAGCAGATCCGGGCGCTGGCCGAACTGGCGGAGATGGCAGGGAGCTACGGCTTCGACATCTCCAGGCCGGCCAGCACCGCGCAGGAGGCCGTGCAGTGGCTCTACTTCGGCTACCTGGCCGCGGTCAAGGAGCAGAACGGCGCGGCGATGTCGCTGGGCCGCACCTCCACGTTCCTCGACGTCTATCTGCAGCGGGACCTCGACGAGGGCCGGATCGACGAGTCTGCCGCCCAGGAGCTGATCGACGACTTTGTGATCAAGCTGCGGATCGTACGGTTCCTGCGGACCCCGGAATACGACTCACTGTTCTCCGGTGACCCGACGTGGGTGACCGAGGCGATCGGCGGCATGGGCAGCGACGGGCGGACGCTGGTCAGCAAGACATCGTTCCGGCTGCTGCAGACGCTGAACAACCTCGGGCCCGCCCCGGAGCCGAACATCACCGTGCTGTGGTCGGCCCGGCTGCCGCAGGGCTTCAAGGACTTCGCCGCGCAGATTTCGGTCGAGACCAGCAGCCTCCAGTACGAATCCGATGAGCTGCTGCGCGAGGTGACCGGGGACGACACGGCGATCGCCTGCTGCGTCTCCGCGATGCCGGTCGGCAAGCAGATGCAGTTCTTCGGGGCGCGGGTCAACCTGGCAAAAACGCTGCTGTACGCCATCAACGGCGGGCGGGACGAGATGAGCGGCGAGCAGGTGGCACCGCCCAGCCCGCCGGTGGCCGCGGAGTACCTCGACTTCAACGACGTCCGGGCCAAGTTCGACGCCGAGATGGACTGGCTGGCCAGGGTGTACGTCGAGGCCCTCAACATCATTCACTACATGCACGACAAGTACGCCTACGAGCGCCTTGAGATGGCGCTGCACGACTACCCGGTGCGCCGCACGATGGCGATGGGAATCGCGGGCCTGGCGGTCGTCGCGGACAGCCTGTCCGCGATCAGGGACGCGCGGGTCAAGGTGATCCGCGATGACACCGGCCTCATAGTGGACTACCAGGTTGAGGGCGACTACCCGGCGTACGGGAACAACGACGACCGGGTGGACCAGCTCGCTGTGTGGGTTGTCGAACGGTTCATGGCCAAGGTCCGGCAGCACCGCACCTACCGGGACGCAGTGCCCACCCAGTCGGTACTGACCATCACCTCCAACGTGGTTTACGGCAAGGCGACCGGCAACACCCCAGACGGCCGGCGGACAGGCGAGCCGTTCTCGCCGGGGGCGAACCCCATGAACGGCCGCGATCAGCACGGCTGGGTCGCCTCGGCACTGTCGGTGGCGAAGCTGCCGTACGATCAGGCGCTGGACGGCATCTCCCTGACCAGCACGCTGGCGCCCTCCGTGCTGGGCAAAACCCAGGCGGAGCAGGTCGCCAGCCTGACGGGCCTGCTCGACGGCTACTTCGACGGGTCCGGTTACCACGTCAACATCAACGTGCTCAACCGGGACACGCTGGTCGACGCGATGGAACACCCGGAGAAGTACCCGCAGCTCACCATCAGGGTCTCCGGCTACGCGGTGAACTTCGTCCGGCTGACCCGTGAGCAGCAGGAGGATGTGCTGCACCGGACGTTCCACGGTGCGCTGTAGTTATCCATGACGCTGCCCACGCGGCTCGCGATCACGCCAGTGCGGGAGCACCACGGCGGGTCGCGCGCTGATCTGGAGGCGGAACTCGCGGCCGAGGGTGATCCGGAGATCGGCTATTACCACTCCTATGAGATCACCGGGTCAGTCAACGGCCCGGGCATGCGGTTCATGCTGTACCTGTCCGGCTGCCCGCTGCGCTGCCAGTACTGCCAGAACCCCGACATGTGGACCATGCACAACGGGCGGCCCGTAACGGTGGGCCGGATGCTCGACGAGGTCGCCAGGTACGCCAACTTCATCCGGACTGCACACGGCGGGATCACGGTCAGCGGCGGCGAGCCGATGCTGCAGATCCGCTTCCTCGAAGCGCTGCTGCGCCGTTGCAAGCAGGATCTCGGCCTGCACACGGCGGTCGACACCTCGGGCTTCCTCGGCGCCCGCGCGTCGGAGGACTTCCTGGACCTGGTGGACCTGTTTCTGCTGGACATCAAGGCCGGTGATGAGGAGCTGTACCAGCTGGTGACCAGCGCGGAGCTGGAACCGACGCTGCGCTTCGCCCGCCGGCTCTCCGATCGCGGCAACCGGATGTGGCTGCGCTACGTGCTGGTGCCCGGGCTCACCGACGCCGAGGACGACGTCGAGAAGGTGGCCCGGTTCATGAGCACGCTGGCCCACGTGGAGCGGGTGGAGGTGCTGCCCTTCCATCAGCTGGGCGCGGGCAAGTGGACTGATCTTCGGCTCCCGTACCAGCTGGCCGACGTGCCGCCCGCCGCCCCGGAGCTGGTGCGGCGGGCGGAAGCCCAGTTCCGGGCCCACGGCCTGACCGTCGTCTGAACCCGGTGGCCGGTCAGCTGGCGCCACACGCAGACTGGGTTAGCATGAGGAGTGGTGGTTCCGGCCGCCCCTGGATCCGCGGGCAGTGCTTCAAGCTCACCGGCTGCATACGGCGATGACCCGCACGACTGGTCTTTGTGGTCTTCCCGCCCGATGCCGCGGATCCTCGGGCATGAGGAAGGACTGCCATGCCCGATCAGCCGCGTCCGCTACCCGGCCAGCCGAACCTGCGTTACCTGAAGCTGGAAGCCAGGCGCCGCCTGGCCGCTCACGAGTTCAGCACCCTCCATGACGCTCAGCTGGCCATCGCCCGCGAGCACGGCCAGCCGAGCTGGACCGCGCTCAAGCAGCTCATCGAAAGCCGGCTCGATGAGCTCGGCAGGTCCGCACTCACGCAGCTGCGGTGGATGATCTCCCGGTTCGGCGCCGCTGACACGCCGGGCTGGGCGGTACCCGCCGACGGTGAGCTGTGCGAGCACCTCACCGGCGACCTCCTCGACGGGTACCTGGGCCAGGACGTGACCAGCAAGGCGGTGACGGCGCTCACCGGCAGGGCCGCGCGCTGGCGCGAAGGGCTCATGATCATCCAGGACGACCCGCTGCATGCCCGCGCCCGGGCCGGCGGCTGGCTGCTGGAGGCGGACGCGGAGCCCGAGCCGCCGCACCGGCTGACCGGCCTGCGGATGACTCCGGTTGGCAGCCAGGTCACCGACGCGCGGGTCGCGGCACCGCCCGCGTCCAGCTCCGGCGCGGTCCCGGTGGCGGCGGCCGGGACCGCGGCGACAGCGTTCGGGGAGCTGGGCCTGGCCGGGCTCGTCCTGGCCGGCGCGCCGGGCGGGGCCGGCTGGGCGATGGCGCGGGGCTGGGCCGACCTGGAGCGAGCCGAGCCGCTGCGCCCTGATCACCGGTTCCCCGCCTACGGGATCACCAGGCTCATCACCGCGACCGCCATGCTGCGGCTCATCGCCGACGAGCGGGTGGGGATCGACGATCCGGCCAACGATCACCTGCGCACCGTACGGCTCGCCGATGACTCCGTCACCGTCCGGGAACTGCTCAGCCACGCCGGCGGAGTGAACGCTCCCGCCCCCGCCCCCGCCAACCTGTACGCCAGCACCGTTCCCGTCCCCAGCCTGATATCACTCGGCCCGGTGCTGCCGTGCAGCGGCCCCCGCGGCACCGTCAGGGGCAAAGCCCCCGGCGACTACGCGGCCCTCTGGCAGCTGATCGCCGATGTCACCGGCTCGGACTACGCCGCGGCCGTCGCCCGGCTGGTGCTCGGCCCGCTCGGCATGACCGGCTCGTCGTTCCCGGCCGGCTGGCCGCACGAGGACCCGGACGCGGTCACCGGCTACGAGCTGGAGCCCGACGGCACCTTCGTGCCCGATCTCGACGACCTCACCGCAATCCTGCTCGCGGCCGGCCTGTGGACGACCGCCGCCGACCTGGTCAGGTTCGGCACCGGGTGGTCATCCCTGCTGCCCGCCGGCCTCGCCAGCGAGGCGCTCCGGCCGCAGGCCGGACACATCGGCCTCGGCTGGCGCCTCAACCTGGCCGATGGCATTGCCTGGGAGGCCGGCGACGGCCCCGGCGGGAGCGCGTCCCTGATCGTCAGGCTCAGCGACAACCACGCCGCCGCCGCGCTGACCAACCGGAAGGTGCCCATCCTGGGCCTTAATCGCAAGGTCTGCCAGCAGGGCTCGTAGTCCCGGTGCGCCCGTTCCTTACCGGGGGGACAGGCAGCGTCTCCTCGCGGTCTGACCGCAGAACGGTCTACTCCACAGCCACCCGGTAGAGACGGGGTGCCGGCCGGTACCATAACGATATGGACACCTATAGCCTCGCGGCAGCCGCCCGGTTGCTCGGGACCTCGCCGCCACGGGTAAGGCGTGCCGTGGACCGCCTGGAATTGGCGGGTGGACGCGATTCCGCAGGTGTCTTCCACCTGACCAAGGGCGAGGTCGGCGAACTAGCTCGCGAGCTGGGTGTGACTCCGCCGGTACCCGGCCTGTCACGAACCGAGACCCAGGTGCTGGCGGCTCTGTCACGGTCACCGCGCGGGCTTGCTTCGGTGCGCGAGACCGCGCGGCGGGCGGGAGTCAGTCCGACTGCTGCGGGGCGTGCGCTGGCACTGCTTTCGGCGAAGGGAACCATCACCCAGTCGCCCATGATGCTCGCCAAGGGGCGAGCCAGCCAGACGACCGTCTACCAAGTACGGTTCGGAACGGCCGAGTGGGCGGCTCTCGCCCCCGCTGTGGCGAAGGTACGGCTGCCCGTCCACACCGGCAGTCACCGCGTCAAAAGGGTGCCCCCGCATCTGCGGCACCTGTTCTGGAATACCGCTCCTGCCCAGCTGGACGTCGCGACATCGGCACCCTACATTGCCAGACGGCTGATCCAGGCTGACGACCCGGACGGCCTCGCCTGGGGAGCGGCCAGCCTTCCGGCCAGCGCCTGGGAGCACGCAGCCACCACCCGGGGCCTCGATCCCGCCCACCGGGCGCTAGCTCGTAACCTGGCCAGGCACACGCATGCCGCCGGCTGAGCCGCTCCGGGCCTTCTTGCCGCCAGACACAGCCGCGACCTGGCGGGCGATCGCGCCACTCGTCCCGCCTGACGCATACCTCGGCGGGGGCACGGCCATAGCTGTTCACCTTGAGCACCGGACCAGCCGGGACCTGGATTTCTTCTTCCATCATCGCAGCGTGGACCTCGACGAGATAGCCCTGAAACTGTCCGCGGCCGGGCCGTTCGCGGTCACCGAGCGCGCCCCCGGCACGCTGAACGGCGTGTTCTCAGCCACCAGGGTGCAGTTCCTGCACGCGGACGAGGTGCGCCCGCAGCGGCTGCTCGAGCCAGCCCAGCAGTTCGCCGGACTTCAGGTCGCGCAGATCAGCGACCTCATGGCGATGAAGCTCAAGGTCGTCGGCGATCGGGGCGAGCTGCGCGACTACTTCGACCTGATGACAATCGAGCAGCGCACCAACCGCACGGTCGACGAGGGGCTGGCGCTGTTCCTTGAGCGTTTCCAGCCCGAGTTCCCCGATCAGGCGCTTAACCACATCGTGCTGGGCCTCGGATACTTCGACGATGTCGACCCAGACGATGCGCTTCCCGTTTCCCGCCAGCAGATCGTGGATTACTGGACCCGCAGGCAGCCGGAGATCATCGCCGCCCGCGGCCGATGACCGCAGACTGCCCTATGTCTAGCGCTACTGCCCTGTCTCAGTTGAGTTGGCCAGTCGACTGAGGGCCTGACCTGGGCGGGCAGGTTAAGTGAGACTCACGATTGTCTATGTTGTCCTCTGATAACGAAGATTGCTCGATCCGTGCTTCCGACCTGTGAAGAGGAATCTTTATTGTCAATCTGCGGCTGCCGTGCCGTCCGGTTTCTGTTGGCAGAGGACATATGTGTCTCAAGCTATGTGGCCATTCTGGGCCGTTCTGTTCATGTCTCAGGCTGCGCAGCCGGGCCCAGCTGTACCGGGATGACGCCCAGTAAGATCGCAGACGCATCCCGGGGGAGGGCCAGTTGACCTCGTTTCGCCGAGCGGACTGCCCGGCCGCCACCCGGCGAGCGGAGCGGCCGTGAAGTGCTTATAACTGGACCTTGACGGGGAGGCTGCGGGGACCGCGAACCTGGCCGCTGGACCAGGTGACGGCAGCCGGGTCGGCCAGCTCGAAGTCCGGGTAGCGGGCCAGCCATTCTTCCAGGGCGACCCGCAGTTCCATCGTCGCCAGGTGGGCGCCGAGGCAGCGGTGGATGCCCATCCCGAAGGCGGCGTGCCGGAAGTCGGCCCGGCCGAGGTTAACGCGGCCGGGATCCTCGAACACGCTCCGGTCCCGGTTGGCGGCGGGGAATGGGAGCAGCAGCCAGTCACCCTCTTGGAGCTGGTGGCCGTGGAAGTCGTGGTCTTTGGCCACCAGGCGCGCCATCGTGACTGGCGCATAGGCGCGGAGCAGTTCCTCGACGCCGGTGTCCATCAGCGCTGGCTCGGTGGCAAGGCGGTGCCGGTCGCCGGGGTACCGGGCCAGGTGCCACAGCGACGCGCCGATCGCCGACCAGGTGGTGTCGATGCCGGCGATCATCAGCAAGATCATCGTGCCCCGGACGTGCTCGCGGGACAGCCCGGCGCCGTCGATCTCCGCACTGAGGAGAAACGAGGTGAGGTCGTCCCTGGGGCTGGCGATGTGGTCATCGATCTGGGCGTCTATGTAGTCGTCCAGCTCCGCCATCATCGTCTGGCGTTCCTCGGCGGTCGTGTTGACCTCCTCCATCACCTGGTGGATGAAGCGGCGGAAAATGCCGGCGTCGGACTCCGGGAAGCCGAGGAACCTGACGATGACCCGGACCGGGATGTGCTGGGCGTACTCGGCGGCCGCGTCGAAAGCCACGTTGCCCGTGGTCTGGTCGAGCAGTGCACGGCACAGTTGCCGTGTGAACGGCTCGAGGGCGGCAACCGATCTGCGGCCGAAGGCGGGCAGCAGCATCCGCCGTGCCAGCTTGTGGAAGGGCGGGTCCGAGGTGATCGGCGGCGAAATGCCGATGGGGGCGGGCAGGGCATCCGGGCCGGGGCGCCGGTCGCTGACCACCACCGTGCGGGAGGTGAAGTGCTCGGTGTCGTAGGCGACCTCGCGGATCAGGTCATAGGTGACCGGCAGCCAGGCCCCGCCGTAGCGTTCGGTGTGCGCAACCGGGCAGCGCTGGCGCAGGTCATCCCAGATCGGGTACGGGTCGGCGCTCCACGCGGGGTCGGTGTGGTCGAAATCGCTGGCCCAGTCCTGGACTGGGGGATGACGATCGGCCATCGCTTACTCCCTCATATCTGTCGGAGAACGGATCCGGTAGTTCCCGGGTGCACGCTGAGCTGCGTGACCACTAACCATGCCGGAGGCGTCGCGGCGGCCCGCTGATACACACCACGGCGGCAAACGTTCAATTGCCTCTGGCCCGCCCGGACCGACCCAATGAGCACCGGACCAGCCGGACCTGGGCTTCCTCTTCCAGGCCGGCCGACAGCGCCATCCGGTCATCGCAGCGTGGATCTCGACGAAATGGCCCTGAAACTGTCCGCGGCTGGGCCGTTCGCGGTCACCAAACGCGCCCCGTGTTCGTGCACGCGATGCTAGACCGGGCTGTAACCTTCGCCGGTGAATGGCAAATGATCTTCGGCGCTATATGGCAGGGTTCCTGTGGCGCGTCTCTCGGCACGTACAGCGGCGATGATCACCCAGCGGCGCCGCTCGCGGCGGCGGACAGGCCCGGGCGGCATCCAACCTGGCGGCCCTGCGGTGGTGTTTCCGGCGAACAGCGCCAGCAGAACGTTCGTTTGGGGACGACTTCCGGAACAGCCGGATTAACTTTACATAATGCACATTATCGGCGTTTGATCAGGGGGCTGGGGTAGGGGCGCGAGTCCGAACTTGTCCCGTGCCATCGAACATGTCGTATGCCAGCCATCATGTCGTAAGACATGCCGGAAGGCCGCTCTTACGAGGCTGAGACCGGCTGTGAGTGCGAATGCCGGGATTGCGGTTACCTTGTTGAGTTTCATTGTCTTGCCTTCCCCCAGTGCAGAAAAGCCTCATTGCACTCTCTGTTAACAAAAGCCTACGCCGCGTGCATTCTGGTACCCAGAGGAGAAATGACGGGGAAATCGGGTCCAGATGGCGGGGAAAGCAGGATCGAACGTCACCCAACGTGACAATAACTGAACATTCGGCAACCAATCGCCTCCTGGGCACCGGGCGGCCCGTGGAATCTGTGGGCTCCCCCAGCGCCCGGTACCAGTGCCGGGCCGCCTGGGTGCGGAATGCCCTGCTTGCCTCGCTGTTGCCGGGCACGGCGTAGTCGGCGCAGTGCCCGCGCACCACGCTCGCCAGCCGTCTGGCCTGCTCGGGAAGGTGAAGAAGTCGCGGATGTCCGGGTCGAAAACCTAGTTCACCCTCTTGCGCTCGATACCGGCCGCCAGCGCGGGCTGCGCCGCGGCCGGAACCCGTGGGAGAAACCCAGGAAGTCCGTCTCATAGACGGCGTTGAGCACCTCCACGACGGCACGCTGGGCGATCTTGTCTTCCAGCGCGGCAATGCCGAGCGACCGAAGCCGCCCGTCCGCCTTCGGGATATACGCCCTGCGTGATGGCCTCGCCTGGTAGCTGCCTGCCTGGGTCCGCGTGTGCAGATTCCGCACGGGCCTGGCTGCTGCCGCCTTCAGGGGGTGTGGCAGGTGGCCGACCACTGTGAAGCGGTGGGGCGGGGGTTGCGGGTAGCCTGCACCGCCGTTGCCACCATGCGCGCATACAGCGTCGCTCCTCGCGGGCGGGGATGCACATCGTCGTCCCAGAGCAGGCCGGTGCGATGCTCGATAGTCGCGAACCAGTTGGCCAGCACGACATTGTCATGCTTCCGGGCGGCGGCGGCGAGCACCCGGTTGTCCTCGTTCTGCCACGGCCGCGGAACGAACGTGTTGACGAGCACCAGCGTGTGGTGCGGTCCTATGGTGGCGAGCAGCTGGCGGATCTGGCGCGTGGTGACGGTCCCGTTGGTGCCAAGATCCAAGACGACCACAGATCGGAGCAGGCCGGCGTCGGCGAGCCCTTGCACGACGGCGAGGCCGGCGCTCATCTGCCGGCTGACCGCCGCATCTATGTAGATCCCTTTGAGGGCAGCCTGCAGTTGCGGGGCGGCCGCGAGCATGACCGAGTCTCCGATGGCGGTGACCTTCGAACCGGGAATCTTCGCCTGGTATGCGTGAGCGCCGCCGCCCGACGTGCTGGCCGGGGTGGGCGGTAGCGTCTCTGCAGAAACGCGGGCTGCCGCCGCCGGGGTGACCTTGTGCGTCCGGGAGTCTGCGCTGATCATCGCTCCCTGGGTGATCTGCTGCTCCAGGCCCGGCGACGTGGGCGCGCGCAGCACCCCCACCCCGTACCCGGCGGCGCCGGCGACCATGAGCGCTGCGGCCAGGGCGGCGGCGAAAAAGGCACGGGCGA
>Ga0302226_10002461_pt1 | contig 13205 bp, 8 predicted proteins | sample II_Palsa_E3_3_FD_193524 | JGI IMG/M metagenome (GOLD analysis project Ga0302226, IMG submission 193524) | Peat permafrost microbial communities from Stordalen Mire near Abisko, Sweden - II_Palsa_E3_3 | ecosystem: Environmental > Terrestrial > Soil > Palsa > Peat permafrost | place: Sweden...
GGGTCGGTGTTCCTGGTGCTGACCGGTGCCGAGGCGCTGTATGCGGACATGGGGCACTTCGGTGCGCGTCCGATTCGCTATGCTTGGTACGGGCTTGTGATGCCGTCATTGGTGTTGAACTACTTCGGTCAAGGCGCCTTGTTGCTGCAAGACAGTAGCGCGATTGCCAACCCGTTTTTCCTGCTGACGCCGCATTGGGCTTTGTTGCCTATCGTATTGTTGTCCACCATCGCCACTGTGATTGCCTCGCAGGCGGTGATTTCAGGGGCGTTCTCGTTGACCAGCCAGGCGATCCAGCTCGGCTACGTACCGCGTATGAAAATTATCCATACGTCGGCGCATGCAATCGGCCAGATCTATATTCCATTGGTGAATTGGATGCTGTTGCTGATTATTATCTGCATTGTGATCGGCTTCAAAAGTTCGGATAACCTTGCCGCGGCCTACGGTATTGCAGTGACCACCACCATGGTGATTACCACCGTGCTGGCATCCGTGGTGATGATCAAGGTTTGGAACTGGCGCAAACGCTGGGTTGCGCTGATTATCAGCGCATTTATGGCGGTCGATCTGGCATTTTTCGGCGCCAATTTGCTGAAAGTGGCCGATGGCGGGTGGTTGCCGCTGTCCCTGGGCGCGTTGCTGTTCTTCCTATTGCTGACCTGGCATCAGGGCCGGCAAATCGTCAAGGAACGCACTGCGGCCGATGGTATCCCGCTGATGCCGTTCTTGCAGGGTTTGTTGTTGCACCCGCCGCATCGCGTCTCGGGCACGGCGATCTATCTGACGGGTAGCGAAACGCTGGTGCCCGTCGGCCTGCTACACAACCTGAAGCACAATAAGGTGCTGCACGAGCGTACGGTTTTTCTGACCTTTGTGACGCGCGATGTGCCGTATATCGCGGACAGCGAGCGTATCCATATTGAGGACATTGGCGGTGGGCTGTTTTTGGTTCGCGCCACTTACGGTTTTAATGAAACCCCCGATGTGATGCATGTCTTGAAGATGCTCGAAACCCAGCACGATATGGTGTTCGAGTTGATGGATACCTCGTTCTTCCTGGCGCGTGAAACTGTCGTGCCCACTCAAATGCCGGGCATGAGTGTCTGGCGCGAGCGCCTGTTCGCCTGGATGCATCAGAACGCGGCCAAACCGACTGATTTCTTCAGCATCCCGGCGAATCGCGTCGTGGAACTCGGGACCAAGATCGAGATTTAAGCGCCGTCTGGTGCGTGTTTTATGCGGTAAAAAAACGGCTGACACGATACGTGCAGCCGTTTTTTTTTCGGATTTATACTGCTCGACTTTTGGCTTGCGTGCGTCACGCATGCGTCATTCGCTTTATGCAAAATATCGGGAACACTCCCAATCGCCATCGAGGATAGAGCGCCATGCTCTTAAAAAATAATAAACGGCACACCGTCAAGTTCTGGGGCTTGATACTGGTCTATTGGCTGATAACGGGCATGGCCATCACCTCGGCGTTCAAACTGCCGCTTGAATTGCCTGACGCCGCTGAGTTTCAGCAATTTATTCAATTGCCTTTATGGGCCGTGGTGTTGGCTGTGATGTCGATTATCCAGACCGGTTTGATTGCCGACGTGGACGATGACTTTTCGTTGCTCTGGGTCGATGTTGCATTGCTGGTGTTGTTCGCGGCCTTCAAGTGGATACAGCATGTTTATCTGCTTACCTACTGGTACATGGCACCGACGCCCGAAGGCACTGCAATTCTTGCCGTGTGGCCCTGGGTTTTTGTGATTCTGTTTGTGTTTATTGCACTTGCCAGCTTGTTACGCCGCGCCGGACCCTCTGCGCCGCATATCGTTAGCGAGCCGCTGCGATAAAGGCGTAGCCTCAAACAAAAAAAGCGGCATGACGGGCTGCGCTTGCGCTGCCCGTCATGCCGCCATCACCTCTGCCGGCTTAGCGCTTCAGCTTGGCAAACGCTTCCGCCATGGCATTGGCGGGCTCAGGACCGCGCTTGGCTGTACCTGCGTTGTGTCCACCCGTATGCTCGCGGCGTGCCGGCCTGGTGGCCGGGCTGCCCGAGCCTGCCGCCGAACTGGCCGGGCTGGCGATTTCATCGGATAAGCGCATGGTCAAGGCAATCCGCTGCCGCTTGACATCGACATCGATCACTTTGACTTGCACCACGTCGCCGGCCTTGACGACTTCATGCGGGTCTTTAATAAAGCGCGTCGACATGGCTGAGACATGGACCAGGCCATCCTGATGCACGCCGATATCGATAAACGCGCCAAACGCCGCGACATTGGTGACGACACCTTCGAGCAGCATGCCCAGGCTCAAGTCCGAAATTTTTTCGACGCCGTCTTTGAAGGTGGCGGTCTTGAACTCGGGGCGTGGATCGCGGCCGGGTTTTTCCAGTTCGCTGAAAATATCGCGTATCGTCGGCAAACCAAAACGCTCGTCGACAAACTCACTGGGCGAAATGCCTTGCAGCGCCTCGCGTTGCCCCATGACCTCGGTGGCTTGTTTCTTGATTTTCGCGAGAATGCGTTCCACCACGGGGTAGGCTTCCGGGTGTACCGACGATCGATCCAGCGGGTTGGTACCGGCATTGATGCGCAAAAAGCCGGCTGCTTGCTCGAAGGTTTTGTCGCCCAGGCGCGGCACTTTCTTTAAATGATCGCGGCTGGGGAAGGGGCCGTTGCTGTCGCGGAACTCGACGATATTGCGAGCCAGTGTCGGGTTCAAGCCAGAAACGCGCGTCAGCAAGGGCACCGAGGCGGTATTCAAATCGACCCCGACAGCATTCACGCAATCCTCGACCACGGCATCGAGGGCACGCGCCAGTTCGCGTTGGTTGACGTCATGTTGATACTGGCCGACGCCGATCGCCTTGGGTTCGATTTTCACCAGTTCGGCCAAGGGGTCTTGCAGGCGGCGGGCAATCGAGACTGCGCCACGCAAGGATACGTCGAGTTCCGGGAATTCCTTGGCGGCGAATTCGGAGGCCGAATAAATCGATGCGCCGGCTTCCGAGACAACGATTTTTTGCATCGCCAGATCGGGGCAGCGGCGTATCAGTTCGCCGGCCAATTTGTCGGTCTCGCGCGAGGCGGTGCCGTTGCCGATGCTGATCAGGTCGGCTTGGGTGGCACGGGCCAGACGTTCCAGTTTGGCGAGTGCGCCATCCCAGTCGCGACGCGGTTCATGCGGATAAATGGTATCGGTGGCGAGCAATTTGCCCGTGCGGTCGACCACAGCCACCTTGACGCCGGTACGCAGACCAGGGTCAAGTCCGATCACGGCTTTCGGGCCGGCGGGGGCTGCCAGCAAGAGGTCTTTCAGGTTGCGGGCAAAGACCCGGATAGCCTCGTGTTCGGACTGTTCACGTAATTGGGTGAGTAATTCGTTTTCGATATGCGGTTGGACCTTGACGCGCCAGCACCAGCGGCACACATCGGCCAGCCATTTATCGCCGGGGCGCCCGGCGCTGCGGATGCCGAAGCGTTGGGCGACCATGACTTCGCCTGGATGCGGCACTTGGGCGTCGAGGTCTTCGCCGAGACCGAGCTTGGTCATCAGCACCCCGGTATTCCGGCCGCGAAATAGCGCCAGGGCGCGATGCGAGGGAATCGCCTTGATCGGTTCGCTGTAATCGTAATAGTCGCGGAATTTTTCTTCTTCTTCGAGCTCTTTGCCGGCGATTACTTTGCTGGTGACAACCCCTTGCTGCCACAGGTATTCCCGCACCGAACCCAGCAGATCGGCGGTTTCGCCGAATTGCTCGGAAAGGATGTCGCGGGCGCCGTCGAGCGCCGCCTTGATGTCGGCGACGCCTTTTTCGGCATCGATATACGCTGCTGCTTCGACCTGCGGGTCGAGTGAGGGATCGGCAAGCAAGGCTTGGGCAAGCGGTTCAAGACCGGCTTCACGGGCGATCTGGGCGCGGGTGCGGCGCTTCTGTTTATATGGCAGATAAAGATCTTCAAGTACCTGTTTGCTGTCGGCTGCCGCGATGGCGGCGTGCAGCGCGTCGGTCATCTTGCCTTGTTCGGTGATGCTGTTCAGGATCGTGGCGCGGCGATCTTCGAGTTCGCGCAGGTAAATCAGGCGTTCCTCAAGATTGCGTAACTGGGTGTCATCCAGATTGCCGGTGACTTCCTTACGATAGCGTGCGATAAACGGCACGGTCGAACCTTCGTCGAGCAGTTGTACGGCTGCGGCAACCTGGCGCGGCTGTACGCCGAGTTCAGTGGCGATCCGCTCTACGATGGTAATAGTTACGTTTTCCGTCATGTGTCGTGTCTAAGGCGCTGGGCCTGGTTACGTAAAGCCGATGATTTTGCCACAAATGCACGGGATGCCCGAACCCGCGATGATAGAATGTGCAGTCGCTCATATCCGATGCCCCCAAACGTGATGTCATTCTTGCTTTACCGTGTCCCCCAAGCGTTCTGTGCCTTGATCCTGTCCTTGGTGCTGGCCGATCCTGCGAGTGCGCAGGATGCGACACCGGCAGCGTCCGCGATGCCCGATAGCGCGGCGTCAGCTGCCGCAACCGGAGCTTCTTCGGCTAGAACCTCGTTCAGCATGGACGGCACGGTCGGTGGCCATACGGCGACTATCCCGTCGAGTCCGCTGTTGCCTTCCGACGAGCGCGGCGCACCGGGTCAACCCGACACGCCTGCTTCGGCTTCAAATCCAGCCTCGGCCGCCGACGCGCCACATGCGAGCAGCGCCGCGACTGTCGACCGTAGCGCCGAGTTTGCCGCACGACAAACCAAGCTGAATCGACGTACGGCTGAAAACGAATACCGCTACGAGGTTGCCGAGCACAATTGCTATTCGACCTTTTTCGTGAATCATTGTCTCGGCAAGGCACGCGACACGATGCGTAGCGAAAAAGCTAAAATTCGCATCGACCAATTGGCGCTGGATGAAGAGCAGCGTGTCGTGCACGCCGCGCAACGCGATGCGAATACGTCGGCCCGCATGGCGCAAGATGCCGCCGATGCGCCGCAGCATGAAGCCAGCGAGAAAGCGAGTCAGGCAGCCTACGAAGAAAAGCAACGTCAGCACCAGCTTGATGCCGCCTCTCGCGCCACTTCCGCTCCCGCGACAGAAGCCACAAACCAGGCGGCATACGATAAAAAGCAAGCCGATTTCCAGGCCAAGCTGGAGGAAGCGCAGCGCAATGCCGCACAGGACGCGGCTCAGCGTGCGCATAATGTGAGCAAGTTTGACGAAAAGCAGCGCACGGCAGCCGAACATCAGGAAACCGTTAAGCAGCGTCAGGCGAAAGCTGCCGCGAATGCCTCGCAAGCAGCGGCCGCGAGTGCGGCGGCGGCTTCTGCTGCACAACCCGCCAGCGCTGCGGGCAAATAGTCACGAGCGAGGAGGCGAGCATGAGTGATGAGCATACCCGGCAAAGTAGCGGGCCGACCAAGACGCCGGTGGCGGCCTGGTCGGATAGATCCGCAGGCGCGCTCGATGCGGCTGCGGGGGATGTGCATCATGCCGCATCGAATCAAGCGGATGCGGCCGATAGTGATGCAGGGCTGATCGAGCGTCGCGTCGCCGAGCTGCAATCCGAGCATTTGGCGCTCGATGCGCTGATCGAAAAACTGATTACACTGCCCGGTGTCAACGATTTTGAATTGCGACGCTTGAAAAAGCGCAAGCTCAAGGTCAAAGACTCGATTATCTTGCTACAACTGCAACTGGAACCCGATACGCGGGCCTGAGCGCCCGCCAGCATTGATCTTTCGCCCGCTTGCGGCCAACTCGCCGGATGACCGCGCGGGTTTTGATTTTCCGGTTTTGACGCACGCTTTTGACCTCATCTACCTCATCTTCCGCGGCTATCGCCACCTCCAAAGACGCTGCCGACACTGACCCCAAGCCGGTACAGAAAGCCGGTCTGGCGATCAGTTCGCGTCGCGCCACGGAACTCGACGAATTGTTTTCCGAACGCGGAGCGCTGGCACGCAATATCGATGGCTACCACGCGCGCGACGCACAACGCGCCATGGCGCATGCGGTTGCCGCGGCGATCGAGGCCACCGGCCGCCTGCCTGACCAGGATCGGATCGAGGCGCGTTCGCGTCCGCTTCGGGCCGGCGACGGCGCGAGTGCGGGGGCCGCGAGCACTGAAGCCGGCGGCGCCGATGACGGCGGTAATACCCTGATTGTCGAGGCGGGCACAGGTACCGGCAAAACCTATGCTTACCTGGTCCCGGCCATGCTCTGGGGCGGCAAGGTGATCGTCTCGACCGGCACCAAGCACTTGCAGGATCAGTTGTTCCAGCGCGATATTCCTACCGTGCGCGATGCACTGGCGGTGCCGGTGTCGGTGGCGATGTTGAAGGGACGGGCGAATTATCTCTGTCACTATTATTTGCAACGGACCTCCGATAACGGCCGGCTGCCGTCGCGTCAAGATGCCGCGCATCTTCAGGAGATTGTGCGCTTTGCCAAAATGACCCGCACCGGCGATAAAGCCGAGCTGGCCAGCGTACCCGAGACCTCGCCGGTGTGGTCGATGGTGACCTCGACCCGCGAAAATTGTCTGGGGCAGGAGTGCCCGAGCTACAAAGATTGCTTTGTCATGCAAGCGCGCCGCGAGGCGCAGCAGGCCGATATTGTGGTGGTGAATCACCATCTGTTCTTTGCCGACATTATGTTGCGCGATACCGGCATGGCCGAATTGTTGCCGACCGCCAATACCGTGATTTTCGATGAGGCGCATCAACTGCCCGATACGGCAACGCTGTTTTTCGGCGCGACTTTATCGACCGGTCAAATCCTTGAGCTGGCCCGTGATTGCGTGGCCGAAGGCCTGGTGCACGCACGCGATGCCTGTGACTGGGCACAATTGGGCGCCACGCTCGAGCGCGCCGCGCGCGACGTGCGACTGGTATTCGGCCAGGAAACCTTGCGCTTGTCGATTTCGCAACTGGGCGACGACCATCCTTTGTTCGAAGCTTTGGGGCATCTCGACGAAGCGCTATCCAAATTAGCCGAAGCACTGGCAGCCCAAGCCGAGCGTGCCGATTCATTGGGCGTGTGTTTGCGCCGCGCCCGTGAATTGCAGGAACTGCTGGCTGCCTGGGGCGCTGTGCCGGTGACGCCTAAAGTCGCCGCTGCGGCGGCAAAATCGGCGTCCGGCGACGATAAATCTGCCGACGCGGCGGATTCCGTGCGCTGGATCGAAGTCTTTTCCCATTCCGTCCAGTTGCATCAAACGCCTCTATCGGTTGCGCCGATTTTCGCCAAACAACGCGCCGGCGTGCCGCGTGCCTGGATTTTTACTTCGGCGACGCTGTCGGTCAGAGGCGATTTCACCCATTACGCCGCGCAAATGGGCCTGGATGCCAAACGTTCGATGACGCTGGCTAGCCCGTTCGATTACGACAAGCAAGCTTTGTTGTATGTACCGCGCAATTTGCCGCAGCCGTCGTCGCCTGGCTTTACCGATGCCGTGTTCGACGCTGCCTTGCCGGTACTGGAGGCCGCAGGGGGCAGAGCCTTTGTCTTATGCACTACGCTGCGTGCGGTGGAGCGGATGGCGATGCGTTTGCGCGACACCATCGAGGCACGCGGCTGGTCATTTCCGTTGCTGGTCCAGGGCGATGCAAGCCGCACCGAGTTGCTGGACCGTTTTCGCCAGCTCGGCAATGCGATTTTGGTCGGCAGCCAGAGCTTTTGGGAAGGTGTGGACGTGCGTGGCGACGCGTTGTCGCTGGTGGTCATCGATAAACTGCCGTTTGCGCCGCCCGACGATCCTGTGTTGGCCGCGCGCTTGGAGGCACTGACAAAAAAGGGTTTGAGTCCTTTTGCCGTGCATCAATTGCCGCAAGCTGTGATCACTTTGAAGCAAGGGGCCGGGCGTCTGATTCGTGCAGAAACGGATCGGGGTGTTTTGATGATTTGCGATCCGCGACTGGTGGACAAACCCTATGGCCGGCGTATTTGGCAAAGTCTGCCGGCCTTCAAGCGGACTCGCGAGCTGGCCGTGGTCCAGGAATTTTTTAGCGCATCCGAGGACGTGCAGGAGGAGGCCGGCCTAAGCGCCGACTGAGTGATGCCCTTCAAGCAAAAAAACCGGCGTAAGCCGGTTTTTTATACACCACGGGGTATGCACCCCATGGGTTTTTACCAGATTTGATACCAGGGTTTGCCTGGCGCTTTTTTGCCGGCGTTGCCTGGCAAATAAGCGCTGTTCGGGAAAGTGGCGGCGAGCACGCTTTGCGTGTCGTCAGCCAGCTTGGTTTCGCCGAGCTTTTGGTAGGACTGCACCATAATATGCAGCGCATCTTCGATGGCCGGCGCGTTCTGGTACATCTTGACGGCGGATTGCGCACGGTTCACTGCTGCAATGTAAGCGCCGCGGTTGTAGTAGTACAGGGCGCTATGGACTTCATGCGAAGCCAGGGCATTGACGATATAGCGCATGCGTTGCGCCGCATCCGGGGCGTACTTGCTTTGCGGATATTTATCGACGACTACCTTGAACGCATCGTAGGAATCGCGCAGCGCCTTGGGATCGCGTTCGCTCAGATCCTGGTGAGTGAAGCGGCCGAACAAGCCCAGGTCGTCATTGAAGCTGATCAGACCCTTTAGGTAGTAGGCATAGTCGATGCTGGGATGATCGGGGTGCAGGCGGATAAAACGGTCGATGGCCGTTTTTGCTGCATCCTGCTCATTGTCCTTCCAGTTGCAATAAGCGACATTGAGCTGCGCCTGTTGGGCGTAAGGGCCGAACGGATCACGCCCTTCAAGGCCTTCGAAGTATTTGACGCACTTGCCGTAATCCTTGCCGTCGAGCGCGCCTTGCGCCTCCGAGTATAATTTCTGGTTAGCCCAGGTTGCGGTCTCGTCGGTTTTGTCCGGCAAGGCGCTGCAACCCGCGATAATAAGGGCTGCGGCGAAAAGCGCCGCGAGTTTGCATGTGCGTGTAACGTTATTTAGAGCTCGCATGTCCTGGCTTTATGTCCTAGCTTCAAGTCTAATGGCCGATTCTGATCCGAATGATTATATCCGAAGCGCAGCACGTCTTTCACGTGATTGGCGCTGAAACTTTAGGTAATGCATTGCCGAACCCTGACAACACCCTTGTAGGCGCAGCTTCTGCGCCCGATTCCAGCCTCGAATCCCGTTCCGATTCCGGCCTCTCCGACCTGCTGATTGACGCCGATTTGGGCGCCGTCACCGATGTGGAGGTCGACGAAGACGATCTGGCGCGCCCGCTGGCGCCCATCCCAGAGCCCTTGACCGCGGTGATTCCGCAGAGCCTGGCCGGGGAGCGCCTGGATAAAGCCATTGCGCAACTGTTTCCCGATTTTTCGCGAAGCCGTCTGCAAAGCTGGATCGAGAGCGGCCGCGTGACGCTCGACGGAGAGACCGCAAAAATCCGCAGCAAAGTGCCGCGCGACGCGGTCGTTGTTGTAACTCCCGACTTATTGCCTGAGCAATTGGCGTTTACGCCCGAAGCACTCGATCTCGACATTCTTTACGAAGATGACACCTTGCTGGTGGTGAACAAGCCGGTCGGCATGGTCGTGCATCCGGCTGCCGGTAATTGGAGCGGCACCTTGCTTAACGGCTTGCTGCACCGATATCACGATGCTGCGGGTTTGCCGCGCGCAGGCATTGTGCATCGCTTGGACAAAGACACGTCGGGCTTGATGGTGGTGGCGCGCACGCTGACGGCGCAAACCGATCTGGTACGCCAATTGCAGGCGCGAACTGTGAAGCGGCGTTATATCGCCTTGGTCTGGGGTACGCCCGCCGAGTCCGGGTTGATCGACGCGCCGATCGGCCGCGATCCGCGCGATCGGATGCGGATGGCGGTAGTGCATCGCGCCACGGGCAAACCGGCGCGTACCCATTTCACGCGTTTGGCCACGGGCTTCTTGGGCGAATTGCCGGTGTCGGTAGTGCAGTGCGACCTGGAAACCGGACGCACGCATCAAATCCGCGTGCACTTTGCCCACTTGGGTAATCCGCTGCTGGGTGACCAATTGTATGGCAAGCCGCGCGTGCAACGCTCGGGCATTACCTTGCCCGGCGGTTTTGCCCGGCAGGCGCTGCACGCCTGGCATCTGGGCCTGGTCCATCCGATAACGGGCGAGGCCATGGCATGGCATGCCGAGCTGCCTGAAGACCTGGCCATGTTGGCGGCCGAATTGGGCGTTGGAGACGTGCTCGCTTCACTCGATGAAACGGGCGAGTTCAGAGCCGGCGATCATTACAGCGAAGCGGACGACGACGAAGACGACGAAGACTATTGAAGTCGCCGGCCGGTTCCGCCCCTGTCAAAACATAGGCAGGCGCGGGACGGCTTGCCTTTGACCCGCTTGAATGCCAGCCGATTACTCTCAGGATTTGCTTATGTCGTCACAGGATGCAGGCCTTGTTCCCGGTGCCGGTTCAGGTGCTGAAGCCGATCTACGTTTATCCGACTGTCTGATCCCCGGTTGGCGATTAGCGCCATCGGTTCGCGCCTTGGTGACGACGCGCAACGGCGGTGTCAGCTTGGCTCCTTTTGGTCGCTGGCGTGCAGGTCAGGCACAGCCGGGCGGCTTGAATCTGGGTTTGCATACCGGCGACGACCCACAGGCCGTCGAGTCCAATCGCCGGCGCCTGAGCTTGCTGACGAATGCCGTACCGGCCTGGTTGACGCAAGTCCATGGCTGCGACGTGGTCCAGGCAGAACAGGCGCTACAAGCGCTGCAGCAGGGTGCGCCGGCCTTATCCGCGGATGCCAGCGTCACCGACCGGCCCGGCGTCGCTTGCGTGGTGATGGTGGCGGATTGCATGCCGGTGTTGCTGGCCGATGCGCAGGGGCGCGCGGTGGGTGCGGCTCACGCCGGCTGGCGCGGGCTGTTGGCCGGTATCCTCGAAGAAACGGCGGCGAGGCTTGTTGCGCTGGCCGGCGTCAACCCGGAGGTGCACGCGTTTCTGGGGCCGAGCATAGGCCCACAGGCTTTTGAAGTGGGCGCGGAAGTGCGTGCGGCATTTCTGGACGCCGCCTCGCAGGAGGAGCGAGAGGCGACCGACAGCGCTTTTGTGCCATGCAACGTAAAATCCGGAAAATACTTTGCCGATCTCGCCGCTCTGGCACGTTTGCGGCTTGCACGCGTCGGGATTGTCGAGGTCGCGGGCGGCGATCGATGCACCGTATCGCAAGCCGATTTATTCTATTCCTATCGACGTGATGGTCAGACTGGCCGCTTTGCCGGCCTGACCTGGATCGACCCGAGCGCCTGAGTCACATAGCTTCCTCACGTTTTTGCTTGCGGACTCGGGCCGGCAAACGGCGTCTCGCAAATACGCCGACCCCGTGCCCGGGGCGCGACGTTAAATCTCAAATCGACAGCCCAGGCTAACTGGCAGATACCGCGGGAAAACGTGGATGAAAAATTTTTCGCACCGCGTCAAAATCCCTTTACAGTGATTGACACCGTAACGAAGGGCGAGCAAGAATGCCAGTTCACCTGGGTTCCAGCTAGTCTCTACTTGGCGCCTTTCCCCGTTCCTCGCATGCACCGGTCGCATACACGGCACGTTCAAGACGAGTTAAAGACGCATTCACGACTATGACCGCCTCCAAACAATTTACGGCAAGCACGCCGACGGGTGTGCCGGAAGAGTACGCGCGCATGCTTGAAGCATGGATGGGTAATCTGAACCGAGTGATGAATCCCGCTTTATGGGCGCAACCGTCGAGCGACGGTAATGCGCACGCAGCAGCGCCGACGGATGTCGGTGCTAACGGCGCAGTGGCCGGTATGCTTGGTGTGACTGGCTTTCCGTTCGATGTTTCCGCGGCATCGCCATTCGCGGCCTTCGCCAGCCAGACCTTGCCGAACATGTTTGCCGGAGCGTATCCCGGCATCAATCCGGGTCTGATGCCGGGCGTGATGGCCGGCAACGGCGAGTTGCCCGAATTCAAAATCGCGCCGGAAAAATTGCAGCAATTGCAGGCTGACTATGCCGGCGAGTGTGCTGCCTTGATGCAAAAGGCACTGGCGCCCGCCAAGGATTTCGATTTTGCGACACTGGGTCTGACCGATAAACGATTTTCTTCGGAAGCCTGGCGCGAGACGCCCACCAGCTCCTTGGCCGCTGCCTGGTACCTACTGAATACACGCTATTTGACGGCGCTGGCCGAGGCCCTCGATGCCGACGTCAAGACTCGCGAGCGTGTCCGCTTCGCTGTCGATCAATGGGCTGCTGCGGCCGCGCCCAGCAATTTTTTGGCGCTTAATCCGGATGCGCAAAAAACTCTGATGGAGACGCAGGGCGAGAGCCTGAGGCTGGGCATCCTTAATCTGTTATCGGATCTGACGCGCGGTCGGATCACTCAAACCGACGAGGCAGTTTTCGCGGTCGGCGAGAATCTGGCGAATACCGAAGGCACAGTGGTGTATCAGAATGAACTGATACAACTGATTCAATACAAGCCGTTGACCGCCACCGTGTTCGAGCAGCCGCTGTTGATCGTGCCGCCTTGCATCAACAAGTACTACATTCTTGACTTGAACCCGGAAAATTCATTGATGCGCTTCGCGCTCGAATCCGGTCATCAGGTCTTTATCATCTCCTGGCGCAACCCCGACGCTTCCTTGGCGGGTAAAGGCTGGGATGACTACGTCGATGAGGGCGTGCTACAAGCCATCGAGGTAGTCAAGACGATCAGCGGGCGCAAGCAACTCAATACCCTGGGCTTCTGCGTCGGCGGCACCTTGTTGGCTACGGCGCTGGCCGTACTGGCGGCACGGGGCGAGCGTCCCGCAGCTTCGATGACCTTGCTGACCTCGATGCTCGATTTCAGCGACACCGGCATTCTCGATGTGTTTATCGACGAAGCGCAGATCCAAAGCCGTGAACAAGCGATCGGCGGCAAGCACGGCAACCCGCCCGGCCTGATGCGCGGCAGCGAATTCAATAGCACCTTCGCGTTTTTGCGGCCCAATGATCTGGTCTGGAATTATGTGGTGGAAAATTATCTGAAAGGCCAGAAGCCGCCGGCCTTCGATTTGTTGTTCTGGAATAGCGACAGCACTAATCTGCCTGGCCCCATGGTGTCCTGGTATTTGCGCCACACCTATCTGGAAAACGCCCTGTGTAAGCCGGGTGCTTTGACGGTCTGCGGCGAGCCGGTGGACCTTGGCCGGGTGGATGTGCCGACCTTTATTTACGGCTCGCGCGAAGATCATATCGTGCCG
>Ga0302226_10002473_pt1 | contig 13151 bp, 19 predicted proteins | sample II_Palsa_E3_3_FD_193524 | JGI IMG/M metagenome (GOLD analysis project Ga0302226, IMG submission 193524) | Peat permafrost microbial communities from Stordalen Mire near Abisko, Sweden - II_Palsa_E3_3 | ecosystem: Environmental > Terrestrial > Soil > Palsa > Peat permafrost | place: Sweden...
GAGCAGTAAAAAAGAGCAAGCGAGAGCAGTAAAAAGAGAGGGACGACGACGAGGGAAGGAAGGGGAAAGAAACAGAGCCCAAACAAGACAGGAGGGAGGCCACGAGGCTAGTCGCTGGTTTTTTTTTACGTACAGCCTGCTGTTGGTTCTTGTTGGTGGGGGCAGGCATGTTCTTGGCAGAGGGTCTTTGATAGACGGATAGGGCCTCTCTTTAGAATGACGAGGTCTCTCTGTGCACACAACAAAAAAAAGGTCCGGGTTAGCACAAACGAGGGTGGAAAAAAAAAAAAAGGCAAAAGAACGTGTGAGCAGAGAAAAAAAAGAACACGGGGGGAAAATTTCTGTGCAGACGAAACGGAAAGGACACTGCTCGAACGGCGGGGAAAGAGCAGGCCAGGGGCCAGAATAACGGCAGAGAAAGATAAAAAAGTCGGCGTGGTGATTTTTTTCACGTTCCTCCGGGAAAAAAAAAAAAGCTGCACGACAGCAAGAAAAAGGGAATTTCTCGCCTCTGCAAGGACGACAGAGAGACAGAGCAGCACAGGAGGGACACGGGGCAGAGGATAAAACCGCACGTTCCGGCGCCGGCCACGCCGCTTCGTTGGGGAGAAAAATAAAAAAATGCGGACGCCATATGGCGCCCTTAGTTGCCCAACCAAGCGCCACGTGCTCGCGCGAAATTATTTTTTTTTCTGAAACAGCAAGTTGCGCCTTTTCCCCGCAATTTGCCCCGCCCGTCGAAAAATCGCAAATTGCTGTGTTTCACAAAGAACAAGAAAAATCCCATGTGGTCGGCTACTCTATCTCGAGGGCGTCCACTGCATCGCTGAACTCCGCCGTTTCCTCTCCGTCGCCCTCGTCCTCGTCGTCGGCCGCGTCGCCGTCCGAGGTGGGGTCCTCCGGGAGGCCCTGTGCCTTGCGTGCGGCACGCTGGGCCTGGAGCTCGAGGATCTTGACCTTGATGAGCTCCCAGTAGTCCATGGTCTGGGTCTCAAAGTCCTTTTTGTAGTTTTTGGCCGGGTTGGGGTCGCGCAGCCGGTGGAAGAGCATCTGCGGGCCCTGGGGGCCGAGCTCGCGGCTGTACTGGATCAGGCAGGCGGCGATGCAGTACTTTTTGCTCAGCGCGAAATTGCCCTTCTTGATAAAGTCGCTCACGTGCAGCAGGAGGTAGTCGTTGGTCTCCTTGAGGAGGATCTCGGGGTGGGCGCGCAGGTACTCGTAGTACTCGTCGTAGTTTTTGCAGGCTGCGAACGCGTGCGCTTTGATCTCCATCTCCTGGACATACTTGTCCTACACGTGCTTTAATTTAGAAAGAAGATAAACAAGCCGGTGGATGTACCATCTCTGCCTCGCTCATCTCGGGCTTGTTCTCGGTCAGGACGACCGACGCGGCAGGAACGGCGTTCTTCGGGGGGAGAGCGGGCTCAGCGACCGCCTTGGGCTGGGTGTCGACCGCGGCCGTGGCCGTGGCCGTGGCCGTCACGGCGGCAGCAGGCTTCTTGTCCGAGTTGATGATCTGCAAACGAGTAAACTTGAGATAAATTATGTCAGCATGTGCGAGTACCGTCTTGGAAAATCCCTCTCTGCAGATCGAATCCTTGTCCCACTTGACAAACTTTGCCTTGCGCTCCTCCTCTTCTGCCAGCTGCTTGGCCAGCGCCGCCTCCTGCTTCTTGACGGTTTCGAGGTCCTGCTTTGCCTTGGCGTCATCGGCGGCCTTCTTCTCCAGCTCGGCAATCTTCTGCTTGTAGTCGTGCTGCTGCTTGAGGTCGTGCTCGTGCTTGGCCTTCTCGTCCGCCTTCTTCTGCTCGCGCTGCTGCTTCTTCAGCCGCATCCACGTGTTCTTCTCGATGTTTGGGTGGCAGTCGGCCTCGTCATCGTCACTCAGCTCAATGTTGTTCCACCTAGACAGGAAAAGAGGGACGCATGGGGGAAAAGCACGTCAGTTGGACAGGCGGGAGAGAGACACCCCCCCATCTGCGCACGTACTTGCTGTAGTCGACCATGCTCCTATGCTGTTCCTGAACGACGAATGCCGCCGGTTCAATAATGTGCTGGTAAATTCGAAATATGGCCGCGATGTCCGCCCTAAACAAAACACCGATTTTCGTTTGCCAAATGAACGCGGTCTCGTTCGACGAGTGGCTCAACTACGACCGGGCGCGACGGGAGTACGCCTGCAAGCTGGACTACGCCCTCGAAAAGGTACCTCGCCGGAAGCGCCGAACGCTAACCCGGTTTGGCACACGTTTGTTGTTTTTTTTGTCACGCCGATCGACAGCTCACGGGGATGTTCTCGTTTGTGAGGCTGCGGGGGCTGCGCTCGCTGCTGGAGCTGGTCGACTCGGTGCCCAAAGCGCCCTACCCCATGGCGTTCCTGAGGCTGCAGGACAACGAGGAACGCTTCAACAGTACGATCACGTTTGACGTTTCTTTCTAAGCCGCCCCCGCCGTGTGTTCTAGTCATGTACCGCATCCTGCCCATGATCCTCTGCCGCAAAAAGTTCCAGCCCATTGGTACTACTGCTGTTGCCCTTGTGCTAGCTAACACAGCCTTCTCCTCCCCCCACCCACCCAGTCGAAATAACCATTGAGGAGAAGGAGATTGCCCTCAACCTCGTCTACTCGCTCTGCACGCTCCATCCACGCAGCCGCAAGTACTTTGCGGCCACGCAGTACGTCGACGCCCTCGTGCAGTACGTCAGGACGGACAAGCTGCAAATCCACGCACTCATGGCGCTGCAGGCGGCGCTCGTGGATGCACGTGCGAACCAAGAGGTTTGTCGTGTTTTGTTTGCTGCGTACGGGGTCTGAATGGTAACCGTAGAGCTTTGAGCGGCTGGCTGGGCTAAGGGTCGTGTCGAACCTGCTCGTCAACAGAGCAGCGCCTCGCGATGTCAGGTTTGTGTCTTTCCAATTCGATCCGCGTACGAACGTGCTTTGTGTAGGAGGCAATGCGCAGAGTTCCTGTACCTGTTCCTGTCGCCCGATCAGGACCACGACGACAGCGAGCTTTCGCCTATGCGCTCCGGCCTCTCTCCCACCTCGCCGACGTACCAGACATTTGTGCAGCCGCTGGCCAAACCACAAAGCCTCGTTGTGGCTCGGGCGGCCGATCCGGACGGACTGACCGAGCGGGGGCGCAATATCGCCGCTTATATCGGAAGGTGAATAAACAAGCACCCTTTTAAAAGAAACAAAAATAAACATGTTTATTTAGGGACAACCTCGAGCTGCTAGTCAACACGATCGTCATTGATCCACCCACGCAGGCCGACCAGTCCCTCGAGTTATTTTTGAACGAGCTCGACGAGAGCCTCGACGCCGACGACGAGATGGACGAGGACGAGATGGCCCTCGAGCAGGCCGTCAACGCCAGCCCGGACGACGAGTGACTACGTAACAATAATTAAAAAGAGAAAATACTGCATTTGTACATGTTGTAGCACACCAGAAAAGAAAATAATTTCATCGACATAATAAATAGTCTTTCCTCCTCCTTTTACACCATCTCCGAGTCGGCGTCGATCTCGAGGGTGCGCGCATCCGAGAAAAAGTTGCGCAGCTGCACCTGCTCTTGCCGTTTGCCGATGATCAGGTCGGGCGACGGCGGCCGTGCGTCGCCGGGCTTGCTTGGCCGCACCTGCCACAGCAGCATGACGTTGCCTCGGTGATGGTTGTCGTTGCCGGGCGCCTGGAGGATGGGCTGGATGGACGGCGAGCCGCCATTGGACGACGACGAGTCCCCGCGGTTAAAGTCGTCTGCCAGGACGACGACGACGGCCAGGCCCTTGAGGGCGGCCACAAACCCGCACAGGACAAAGGCGGCAAAGTTGATGGCGATCGCTTGCGTGTAGCTGGGCACCTGGTCGTCCGCTGCCGCGGCGCCCACAAACAGATCGGCGTGGTAGATGAGGATGCAGGCCGAGGCCAGTGGCAAGCAGGCCGCGCTGCCGGCCGACATGGAAAGGAACGCAACCCGCGCCCACAGACGGTCCGACACGTCAAAGGCGACCGTGGTCACGACTGTCTTTGCGGCGAGGTACAGCGGCACGAGCCACGCCGTGTGCACCAGGGTCGCGACCGCCGTCACAACGGGGAACACGACCGCGAGGTAGGCCGGCACCAGCTCCTTCCTGGTGGAGCGTGCCGCGGCCAGCTGCAGCGATAAGGACCAGGACGCGTACACGGCCGGCGGGACACACAGGGCCACCACGGCGGCCTGGAGGACGGCCACGATCAGCACGAACCGCAGGGCCGACGAGGGCGAGTCGAGCTTGAACGGCGCGTGCCATTTGTGCCAGCTCACCAGCCCAGCCAGGGCCAACACGGCCGCGCACAGGAGCACGCCCAGCGTGAAGCCGACCGTCACGGACACGTCGCTCACGTCCACGGCAGGCAGCGACGGCGGGCTGGGGCTCGGGCTGGGGCAGGGGCTCGGCGACGGCCACGCGCTGTTCATTCGTTCCCCTGAGCCGTGACGCCGCACCAATGAAAAACGACGCGCCTGTTTTTTTTTCTTTTTTGTTTTGGTTTCCTTTCGCGCCGTCGGACGAGGCGACAAGCCGGCGACTGGCTGCGTGTGCCGCTGAGTGTTGCTCCTTACTGGGGTCGCCGAAAGAGAGAGCGGGGGCGCGGGGGCGCGGGGGTGTTTCCTCTGTGCTCTGTGTGTTGAAAGGAGACGCTGTTCAGTGACGTCTTCTGTGATTTGATTTGGTGGAACTAACGCCCCGGACGCGGACTGAGCCGCACAGACCCAGGCACAGACCAACAAGCGCGCACCATGAAGTACCTGCAAAGTACGCCGCTCGAGGCGCTGACTGCCAAGCTGTCCAGAATCGACCTTGCCGACAGGTAACAGCAAAGTAAAGACCGCCACTGAACGCCACTCCCGTCCCTTAGCCGCATCATGGGCCGTGTCGAGGCCTACTCGTGCAAGTCTGCCGGGGACGACAAGAAGCTGTACCGCAACCTCGAGTTCCGCTTTGCGTGCGTTCGCTTTGTTGTGCTGTTTTTTGGGGGGGTGGTAACGTGCGCTGCAGGGACGACATGGAAGACTATGGCCCGAGCGACATGCCCATTGTGTCGCCCTTTGGCCCGCTCGACAACCAGGCCAGCCGCAAGACGCTGTTCTACCTCATCAGCACGCTCAATGCGTCCTACCCAGACTACGACTTTAGCAGCGTCAAGCCCGAGCAGTTTTGCAAGCAGCCGCACCTGGGAATGGTCGTCAACTCGATCAACGTCACCCTGGGCAACGCAGGGTCCCTCACAGCCGACGTGGTAACGACGATGGCGCAGCCTGTTTGCTGCTTTGCTAACAACAAGGAAACCATCCAGCTGCAAAGTATGTGGCCCATCATCGACGCAGAGATCCAATTCAAGGACTGGTAGCCTTTTCCTTGGTTGTTGCACCTGGCATATCGCTCACATTCTGTTTCTGTCTCACACAGCGACATTTACGTGTTCACACCCGACCTCAGCTCGGACCCGGCCGAGGACGAGGCCGGCAGCATATGGTCCATGTACTACTTTTTCTACAACAAAAAGCTCAAACGGATCGTCTTTTTCACGTGTCGCGCAATCAGGTGTGTGTTGTCTTCTTTTTGTATTGATCGATTTTTCCCTTGTAGTACCCTCTCACACGCAAACGGGCACAGCCACGACGAGGACGCAATGGACGAAGAAGAGTACGGCCAGAACGACAGCGGCTACTTTGTGGACGACAGCTTTGACGGCGAGACGGCGGGGTGGTCGCAGTTCAGCAACTCGTATTCAAAGGGCGTACGGTCTCTGGCCTGATTTTTGAGAGAGAGCGCCGCTTCGCACCCCACCCACCCCAGTGTCCGTATTAAATATCTACCTATTTCACATTTGTCGTCGCTTTCTTTGTACACCGGAAATATACAACTATGCATTTAAAACAATTAAATAAGCAAGCTGGAGCAGCGCCTTGCTAGAAGGGGACATTTCTGTATATGCGGTTGCCCTTGGGATCTGTCCTCTTGCCCGGATCCTCGGTGTGCAAATGAGGCAGCTGCCCCTCGGCGTACCTCTGCGGGGGATACTCGTAGGGATGGTCAAAGGGGATGTCGGCCGTGGCAAAGATCACGCCCATTTCGTAGTTGGCGATGCGATTGGTCATCGATATGGGCACCGGCGCATCAACCAGTTTCCCCGCGCCCGTCGTCGCTTTGATATTGGAGACGATCGCCTTGCCCCAGGCCGCGGCAGACATGTTGTGACTGCCGATGTAGAACCACTTTGGGTCTGGGGAGTCGGGACACAAGATCTATTATGAAAAATATAGTTCCAAAAAATAATAATCAATGCAACAATCGAGCGGGGGCTTGCCTTGGCGTGGATGACCGTTTTGCGACGGGAAACAACGTCACGAAGTATCGACCGAGGAAACGTCTTGTCCTCATAGTACGCCTTGTTAAACCAGACGAAATTTGAGGCGCCCTCGTGCCCCTTCACCGTGTCTGCGCTCGGGTAGAGGACCGTGACCGGCGGCAGGCCTTCGAACTCGGCCGCACCGGCCTTGGCATAGTCGGGGTACACGCTCATGTAAAAGTCCCACATCCACTTTTCGTCCAGCTTGCCGATCGACGAGCACGTGTACAGCAAGGGCCCGCCCTTGTCCTCGGGGTCGATCTTGCGGATGGCCTCGCCCAGCCGTGGCAGGCCCATCAGCATGTTGTCAATGCTGCGCATGCCGGGGGCGGACGTGACCAGCGTCGCCTTGGCCGTCGAGAGGTCAAACTGCCGCACGACCGCCGCGGCCGTCTTGGCCTGGAACTTGAGGAGGAAGCGGTCGAGGTCCTCGCCCATCGTGGCCGTCCCTCTTGGCCTACGAACCAGACTGTAAGCAAATAGTGGAATAAATTATCATTATTACGTGGTCGAGATCTTGCGGTGGAAATCCTGCACGTAAAACACCTGATCCAGCGAGTCTGTCTCGAACTGTGTCATGTTGCTGGACCCCACGACCACGCGCAGGTAGTCCCGATGGTCGAGCAGCATGAACTTGGGGTGGAACGCGCCAAACATGCCCACGTACGGGTACACGGTCGTGCGCCCTGCTCCCTGGAACTGTTCCGCAGCCGGATAATTAGTGTCCCATCCGTCGCGTTGGACGGCCCTTACATCGATGCCGTCCTCGTGCTCGTGCGTGGGGCTGTTGAGGTACTGGATGACGGGGATGCCGGGCGTGCTGGGCACCATCGAGCGCAGCAGGCGACTGTCCGAAACGAGCGACCCAAAGAAGGCGCTCTTGATCGTCTCCTTGTCCACCAGCCCAGCCAGGGCGCCGCACGGCACAAGGGGCGTGTTGAACTCGCGCAAGGCGCCGCCCAGGCGGTTCATCAGCACGGCAGCTTGTTCGTACTTCATCGCTGCTGCTCAGGAAAACGTGCAAAACAAGCAATCGCGTCAGTGTGCCACCCAGTTGTTTTACCACGTGGCTCTCTTCGTAATGGCTTTGTCGAGGAAACGGCTGCGTCTGGCGGACGCTGCGGCGCTGGGGAGCGGCGAGGGCAAGGACGGCAAGCGACGCGACGTGCAGGAGGTGGATCGGCTGGATGCGGCGGGGCAGGGCTACCAAGGCATAAATAAAGCCAGACAAGGGTAGATGTAATTAAAAAAGGAATTGCAGATGTGGAGGACCTGAGCCCGTTTGTGTCGCTGAGACGGCTCGATCTGTCGCGCAACGAGCTCAGCAAGCTGGACTGTGTTGCCTTCAACAAGGAGATCACCTGGATAAACGTGGCCGAGAACAGGCTGCAGTCGCTCGAGGGCCTTGAAAAGCTGTCCAAGTTGACCGTGTTAAACGCGAGCCACAACCAGCTGGCGCGGATCAGCCACCTGCCCGACCCGACAGCCCTGCTGGCCCTCGTGCTGAGCAACAACCGGATCGTCAAGGTGGAGGGGCTCAACAAGGCGACCACGTTGACCACACTCAGTAATTTGCTGCTTATTTCGAACACAATATGGCCTAATTGCGCATAGTCTTGTCGCACAATCGCCTGACCGAGCTCACGGGCATCGCCACGCTGCGCAACCTGGTCAAGCTCTCGGTCGCACACAACGATCTGCACAACCTGCCCTCGCTGGCCCACTGTCCTCAGTTGAAGGAACTGCGCCTGAACGACAACAAGCTCATCGCCCTGCCCAGCGACCTGCGCCAGAACAATGCGATCGAGGTGCTCGACGTGGGCAACAACCTCGTGCGCGAGCTCAGCGACGTGTCGGTCGTGGGCCAACTGCCCAACCTGATCAACCTCAACTTCAAGGGCAACGTGGTCGCGACCAAGGACAACTACGCGCCCAACGTGAAGGACATGGTCAAGTCGCTGCGCATCCTCGACGGCGAGCGGTTCGACCAAAAGTACGTCCAGCGAAAGCTCAAGCGTGACGCCCTGTCGCGCAAGCGATCGCCCGAGTCGGCCCCCACGTCCGTAAGTGAAACACAAAATGCTCTTGTCATAATAATTACGTCGAAAAGGACAACGACGGCGAGGCTGAAAAGGACAGGACAGCAAGACAGCCTAAGGAACAGCCACCAAAGGAACTGCCGAAAGAGGAGGATCCTGTCGAGCCACCAGCGAAAAAGCAAAAGAACAAGCACGCCGACCCGTTCTTCATGCCCAAGGAGGAGCCCAAACCAGCCGTCGTCGTCGTCGAGAAGAAGCCACCCAAACCAGTCGTCGTCGTCGAGAAGAAGCCAACCAAAGCCGCAAAGGAGGCGCCAAAGCATGTTTCCAAGCAAGCAATTGCCGATCAACGGCCCACCAAGCCAGAGCAGCGGGCCACAAAGAGGGAGCAACCAGACCAGCGGGCCGGCGTCGTCAAGGTCATCAAGGCGGCCACAGCAACCAGCACAGCGGCAGCACCAGTGGCGGCAAGTGCCAAGACCATCTGGGCGGAGCTGCCCAAAGCAACCACGGGCGACTCCGTGGGCCTCGGTGTTGGATCAGGATGGGATTGACAAACTAAAAAAATTTGTACAAATGCCAGCTTTCTGGAGTCTATCAAATGTCCATCGGGACAACCGCAGAGGATGAGGACGCCGGCGATCCGTTGCCATTGGCGGCGGGTGTGGCGGGCCGTTTGCTGCGATCGCGTTTCCTGTCCTTTTTAGTCTCCTCCGAGTGCCGTTGTTCTTGCTGGGCACGGACCTTTTCTTCCATCTCCTCCTCGCCGAGCAGGAGCGACAGGACCTCGCGGGTGTTCTTGAACTCGTCCATTTTGAACTCTCCGCCCGTCATGACGACCTTTTGGATCTAGAAAAAAGGGGGGACGCAAGAAATCAATACCCTATTTTCCAATAATAGTTGTTTTCATACCTCGTGCTTTTGCTTGGCGCGCAGGAGGATGCGCTCCTCGATCGTTCCCTTTGTGATCATGCGGTACACCGTGACCTGCTTTGTCTGTCCCAGGCGATGTGCGCGGTCCATAGCCTGCTGGTCCATCGTGGGGTTCCAGTCGCACTCGTAAAAGATGACCGTGTCGGCCGAGGTCAGGTTGATGCCGAGGCCGCCGGCGCGCGTGGACAGGATAAAGATAAAGATGTCGTCGCGCGTCTGGAAGTCCTGGACCATGTCGCGGCGGTCAGAGATCTTGGACGAGCCGTCGAGGCGCAGGTACTGGTACCCGCGGTAGTGCATATAGTCCTCCATAATGTCGATCATCTTGGTCATCTGGCAGTAGATCAGCACGCGGTGGCCCTCGGCCTTGAGCTTGGGCAGCAGCCGATCGAGTTCCTTGAGCTTGCCAGCGTCCAGGATGAGGAGATCAGGGTCTGCCCAAAAGAAATGAGCCAAAGGACAATAAAATCATCGATTACCTGGGAGGGCAATGAACGAGGAGCCCATGGGAGCAAGAGGAACGATTGTTTGAGGTGGGGGCGCAAACAAGGGCAGAGCCCGTGCCTCCATTCGTTTTGGCTTTGGGGAATATATTTAAGATACTTTCTAAAAAAATAACAAGAAAAGAAACGTACCACGCGAGAGACACCGGTCAAGAGCAGCTTGGACACGGCCGAGACCTGTGTGATGTCGTGCTGCTTGACGTACGCGGATCGGTCCGAGCACTCGAGGCCGATGGGCTCTGCCACCAGCTTTGGGTAAAACAGACGGACCTCCCTGGGCGTGAGGGACCAGTCCTCGGGGGTCGTCAGCCAGTGCTCGCTGATCTGGCACAGGTCCTCGAGGGGGCTGCGCTGCGACCGGGGCTTGGGGGCGGCCGTGTGCTGGGCCAGGTCTGTTTGCAGCAGGACCGAGAACGCGTTGGCCTTGCGGTCGACAGAGCTCTCGTCATAGTGCGAGTGTTTCCATGCGGCGTGGAGGAGCCAGCGCAGCAGCAGGTTGTCGTCCAGGGCGGCGATCTGGGTCAGCTCGCCTGGGGAGAGGTGTGCGAGCGAGGCAAAGCCAAAGGGATCGTTCACGTCGTTCTGGGCAGCGGCAATGTGCGCGGGCGACCACACGTTGCACAGGTTGTGGAGGACGTGAGACCGCGAGCCTGTGGTCGCGCCGCTCTCGGACGAGTCCCAGATGTCGTCGCGGTACAGAAGTTTGGGCAGCTGGAAGGCGATCGGGTTGTGGTTGTTGTACACGACCGGGACGGCCTCGGAACGCGGGTCGCTGCTGGAGACACGTGTGCCGGCCGAGGTGATTTGCGACGCGACCGTGTCCTGCATCCACTCGAGGGACGAGAACTGGATGGGCGACTTGATGGCGCGGCGCTCAAAGAGCTCGGGGTGGTTGCACACCTTGCGGAACTGCGTGACGAGGCCCATCAGGTGCGTCATCGTGGCCTTGTCGTCGTCGGCGGCAAGCGTCGACTTTTGAAGCAGCTCGGCGATCGAGATCTTGTTCTTGACACCCTGGTGCAGTCGACGTTGACGCGAGCTGAGGTAGCAGGGAACGTCGATTTCAATCTGAGTGAAAAAATAAAAATAAGTTAGAACTTGAATACTAATGGTCTTTTTCTACCTTGTCGCCCAGCTCGTTCTCGACGTCCTTCTTGACACGGCGGAGCATGAACGGCTTGAGGATCATGTGGAGACGGTTGAGCTGGTGGCGATCCAGCCCCTTTTCGCTCTCGCCCGTCGCGTGGCTCTCAATGTCCTGCCCAGAAGATTAAGAAAAAAAAAAATAAAAGAAGACGGATACACCTTTGCAAACCACTCTGAAAACTCTTCGTGCGAGTCAAACAGCGTAGGCATGATAAAGTGGAGGAGGGCCCAGAGCTCCTGCATGGTGTTCTGGATGGGCGTGCCTGTGAGCAGCAGTCGGTTGCGGCAGTTGAGCTTGAGCAGCGTGTTCCATCGGATCGTGCCAGAGCTTTTAAGCGCCTGGGCCTCGTCGAGGATCATGTACTGCCACCGCGTCCTCTTAAAGTACTCTTCGTCCTGTACGATCAGCTGGTAACTATACAAAGCAGATCATAAATTCCATTAATAAAAAAATGAAGCTAGTCACAGTAATTTACCTGGTGATGAGCACATGGAAGGGAGAATCCTTGCCGTGCAGCTTGCGACCCGACCAAAACTTGCGCAGGGTCTTGCGCTCGGAGGAGGAGCCCCAGTACGGGATGACCTTGAAGTCTGGCGTGAACTTTTCAAACTCTTGCTGCCAGTTGTGCAGGGTCGACGCCGGCGAGACGATGAGGAAGGGGCCCCAGACGTTGTGCCGTTCAGCTAGATGGGCAATCACAGAGATGGACTATATACAGCGAGTTATTTAAAAAAATAAAAATAAAAGGAACTTATACCTGGACAGTTTTGCCGAGACCCATCTCGTCGGCGAGGATGCCGTTGATGCCCTGCTCGTAGAGGTTTGCAATCCACGAGAGACCCTTGAGCTGGTAGGACTTGAGCTGGCAACGCAGCATGGCGGGCTGCGTGAGCAGGAGCTCGGCGTTTGGCATGGTCGAGGGCGCCGTCAGGTCCATGTCGGCCGAATCGAACTGCTCCTGCGAGAGAGATGCTGCTGCTGCTGCTGCTGCGGCTGCGGCTGCTGAAGACGACGCTGATGATGCGGAGGATGCCGCTTCGCCACGGTGCTGCTCGTCAAACAGCTGGGTCTTGCGCTTTTGGGCCTCGAGGGCCGACTGGGCGTTGAGCTCGGCCATTCGTTGCAGTTTGGCGTCGTCGTCATTGTCAAAGTCGATGGCCGAGATGGTGACGGGGCCCGAGGACGAGGCCTCGCCCGGTGCGACCTTTTTGGCCAGAAAGTGCGAGTAGAGCTCGGTCTGGGTGATGAGGAAGTTGAGCTTGCGCTGCTGCAGGCGTGCCTCGCGCAGCTCGTCCTCCTTCTTCTGCCGGTCAAACTCCTCCTTCTCTGCCCGCTTGCGTGCCTCCCGCTCTTCACGTTCGTTCTTCTTCCAGAACGTCTGGCCCTCCCTGCCTAACCGCTTGGCCTTGAGCTGGTTGTCGCGGATCTTTTTCTGCTGAATCGTGGCCACTCGCCGCACCTAATCAAAAAAATTTTTTTTTAAATTCACTACCGTGTTTTTCTTTCCTACCTCACGCTGGCAGAGCTGCGCGAGCTTCTGGGCATTCTGGACCTTGTTGTGGTTTGACACGGAAAACTGCGCGTGCACCTTGGGGATTTCCACACGGGCAATCATCTTCCAAATGCGCTGGCGGTTCTCCTCCGTGTCCTGTGGCGGCTTGTACGTCGGGTCGTTCAGGATGTCATAGATCGACGGTCTTTTTTTAAAAAATAAAAAAAAAATATTAATACAAATAAATGTAAAATGAGAGCGAATACTGGCGGGGTTGTTGCGGCTGGTGGATGGCGGGCTGCACCAGCGGTTTGATGTCGTCGTAGCTAAGGACATAGTCTGTGACCGAGTCGAGGAGGTCGTTGTCCTTGCGCAGCCGTGAAAACGTCCCCTGGTAGTCTGTCTGCCGTTGTGCAGCCTTCTTCACCGCCAGCTTGCGTTCCCTCTCCAGGTCGCTCTTCTCGATCTTGTGCGTTCGCTCCATGTAGCGCTGCAGCACCGCCAGCATGGCCGGGTTGTGCACGTTCTCCTCCTCGCCCTCGTCATCGTCGTCGTCCGAGTCGACAAACGGGGCCCACAGATTCTGCTTGTGCCCCTGGAAAGACTTCAGCTAAATGGCGCGGGGAAAGGGGTGCGGCTTA
>Ga0302226_10002474_pt1 | contig 13150 bp, 7 predicted proteins | sample II_Palsa_E3_3_FD_193524 | JGI IMG/M metagenome (GOLD analysis project Ga0302226, IMG submission 193524) | Peat permafrost microbial communities from Stordalen Mire near Abisko, Sweden - II_Palsa_E3_3 | ecosystem: Environmental > Terrestrial > Soil > Palsa > Peat permafrost | place: Sweden...
ACAGGGCCGCCCGAACCCGATGTCACTGGCTAGCGGGGCCGTTATGCCCAGGTCCGAAGATACGCATCTGAATGCGGGTGCACGAGCCCTCCGCTCGAGCGGAGAAGACTTTTGAACGTTGGCCGCCAGCATTAGAATTGGGCAGGAAACGGCCCCTTATGTCCGTTAGCTAATGGCAACAAGGGACATTAGAACCGGTTTTTTCCGTAATTGCACAAGGTGCGGCCGGGTGAAATTATCCTCGAGGTTTACCGCCGTGTTCAACTGTGTATACCCTCTTGAGTTGGAGATCCTCTTCTCCAGTAATGACGGAAGTGGGACTAATGATATTTTCCCGCGCCATGCAGGTGGCTTTCATAAATATGCGGATTATCCGGGCAGGGCGATTCATGCCGCGAATCGCGGGTGCCGCTGTCTTGGTCGCGGGGGTTTCGGCGGCGGTTGCTTTCCCGGCTGGTTCTGCCGTGGCCCAGGCTTCCGCCACCCGCACCCCGGCGTACACGCGGACATTCGTCGTCACCGGCCTAGGCAACGCCGGGCCGGGTTCCCTCCGTGCCGCCATCAACTCCGCTAATGCCTCGGCGGGAGATTCAACCCTCATCAGCTTCGCCGTAAACGGGACCATCACCCTGGCCAGCCCGCTGCCCGCGATCTCACGGAAAGTGGCGATTGACGCGACATCGGCACCCACGTACGTCAGTGGCGGCCCGCCGGTCGTAGCGCTCGACTTCAACGGGTATCCAGGCCTGCTATTTGCCGTCGGCTCGGGCGGCTCGAAGCTGCTGGGAGTAGCCGTCGACGACGCCAGCGGCAATGGCGTAACAGTGGACTCCCATTCGGTCACGCTCAACGACAACTACATCGGTCTGAACCTGGCCGGAGCTGCGGCCGGCAACGGCAACAACGGCGTGTACGTCTCGGCCACGTCGGCTGGGAACTTCATCGGGCTGAACGGCTCGGGCGCCACAGGTGTGGTCGCGAACGTGATATCCGGCAACCGGGGGAGCGGCATCGCGCTGGTCGGATCGTCGGCGAACACGGTGGTGGCTAACCGGATTGGGACGAACGCCGCTGGCACCTCGGACATCGCCAACCTCAGCGACGGCATTTGGATCACTCAAGGAGCACGAGGCAACGAGATCGGTGGTACTGCCTTCACCGACACCGGGACCGGCGATGCGAACAATCCCACCGGGAGCAAGGGGACGGTGACGCCGGTCTTCGTGGTGCCGCCGCTGGGCAACCTGATATCGGGCAACGGCGGCAACGGCGTGATGATCGGCAAAGGCGCCCAGGGCAACGCGCTGAACGGGAACTTCATCGGGACGACGGCCAGCGGGGACGGCGCCCTCGGCAATGCCGGTAACGGCGTGTGGATAGACGGGGCGCCCGGCAACTCGCTGGTGGGCTGCAAGTTCGTCAATGACCCGTTCGTCTATTACAACGTCGTAAGCGGCAATGGCCGGAACGGGTTGCGCGTCACCAATTCGGACAACGTGACGGTCCAGGGCAACTTCTTCGGCGTCGGCGCCAACAACACGGCGATCGTGAAGAACCAGCTGGACGGCATCCTGGTCGATGGGACCTCGGTGAACACTCAGGTGGGCGGGGTCATCCCGCTGGGCAATGTGTCCGCCGGAAACGGCCTGAACGGCATAGCAGTTCTCGGGAAGTCTCGCGGGTTCGTCACTTTCAACACATTCGGCGGGCTGCTGGCATTCAAGGGAGCAGCTCCCAACGGCCTGAACGGGCTGCTTATCACCTCTACCGGGGGCAACAACCTGGTCCGGACGAACGTGTTCTCCGGCAACAAGAATAACGGAATCGAGCTGGCCGGGAACGCCTCAGGGGTGACAGTTGATCCCAATATCGTCGGCCTGACTACCAAGGGGGACGGCGTGCTGCCCAACGGCGGCGACGGCCTGCTGATTGACGGTACCGCTCACGGCAACATCATCGGCGGCACGCTGGTCTCGGTGATCCCGCAGAACACGTTCTCGGGAAACGAGGGATACGGAGTGGCGATCACAGGACTGGCGCATGACAACCGCGTCTTCCGAAGTTTCATCGGAACGCAGATCCTTGGCGTCAACGCGCTGGGCAATAACGAGGGCGGCGTCCTGATCGCGGGCGACGCCTACGGTAACCTCATCGGCCAGACAGCACTCAAACCGGCCAACCTGGTCAGCGGGAACACCGGCATTGGCGTGACCCTGAGCAGCGGCACCCGCGGAAACTTTGTGATTAACAACTACATCGGCCTCGATCGGTTCGGCCGGTACCTCCGCAACAGCGGCCGTACGGTCGTGAACGCCGGCCGCCAGAACACGATCCGGGGTAACCAGGACGTCCCCGCCCGGCACTAAGGCGCCGGATCCGCCGTCCCGGCCAGAGGCACCAGCCGGCAGAATGCTGGGACGACATACGGGCCGCCAGGCCCACGAGTCTGGCGGCCCGTTCTCATTTCCGTCGGTTGCGGCTGAAGCCGACGTTCTAAGGCGGGGTGGCGTTCCCGCGTCTGCGCACGGCCACCACGGCGCCGGGAGCGACGGCGAGAAGTCATTCCGGATGTCCAAGCCCGTCGCTACCGGAACATCGAGATCCAAACCGGAACCGACATCTCAAATGCCCTAGGGGGCCAGGGGAAAGGCCTCTACCAGCACTTTCGCTCCGGAAGCCATGGTTGGAATGGTAGCCGGGCACCAATTGCGCGGCACTCTAGTCCAGGCGATGCGTGATGGAGCCGAGGCAACCATGAGCAAGCTGCAGGAGACGACATCTGCCGCGACAGTCGCCCCCAGGGCGGTGCTGCGTTCAGCGCCTCGCACTGTGGCCGACTGCATGCCGCCAGCTGTAGACGCGGTGCCGGCGCGCCGTCGGGGCCGCCGGGGCGGTGCAGAGCCCGAGCTCTTGACAGGGACGTCGCAGGCACCTACGTTTAGTGCTAATTACAAAATTAGCACTAAAGGAGTAGCCATGGTAGCTACAGCACCTCGCACCGACCTGCCCGCCGTCCCCGAAGCCGTCCCCGATGTCGCCGCTCAGCTGGCCGGAGTGACCGGCACGGCTCCCGGAACTGATATCGCGCAGATCGGGCGGCGCGCCGTGCACCTGGCTGCTCTGGAGCGCGTGGTGCTGCCGATCGCCGAGGCCAGGCTGGATGATGGCCCTGCCCGGACCGAAGAGCTGCGACGCTATGGCCGCGAACTGTCAACGGCGCTGCATTGGCTGGACCGCCACCTCACCGGCGATGTCCGGGTCGCGGGATGCCTGACTCACGAGCTGTCCCAGGCCGCCCGGGCCGCCACCGCCAGCTACGTCAAGGCCGAGCAAGCTCTCATGAGCGCGCTGGCCGACGCGCTCGGCGGCCACGAGATCGTCAATCTGATCAGGTCCTACCACGAAGCTTCGCTCGTGGCGCCGACCAGGGCGCACCCCCGGCTCAGCTACCGTGGGCGCCGGGGGCGGCTGACGTTCAAGCTCGCCGCGTTCATCGACGATGTGCGGGATGGCACGGACAACCGCCCGGTCCGCCGCGACGTCTGGTCCACCGCAGCTAAAGCCCTGCACGATCTGAATGCGCTCGCGGTAGCGGACAGTCTTGCCCGCGGCATAGGATCGGCGCCGATGCCAGCCCTGGGGATTTCCCAAGCAACTCTGCGATGACGTCGCGGACTACTCGGACGGCGGCGCCCTTGGCAGATCTGATCAGCCTGCAGGAGGCAGCCAGCCGCCTTGGCGTCCACTACATGACCGCGTACCGGTACGTGCGCACTGGCCGGCTTCCCGCCCGACGCGACGGCGCCCAGTGGTTTGTCGATCCACGCGACCTGGACCGGATGCAGCAGCAGGACCATGCCAGGCCCGGTGGCCGCCGCGCGAAGACAGATCGCACGGCTATCCTCACCGCGCGGATGACCGCCGGTGACGAAGTCGGCGCCTGGCGCGTCATCGATGACGCCCTGGCCTCAGGGATGGACCCAGCCGGGGTTTACCTCGACCTGCTGGCGCCCGTGCTGCGCGGTGTGGGTGCCGGCTGGGCGGCCGGGACGGTAACCGTCGCAGAAGAGCACCGTGCCTCGGCAGTGGCACTGCGGCTTATCGGGCGGCTGGGCCCCCAGTTCGCGCGCCGGGGCCGGAAGCGCGGCATGGTGATCATCGGTGCCCCGGCCGGGGACCAGCACAGCCTGCCCGGCGCCATCGTCGCCGATCTGCTGCGCGGGGAAGGGTTCGAGGTCATCGACCTCGGCGCGAACACACCGGACAGTTCCTTCGCGGAGACCGCCCAGGACGCGGCCCGGCTGGTCGCCGTCGTCATCGGGGTGACCGCACCAGGCTGCGACGGTGCTGTCCAGTCCATCGTCCAGGCCCTCCGGCGTTCGGGCAGCGCAGCGCCGGTGCTCATCGGCGGCGCGGCCATCGACGGCGCCGACCACGCCCTGCGTCTCGGCGCGGACGCCTGGACCGGCCCGGACGGTCAGTCCGTCATCACGGCCGTGAACGGCGCGGCGGCCCGACGGCGCCCACGCCCGCCATCAACTCCCCGCCCCGGGCAACACCACTCCCGCTAACGCTAACGGCTCCAGGCGTCGCACCGGCGCCGACGTCACCGTACCCGAACGTCAATCATCGACCTGACGGGCCTGGAATTCATCGACTGTGGCGGCCTGGGGGCACTGGCCGGGGCACGGGAACAAGCTAGGCGAGCAGGAGGTGAGCTCCTGCTGGCCGCGCCGCAGCGGCTGGTGCTCCGGATGCTGGCCCTTACTGGTCTGGCTGATGTGTTCTCCGTCCATGCCAGCCTGGGGCGGGCGGAGGTCCGGCCCGCTTCCTGGTTGGGGAGGAAACCGTGAGACTCTGGCGCTGGCGGGTGCGGTGGCTGCGTTCCTGGATCAGGAAACGTTGATGTTCGATGCGTTCATGGCCACAGCCCAGGCGGCGTCATCTTGCGCCGTTGTCCCGTAATCGGGGCCCGGCTGAAGCAGGTTGGCCACCACAATAAAGTCATCCAGCATTTGCTCGTACCCGGCCCGGTTAACTGTCGGCAGAAGAGCCGGGTTAGCGAGGATTCGCTGCGCTCCTCCCCGCACGACGCGGGCGTCGGCCTCGAAGACCAGGTGATTGGCGACGGTCGGCGACTGACTTTCGGTCTCCAGATCACCGGCCAGGGTATCGACGTCATCATTGACCGTCACCTGAGCCTGCCCGCCGGCCGATTCCAGCCACACCAGTGACGGGTCGGCGGCGGCTGTGGGGGTGGTAGACGGGCGCGGGCTGGCGTGCCCACTTGCCTTGGGCGTTTTAATGGCCGACGCTGACCGGGCCATCGGACGGGCGGTGACTTGGTGAACCTTGCTGGGCACCGCACTAGCAGAATGTGCCGGAGCAACCGCATCGTGGTGGGCTATTCCGCACCCGGAAATGACGGCAACTCCGGCTACAGCAACTCCGGATACGGCAGCGACAAAGCGATTCCGCTTCATGACCCATCCCATTCGAAGGTCATTGACGGGAGCAAGCTGACCGCTATCCACCCAGCCCTATTTGACGCTGGGATAAATGTGATGACGCTCCCCGACTTGTGCATAGGTTCAGCGTCGGAGGCGGGAGTCGCAGCGCAGTTCGCAGCCAGTTGCCGATGGGTTGCGGCAGCAATAAAGGCACTTCGCCAAGTGCCTGCCTCTAACGTCACGTCCGCCGCGGTCCCGCCCGATGCGGTCGCCCGTGTTATTGCGTTCGACGTGGTGGTGACCCAGGCGGTATTACCGCCGTTGCTCGGCCACAGGAATGGCGAGTCGGCCGACATGGGTGGCCATGCCGGCGGGCGTGACCGGCGCTGCACTGGGGGGGCGCCCGGACCGGGAGACGGCCCCGCGCTGGATTACGGCAGCGAGGCCAGGGAGGGGGCCACTGTGTCGGCGAAGTTGTAGCCGTTGGACGCGTCCCAGTTGACGGGCCAGGTCATTACACCGCGGATCCCTGGGTAGCTGGCCGGCGGCACGAAGCTGCCGCAGTTGGCCTGTGCGGCCAGGCAGTGCAGCGCGTCGTTGATCACCGACGGCGATACGTAGCCGCTGCCGGCGGCTGAGGAGGAGGCGGGCAGCCCGAGGCCGATCTGGGAGGCCGGCAGCCCGCTCTCCAGCTCGGTGCAGGCCAGCGCGGTCATGAAGTTCTCGGTGCCCTCGGCGTAGACGGCAGGCGGCGCGGAAGGGTGCACGGGCGGTCAGTAGCCATGGCCGCGGCCGTGCGCGACGAAATGTGGCCGCCACCGGGCAAAATTGACGGAAATTCTCGTATTTGGAGAGAAAGAGCGCTGATCGCCGCGAAAAGGGCAAGATAGCGTCGTCGTGTACCCGGAAATGCCGATGAGGAATTCCCTGCCGGGAAATGTGATGAAGGGAAATTGCCGGCGCGGGCTTCACGCCGCACCAGATCGGGAAGGTGCTGCCCCGGTCCTCCGGCGCGGTCGCCAATGCCGTGGACAAGCTGGTCAGCCCCGGCGTTGCGGTGCTGGCCACTTGCGTCCTGATACGTGCGGACACGCGGCATTCTTGCTACACAGCGTAAATGACGTTCTACTTATTGTTATGTTAGCGTGGTGCCGCTCTGGGGTGTGACTGGCTCGGTGATGGGGGGTGTTATGCCTTATCCGGTTTTCACGCTTACGGGCGGTGATGGCCGCCGCGCTGGCCGGGCAGGCGGCGGCGCCGGCGCCCATCGCGGGCTCCGCCACCACGATCCGCCAGCCGGACCTGCGGACGGAAGGCCGCTGCGCCTAGGAGCGCCAGGCTGGCAACCCTGAACAAGAGGCGGCGAATGCCCTTCTCCCGGCGGGTGCGGCGGATAGTGTCGCGCGCCGCGGCGGTGATGCTGCTGATGAGCATGGTCACCGCCGGGGCAGCGGTACACGCCCCGAAAGCGCTCGCGGCCGGCACGGTGCTGTTCAACCAGCCGTTCCACGACAACACCGTGGACGGCACGGCCGGATCGGTGTCCATCCCCGCGGCACCGGCTGGGAGCGGCAACTCTGTGTGCCTGTCCGCGGCGGGCAACGCCACCGCCAACCCGCTGGCCAGCTGCTCGGTGGCGACCGATGCGCAGGGTTCCGGCAAGCTCCGCCTCACCGAAAATGTGGGGTCTGAAGAAGGTGGCGTTTTCGCCAGTACCAGCGTCCCCACCTCGCAGGGCCTGGACGTGACCTTCAACTCCTATCAGTACGGGGGCACCCTGGGCGCGGACGGGCTCTCGTTCGTGCTGGCGGCCGTCAATCCCGCCAACCCGGTCACGCCCACGACCATCGGGCAATCCGGCGGGGCGCTCGGCTACTCGGCCGAGAATTCCAATGTGTCGGGCCTGAGCTACGGCTACCTGGGCGTCGGTCTCGACGTCTACGGCAACTTCAGCGACAAATTTGAGGGATCGGGCTGCACCGACCCACCCAACATCGCCCAGCGAATGCCCGGCCAGGTCGTGATACGCGGCCCCGGCAATGGCGGCGTCGGGTATTGCGCGCTGCAAAGCAGCGCGGCGACGGCAACCTCGCCGGCGCTGACGCTGCGGGCCACGGCCCGGGCCGCATCGGTGGTACCGGTCGAGGTGGTCTACAACCCGAGCTCGCTGTCGGTGACGACGCCGTCCGGACTGGTCGTGCCGGCCGGCGACTATGACGTCCATTTCACCCCGGTGGGCGGGGTGGCCAAGGATCTGGTCGGAGCCCTGCCGGTGGTCCCGTCCGGGCTTTACCCGGCGAGCTGGGTCAGCGCGAGCGGGTACCCCAAGCAGCTGGCGTTCGGCTGGGCGGGGTCCACCGGCTCGGTCACCGACTACCACGAGATCGACAGCGTGGTAGTGAACACGCTGAACCCGGTCCCGCAGCTCGCGGTCGCCCAGACCAGTTATGCGGCGGCGACCCTCGCGCCCGGCAGCCCGGTCACGTACAGCGTCGCGGCCAGTTCCTCGGGCGCGACGGAGAACCAGCCGGTGACGGTGACCGAGACGCTGCCGGCCGGCGTCCTTCCGGTCGGCGCCTCCGGTACGGGATGGGTGTGCGCGGCGCCATCGGGGCAGTCCATATCGTGCACGAACAGCACCAGCCCGTTCACCAGCGGCACGATCACCGTGAACGGGGTCGTGACCTCCAGCAGCGTCACCCCGGCGGTGGTCCAGTCCAGTACCAGCGCGGTGGCGTCCAGCAGCGACGCCAGCCCGGCGACGTCGTCGAGCGCGCCGGCCGGCACCGTGCCCACCGCGCCGACCGTCACCGCCATCAGCCCGACGAACTTCGCTGCCGGCGGGGGCAACGACGTCAAGATCACTGGCACCGGCCTGAGCGGTGCGACCGCCATCGAGATCGGCACGGCCGCCCAGTTCGCCGCGGGCACACCCACCACGCTGGTGCTTTGCGCTTCTTCGGGGCCCGGCTGTTTCACCGTAACCAACAGCACCACCCTCGACATCTCTGCCATGCCTGGGCACGTCGCAGGGGCGGTGACGGTCGAGGTCGTCACGCTGGGCACCTCCGCCAGCACCGCCTACACCTACAACTCGGGCCCGGCTCTGCTGTTCCCCGCGCCGCCAGGCGGCGAGGCCGGCGTGTCGTACAGCGACCAGCTCACTGTGACTGGCGGGACCAGCCCGTTCACCTGGTCGGTGAGCGCCGGAAGCCTGCCCGCCGGGTTGACCCTGAATGGGTCGACCGGGCTGCTGTCCGGGACCCCGACCACCGCGGGCACCTACTCCTTCACGGTGAAGGTCACCGATAGCAGCAGCCAGAGCAATACCGAAGCGGTGACCCTGACCGTCATCCCGGGGCCGTCGCTGAGTTTCCCGTCTCCGCCTTCCGGCTGGACCCATACCGTTTACAGCGACACGCTGACCGAGTCAGGGGGGACCAGCCCGTTTACCTGGTCGGTGAGCAGCGGGAGCCTGCCTGGGGGCATCACCCTCAGCGCCGACGGGAACCTGACCGGCACCCCGACGGCGACCGGTACCTTCAGTTTCACGGTCAAGGTGACCGACGCCAACAGCCAGAGTGCCACCGAGGCCACCAGCATCACCGTGTCCGCCGGGGTATCGACGACGTTCTCCGCCCCGCCGGCCGGCGATGTCGGCGGCGCTTACAGCGACACGCTGACCGCCACCGGCGGCACCACCCCGTACACCTGGTCGGTGAACGCGGGGACGCTGCCGCCCGGCCTGTCTCTTAGCTCCGCGGGTGTGCTGGCCGGGACCCCCACCACCGCGGGCAGCTACCCGTTCACGGTCAACGTGGTCGACGCGAACAACGGCATCGCCACCGCCTCGATCACGCTGGTCGTCTCCGCCGGCGTGGCCCTCAGCTTCACCGCCCCGCCGAACACCGATGTCGGCATCGGCTATAGCGATACGCTCACCGCCACCGGCGGGACAGGTCCCAACACCTGGTCGGTGAGCGCCGGGAGCCTGCCCGCGGGGATCACGCTGAACGCGTCGACCGGGGCGCTGGCCGGGACGGCGACGACGGCGGGGACATACAGCTTCACGATCAAGGTGACCGATGCCGTTAGCCAGAGCGCGACCAAGGCGGCGACCATCGTGGTGGCGGCGCGTCCTTCGCTGGCTTTCCCTGCGCCGCCAGCCGGTCAGGCCAGCGTGGCTTACAGCGACACCCTGACCGTCACGGGGGGGACCGGGCCGTTCGCCTGGTCGGTGCCGGGCGGCAGCCTGCCGTCGGGTCTGACGCTGAATGCCTCGACGGGGGTCCTGTCGGGCACGCCGGCGGCCGCGGGCAGCTTCGCGTTCACGGTCCAGGTGAGTGACGCCTTCGCCGCGACCGCTACCGAGGCGGTGACGCTGGTCATCGGGTCCGGCCCGCTGGTCATCGCGGCGACCGCGAGCCCGTCGCCGGCGGTGCCGGGCGGCACGGTGCATTTCACCGTCACGGTGACCAACACCGGCTCGAGCACCTATACCGGGGCGACGTTCACCGATCCGCTGACCGATGTGCTCGACGACGCCAGCTACAACAACAACGCGGCCGCGACCGCCGGCACCGTCGGCTTTACCACCCCGAACCTGACCTGGACCGGGAACCTCGCTCCAGGCGCGAGCGCGACGATCACGTTCTCGGTGACGGTGAGCAGCCCCGATACCGGGAACAAGATCCTGGCCAGCACGATCACCTCGGCGACGGTGGGCAGCAACTGCGCGAGCGGCAGCACGGACTCCCGGTGTGCTGTCAGCGTCCCGGTGTCGGTCCTGACGATCAGCGTGACGCCCAGCACCACGAGCGCGACGCCGGGCAGCACGGTCAGCTATACGATCACGGTGACCAACGCCGGGCAGAGCGCCTATGCCGGCGCGACGTTTACCGATCCGCTGGCCGATGTGCTGGATGACGCCGGCTACAACGGCGACGCGACCGCGACGGCCGGCAGCGTTTCGTATGCCAGCCCGAACCTGACCTGGACGGGGAACCTCGCTCCAGGCGCGAGCGCGACCATCACGTTCTCGGTGACCGTAAACAACCCCGATACCGGGAACAAGATTCTGGCCAGCACGATCACCTCGGCGACAGCGGGCAGCAACTGCGCGAGCGGCAGCAGCGACCCCCGGTGCGTCAGCGCCGTCACAGTCCTGATACCGGGCCTGACGATCGCCGTGTCAGCAAACACCGGCACCGCCACGCCCGGATCGGTGGTGCAGTACACCGTCACGGTGACTAATTCGGGGCAGACCGCCGATACCGGTGCGGCTCTCAGCGATTCGCTATCGGGCCTGCTTGATGACGTCAGCTATAACGGCAACGCGACCGCGACGGCCGGCACCGTCGGCTTCACCAGCCCGAACCTGACCTGGACGGGGAACCTGGCGGTGGGGGCGGTGGCGACCATCACGTTCTCGGTGACGGTGAACAATCCCGATACCGGGGATAAGGTCCTCGCGCAGACGGTGACGTCGGCGACGGCGGGCAGTAACTGCGCGGCGGGCAGTACCGATGCGCGGTGCTCGGTGACCGTCGTAGTGCTGGTGCCGGGCCTGACGATCGCGATATCGGCCGGGTCGGGGACGGCCACGCCCGGGTCGGTGGTGCACTACACGATCACCGTCACCAATTCCGGGCAGACCCCTTATACCGGGGCTAGCGCGGCCGTCGCCCTGGGCGGGGTGCTGGATGATGCCGCCTACAACAACGACGCGGCCGCCACCGCCGGCGGGTCGGTGTCGTTCGCCAGCCCGGTGCTGACCTGGACCGGGGGCCTGAGCCCGGGGGGCACCGCGACGGTGACGTTCTCGGTGACGGTCAGCAATCCCGATACCGGCGATAAGGTCCTGGCCGCCGCGGTCACCTCGGCCGCCGCGGGCAGTAACTGCCCGTCCGGGGGCACCGACCCGCGCTGTGCCAGCACGGTGGATGTGGCGGTGCTGACGATCGTGAACAGCTCGAACGTGCCGACGACGACGCCGGGGTCGGTGGTGCGGTTCACGTCGGTGTTCACCAATGCGGGGCAGGTTGCTTATACCGGGATCACGATCAGCTCCAACATCACCGACGTGCTCGATGACGCGGTCCCGAACGGGGACCAGACCGCGACCTCGGGGACGCTGTCGCTGACCGCGACCGGGATCTCCTGGACCGGGAGCATCCCGGTCGGGGGGAGCGTCACGGTCACCGGCACGGTGACGGTGAACAATCCTGATACCGGGAACAAGGTGCTGGCCTCCACCTTGTCCACCACCGCGGCGGGCAGCAACTGCGGCGCCGGGTCTGCTGACCCGCGCTGTTCGGTCAGCGTGCCAGTGCTGGTCCCGGCGCTGTCGATCACCCAGTCCGCGAACGCGTCCAGCGCGGTGCCCGGCCAGGTGATCGGCTACACCGTGACGGTCACCAACACCGGGCAGACCCCCTACACCGGCGCGGCCGTCACCGACTCGTTCGCCCAGATGCTGGATGACGCGGCCTACGACGGTGACGCGTCCGCCACCGCCGGGACGCTGTCGTATGCGGCCCCGGTGCTGACCTGGACCGGGACCCTGGCCCCCGGCGCGTCGGCGGTCATCACCTTCACCATCACCGCCAATAACCCTGATACCGGCGACAAGCTGGTCATCACCACCGTTTCCTCGGCCGCGGCCGGGTCCAGTTGCCCGCCCGGTACCACCAGCAGCCCGTGCCAGCTGGTCGTCCCGGTGCTGACCCCGGGCCTGACGATCGTGCTGTCCGCCGGCTCGGCCACGACGACGCCGGGGTCGGTGGTGCACTACACGGCCACCATCACCGACTCCGGGCAGACCCCGTATACCGCCGCCAGCGCGGCCGTCGCCCTGGGCGGGGTGCTGGATGACGCCGCCTACAACAGCGACGCGGCCGCCACCGCCGGCGGGACCGTGACCTACGCCAGCCCGGCCCTGACCTGGACCGGGAACCTGAGCCCGGGGGGCACCGCGACGGTCACGTTCACGGTGACGGTCAGCAATCCCGATACCGGTGACAAGATCCTTTCCAGCACGGTCACCTCGACGACAGCGGGAGGTAACTGCCCGTCCGGGGCCACCGACCCGCGCTGCGCCAGCACGGTGGATGTGGCGGTGCTGACGATCGTGACCAGCTCGGACGTGAGCTCGGCTACGCCAGGGTCAGTGGTCCGGTTTACCGCGGTGTACACCAATGCGGGGCAGGTTCCCTACACCGGGATCACGATCGCCTCCAACCTCACCGACGTCGTGGACGATGCCACTGGTGATGGGGACCGGACCGCGACCTCAGGCACGCTGACGATCACCACCACCGGGGTGTCGTGGGCCGGGAACATCCCGGCCGGCGGCAGTGTCACGGTCACCGGCACGGTGACGGTGAAAAATCCCGATACCGGGAACAAGGTGATGACCACCACCTCCTCCACGACGGCGGCGGGCAGCAACTGCCCGCCCGACGGCACCGACCCGCGCTGCTCGGTCAGCGTGACCGTGCTGATCCCATCGCTGACGATCGTGAAGACGGCGAATGTGTCGACCACGTCGCCGGGCGGGGTGGTGCATTACACGGTGACGGTGACCAACTCCGGGCAGACGCCGTATACCGGGGCCACCTACACCGACCAGCTGGACGGGGTGCTTGGCGACGCCACCTACGACGGGGACGCCGCCGCCACCGCCGGCAGTGTCTCGTTCA